>Ga0157375_10003184_pt1 | contig 14251 bp, 15 predicted proteins | sample M35metaG_FD_115311 | JGI IMG/M metagenome (GOLD analysis project Ga0157375, IMG submission 115311) | Miscanthus rhizosphere microbial communities from Kellogg Biological Station, Michigan, USA - M3-5 metaG | ecosystem: Host-associated > Plants > Roots > Rhizosphere > Soil | place: USA: Michigan...
AAGGTCTTCCAGTCCGAACCAAAATCACCGGACCAGGCCAATGTGTATCTCGAGATCACTTACAAGAACATGGCGGCTTATGCCGGGGACATCGGCGATCGCGCCGACGCGTTCGAAGCGGTGACCGAGAAAGTCATTTGCAGCAGCGCGTGCCAGAACCAGGCCAGGGTGCACCGGAACGAGATCAGGAAAGTCCTTGGCATTGAAGTGACGCGTGAGCTTCTTTTCAAATGACAAACAAAGGGGCCAAAGGGAATAGACGATTGAATCGATAATTCACTGTGGCCCCATTGTCTTGCCGTGTTTCTCCTGCAGCCCAAGTCGCGCGGACTCCAAAAAGCGCATTGGATCGAAGTCATTGCCTGGGGCGACACATCTTTCGCATCCTGCGCTTGAGGAACGCGAGCGCGCGATACTCCAGTTGGCGCAATGAACCGCCTTGCGGAATGGCGCGCGCGAGGCTGCCATCGCGCCAGGCTGCGAAGACTTCCGGATGGATGTAGGACTTTCGGCAGACCGCAACCGAATTGCCAAGCAGTGCGGCCACTTCGACCACCGCAGCCTTCTCGCGTTGCGCCAACGACCGGTCGCGAGCGGTCGCATCGTCGGCATCTACGGGCAACGGCGTCCGCGCGAGGATGCTCATCGCAGCCAGGGTGCCGCCCCATGTGCGGAAATCCTTTGCGGTGAATTCGTCGCCCATCCTCTCGCGCAGGTAGTCGTTGACCATGCCAGAGTCCAGCGGGTGCACCGCGCCCGCCTCGTCGATGTACTGGAGCAGGTTTTGTCCGGGTAACTGCTGGCAGCGCCGCACGATCCTCGCGAGCCGCGCATCGCCGATCGCGATGTCGTGTTCCTGTCCGGATTTCCCGCGAAAGCGAAACGCGAGCCTGCCTTTCTTTCTCGCCATGTGCCGGTTGCGCAGCGTCGTCAGTCCGAACGAGCGATTGCCCCTGGCGTATTCCTCGTTGCCGACGCGAATCAGCGTCTGCGCAAGCAATGCGACGACCGTGGCGAGTATCTTCTCGCGGGGCAGTCCCGGCATCTTCAGGTCGCGCCGCACCGCGCGTCGCAAGATCGGCAAGGCCTGCGCAAACGCAACGACACGCTCGAACTTGCCGTCGTCGCGCACCCGCCGCCAGCGCTTGTGATAGCGGTACTGCTTGCGACCGCGCGCGTCGCGGCCGGTCGCCTGGACATGTCCGCGTGGGTTCGCGCAAATCCAGACATCGACATACGCGGGAGGAATCGCCAGCAACCGGATGCGCTCGAGCGTCGCCTCGTCACGAACGATCTTTCCGTTGCGATCCTTGTAGACGAACTTCGGCGAGCGGCCGATCCTGCGAATGCCGGGCTCCTTGTCGCTGACATGAATCAGACCGGCTTCGGCAGCGCTGGTTTCGTGCGAAGTCCCGGCATGCACGGATTCGCTTTCACCGATTGTCATGAATCAAGCCACTTGGCTGGCAGCGATTGCTGGACGTTGTCGATCGACGCCCAGGGGTCTTTGGCGTGCTTCCTGATGCGTGCGACCACGTACGCGATCGTGAAGAAGTCGCCGTCGCGGACGCGCCCGAATTCCTTCCATGCGATCAGCATCGCCATCACGGTGCCCTGGCGCAAGCACGGCGCCATCATGCGGTTCAGGCGAGGTTCTTCTGGGTTCGGCCAAGCGAAGACTCCCAAGCGCACACCCATCTCGGCCATCCTATTGGGCGGCGATTCGTCTACAGTCTTGTGGTGATGTCATCCAGGGAATCCAGCAATGAAAAACCGAAGCATCGCACGCGTTTTCGCAACCATCGCGGTTGCCGGGGTGTTCGCCGGATGCAGTGCGAGCAAGGCACCCGAACCATCGACGATCGCCTTGCCGCTGCCGGCCGACACCACCGCCTCCGCGCCATCAGACGCATCGCGACCGGCGCCATCCGCTGGCGTCGTCACGCCCATTCCGGCCGCGACCGGCGATCTCTGGAAAGCGATCGACAAGCAGAGCGCCGACCTCTACACGATCGTCCAGAACGGCGCGCTCAAAGACGTGCAGGGCAAGGCGAATGCGATTCGCGATCTTACCCAGGCGCTGCCGGCGCACGCGTCCGGTTTGTCCAGCGATGACCAGGCCAAGCTGCAGCAGCAGGTGACCCTCGTCGCCACCTATGTGGAGAAACTCAATGCCGCGAGCAGTTCCGGCGACGGGGCCAGCGCGAAGGCGAACTTCGTCAAGTTGAACAGCGTGCTGGGAGGCATGACGCGGTTTCCGTGAGTGCGAAGCTGCAGGCTTATTCGGGGGTAGAACAGTTGATTCGGACAAAACCGTGGTCTGTGCCCTGTGATTCACTCATCCTTGGCCGGAAGCGAGCCGGTCGTGCGATGCTCTTGCGCGTGCCCGCCTCCAGGAAGGAGTTCCACTTGCCCGAAACGATCTTTGAGGCTCTGCGTGAAAGCCACGCAATACAACGTTCGCTGATTCGCAAGCTGATGCTCTCGAAGCCAGGGCAGCGGCGCGTGGACCTGTTCACGGCGCTGCGCATCGAACTCGCCTCGCACGAGGCCGCCGAGGAGCGCTGCCTGTACACGCAGATGCTCATGGACGACCGCGGTCTCGATGCGTCGCGCGACGCCCTGGCCGACCACCACAAGATGGACGGCATGGTCGAGGACCTGCAGATTCGCGATCATGCGGGGCGAGCATGGATGGCCACCGTGAAAATGCTGTCGAAGGAACTCCACGAGCACCTTCGCGAAGAGGAGACGATCTTCTTCCAGCTCGCGGGAAAGATCCTGACCGAAGCGCACAAGGGGCGCCTCGCAGCCCGCTACCGACGCGAGTACCGGCGGATGCAGGACATGTTGCGCTCCGCCTGAACGGATACGGCTACCTCCTCTCGAAAGCAGAACAAAGGGGCCAGAGAAAATATCCGATTGAATCGATCATGTGCTCTGGCCCGTTGTTCGCGTCGGCGTTGTCCTGCCGAAGATCCGCCAGCAGCACATGCTTGCCAGCGCCAACGCGCCGGGCAATCGCCTGTCCTATGGATCCGGCCCTACGAGAACGATGACATCCGACTCGTCTTGGTGACGCGAAAGTTTCAGGCCGCAATCGTTCCGACGTTGTAGTCCTCGTCGCGAACCTTCTCCATCCATTCGACGACCTTACCGTCGAGGGCTTCCTGCAACGCCCAATGCGACATCGCCGTGGTCGGCGTGGCGCCGTGCCAGTGCCGATGGCCGGGCGGACACCAGATGATGTCGCCAGCGTTGATCTCCACGATCGGCCCGCCTTCGCACTGCGTCCATCCCTTGCCTGCGGTCACGATCAATGTCTGACCCAGCGGATGCGTGTGCCACGCGCTGCGGGCACCGGGCTCGAACGTGACGAGCGCGCCTGCCAGGCGCGAAGGCCCGCTGCGCTGGAATTGCATGTCGATGCGGACGTTGCCGGTGAAGTATTCCTCCGGACCCCTCGACGAGGGCAACGAGCCGTTCCGATTGATTTCCATTTGTGCTCTCCATTGCAGCGGATTCATTTGCTATCGGCGCTGGCGCGCAGCTCGATCGCTGCGTGGCAGCACAGCGCGGCGTAAGTGCGAATCGAGTTCATGGGGTGAGCGCAGCGATTTACGATTTTTCTTTTGATGCATCCATGGTTCCGTCTCGATCGGACAGATGCGCCAGCTTGCTGTCGATGCGATCCAGGCGATCGAGCAGGGTGCGTGTCCCCTGCGCGTTCTTGTACCCGGCAAGAACAAGCTTGATGGAAACAAGGAAGACCCCGGCTTCGAGCAGGAGGTCATGGGTAAAACCCTTGATGAAGAGGGCGATTACAAAGAGCAACAAGGTCAGTGCAAGCGTGACGGCTGATGCCTTGTCGATGTAATTGTTCAAGACGAATTCCTCCGCGTAAGGGTCCAACGCCAAGCGGCCTGCGGACCGCAACGCAGCGACTCTATCGCGAATGGCTGCTTCGGGTCGATTTCGGAAGTTCGCCCTGATCAGCATCGCAACGTCGATCATGAAGCGCCGTTACGCCGATCGCGCAGGTCCATCGCACGCTCTTCCCAAGGCAAGGAAGATTACGGAAAGGGCTGCCTGAAGTCGCCAGCGGACATCCACCCGCCACAGCGCTAGACTCGACCCCATCATCGCGATGCCGGGGAGCGTCGTAAGGATCGCGTCCCGCTGGATGACGTTCGATTGAATCGGCGCAACGTCCTCGTTGCCCTCACCGGCGGCGCCGCGTTGTGGTTGTTCGCGGCCTCGCGCAACAACAACCATGTCGCCGCGCCTTCCCATTTCCAGCCTCGTTGCATTCGTCTCACGGCGCCATCCGCAAACGCACCTCGACCGCGATGTCGACCTCGTCGCGCACCACCAGCTTGTAGCGCGTCATTCCGAATGCGTAGCGGCTGATCCTGCCGGTGACATGGATCGGGCACCCGACGCCCGGATGCTCGCAGCCCGCCTTGCCAAACACGCACTCGACTGGCTTGCTCACGCCATGCAAGTCCAGCACGCCCGAAAACGTGCCACCGCCGCGGACGACCGATGTGGGAAATGGTTTCGATCGGAAATGGATGATCGGATGTTGCGCGGCGTCGAAGAAGACATCCGAGCGGAGCATGGCGGTGATGCGCTGGCTGTCGGGAAACGCGGCGCTGGCGGCCTGCAGGCTGAAATCGATGCGCCAGCGATCGTTCGCGAGCTGGTCCAGCGTGCCGGTCGGCGCCGCGAAGCTTCCCGTCATCGCACTGCGCAACCACGGGTGCACGGTAAAGCTGGCGCGCGAACGCGTTGGATCGAACTGCAGCTTTGGCATCGGTGCTTCCTGCGAAAGCCGGGCTGGGGTCGGGGCATTATCGGTTGAAACGGGTTCGTCCCTTGGGCCGCTTCCACCAGCGCAACTTCGAGATCCCTCGCTGCGCCCGGGATGACAAGCTTTTGGGATGACGAGATGGGGCGCTGCCTCAAGGGCTGCGGGCGCGCTCTGGAACCGCCGCGAATTTCCGGCGATGCTGTGCCCGGCCAAGGGAGTGCCGCGATGAAACTGCCGGGCGACATCACGATCAACAGCCGCGTCTATCCCGCGGGGAGCGACGTCCCGTGGTTCGCGATCTATCCGTTCTTCATGCTCCACATGGCGGTGTTCGGCGCGTCGGGATTCTTCATGGCGTACGCCGGCGAGCGCCCGCCGACGCTGTTCCTTTACCTGCACGGCGGAATCGCGATCACGGTCTACACGGTGTTCTACATCGCGATCTTCGGGCGCGACGAGGTGAAGTGGATGTTCATCAACGCCGGCCTCGGGCTGATCGGCATCTACAGCCAGATCGGCTGGCTGCTGGCGCGGTTCGGCAAGTCGATCGGCGATTATCCGTACTACATCCACGTGATCCCGTTCACCTACTTCGTGCTCTACACCTTCCTGCTCCGGCACGCGTTCATCGACCTCACCGGTTCGCGCGAAGACCCGGCGCGCAGGCGCGGCGCCGAGGTCGCGTACGTCGTGCTGTCGCTCGCGATCAGTGCGGCCAGCTGGTTCGCGGGCAGGCACGCCTGAAGGATTGATGGGGCGTGATCGATGGGCCTTAGCCATTGATCCCTGTGAAATCACTGCGCTGCGATGGCAGGTCGTCCGCGAAAAGATGAGGCCCCCATTTCGGGGGCCTCACGTCGCTTGCGAGCCTGCCGCACTCAGTCGTTGTTGATGATCGTCCCGACGGCCTGACCGTCAAGAATGGTCGCGCCGGAAGCATTCGCCAGATTGACGAAGAAGGTCTCGTCGGCTTCCTTGATCAGGTCGTTCTTGATGGTCACATTGAACGACTTGGTGCGCAAACCGCTCGGAATGGTCGATCCGGTGAGGTTTAATGGCACGTAGTCGCTACGGGCCGTCGCGGTGCCATCCGCCGTGGTCACATCGAACGTGACGTTCGTCGACAGCGCCTTCGACATCGTCACCGTGAACTTCATCGCCTGGGTGCCGGTATCGCCTTCGACCATGGAGACATCGCTGATGCTCAGCGTCGGCACGACGTTGTCGTTGTCCACGATGGTGCCGACGGCCTGGCCGTCACCGATGGTCGCCCCGACCGCATTGGAGAGGTTCACCATGAACGTCTCATTGCTTTCCGGGATCAGGTCGCTATTGACCGTCACCTTGAACGTCTTGCTGGTTGTACCGGCTGGAATGGTCAGCCCGACCAGGTTCGATGCCACGTAGTCGCTTCCGGCCGTTGCGGTCCCGTCGGCCGTGCTGGCATCGAAGGTGACGTCCGTGGGCGGCGAATACGACAGCTTTGCCGTGAACGTCATCGCCTTGGTACCGATATCGCTTTCGGTCGTGGAGACATCCGCGACGGAGAGTACGGGCGGGGCCGAGCGATTGAAGGTCGCGATGGCGATCGTGTCCGCATTCACGGTGACGGCGCATTTGCCGGTGCCCGCGCACGCATTGTTCCAGCCAGCGAAGACACTCCCGGCGGCGGGTACCGCACTCAGCGTGGCCATCGTGCCCTGGTCGATCCAGACATCGCAGACGCTGCCGCAAGAAATGCCTGCGCCAGAGATCTTGCCCTTGCCGTTGCCAATCTTGCCGACGGACAGGGCGAACTGCGGAAGGCCGGCGATCCTGAGCTTGTACGCGTGGCTCGCCACCGCGATGTTGGCGTCGGTCGCCCGGACGGTGAAATAGAAGGTGCCCGCGACTGTCGGAGTCCCATGCAGGACGCCGTGCGATGTCTTGCTGGTGACCGGGTCGGTGTAGTCGCCGAGGGACATGCCGGCCGGGAGAGAGCCTTTGGTCAGCTGCACCACGTACGGGGAGTTGCCGCCGAGGACCAGTGTGCGCGGCGTGTACGCCACCGAAAGGCTGCCATCCGTCAGGTTGTCGGCGAGACCCAAGGGCATGCCGGCATCGAACCCGGCCATTTGCGCGCCGATGTAGTCACCGACCACCACTCGCTGCTGGCAGTTGATGAAATACGAACCACCAAGTGGATCGGTGACCTCCACGCTGGTGCCGACGCCGTGATGGTAGAGCGGGTTGTTCGGGTCGGTGGTGGGCTGGACCGAATCGCACATGGCCTCGCCGGTCTCGCCGTCGCGCGAGGAGCCGCTGGCGGCGTAGAGCGGATTGTCGGCGTCGTACTTGTAGAACTCGTAACGGCGCGTGACCGTTTCTCCGCCGTCTGAACCGGCGTCGTCGCTGGCGCCGACCAACTCCTGCTTGCCAGGGTTCGCGCCGGTGTTTTTCTGCAGCAAATAGAATTCGGTTTCGACCTGCGAGGGTTCGCCATTTTGCCAATCGAGGACTCCGTCCCCGTTCTTGTCGGCGGAAATCAGGCCACGCAATGGAAGTTTGTTGACGCTGTGGGTGGTGGTCTTGATGACCTTGACGAAGCTGGGTTCGCCGAACTCCTTCCCTGCCGGGATCGGATCTTCGGGTGCCGGGATCGCTGCAACGACCTTGGCCGGGATCAATGGAGCGGGTGGAACGTAGGTGAAGCTGGGCGTGGCGACCATCACTTGCGGCCCGCGCACGAGGTTGCCGGCGCCGTCGTCAACGAGCCAGTAGTAGCGAATGGCGACCGGGGCGCCGTAGTAACCGACACCGAAATGCTCGCAACCCATGTTCACCGAGGGATCGGTGCATTGGTGACCGCCGGTCGGGCCGATCGGCACCGGTGGCACGGCGGTGTACGAGGCCCAGCTCCCGTCGAAGTTCTTCTTGCTCTCGTAGCGGATACGCACCTTCGGTGTGGTTGGAACGCTGAGGTCATCGGTGATCGTTGGTACGCCGTAATGGTTCCAGTCGTACGTGTAGGTGATGTCAGTGCTGCGCGCGCCTTCGATCTCGATCTCGAAACCGTGGGTGTCCTGGCCGGTGTCGTTGATGGTGTCGAAGTTGTTCAGGTCGCCATAGGCGGTACTTGCCAGGAGGGCGGGCGAGGCGAGCGCCATCAGGGCAACGGCAAGCGAGTTGTATGCGAGGCGTTTCATGACTGATCTCCAGTGCGGGTCTGTTGAAAATGCTCCGCTGGATCTGTTTCGACGTTCTTGATTCAGGTCAAGGAGAAATCCTGACGTTGGGGCGTGTCGACACCCGATCCGAAGACCAACGCGCGGACGAATTCAACCCCTTGACGGATCGATTCTTTTTGTCGCAATCGAGACGCGGAATGATCCGCATTCGTCAATCGATGAACGTGCCTTCAGCTGGCGTTTAGGCTCGAAGATTCGACGGAGGCCGTTGTCCGTTCCGTTCTCAGTTGGATTGCGCCTGGGTTACTGGCGAAGCTGGTTGCGGATTCGTGGGGAGGTGCTCGATCAATGTCGCATCGTCGGCATCCGGCCGTGCGGCGGCGCCCTTCCACTTCCACAACACGAGGATCAGCGACACGTCGACCACGACCGCGAAGATGCTCGCCTCCGGTCCGAAGCGGCCGCCGGTCACCCATTCGGGCCTGTCCAGCAGCAGCGGGTGGAACCAGCCGGCCTGCGCGAAGCCGCTGACTCCGAAACCCATCAAGTGGCCTTGCGCCCAGTTCCAGCCGAGATGGATTCCGATCGGCATCGCCAGGCTGCGTGTGCGCAGGTAGGCCAAGCCGAGCAGCACCGCGCCCGTGAACAACTCGACGGTTGCCCAAGCGAAGGTGGCGCCGTGCATGTCCGGATTGCCCCAATGGCCGGCGGCGAACAGCAGGCCCAATGTGATTTGCGCAGCCCACGGACCTGCTCCCGCCACGAATCGCTGGAACACGAATCCGCGGAACAACGTTTCCTCGAACAGGGCGACGAACAGGAACATCCAGGCGCCATGGGCCATCGTGGCGAGGCTGCGCGCTGGGTCGAGCTCCATGCGCACGCCGCCGGCCGCCCAGATCATCGCGACCGCGAGCAACGCGGTGGCCAGGCCGAAGAAGGTGCCGACGCCAAACTCGCGCGCCCAGCGCGCGTCCAGCACGAAGCCGATGCTCGACAACCGTTCCCTGCGCAGGCGCACGCAGATCCAGGTTACGCCCAGCAGGAACGCGAAGCGGAGCGGCTCGAACCAGTCCGCCGGCACGCCCAGTTGTTGCAGCGCCCGGCTTACCGGCGTGTATGCGAATCGGCTCGCCGCCATCAGCAAGATGAAGACGAGGATCCACCAGCCATTGCGCAGGCGGCCGTTCGAGTCGAGGAAGATTTTTTTCACGGTGGCCTCGGGGCGGGATGAGTCGTGGCATGAGCCGGTGGACGCCGGCAGGATGCATTTATCTTGACATCAAGATACTCAATGTCAATATATCGATTGGCACCCCCGACAGGAACCGCCATGCGGAAGAAGACCGAAGACCAGGACGGTGAAGGCGACCGGATCGACCGGCTGCTGTCCGAATGGCAGGCCGAGCGCCCGGAACTCGACGCGGCCGCGATGGCGGTCGTCGGCCGGCTGTTGAGCATCGGACGCCAACTCGAGGGACGCGCCAACGCCGCACTCAAGCCGCTCGGCCTGCACTACACCGACCTCGACGTGCTCGCGACCTTGCGCCGCGGCGGACGGCCATACCGGCGCACGCCGACCGAGCTTCGCAACGCGGTGCTCATCACCTCGGGCGCGATGACCGCGTGCCTGGATCGCCTCGAAGGCAACGGCTTGATCGCACGCGTCGCCGATCCGCAGGACCGCCGGTCCAGCGCGGCCGAACTGACGACCGCAGGACGCAAGCTGATCGACAAGGCGATCGCGGTGCGCTTCAGGGAAGCCGCGGACGCGGTCGCAAGCCTGTCCGAAGGCGAACGCACGCGGCTCGCGGCCCTGCTGAAGAAACTCGGCCGCGGACTCGATGGCTGAGAAGTTCGGCGCGGACGGGCGCCATCCATCTGCCCGCGATTGTTTCTACTGCTTCATGCGCCGATAGATCAGGTCGAAGCTGGGGGTCCAGGTTTTTCCGCCATCGTCGGAACTCTCGCCCGCCTGTTCGACGCTGCCGTCGGCACGCGGCGTGTAGGTCATGCGGGTGCGCTGGGTGGGGTGGCCGGGTTGCGGCCAGATGCCTTCCAGGACCATCGACTTGCCGTTCCACCCGCCGCTGAATTCGGCGCGCGAGCCGGATGCATCGACCCAGGTCTGCCGCCATTTCCCTTCGCTCGCGACGTAGCTGTTGAGGCTGCCGCCATCGCCGCCGCCCTTGAGCGGCATCCAGTTCTCGCGCACCGCGCAGCCCGCGTAGAGTTTTTCGATGAGGCTGGTCGCGGTCTGCTGGTCGGGCTTCGCCGCCGCGCTCACTGTCCAGTGTCCAACCCAGAAATCGAATTGCCTGCTCTCGGGGGAATTGCAGCCCGGCGGCGGCGAGGGAGGTGCGCTGGTCTGCGCCAGCAGCGCAGCCGACAGGATCGAACCAATGCAAAGCACCACGGCGATTCGCGAACGCGTCATCGAAGGTCTCCCGTTACGGGTTGCGGAATGCGGGTTGCGGTTGGGGCAAGGTAGCAGAAGTGCGTGGCGCGGATCAGCGGTCCTCGCGCGCGATAACCGGCTCCAGCAACAAGAACTGTTGCGTAGGCGTTAGGAATGCTTTCATTCGTACTTGGGAGATGCGACGAAAGGCCGATAGTGGTTCGCCAACAGCCGCGCAACCGTCAAGAGCGCGGCAAAGTGATCCGGATCGACCGAACACACGCGCAACAACAATGGCGGAAATGCCTTGTGCATGGCTTCGGCCTGGGTCGGATCCGTGGCCAGCAATTCCGCGGTCGCCAGCGCACCGGTCTTCTGTTTGTCGTCGGCGCCGAGGACGCCCAAGCCGAACCACGCATCGGCGCGATCGGGATTCAGCCAGATCGCGTGCAGGAAGAAAGCTCGTGCTTCGTCGCGCTGCCCGCCTGCGAGGCTCAGCCAGCCGAGTTCGTACGCAGTCTCGTCATCGTAAGGATCTTGTTTGAGCACTTGGCGAAGCTGCTTGAGCAGCGACTGCAGTTTCGCCTCGTCGAAATGGTCGGGGGAAAGGCCGGCGGAAAATTCGGCGAACGCCGCCTGGAATTCGCTCGGCCTGGCGGGTGCATGCGGCGGGACATCGGTGTGCAGGTTGGTCATCGCGTCCTGCCATGCGATGCGGTCGTTGGTCGCGATGGCGAGCGCCGCGGCCGTGACATAGCCGTCGGTCATCGCCTCGCTCTGTTCCAGCGCGGGGTTTCCCGCGAGGTATGGATCCTTCGCCGGGGGAGTCGGCAGGTCTTCCGGCTTTGGGACAAGATCATCCGCGGTCGATCGCGAATGCGTCGTAGGCGAAACCACGGAGACGATGCCGTAGCCGGCGGCCATGATCAGCAAGGCCAGCAATCCAACCTTTTGCAGCGGGGAAAATCGTTGCAGCACCGCCCATCGCTGCGCGGGCCGCTCGGGAAGTCTTGCCGGGGGAAACCGGTTTGCCGGCGGGAACGCATGTTCGGCTCGCACGAACGGAGGATCGATCGCTTCCGGTACAAGGAATGGGTTTTCCTTCGGGGGGATGATTTCCGGTTCGCTCTGCGGTTTGGGCGGCGATAGTGAACGCGCGCACGCCGCGCAGGGCAAGCCCGCAAAGTGATGGTGCCTGGTGTTCGCGTCGCATGCGACCACGCAGTTGTTCGTCGGTATCGAATAGAACTGCAGCCAGGTCGACCATTCGAGTGCCGGCGGACGCGCGTCCGGATGTTCCGCGAATGCGCGATGGAACATCTGCCGGAGTTCTTTCGGCATCGCGAGGTGTCCGCTGCCGGGAATCGGCGCTAGGCCCGGGTGGAGGGTCGCACCGTACGCATAGCAATTCCGCGCAATGCAGCCAGGAATGTCGTCGGGGATGTCGTCGCGGGTTGGTATTCCACTGAAGGGATGGATGCCGAAGTTCAGCAGTTGGAAGACCAGCACGGCCAGCGCGAAGCGATCCTGCAATTCTTCGTTGCCGGGTGGAATCGGCTGGTCCTGGAACTCCGGCGCGAGATAGTTGCAGGCGATCCCCGCCGGGTCCAGTTCGGCAGCGAAGTGTTCGCGGTCGGCGTGGATGCTGAAGCGCTCGCAGCCGATCAGCGCGAGATGCAGCGATTGCCGGTGGAAACGCAGGTTGGCCGGGCTGAGGTGGACCACCCGGTGCCCCTGCTGGTGCAGTTCGGTGATCGCCACCGCGAGGCGCGCGGCGAGGTTGATCTTCGCGCCGAGGCTGGTCGGCAGTCCCTCAGCGCGCGCCCGCAGGTCGTCCAGCACGGATTTGAGAGGGCTGGTGGCCTGCATGTCGACCGCAGGCATCAGGAAGCCCACGAACTTGCGCGACCTGTCGTACAGCGAAGCAACCGGCCACGCCATCCGCACGAAGCGCTCGCCGTCTTCGGTGACGGTCGGCAAGTCCGGCGGCCGCTTGAGCATCGCCTCGATCCTGCGCTCGCGCGCCGCTGGATCGAAGCCAACTCGATAGATCTTCGCGACGATCTCGCGCGACAGCGGCACGCTGTAGACGCCATCGCCGGCGCCTTCGACCGGCGGACCAAGGCGATACTCGCGGCCGCGCTGGCTCCAGTAGATGTTGCCTTCGGTCATGATGCGATCCCTTGCTCGCAAGGAGCGGTGTGGGAGATCAATGACATCACCTTAAGACCATTGGGAAAGCCCGTCATCCGGCACCCTGCGCCTTCCTCGAATGCCATCTGGCTGCAAACCCAGCGGTGGTAGTCCTCATGAAGTCACCACAAGATCCGCCAATCTGAACGCGGCCTCCAGTCAGCAACCTGAGTGCAGCGCAACGAGCGCGGCCAATTGCCGCTGATCTTATCCTGCGTTCATCGCAAGAAGCCCAGCATGCGACCTGCAACGACCGACCACGCAGAGCTGCGTGGACCCTCCGCTTCATAAGGAATCACCATGATCAGCAAGCTGGGCCTGTTCAAGCAGGCCGCATTCGTCGTCTGTTGCGCCGCCAGCGTGGGCGCGATGCCGTTGGCGCACGCCGATAGCTTCGGCATCTCGGTAGGAACCGGGCCAAGCTATTACAACGGTGGTTACTACGCCCGTCCCGCCGCTTACCCGCACCGTTGTTTCCGCGACTATTACGGCCAGGTGCGTTGCCGCGCGGTCCGTCCGGTCGCCTATTACAACGCTCCGGCGTACTACAGCGGTCCCGCCTACTACAGCGGTTACAACGGTTACAGCGGTTACAACGGCTACAACGGTTACGACGGCTACAACGGCTACAACGGCTCGAGCTATGGGCCGGGCATCTCGTTGAATTACTTCGGTGGATCGAATCATCGCGACAACGACGACCGCCGCGACCGCGACGACGGTCGGCGCTGGCAGCGCTGATCTCGAGTTCAGCAGTTTCTCCAAGCTACATGGATGAAGAAACGCCTGCTTCGGCAGGCGTTTTCTTTTTGCGGAATCGGTGGGGACGCAATCCATCAATCTGCTGCAAGGTGGTCCGCGTCAGCGAAGGCCATCCAGGTTTCTCTGCGCCGCCATTTTTCCTTCGCGCATCGCCGCGAGTTGCTGGTCTTCGAGTTCGCGGCGGCGGACCTCCTGGCGCTGGAGTTCTTCCTTGCGCAGCCTCTCGACTTCCTCGGGGCTGGGATCTTCGTCGATGGACAAGGTGAGCCCGGCAGCGATCGCCGGTTCGCCGCGCGGGCTCTTCAGCTTGATGTTCAGGCGCAGCTCGTTGGCCGAATCGGCGTTGCGGATCGCTTCTTCATAAGCGATCAAGCCCTCGTTGTAGAGTTCGAACAAGGCCCAGTCGAACGTCCGCATGCCGAGCTCGCGGGACTTGTTCATCACCGACTTGAGGTCGTTGAACTCGCCGCGGAAGATGCGTTCGGCGATCGATGGCGTGTTGATCAGGATCTCGATCGCCGCCACGCGGCCCTTGCCGTCGACGGTGCGCACCAGCCGCTGCGACACGATCGCACGCAGGTTCGCGGACAGGTCCATCAACAACTGGTTGCGGCGCTCCTCGGGAAAGAAGTTGATGATGCGCTCGATGGTCTGGCTGGCGCTGTTCGCGTGCAGCGTCGTCAGGCACAGGTGGCCGGTCTCAGCGAATGCGATCGCATGCTCCATGGTTTCGGCATCGCGCACTTCGCCGATCAGGATCACGTCCGGCGCCTGCCGCAGCGTGTTCTTCAGCGCGTGACGCCACGAATGGGTGTCGATGCCGACCTCGCGGTGGGTGATCAGCGAATTCTTGGATTGGTGCGCGTATTCCACCGGGTCTTCGATGGTGATGATGTGGCCTGCCGACGTGCGGTTGCG
>Ga0157375_10003186_pt1 | contig 14249 bp, 9 predicted proteins | sample M35metaG_FD_115311 | JGI IMG/M metagenome (GOLD analysis project Ga0157375, IMG submission 115311) | Miscanthus rhizosphere microbial communities from Kellogg Biological Station, Michigan, USA - M3-5 metaG | ecosystem: Host-associated > Plants > Roots > Rhizosphere > Soil | place: USA: Michigan...
GTCGCCCCTCGCCGGCTATTACACATCCTGCGGCAACATCCGCGACGGCATACTCGCCTATCGCATTGCAGGCCTTCCTCTCACCCTCAATTTGCTGGCACAGCGCGGTCTCGATCTCTTTCGCAAGCCTGAAGATCGCGTCTTCCAGGCCTCGGCGGGGCAGGGTAGCGCGGGCCTGAGCACCTGGGAACTCCGTCACCAAATGACGCATGTCCTTCTGCTGATGCGGCTGCCGTTTCTTGCTGCAGGCTGCATCCTTGGCGGAGGACTGTGGTGGGTCGCTCGCCGTCTATACGGCAACATGGGTGGATATGTCGCGCTCGCGCTCTACTGCTTCTCTCCTCCCGTCCTGAAGGCCTGTCTCTCACCCAGCCCCGAGATTCTGGCCGCCTTGGGAATGTACGGCGGAATCTATACCTGCATCGGCGTTGCGCACGCCATGCAGGGGCCGCGCAGGAAGTGGCGTCCCCGGATCATCCTGCTCACCGTCGTCCTCGGAATCGCGGCGACTGCACATATCGTCGCTTTGCCGGTAGCAGCCCTGATGGGGCTGCCCCTGATGCTGTGGCTCGCCGAAGGCCGTCGCAGCCAGATTCTTCCCGTTGTCCTGCTCGCCTCCGCAGGTGCTCTGCTATTTCTCTTCGCCTGTTACGGCTTCTCGCCCGATGCCTTCAGCTATGTCTTTCGCTCAGGTGCAGGCTTCCTCTCCGTGTCGCTCGAGCCAGCGCAACGCTTTTTCACGTTAGCGTCCATCGCTGGCATTATCGTTGCCACCGCAGCTGCGGCTCTCTTGTATCTCGGCGTGTCCCGTTCGCGCTACTTCGGAAACACCGCGCCTTTGATCTGCTTCATTGTTCTTGTCTTGCTGGTCACAAAGGGAGTACCAGCCAGCCCCTGGCTGTGGGCACTGCCCTTTCTGCTGACCTTCATCGGTGGAGTCTTCGCCGATGCGTTCGAATCCAACCAGCGCAAACTCTTCATCGCCGCTGCGGCATCCCTGGTTATTCTGCAGATCGTCATCTGCATCATGAGCCTTCCCCGGCTCGTCTGAAATAGTCACCGTAGTCTGAACATGCCCTGAGGTCCCGATGACGTTCTCAATTCGCGACGCCTTCACCCCCTTTGCTGGTTCTGGTTCCAGCAACATTCCGGGCCACCCGCCCGGTTCTTCCAGGGAGGGTTTTTGAGCGCGAATTTGTACCCGTTCATCGCGTCCGCATAACCCCATTTCCCGCTCTTTCCAGACCCGCCGCAAATTTCTGAAAAGCAATGGCTTAGATTCGGTATTGTGTGTTGCTGATTGCGTGTGTGAAAGGGTAAAATAAAGCAGTAGCCCGCAGAAATCCGGTCCTGCATTTCCGGTGATTTTTTTGACGCCTCTTCAGCGGGCACAAAGACATCTATGGCAGACGATAAGAACCCCCAGCTCCCTCTCGATGGCGGTACGCCACCACGCGATAATACGAACCTGATTCCGATCAATATCGAAGACGAGATGCGTCGCTCGTATCTCGACTACTCGATGTCGGTTATCATCGGGCGCGCCCTTCCCGACGCCCGCGATGGACTCAAACCCGTGCATCGCCGCGTGCTCTACGCCATGAGCGAGATGGGCCTCGAGCACAACAAGAAATACACCAAGTGCGCAAAGGTCGTGGGCCAGGCCATGGGTGTCTACCATCCCCACGGCGACTCCGCCATCTACGACACTCTCGTGCGCATGGCGCAGCCCTTCTCGCTCCGTTATCCCTTGGTCGACGGCCAGGGCAACTTCGGTTCAGTCGACGGCGATCCCCCCGCCGCCATGCGATACACCGAGTGCCGCCTGATGCGCATCACCGGCGAGCTCCTCGCCGACATCGACATGGAAACCGTCGACTTCGTCCCCAACTATGACGAGTCGACAACAGAGCCCACCGTTCTTCCCACACGAATTCCCAATCTCCTTGTCAATGGATCGAGCGGAATCGCCGTGGGCATGGCGACCAACATCCCGCCCCACAATCTCACCGAGATCGTCAACGCCACCATCGAAGTGGTAAAGAACCCGAAAGCTGGCCTTGCCGAAATCTTGAAACACGTGCAGGGCCCTGATTTCCCGACCGGCGGCTTCCTCTACGGACGCGCAGGCATCGCCCAGGCCTACAAGACCGGCCGCGGCCGCTTCATGATGCGCGCCAAGGCGGCCATCGAAAGTATCACCAAAGAAAAACAGGCGATCATCGTCACTGAGATTCCCTACCAGGTCAACAAGTCCAAGCTCATCGAACGCATCGCGGAGCTCGTCACCGAAAAAATCATCGACGACATCGGCGACGTCCGCGACGAGTCCGATCGCGACGGCATGCGCATCGTCATCGAGCTCAAACGCGGTGCCCAGCCTGAGATCATCTTGAACCAACTCCACAAGCACACGCAGATGCAGGAAAGCTTCTCCATGATCCTGCTCGCCGTGCTAAACGGGCAGCCGAAAGAACTGGGCCTCGACGCCGCCATCCGCGCCTTTGTTGATCACCGTGTCGATGTGGTGCAACGCCGCACAGTTTACATGCTGCGCAAGGCTCGCGAACGCGAGCACCAGTTGGAAGGCTACAAGATCGCGATCGACAATCTCGATCAAGTGATCAAGATTATTCGCGGATCGGCGTCACGCGTCGAAGCTCGCGAGAACTTGTACGCATGGGGCAAGGGCACAGACATCGTCGTCAACCTTGACCGCGAGCGCCTTCCCAACGAGGAGCGCGGCCTTTCACTGCGCCAGGTTGATTGGATTCTCGAACTGCAGCTCTACCGTCTAACACAACTTTCAGTCGACGAGATTCTCAACGACCTCAGAGAAATCCGCGAGAAGATCGCCGAGTACGAGTCCATCCTTGCCAGCGACAAGAAGCTGCGCAACGTGATCATCAAAGAACTGGAAGCAGTTCGCGACAAATATGGTGATGAGCGCCGCACCCAGATCATCGACGAATCCGCCGAGATTCAGCTCGAAGACCTCATCGCCGACGAGCAGGTCGCCGTCACGGTCTCGCACCAGGGCTACCTCAAGCGGACTCCGATTTCCATCTATCGCCAGCAGCGTCGCGGCGGCACTGGCCGCACGGGCATGAAGACGCGCGAAGAAGATTTTGTCTCGCAGCTCATCATCGACTCCACCCATGCCTTCCTGCTCTGCTTCACCAACACAGGCCGCGTCTACTGGCTCAAGGTCTACGAGATCCCCGACGTAGGCGCCGCCGGTAAAGGCAAATCCATCGCCAGCCTTCTCAGCCTTCAGCCCGGTGAAAACGTCCGCACCATCCTGCCCGTTCGTGATCTCGAAGAAGAAGGGAAGTACATCTTCTTCGCCACCCGAAACGGCATAGTCAAGAAGACCCCGCTGAAGGACTTTTCCAACGTCATGGCGCGCGGCATCATCGCCATCAATCTCGACAAGGACGATGACCTGGTCACAGCAGGCCTCACCAACGGAAAGCAGACCATCTTCATCGCCACCCGCGAAGGCATGGCGATCCGCTTCCAGGAAGAATACGATCCCGAGCGCAGCGGAATCGGCCTGCGCCCCATGGGCCGCAATGCCGCCGGCAACAAGGGAATCTCCCTCAAGAAGGGCGACTACGTTATCGGTGCCGCCATTACAGATTCCGACGAGGCGCGTGACAAGGAGCGCGACGAGTGCGCCAAGGCCCGCAACCTCACTGACAAGCTCAAGTCGACGCGCAAAGCCTACTCTGACGCCAAGGACCTGTTGCAGAAAGCTCGCGAAGATCGCCGCAACGGCGACCCTGAAGACGAAAAGCTGAAAGCTAAAGACAAGAAGGCCGAAAAGGCTGTCGAAGATGCATGGTCGGCTCTTAAGGATCTGGACGAGAAACTCTGCGTCACCCAATCCCGGATCCTCACCGTCACCGAGAATGGATTCGGCAAGCGCACAGACGTCGACGAATACCGCCTCACCGCGCGTGGCGCACAGGGAGTCAACAACCTGAAGGCCACCCCCAAGGTCGGCAAGACCAGTTCGATTCTCCTCGTGAATGAAACCTCTGAGCTGATGGTGATCAGCCAGTGGGGCAAAATCATTCGCATCGACACCAACACCGTTCGCTCTGCTGGTCGCAATACGCAGGGCGTTCGCCTCCTCAACCTCGAAGCCGACGACAAGGTGGCCGCAGCCGTGATCATCCCGCCCGACGAAGTCAACGGCAAAGAAGACGAGCAGGGAACCTTGATTCAGTAAATTCACATCATCCGGTTCTCAACCCATCGAGGCTGGATGGAAACCCAAGGTCGCCAAACATGGACAAAACGATTCGACGGATTACGGATTTAGATGAGCAGCAGGTGGAGACGTATCGCTATTGGCAAAGCCGACCTGTGGGTGAGCGTTTAGTCGCAGTTTGCGAATTGAGCGAGGCGGCGTATGCGTTTGCTGCCGATTTTCGAGGAGAGCCCGCGCATGATGACGAAGGACTTCAAGGATCTGCTTCGCGCGTTCAACACAAACGCGGTTAAGTACCTCATCATCGGCGCACATGCGTTCGGGGTGCATGCAGAACCTCGCACTACAAAGGATCTGGATCTGTTCATTCGCTCCGACGAACAAAACGCAAAAGCTGCATTTCGGGCCCTTGCCGACTTCGGCGCTCCCCTCCAGGATTTGACCGTCGCCGATTTTTGCGATGGCAGTACATTCCAGATCGGTCAACCACCTGACAGAATAGATATTATTCAGCGAATAGATGGCATCACCTTCGATGAAGCATGGCCAAACCGGGTACAAGGCGTGGTTGATGGCGAGGTCCCAGCGAGCGTAATCTCAAGAGAGGACCTGATTCGCAATAAACTGGCAAGTGGCCGCGATCAGGATCTGCTAGATGTGAAAGTACTTCGCAAGGCAGAAAAAGCAGTGGAGAAGAAGTCTGGTAAATAGAGTTACAGAGCAGAATTCTGAGCCGACCCAACACTTTGGCGAGAAGAAGCATCCGATCAATCACATCGGCCTCTGCCGGGAGGGGGAGAGGTGTATCCTCCTGAAACGAGGCTCTGCGCATACTCCCGATGGAGGTTCGCCTAAACCAATGATTTCAACCCTCCATCCGGCCAAAGTGCAGGCTCCACTTGCCTCGAATCACAATCCGTCGTTTTCCCCCGAAACTTATCGGACAAATCTGAACCACGCTCGCCACTCCAAATCCCCTGGCCTGCGTCTTACACTGAAGATGCTCTGGTTTCTCCGCGGTCCTTTGATGTTGCGTTCTGTTTTCATCGCTGGTTGTTTGATCCTGTTCCTCGCAACATCTGCAGGTGCTGCGCGAATCAACCCCGTGCGCAGGTCCGCGCATCCCAACGTCGCTCGCACTTCTCATCTCGCGCGTCATCCCGCGAAGCCGGCAAAGAAGTCCGCTCGCCCCAACGCCACCGCGACTTCCAGGAACACGTCGAAGAAGGTCACCCCGCCGCGTCGCTCCACCCGCTCCACTGCGTCAGCCCGGCGGACTGTGAAGTCCCCAGGCCGTCATCTCCGCAGAGCAAGGTACGGTCGTCGCACGAAGGCGCGATTCGTTCCCCTGGCTACGGTGCCCGTCCGTCACTCCGCTTCTCAATCCGATTTCACAGCCAGTGCTCCGGTCTCCGATACAGGTCTGGCGGCCCCTGCCGCGACGGCCGCCGTAGCCGATTCAGCCACGGTCGCCAGCGCCGGCAACCCACTCGCCACGCCTCCGGTTGGAGGAACGGCACCCTCCGCCGTGGGCCAAATCGCTTCCTTGAATGTCCCCCGCGTCTACGGCCGCTATGCTCTCCGCGGAACTCACGATTCTCTCGTGCGCCAGAACGAGCGCGTTGAGCTCGAATCCCTCCAGCGCATCGAAGACGACATCGATCTGCAGAACCGCATTGCCAGTGGCGCACTCGTTCGCGTTCCAGAAGCTGCCGGCCTCATGGTGAATCCCAGTCTGCCCGACGAGCGGCGTTATTGCCGTCAGTGGACCGCCGATTTCCTCACGGATCTCTCCCGCGCACACCAGGCCCAGTTCCACAAACCGCTCATCGTAAGTTCCGCCGTGCGCACCGTCGAGTACCAGAAGCACCTCATGCGCGTGAACCACAATGCAGCCGACGCTGAAGGCGATATCGTCAGCCCGCACCTGACCGGAGCCACTATCGACATCGCCAAGTCCGGCCTCTCGCGGCGGGAGATGCAGTGGATGCGCGATCACCTCTTCGCCTACCAGACCGCCGGCGTCATCGACGTAGAAGAAGAGTTCCGCCAACGCTGCTTCCACATCACGGTTTACAAAAGCTACTCGCCTGCATCGTCTCCCAGCGGCCCTCACCACGAAACTGTGCCGCAGACCGTTCCTCCTGATCCGTCGACTGCCACAGTCTCCGACGACACGCCGAGCCAGAACAAATAGGCTTATCAAGCCTGGCCGCCGCTCAATTTCATTCCTTATGTTTACCTGAAGCGTTACAATCGCGGGCGAACGCGGTTGTACGTATTTCCGCGCTCCAGTACGAAATCTGCGAGGACAGATATGACCGATCCAGTGGTTCAGCCGGCGGCGGAAGTGACTCCGGGTCTTTCCCAGGGCCAGCGTCTTACCAACATCTTTACGGCGCCATCCAAAACCTTCGAAGACATCAAGAATGGCCACAGAAGTTGGTGGCTGCCCTTCATCATCTACGCCGTTCTTGGCTTTGCATTCTATGGTGTGATCGAAGCCAAGGTTGGTATGCGCCAGGTCAGCGAGAACCAGGTCAAACTCAGCCCAAAAGCTGAAGAACAGATGGCCCAGCTTACGCCCGAACAGCGCGAGCAGCGCATGAAGATCTCCACGACAATCACGCAAGGGATCTTCATTGCGGGCCCGGTATTCTTGCTGGCCATGGGCGCGATCATCTCCCTGGTTCTGCTTGGAACCATCAACTTCGTCTTTGGCGGCAAGGCCAAGTTCGGCAGCGTGCTCGCCGTCTGGATGTATGCCATGATGCCCTCGTGTATCAAGACAATACTGGGCATCGTGGTGCTCTTCGCGGGTACTGCACCAGACTCGTTCAACATCAAAAACTTCGCTCCCACCAACCTCGGCGCGTTCATGAATCCCATGGAGACGAATCCAGGCCTTTACAGCCTTCTAAGCTCAATTGACTTTGTCACCATCTGGACCCTCGCCCTGGTCGGAATCGGAGTCGCCATCGTCGCGGGTACCAAGCGCACTTCGGGATACATTGCATCCTTTGGATGGTGGGCGCTGGTCGTGATCGTAGGCGCAGGGTTCGCCGCAGCCTTCAGCTGATCCACTCATCAAAGACAAAAACGGCGCACATCGCAAGATGTGCGCCGTTGCTTTTGTCTCTCGTTCCCTCGTCCCCTGCCTTACTCTGTCCATCTCCGCATAATCAGCGTCGCATTGATTCCGCCGAAGCCAAACGAGTTTGACAGCGCAATATCGAAGTTGTGGCTGATCGCCTTATTCGGCACATAGTCCAGCTTGCACTCAGGGTCGGGATTGTCGAGATTGATCGTCGGTGGCAGCACCTGGTTGATCAGCGACAACACCGTGATGCCCGCTTCCAATCCACCCGCGCCGCCCAGCAAATGCCCGGTCATCGATTTCGTGCCGCTGATCTTGAGCTTGTGGCTTGTTGCAGGTTCGCCAAAAACAAGCTCGATAGCGCGCGATTCGTTGCCATCGCCCGCCGGTGTCGACGTTGCATGTGCGTTGATGTAGCCCACATCTTCCGGCTTGATCTCCGCATCCTTCAGGGCCGCACGCATGCTGCGCTGTGCACCGGCACCCTCGGGCGCGATGCCCGTCATGTGATAAGCATCGGCGCTCATACCGTAGCCAATCACTTCGGCCAGGATCTTTGCGCCGCGCTTCTTCGCAAATTCCAGCTCTTCGAGAATCAGAATGCCCGCGCCCTCTCCGATCACGAATCCATCACGATCCTTGTCGAAGGGCCGGCTTGCTTTCGTCGGCTCATCATTGCGCGTTGAAAGCGCGCGCATCGATGCAAATCCGCCCACCGAAAGAGGAGTGACCGCAGCTTCCGAACCGCCTGCAATCATCACATCCGCATCGCCGTGCATGATCATGCGTACCGAATCGCCAATCGAATTGGCGCTCGTCGCGCAAGCCGTTGCAGTGGCCGAGATAGGCCCACGCGCACCGTAGCGAATACTCAATTGCCCCGCCGCCATGTTGATGATGGTCGCAGGAATAAAGAAGGGAGATATCCTGCGCGGACCGTCTCTGAGCAGCGTCGCATGTTCGCGTTCGATGATTTCGAATCCGCCGATTCCCGAGCCGATGAATACGCCGACGCGATCGCCGTTCTCTTCGGTGATCTTGAGGCCAGACTGCTCCAGGGCCTCCTGCGCCGCCGCAAAGGCAAAGTGAATGAAGCGCGCCATCTTGCGCGCTTCTTTCTTGTCGACGAAATTCAGCGGGTCAAAGTTCTTGACCTCGGCTGCAAAGGTGACAGGAAATCCAGTGGTGTCGAAACCCGTGATCGGCCCCATACCGCTGGCGCCGGCTACCAGTTTCTCCCACACCTCCTGCGCGGTATTGCCCACACCGCACACCAGCCCCAGGCCGGTGATCACTACTCTTCGATTCACCGGCTACTTGCCTTTCGCGGTCTTTTCGTTCTTCTCGATGTACTCGATTGCGTCCTTGACGGTCTTGATCTTTTCAGCGTCCTCATCGGGAATCTCGAGGTCAAACGCCTCTTCAAACTGCATTACAAGCTCAACAACGTCCAGCGAATCCGCGCCCAGATCCTCTTGGAAGCTTGCACCGGGCGTGACCTCAGCCTCGTCCACCTGCAGCTGTTCGACGATGATCTGCTTAACCTTCTCTTCTACCGCCATGCCTTATTTCTCCTCAGTTTCAATTGCCAAAATCCCAGAAGCAGGGGGGACCGAATCCATTCGCACTACGCCTGCTCACCATACCGGCAGACGGCACACGAAAACAACCGCGGTCCAAACAAAATCCCGCGCAGCCCCGAATCTCCAAGTCTAAAGGGCCACCCCCAGTGTGTAAAGCCGCCCAGAGTGGAAATAAATCAATCACCTGCATCGCGATGAGCCTCTCCCGGCCTGCGCATTAACTCATCCGGGACGCAGTCCCAAAAACGTCAATTTCGCCCCACAATTGCACAGCGGAAAAGCGTAGATTAGGCGAAGATAGCTGTAGGAGTTCCCATGCAGGCTCTCTTCGTTGCAATCGCGATCGTCGCCGGCCTGATCATCGGCTTCATCATCCGTTCCTCCTCCGCGCGTCGCGAATCAGCCCTTCTCGAGCAGCGCAACCGTGAATCCTTCGACGCGCTCAACGCTCTCCAGCGGCAACTCGCGCAATCCCAATCTGAATCCGCGGCTCGCGCAGGGTTTGAACCGCTCGCCGCAGAGCGTGCCGCTTCCATCGCGCAGCTCAACAGTGAAGTCTCAAATCTCCGAGCCGACCTCGACTACAAGTCGGCCGGCGAAGCCACCCTCCGCGCGCGTATCAGCCAGCTCGAAACCGAATTGAACAACGAGCGCAAGAATCTCGGCGAAAAAATTGAGCTTCTCGAGACTGCGAAAAAGAGTCTCTCCGATCAGTTCAACACCCTCGCCACCGACATCCTCGAATCGAAATCGAAAACATTCTCTGAAGGCAGCCAGAAGGAACTCGGCAATCTGCTCTCGCCTCTCCGCGCTCAGATCGAGGAATTCCGCAAGAAAGTTGAAGAAGCACAGTCCGACTCGAAGACCGGCGTCACCAAACTCGAAACCCTCATTGGCACGCTAGGCACTCTCAACGAACAACTCACTGAAGAAGCACGCAACCTCACCACTGCTCTTCGAGGCTCCGCCAAAACACAAGGCGATTGGGGCGAGTTCATCCTCCGCGATCTGCTCGACAAAGCCGGCCTTCGCGAAGGCGAACAATACGCCTTCCAGCAATCCTTCACCGGCATCGACAGCGAAGGCGGCGAGCGCCCCCGCTCCGTTCGCACCGACGTGATCGTTTACCTTCCCGGCGGACGCAATCTCGTCATCGATTCCAAGGTCTCCCTCACTGCCTACACCGATTGCGTCGGAGCCGCCGACGAAGACGCGCGCAAGAACGCCTTGAAGGCGCATCTCGCCAGCATGCGCGGCCACATCGCAGGACTCTCCAAAGCTGGATACGACAAGCTCCCCGGCATTGACGCCCCCGACTTCGTCGTGATGTTCATTCCCGTCGAACCCGCTTTCCTCATGGCCTTTCAGGCGGACAGCGAACTCTGGGCCGATGCCTACAAGCAGGGAATCCTGCTCGTAGGGCCCACTACGCTCCTCTATGTCATCCGCATCATCAACGTGCTCTGGCAGCAGGAACGTCAGGCGCGCAATGTCCGCGAAATCATGGATCGAGGATCCAAGCTCTACGAGAAGTTCGCCGGTTTCGTCACCGATATGGACATCATTGGCGACAACATCCGCAGGGCTGACCAGAGCTACAGCAATGCCATGAAGAAGCTGGCCGAAGGCCCCGGCAATCTCATCGGGCAGGTCGAAAAGCTCAAGGAACTCGGTATCCGCACCAGCAAATCGATCCCCAGAAAGCTGCTCGACCGCGCGGCAGTCGACCAGGCCGAGCTCGCGCTCACCACCGAATCCGAGCTTCCAGAGAGCACAAATTAGGTCCGCCGGACCGTCTCCCTTGGCGCGTGTAACCTCTTCATTGCAAACCTGGAACCGCTTGTCCCTTACCAAGGTTTTGCTGCCTGCCCGTCCTCTCCGCCTCTTGCGCGTCGATTGCCCGTAATCTTGTGACAGGGGAAACGTGTACGCAATGGGAAGTCATGCGATTACTTACGCTGTAGTTGCGCTTGCCGTTGCCGTTGTCTGTCTCATCGCAGGCTTCTCCTGGGGCCGCTCCAACGTCAGGGCGCAGATCGAAAATGCCGTCGAAAAGGAGCACGTCGCTCTCGATGCGCGTGAATTCGCGATGCGCACGCAGCTGGAAGACGCAATCGCGGAGGTCGCCAAACTCCGTCCTTCCGCCGAAGAACTCGTCCGCGTTCAGAAGCGCCTCGAACGCGAGCAGTCAAAATACCAGCAAATGAAGGCTGAGTTCAATGCCGCGACGGGCATCAGCTCCTCTTCTGAAGAAAACTCCGAGCTCGAAGCGCCGCCCGTCTTGCCCGATGCGTCTGCCGACGAAGCGATCCAGAAACTGTTGCAGTCGCTGGAGGCCTTCAACGCGCCGGGAGCGGAAACGCCCGCGCCCCTTCCCGAACCCAAAACCATCGCACCCGTCGTACCGGCTGTTCCTGCACCACTTGTTCCTGCGCCAGTTGTTCCTGCAGCGGCCGTTCCTAAGCCCCAGCCCCCCGTCCGGCCTGCTCTGATCCCAGAGACTCCCCGGCCCGCCGAACCTCCCAAAGCAGCCATCAGGCCTCCGCAGCCTGCTCCGCCGGCCCCGGCTTCAGCGCAACCCCCTGTCCGTCCTGTTCCAACCGAACCTCGCAAGGCTGAACCGCTCAAGACCGACCCCCCGAAGCCCGCCCAGAACGTCATCAGCAAGCCCGCTCCCCCCATCGCCGCTCCGCCCATCGTCCCGAGCAAGCCTGCTCCAGCCGCGAACAATGTCCCAGCCAAGCCCGCCCCCGCGACACCAGCCAGGCCCGCTCTCACACCGCCAGCCCGGCCGGGCCAGCAGGTAGACGAGTGGCAGGAGTTCGCCCGTCAGCTCGAAGCTCTTACCGGCAAAAAGAAATAAGCGCGCACTCGGCACCACGCCGTTTCTGGCTCCGCTAACCGGCGCTTCAGGGCCGCGAGTTCCGCTAACTCCGCTGTCTCTCCAATTCCGTAAACGTCGCCCGCAGCCGCTTCCACGTGGTGCCCAAATCCTCCGGCAGCACGCGCGTCTCAGCCACGGTGGTCATGAAGTTGGTATCTCCCACCCACCGCGGCATTGCGTGCATATGCAGGTGTCCTGCAACTCCCGCTCCCGCTGCCTGCCCCAGATTTAATCCGAAATTAAACCCATGTGGCCGATACAGCTTCTCCAGCGCGCGTTCCGTCTGTTGCACCAGGTCCATCAGCTCGTGAGCAGTCTCAACGTCCAGCTTGGCAATGCGATCCAGGTGTGCGTAGGGCATCACCATCACGTGCCCCGACGTATAGGGGTAAGCATTCAGGCAGACAAAACAGTATTTCCCCCGCACCACCAGCCCGCCGGCCTCTTCAGCTTCCTCTGCCGGCATCCCCTGCTCGATCGCGTAATCCACGCTGGCCATCAGGTTGCAGAAAACACAGCTCAGATCGCCCGGCCAGGCATTCAGCCGCTGCGGTACCCCGGGACGCGGCGCACCGTCCGCCGTCGTCACATACGCAAACCGCCATGGGCTCCAGAGCTGATCCATTCCGCTTAAACCCTCTATATCCGCCCTAATTCCATCGCACCAAGTATAGTGTGATCCCCGCAGCGACCTCGCCGTGGCCGCCGACCAACGCCGCTACCGTCCCACGCCTCACACATGTATTCCACGTCACACCGAACCCCTAACCTGAGTCGAATCCCTACTCTGGTGCATCAAAAACACAGCAGAAATTCCCAAGGACGTCTGGAACTCCCAACGCGTTGGATTGACTGAAAATTCTGACACTTGCTACACTTGAAAGCGTAGCTTGCTGCGCGGATTCCGGCAGTTAGCTGCGGCCGCCCTCCAGCCAGCCGTCGCCTGCATGGTGTTTCCCTAGCGAACGAGTCGCGCCAGTTCTATGGCCCGAAGTCCCGTCTCCGTGGAATGCCAAAGCTCACAGGCCCGGATTGTCGGAGGATGCGGTATTCGCATCCCTCGTTCATCGCGACCTTGGATGCTACCCAGGTGAAACCGCAAGGCCATCGCCAGGGCAGGAATCGCGGAGCTTGCTGTCATGCCAAACGTCCTCAATCCAGAACCCGAGAGCATAACCCTGAACACCGAACTCGAAACCCCAACGCTTGATCCTGCGACTGAGCTTGATGCTCAGCCGTCCGAATCCACGTCCAACCCCGAGACTGCCGAAGCACACAACATTGCTGCCCCAGCGCTGGACGCCGATGCCTCAACCGAGCCTGTAAACCAGGCCGCCCCTGCAGAAACTGAGCACACCGCTCAACGCTCTGCAGCCCCGGCCGAACACAGCGCCGAATCAATGGACGATTTCTCAGCTGCCCTCGAAGCTTTCGAGCGCGAGCAGGCCGCTGAAGCTGCTGCTGTCGAAGCCTACGGAGACAAAGTCGTCTCCGGCACCGTCCTCAAGCAGAGCGAAAAGTTTCTCGTGGTCGATGTGGGCCTCAAGTCCGAGGGCCTTGTGCCGCTCGAGCAGGTCGTCGATCACACTGGCGCAGTCAAGTTCCAGCCCGGCGAAGTCATCGAGGTTGTCATCGAGCGCGAAGAACCCGAGGGCGGCTATCTCGTCAGCTACGAGAAAGCCCAGCGCCTCCGCGTGTGGGACACCATTGAAAAGCATGCCACCGACAAGACGCCGGTCATCGGCACGGTTGTCAGCCGCGTCAAGGGCGGCCTTACTGTCGACATCGGCATGAAGGCATTCCTGCCCGGCTCGCAGCTTGAGATCCGTCCCGTCCGCAATCTCGACGGTTATCTCGGCCAGCAGATCGAAGTCCGCGTCATCAAGCTCAACAAGAAGCGCGGCAACGTCGTCGTCTCCCGCAAAGAGATCCTCGAGGAAGAGCAGACAGTCAAGCGCTCTACCACCCTCGAGCACCTCGGCGAAGGCGCGGTTCTCACCGGCACGGTCAAGAACCTCACCGACTACGGCGCGTTTGTCGACCTCGGCGGCATCGACGGCCTTCTCCACATCACCGACATGAGCTGGGGACGCCTCACCCATCCCCGCGATCTGGTCAACGTCGGCGACGAGATTCAGGTCAAGGTGCTCAAGTTCGACAAAGACAAGCAGCGCGTCTCGCTCGGCTTCAAGCAGCTCACTCCCGACCCATGGCTCGATGCCTCTGAGCGCTATCCCGTTGGAGCACACGTCCACGGCCGCGTTCTTTCGGTCACCGACTACGGCGCGTTCGTTGAGCTTGAGCAGGGAATCGAAGGCCTCGTTCACCTCTCTGAGATGACCTGGTCCAAGCGCCTCAAGCACCCCTCCAAGCTGGTCAAGCCCGGCGACGAGGTCGACACGGTTGTCCTCAGCGTCAACCCCGCCGACCGCCGCATCTCGCTCGGCATGAAGCAGCTCCTCGAGA
>Ga0157375_10003191_pt1 | contig 14239 bp, 13 predicted proteins | sample M35metaG_FD_115311 | JGI IMG/M metagenome (GOLD analysis project Ga0157375, IMG submission 115311) | Miscanthus rhizosphere microbial communities from Kellogg Biological Station, Michigan, USA - M3-5 metaG | ecosystem: Host-associated > Plants > Roots > Rhizosphere > Soil | place: USA: Michigan...
CTTGTGCACCACGCCGAGATCCTCGGCCTCAAGGGCGACAGCTACCGCTTGCGCGACAAGGATCTGGGCTCCCCGCCGCCTCGGGACTGAGCGCTCCCGCCTGCTCCGCCTCGCCCTACGGGCTCGGCAAAGGGCAAGAGCGCTACTACCTCGACAAGGTGGCCGAAGGAGCTGAGGACTACTACACCGGGGAGGGCGAGGACCCCGGCGAATGGATCGGCGACGCCGCCGCGCGCTTCGGCCTTGAGGGCGAGGTCGGCGCAGACCAACTCGAAGCGATGCTCACCGGCCGCAACCCTGTGGACGGGGAGCCGCTGTTGGGAATGCGCGGCGTCCCGTCGGGCGGCTCGGTTCCCGGCTTCGATCTCACCTTCTCAGCCCCCAAGTCGGTCTCTCTGCTGTGGGGCCTGGGCGGTCCCGTCGCCGCGCTCGAAGTCCAAGCCGCCCACCGCGAAGCCGTAGGAGCCGCCCTCAACTACATGCAGCGCGAGGGGTGCTGGACCCGGCGAGGGGCCGGAGGCTCTGAATTCATCAAGGGCGAGGGCTATCTCGCAGCCGCCTACCGGCACCGCTCCTCGCGCAACGGCGATCCGCAGCTGCACACCCACGTCCTAGTCGCCAATGCGACCAGGGCCGAAGGTCGCTGGACCCGCCTCTACCACCCGGCGATCTACGACCACGCGACCACCGCCAGCTACATCTACGAGGCCACCTGCGACACGAGCTGACCCGCCGGCTCGGCGTCGAGTGGCAGCCGACCCGCAAGGGCATCGCAGAGATCGCGGGCTTCGCCGACGAGCACCTACGAGCTTTCTCGACTCGCCGCACGGAAATACTCGAGGCGGCCGGGGCGGACGCCTCCGCGCGCTCGATGCAGGTTGCGACGCTCGCCACCCGCAAGCCGAAGGAGGCCGACGTCGGCCGCGGCGAGCTGCTTGCCCGCTGGCGATCGCGGGCCGAGGAGATCGGCTTGGACCGCGCGACGATCGAGCGGACCTTCGACACCGACGCGGGCGTGCGGTTCGGCAAGCCGCACGCCGAAGTCCGCGCGATCTCGGAGGCGAAGCTGGGCCGCGAGGTCACGGCGGCGGCGTCCCACTTCGACCGCCGCGATGCGATCCGGGCAGTCGCCGACTCGCTCCCCGAGGGAGCGCCGGGAGCCGAGATCGAACGCTTGGCCGACGCCTTCCTTGCTTCGGAGTCGGTGATCCAGATCGCGGAGAGCCGCAAAGGCCCCCGCTACACGACGCGGCGAATCTGGGAGCTTGAGCGCGACGCCTTGGCAGCGGTCGAGCGTATGCGAGCGCAGGGACCGTCCCCGGCCGGGGAGCTGATCGCGGCGCGCGTGATCGGTATCCGCCCGACCTTGAAGGCAGATCAGCGCGAGATGGTCCGCCGCCTGCTTAGCAACCCCGAGGGAGTCGCCGTCGTAATCGGCGAGGCTGGCACCGGCAAGACCTTTGCCATCGTTGCCGCAGCCGAGGGCTGGGCGCAGGCCGGAACGGAGCTTCGCGCGGCAGTGCCGACCTGGCGCGCGGCGAACGTCATGCGATCCGACGGCCTACCCGCCGTCAGCGCCGCCCGGCTTCTCTCAGAGCTTGACCGGGCCGAGTATGCGGGCGAAGTCGGGCTGGCCCACGGCTCGATCCTCATGGTGGACGAGGCCGGGATGGTGGACACCGCGACCCTTGCGCGGTTGATCTCCCACGCCGAGAAGGCGCGGGCCAAGCTCGTCCTCGTCGGAGATCCCGAGCAGCTAGGCGAGATCGAGGCGGGCGGCTTGCTCCGCGCGGTCGCGGATTGCTCCGAGCCGATCCAGCTAGACGAAGTGATCCGCCACGAGCACGAGCTTGATCGCGAGGCGGCGAAGCGGATCAGGGAGGGAGAGGGGCGCGAGGCGCTTGGCCTCTACGAGGCGGAGAACCGCGTCACCGTTGCCCCCGACGCCGAGGCAAGACGCGAGGCGATGGTCCGCGATTGGCATGAGGCATATGAGCGCGGCGAGGACGCGATGATGATCGCGAAGCAAAACGCCGAGGTCGCGTGGCTCAACGAAATGGCGCGAGCGCTTCGCAGGCAGAGCGGCCGGCTCGGTGCGCAGGAGATCGAAGTGGGGGAGGCGCGCTTTGCCGCCGGCGACCAGGTAATCACCCGCGTCAACGACCAACGCGCTGAGGTCTTCAACCGCGAGCGCTGGCAGATTGCCGAGGTCGACGCGAACAGCACCGCGTCGTCCTCGAAGGCATCGACCAGGCCAAGCGGGCCGAGGTTGGGCCCGAGTACCTGTCCCAGGTCAACCCCTACTCAGAGGCCCCGGCGCTCGAACACGCCTACGCCGTGACGACCTACTCGGCGCAGGGGAGCACCGTTGACCGCGCCTTTGTCGCCGCCGATCCGTCGATGGACAAGCAGGAGCTCTACGTCGCCGCTTCGCGCACCCGCGAGCAGACCTACCTCCATGCGACGCCGGAGATTCAGACCCACCGCGAGGAGATCGCGCCGGGTAATCCCGGCCTGCGCGAGGGCATCCCGCACATCGCTGAGGTAGCCGAGCGCGACCGCGCGCAGCTCGCGGCGCATGAGGTCGCGCTGCGCTCGCGCTTCGAGGGCCTGCCGACCGAGGAGCTGGTCGCAAGGCGCGCCGTGTTGGAGGGCGCGGCGGACCGAGAGGCAGTCCAGCAAGAGCGCAGCGACGCCCTCAGAGCGCGGATCGAGCGGGGATACGACGGCCTTGAGCGCTACGAGGCGCGCAGAGAGGCAGCCGAAGCGCTGCCGCGCCGCGAGCGCAAGGACGAGCTGCGGCGGATCGACAGGATGGAGTCAGCCTCACGCAGGCAGCTATCGCGCCTTGAGGCTGAGATGCAAGAGACCCCCGCTCCGGGGGATGCTGCGCGGCGGGAGTTCGCCGTCGCGGATCAAGTCCTCGCCGAGCGGCGGCAGTTGGCGATCACCGCCGCGCGCCTCTCCCCGCCCACCTACATCACGAAGGAGCTGGGGGAGAGGCCCACCGATCCGGAGAAGCGGAAGGCATGGGATCGCGGCGTCGCCGGAATCGAGAGCTATCGACAGGAGCACGGCATCAAGGACCCGAGCAAAGCGTTTGGTCGGGAGGCGAAACAAGGAGCGGAGCGGGCACGCCAGCAGGGCGCAACGCGACGGCTCCAAGAGATTCAGCGAGTTCTCGGACTTGGACAGCACGCGGCGAGGGCACGCCAGCTTGGCCGAGGTCTGAGCATCGGCCGGTGAGTGCAACGCCCCGACCTACCGGCGATTGAAGCACCTCGAGGGCAGCCGTCAACCCCCTGCGGGGGTCGGGCGCGAGCGCCCTTGACTGCCGCCCTCGCGGCGCTGGTTCTGCGGGTAGGTCGGGGTGTAGGCTGAGTCGATGAGCTTCACGCGAATCACGGTGCAACCGGACCAGATGGGCGGCGCTCCCTGCGTACGTGGCCTGCGAATCCCGGTTGCGACGGTGGTCGGCATGCTCGCCGACGGCATGGATGAGCCCGAAATTCTCGCCGCCTATCCGGACCTGGAAGGCGAGGACGTTCGCGAGGCGATCCGCTACGCAGCCGAGGCTGTGCGCGAGCGTGAGCTGCCTCTTGTTGCCTCCGGGTGAGGTTCCTGATCGACAACGCGCTCTCACCGACTCTCGCGGAGCGGTTGAGAGATGCCGGGCACGACGCCGCGCACGTCCGCGAGTACGACTTGCAGGCCGCGAGCGATGCAGAGATCTTCGACCGTGCGCAGCAAGAGCAGCGGGCGGTGGTTTCGGCGGATACCGACTTCGGCACGCTCCTGGCGACTCGCCATGAGCGCTCTCCTTCGGTCATCTTGTTTCGCCACGGTACGCAGCGCCGGCCCGAGCATCAAGCGGAGATCTTGCTGTCGAATCTCGATGCTGTTGAGGCCGATCTCACCGAGGGGAGCATCGTGGTCATTGAACCTTCACGCATTCGCGTGCGTGCCCTCCCTCTGGCATAGGCTGCGGCCGTGGCGAAAGACGCCAAGGAAAAAGCTCGCGCCGAGGTACGCCGCGCCCAAGCGGAGTTCGATCGCGCTCAGGATCAGCGCGACAAGGCTAGCGCTTCGCGGCGCAAGAGCTTCGATCTGGCGCAAGCGGCGGGTCTCACGGTGCGCGATATCGCAGAGGAGGCCGGCCTCGGTTTCGGTCGCGTCGCCGAAATTCTTCGAGGCGAATAAATGTTTGTGCGGGTACCCGCACAAACCTGTTAGGCTGAGCGCCATGACATAACCGGCGACCCGCCGCGCGGTAACGCGACGGGCCGCCTGACCACAAGGAGGCATAGCTCCTCATGGCTGACGAGAACTCTACGGATTCTGCTGCCTGTTGTCTCAATCCCTTTTTCGCTAAGGAGGCGAGAAATCAGGGCATCGTCCTCTCGTTTCTTCTGAACGAGCATCCGGCCCAACTGACGATCCCAGAGGTCGCTCGGGAGCTTTACACCCATCCCAGCGACTTTGATGAAAACGATGCCGTCGAGCGGGCGATTCGCGATCTCGTTGGTGGAGGGCTCCTGCAATGTCACGGGGCCTTCGTCCTGCCGACCCGTGCGGCCCTCTACTTTTCCCGCTTGGAGATGGACTGATGGAGGTCGCCGAGCGGTTCGGCGAGAACCTGCGCCGACTCCGAAAAGGGGCTGGCATCTCTCAGGAAAAGCTGGGTCTGCGCTGCTCGCTTCACCGGACCGAGATCGGTTTGTTGGAGCGAGGGGCGCGGGTTCCTCGCATCGACACGCTGATCAAAATCGCAAGCGGCCTCGGCATTCACCCGAACGCCCTCATGGCCGGGATTAGCTGGACCCCCGCCAAGGCAGGGACAGCGGGCGAGTTCAAGATCAAGTCGCGCATCGAGCAGCACGGGGAGGCGATGGAGCTTGCCGCCAAGGTGCGAGAGGGGCAAACGGAGACGGTGGACGCCGTACAGCTCGTTCACGAAGCGCGCGACGAACTGGCGGAACGCACGGAGCGCTGGAAGGAGGACGAGGGCGTGAAAGAGTAGAGGGGGCTCGGTCTGAAACCTGAGGAGCTCAAGATTCCCGCATCATCATTCTTGGTAGTCCCCGCGCATGTCAGGCTCAGGTTCTGCGCTGAAATTCTTTACGTATGAGGTTGGCGCTCAATAGAGCGGAACAGCTAACCTCCCAGCGGCAGGAGTTCTTCGAGGTCCTTCAGCGTGTTCTCGATGCGCCGGCGTAGTGGGTGCTTCTTGGGGACGAGCTTGACTAGGCGGTGGGCTTCAGGCCCGGCAGGTGCCAGGGCTCGCCGTAGGTCCGATTGACTCCATTTCGAGGATTCCATACTGGCGATGATCCCTTGGTTGAGGCGCTTGGGTAGCGACTTGGCCTTGCGGTTCGGGAGGATCGCCTTGAGCTCCCTACTGGCCTCCGACGGGAGGTCTCCGGATTCAAGGGCCCGGTGAGTGGGTCCGAAGCACTCGATCAGAAGCCTGCGAGCCGGCTCGGAGTCGTGACCCAGGCTCAGCGCTAGGAGACGGGCTGCGGCGGTGACGGCAACTACGTCCTCGCGGTCGTGGATCAGCGGTCCCGCGTCGAGCCAGCGGGCGATCGGCACGTCGTGAAGGCAGCGGCGGGGCAGGGAGGCGGCAGCAAGTACGAGGGCCGGGACTTCGGCACCAGGGCTGGTGCGAAGAAACGTGACCAGTTGAGCCCAGCGTCCCTCAAAGAGCTTGTTCCAAAGGCTGGGATTAGTGGGATGGGCACGGGCGAGGACTCCGACAGTGACGGCGAAGAAGGATTCGTCCTCAAGGGCTTCACCCAGCAGCCCCCAACATTCGTTCGCAATGAGGACTTCGGGTAGCTCGGCATCGGCTCGGGCGAGGGCGGTGCGGCGCAATTCGCGATCGGATGACCTTTCGAGGGCGGGCCAAATGCGCGGATCTCTGGAGAGGTTGTCGCGCTCGGCAAGTGCCCCCAGAAATAGCTCAGTGTCATTCATCCTCTGTAAGAGCTCGTCGTCCGTCAACTCCCTGACCGCGGAGTGAAGGAGGAGTCGAGCGGCAGGCTCGGCAAGATCGGCACGATCGTCGAGGAGGCCGAGCGCTCTCTCTCGATCAGACGCCCAGGCGGCCGGCAGACGCGAAGCGGGCAGCAGCCGGTCAAGATCAGGCCCACCGCTCTCAAGTAGGGAGAACACGCGCTCACTCTCGGAGAGCTCCCAAAGCGGTGGAGACTCCGCGGGAGAGCCGAAGAGGGCCTGCTCAAGCTCAAGACGGGCGGGGAATCCAGGGGCGGTTTCGAGCGAAGCAGCGACGTCGCCGGCGTTGCCGGCAGTGATCGAGTTCCACAAGTTGGCCAGAAAGAGCGCGTCGCTGCTGCCTTCTGCATAGAGCTCGAGCGCTATGCCAAGGGGGTGGGAGGGATCGCGACTAGCACTCGCGAGTAGGGTGATCGGCGGCCGCGGTTCCAGCTCGGCCGGCCAGAGGACGCGAACGCCCTGGCTCGCTGAGCGACCGGCGAGTTGGGAGGCCACCTGTACTGCGTAGGGGCTGGATCCGGTACGCGCCCTGCCACGGCTGCGGAAGGAATAGCCGCGACGAAGAGGCAAGGGAAGTCGGCGCCAGAGCGCGAGCAACCCGGTCTCGGAGGGAAGCTCGTCGGGCCATATTACGACCGCTTGGCCCTCGCCGCCTTCGTAGGCGACCTCGCAGAGAGCGGTCAAGAGTTCGTCGGGCACCTCGGCAAACAGCGAAAGCCCACTCGCGGCAACTTCAAGGCTTGAGCAGTAGGGCTCGAATTCATCAATCTCGGGTCGGCGGAAGTAGTTGGCGAGGAGAAGCGGATCAATGAACTCAAGGGCGCGATCATCGATCAGCAGGGAGTGGGCCCAAACAGCGCCGGGCCGGGGCAGCTCTGGAGCGGGCCAAATCCTGGTCAGCATGAACCGCTGGAGCGCCTCGACTCGCAGCCCGACCAAGTAGTGGGCGGACTCGTTGTCAAAGCGGGCGTCAGCGTGGGGCAAAAGCTCTGCTTCGAGGCGGGCGTCGACGTCGAGCGAGCCAGCGAGTAGCTCATGGCCATCCCGGTAGCCGAAAAGGAGCTGGTCGATCTCTGCCTGCACCCCTAAATTATCCACCACCGTTGAGGATCCAAACCAAGGGGGCGACGAGCTCAGTCTCGAGGCCGTCCGCGTCGAAGCAGGAGGCGCGATCCCAGGGGTCGGGTTCGGAGGCATCGACCTCGACTTTGATCGTCTCCCCTTCCTCCTCGGTTTCGAGTTCGACGAAGGCGCTGCCTTGCACTGAGACGGCGAAAACGGTGGTCTGGAAATGGTCAGCGGTGGCCTCGAGGTACTGGGCGAGTAGCGGAACCCGACGCTGGAGCCATTCCCGCGGGGTCAGACCCTCGGGGACTTCATCCCAGGCGGAGATGACAACGGCAATCGGAGCCCCCGTGTGGTCACTGGCCTCATGCAGTTCCTGAAGAGCGTCGACCATGCTGACGTCGGTCGGCATCATTTGCGGCTCCCAGCGTTTTTCCTCCTCTTTCTCGGGATCAGCATTCTCGGGCAGCGGGGTCAGTGCTGCAAGCTCAGCGACACTCTCGCCGGGCCTGATCTGGCCAGGACGGAGGAAGAGGAGGAGGCCCTCCGCTTCGCGCAGCTCCTCGAGCAGCGCCCGGTCCCAGCTGCGACTGTGGAGAGTGCCGCGCAACGCCTCGCCCGATCGGTCGGGGACCCGCAGGTCGTGTTCGAGCTCGTCCTCGGTCTTGACACGGAGGCCGATCGTCTCCGCCTCGCCGGTATCGGTGCGGCTGACTGGCAGGCGGCGAGAGAGTCGCTCAAGTCCGGCGTTCAACGTCGCGACCGAGTCGGTCACTTTCACAAATCGCAAGCTGGAGTACTTGCCGCTTCTCATTCCCGCGTAGGCGCCGACCGCATAGGTCGTCTTGCCCGTCGATTGCAGTCCCAGCATCGCAATCCTCATGGCGCCGTCCTGGGATGGCGAATGCGTTGGATCCGAGCCGGCGGGACATCGGCGGGGGAGAGTTGATCTTCGGGAGGATCGGGCGGTGCAGCGAGGAGCCAGTCCATCAATTCCTCCATGCCGTTGGGTCCGTCTTCGAGCCCGCGGGCGGCGGTTCGCAACGCCCGCGCCTGGGAGGAAATCTGACGTATGGCTTCCAAGAGCGAAGGCTCGCCCTGCTCCCAGTAGGCGAGAGCGGTTGAATCTGCGGCAAGGACGAGATCGAGTTTGGTCAGAAGCAGCGCAACGTCCATCTTCTCGCCGGGAAGATCGCCCTCGGCGAGCTCGTCGATCAACTGGCGGGCAAAGCTGATCGCCGTCGCGCGCGTACTCGGGTCGGCGATACGGGCACCGTCAACGAGGACCGCGAGCTTGTCGGCGTGGGAAAGCAGACGGATGTCGACAGGAGAGAGCTCGTGATCACGGATGCGACGGAAGAGTTCTCCGGGTATGTCGGCCAAGAGCAGATGTGTGACGTACTCGCCGTAGCGGATGGCCAGATGAAGGAGTTCGCGTTGTTCGGGGTCTGCCTCGGTTCGTAGCGTGCGCGGCGTGAGTCGCTCTGAGTCAGCCCGGGCGGGATGGATCCGTTCCTCGAAGCCGAGCAGAGTCGAGGATCCGGCGAAGGCGGTTCTCGCCGCACCATTACGGTGGCGCTCATAAAGCTCAGCGCTGAGGGTGGTCTTGCCGGAATCGCGCTCGCCCGCCCAAATGACGAGGCGGGTGTTGCCGGTAGCGGCAAGCTGGGAGGCCTCAAGCGGGCTGAGGAGATCGGCGCCGCGCAGTAGGACGGCATCGGCGCCTTCGGCAGCGGATTCCTCAGGCTCGGGAGTGGGGGCCTCAACAGGTGGGGCATCTCCCGTAGGCGTTTCGACCTGTTGGGAGTCAGTCTCCATGATCGCTGAGGCTCCGGGCGATGAAAAACTCGCGGAAGGACTGGTCGGCGAGCTCGGCCTCAGTCTTGCCGTCGATCTCGCCGCCGCCACGGTTCTCCTTGGCGAGCGTTCTCCAGGCCCCGGTGCCCCTACCCTTTTCGCGCCAGGCGTCGATTGCGGCGCTGAGAGGAAGCAGCATGTGCCCATGACCGGCGGGCCAGAAGTCGAGGGAGGATGCGGCTTTCTGAACCGCGTTGAGGGTTTTGATCTTGTGGGTAGGATCGCGGTCAGCCTTGAGCAGGGTGCTCCGCAGCATGACTGCGGCCTGGGCGAGGCTCGGCGTATCCGTGATCGCTGCGAGCTCGGCGCCGCTGACGAGAACGGCCGCTTCCTTCATCTCCCCCCAGGGGCGCTCGCCGAGCTCGCAGTAGTCGTCGAGCAGCCAAGCGGTCTGGTCGAGACCTTCCTTGCCGGTGGCAGCGACCCGTACCAGGGTACGCTCAAGGTTGTCGTTGCGTTGAGCGAGGGCTTCGCTCGCCGAGCGCAAAGCTTTCAGCCACTCCTGAAGACGGGAATCGGCGCCGCCCGACTCTGGCGGCTCGCCGAGGTCCTTGAAGACAGTTTTAACCTTCTTAATGGAGGGCGTACCGGCACGGCTCGGAGGGCTGAGCGACTGAGCGGCGGTGTAATCGAGCTGGCGAGTGGCTAGGCCGAGAAGGTTCTGGCTGCGGGCTGAAGTCCGGAAGCCGCGGAAGGCAGCGCTCTGGACCAATAGGGCGAGAGTGGTGCTGAGTGAATCGGTCGGGTAGGCAGCGAAATGGTGGGCGATCGAACAAGCGACCATGACCTTGGGCTCGAGATCGGCCGCTTTAGCGCTGAACTCGGGATCAAACTCGACTCCGCGGCTGCGGATCCACTCGATCAGGCCTGCGCCGAAGGCCCTGCGCCCATGGGCGTAGGCGACCGCGTCTGGGGCTCGCGGGGCGTCGAGGTCCTCCGCCATTCCTTCAATCGACTGGCGCCGCGCGGTAAGGATCTCTCCGGTGAGATCGATGCTGACCCCCCGGTACCAGTTCTCGATGCGCCGAGCGAGAATGTCCTCTTGCGGCGGCTCAGCCATTGATCTTCTCCATCAGCTCCTCGAGGCGACCCTCGGTGCGCGCCTGGTCAAAGACGTGGCGGAGGCGTACTCCCTCCGGAAGCTTTTCCTCGGGCTCGCCGATCAAGCTGAGGTCCCTGCCGATGCGCAGCCGGGTATCGCGCCCCAGTGCGAGGAAGCGACGGGCGACTTGGCGCTCCTCGATTGGGTCCGCAGCTGGCGCAGGGGAGGCGGGCAGCGGCGGGCCGCCGCTCGGTGGGCCTGGTTGGAGTGAAATCGTCTCGCGGCGCATGTCCTCTCCCTCTTCCATAGCTGCAAAGGTCTGGTCGGCCCGCAAGCGACGCGGATAGAAGTCGACCGTCGCCTCGGAGCGGCCCTCGGTGTTGAGATGCAATGAGATCAAGTTGTAGGAAGGCTGCCAAGGGTCCTCTTTGCGCGAAGGGTGGACGGCGCCGGCGTCGACACGGAAGCCAGCGCCGGAGCGCTTGAGATCAAAGGAGTGCTCGTGCCCGTAGAGCTGGAGATGGGCGCGCTCGAAGAAAGGAGCAACCACCTCATAGTCGCGCAGCCAGTTTGGCGGATGGTGACAGAGGAGGATGGTGACGGTGTCATCGGTGAAACGGGGAATCCTCGCTTGGGGGCCGATCGCGAGACGGCTCTCGCTGGCTTCGCGGACATCATCGGGGCCACTGAGAATCGCCGAGGCAAGACCGACGAGATGGATCTTGAGATCCCCAAACTCGCCGGTCCAGGTCCAGCGCTGGTCCTCAAGGGCCATCTCGCAGCGGTAGCGAGCGGCGAACTCGTTGTAGGGCTCTAGGCCGTGGAGCAGCAGGCCCGGGTGGTCGTCACTGGTGAAGAGCGACTCAAGTAGCGGGTCGAGTTCCTCCAGGGTGCAGCTGAGGAGCGCCCTCTGGGCGGTCTGAAGGATGGGGTCTCCGGAGATTGCGGGCTGGTGGATGTCGTGGTTGCCGGGGACGCAGAAAACCATCTCGGGGGGTAGGCCGAACTCGTCGCAGAGTTGATCGATCCAGGTTGCGGCGGCGTGGTACTCGTCCTCGCGGCCCTTTCCGGCGATGTCACCGCCGATGAGGATGGCGTCGAGGCGGCCTGTTCGACTAAGGAGCTGGCGTAGGTCATGGGTCAGCTCGCGGCGGATGTCGGAGTCCATATCGAAGACGGCGCCTTCGCGATAGCCATCGAAGTGAATATCGGAGAGATGGGCAAACGTGAACATCGCCTCAGGCGAAGTCTCCTGTGTACCGCTGACGGCCTCCATGCGCGCCCAGAGGCTACCTTAGGTGCAACCGGCCAAAGTTCAGGACGAACCTGCTCGTGGCAGCTGTCGCATGGTGCGTACAGCGCACGTACCGGCGTCAGTCTTGGTCCAGATATTGGTCCCGACTCCAACAAGCTCAGCCGAACTCTTTGGAGATGGTTCGCCCTAATCAGGCCAGATTCGTCTTTATAGGCGGCTTCCGGCCCGATTCATATCCGCAGAAGGCAGGTTCGAGCCTTCTGGGCTGCCATCCAAATAAACGTTATGGTTTTTGTTTAATGAGGCTGTGATCTCTTTATTGCCAGTATTGGTTAGCATTCCTGAATTTCCGGCGTTAGAACAGCGGGAGGAAGAGTGTCGAACGACGAGCTTTCAGAGGACACTGGGGAACTGCGGAGCTGGCAGCAACTTCGGCAACGAGGAGCAGAACAGTCGCAGAGGGGTGAACTAGCAAAGGCGCTCGAGTCATTGCAGCGAGCTATCGACACCTATCGATCTGAAGGCCAGAGCGAGCTTCTGTGCGAGTTGGAGGCCGAGCTTGGCGATGTGCAGCTGGAGCTTGGTCACTGTGACGAAGCGATTACCCGATACCGCCAGTCGCTTGCCCTTGCCCAGGAAATGCGCAACGAGGTGGCGATCGCGTCTGCCCATCGAAGAATTGGCATGGCCTATCAGGAGAAGTGGGAGCTTCCCAGGGCAGAGGAGAGCTACCGCGAGGCCGATCGCCTGCTGGAAGGGATCGAAAACGATTCGGAGCATGCGCTGCTGCGCATTCAGTGGGGGGCGCTTTTCGAGGATCTCGGAAAGTTCAAGAAGGCCCGCAAGCAGTACGAGGAGGCACTGCGGATCTATCGCGGTCTCAGCGACCGCGGCGGAGAGGCGACGGCTCATCGTCGCCTCGCGTCGGTGCTGCATGAGCTAGACGCCCTGTCGGAAGCCCAACAGGAGCTTCACCAAGCTCGCACTCTGCTCGATCAGCAGGAGAGCCGGGATGCTCCTGAGTTGATCGAGGTATTGAACCTGCTTGGCCGGATCTATGAGGACCAGGGGCGGACCAACGACGCGATGGAACTCTACGAGGAGGCTCACCATCAGGCCGATTCTCTGGGTATCGCCCCTGCAAAGGTGGAGTGCCTGCGTCGGATGGGGTCTGCGCTGGCCGTACGGGGCGAGCTCAAAGAGTCCGTCGAGCGGTACTTGCAGGCGATAGATCTTTGCCGTCACCTCGATGATCGGCGTGAGCTTGCCGAGATCTACGGCGACCTCGGCGACGTGTACGTGGAGCGCGGCAACCTCAAGGAAGCAGAGAAGATGTTCAAGTCCGCTGCGGAGCGATTGGATCATGACAACCCGCGTGGCCTTGCCCTAGCGAAAAGACGTCTGGGAGAGCTCTATCAGGAGAAGGGGGAGTACAGGCGCGCAGAGGAGCATTACGCTGAAGCCGACAGCCTGCTAGAAGGCTTAGATGACGCGGGGGAGAAAGCGATCCTCTACACCGCCTGGGGGTCGCTTCAGCAGGAGGGTGGCCGCCTGCGCGATGCCCTCGCGAACTACAGACACGCCCTCGCCATCAACGAGGGTAATCGTCACCTCCGGGGTGAGGCAATCTGCAGGAGGTTCATCGGTTCCGCTCTGCATGACCAAGGGCGGCTAGAGGATGCCGAGAGCGAACTACGCCGTGCTGGCGCTCTGCTCGAGCAGCAGGGCAGCGAGGACAAGCCGGAGTTCATCGAGGTCAACAATCAGCTCGGTTCAGTGTTGCAGGACCAAGGGCGCATCAACGATGCGCTGATCCTCTTTCAGCAAGCACATGACCTTGCCGGAACGCTGGCGATCGGCCCCGCCAAGGTAGAGAGCTTGCGCTGCATGGGTTCGGCGCTGGCTGCCTCGGGGAATCTCGCCGATGCAGAAGCGCGCTACAACGAGGCAATAGTTCTCTGTGAAGAGCAGAAGGACGAGGTTGCCCTTTCGGCGCTGTACGGGGAGTTTGGCGACGTCCTCTGCGAGCAGGGGCGGTTGGAAGCGGCGATCGACGCCTATAAGAGTTCGCTCGCGTACGACCAGAACCATCAGGATCGATTGGGAATGGCCGCTGCCAACCGTCGCCTTGGTGGCGCATATCAGCGCCGTGGCGATCACGACCGGGCTCGGGATTACTACAAAGAGGCAGAGCGGCAACTGCGGCAGCTTGAGGACGAGGATGAGAGGGCGCTGCTGCGCCTCTACCAAGGTTCCTCCTACGAGGATCAGGGGCTATATTCACAGGCCCTCTCGGAATACAACAAGGCTCGGGGTTTCTATCAGCAACAGCGCAACGCCCTGAGGACTGCCTTTGCGTCGCGCTGCGAAGGCTCGGTTCAGCTGCAGCTGAATCTGGTGACCGAGGCCGAGGAAAGCGCGAACTTCGCATTGGAGCAACTGTCGGGAGTCGAAGACAAGCCGGAGGAAATCGAGTGCCTCAACCTACTCGGATCCGTTCGTCGCGCCCAGGGCCGTCGCGACGAAGCCTTCGATCTCCACTCGAAGGCACTGGCTATTGCTGACGCCCTGCTGTTGCAACCGGCACGCGCAAGTTCCCTGCGGCATCTTGCGGCGGTGCTCGTCGAACGCCAAGAAGGCGGTCCGAAAAATGCTCTCGATAGCCTCAAGACCGCTCTGGCGGTTTACAAGAGCCTCGAGGACGCGGTCAACTGCTCCGAGGTGCACGACGATATTGCTGACGTCAGCCTCATCCTCGGCCATGTCGACGAGGCCGTCGAACACTACGAGACCGGCCTTCGGATAGCTCGCAAACTGGATAGGCACGCCCTGACGGCGGACATCCTCCTTGGTCTCGCCCGCTGCAAACGCCGCAAAGGCAAGCTAGCCCGGATCTACCAGTAACGACCTGAGGAAGCCTTCCGGGAACGTCCTCTTGGGTCTTGAGAATGCGGTTTGCCGACGTATTCGCAACGACCCAGGAGGACACCCGGAAGGTGAAGACA
>Ga0157375_10003195_pt1 | contig 14225 bp, 10 predicted proteins | sample M35metaG_FD_115311 | JGI IMG/M metagenome (GOLD analysis project Ga0157375, IMG submission 115311) | Miscanthus rhizosphere microbial communities from Kellogg Biological Station, Michigan, USA - M3-5 metaG | ecosystem: Host-associated > Plants > Roots > Rhizosphere > Soil | place: USA: Michigan...
AACGTCGAGGAGGGCCAGACCTTCGGCATGGAGCTGGAGTTCACCGAGGGGATGCAGTTCGACAAGGGCTACATCTCCCCGTACATGGTCACCGACCAGGACCGCATGGAGGCCGTGCTGGAGGACCCCTACGTCCTCATCGCCAACCAGAAAATCGGCTCCGTGCGGGACATCCTGCCGGTGCTGGAGCAGGTGATGCAGGGCGGCAAGCCGCTGCTGATCGTCGCCGAGGACGTCGAGGGCGAGTGCCTCGCGACCCTGGTCGTCAACAAGCTGCGCGGCACCTTCACCGGCGTCTCGGTCAAGGCGCCGGGCTTCGGCGACCGCCGCAAGCGGATGCTCGAGGACATCGGCATCCTCACCGGCGGTGAGGTGATCACCGAGGAGATGGGGCTGAAACTGGAGAACACCCAGCTGTCCCAGCTCGGCAAGGCGCGTCGCGTCGTCGTCTCCAAGGACACGACGACGATCATCGACGGCGCCGGCGACGCCGAGGACATCAAAGGCCGGATCAACCAGATCAAGCAGGAGATCGAGAACACCGACTCCGACTTCGATCGCGAGAAGCTCCAGGAGCGCCTCGCCAAGCTGGCCGGCGGTGTCGCCGTGGTCAAGGTCGGCGCCGCCACCGAGACCGAGATGAAGGAGAAAAAGCACCGTGTCGAGGACGCCCTGCAGGCGACCCGGGCGGCGCTCGAGGAGGGAGTCGTGCCGGGCGGCGGCGTCGCGTTGCTGAACGCGCAGAGCGACCTCGATCCCGACAAGCTCGACGATCCCGACGAGGTGACCGGCGCCCGCATCGTGCACCGCTCGCTCGAGGAGCCGGTCCGCCAGATCGCCGAGAACTCCGGCCTGGAGGGCTCGGTCGTCGTCAACAAGGTCCGCGACCTGAAGGCCGGCGAAGGCCTCAACGCGTCCAACGGCGAGTACGGCGACCTGATCAAGGCCGGCGTCATCGACCCGACGATGGTCACGCGCTCGGCGTTGCAGAACGCCGCCTCGATCGCCAAGAACATCCTCGTGACCGAGGCGATCATCGCCGAACCGCCGGAGAAGGAAGGCGCCGGCGGCGGCATGCCCGGCGGCGGTATGCCAGACATGGGCGGGATGATGTAGCGACGCCCGCCCAGGCGTATCCTCGCCTCAACAGGCGAGTGGCTTTGACGAGGGGCCCGGGAAACCGGGCCCCTCGTCTATGCAGACGCCCCACGGCGGGTGATGCGCGCATATCGACACGAAGCCCGCGCCAAATCGGCGCAATCAGCGCACCACCCGCGCGCCGCCACCTGCCAGCGTCGCTCCATGCCGACGCACCACCCCCAACAACCCGCCGACGGGCCGAAATGTCGACCCCGAGTCGACATTTCGGCCCGTCGGCGGGGGTCTGCTGTTGGCTGGGATCGTCACATCGCGCATATCGCTAGGCAGCAGCACGGGCTCATTTCTCTGGATCAACTACGGGGCCTGGGCATGGATAGAAAGACCGCACACAAGCGAGTCCGGATTGGGGCACTGCACCAGGTGCACACCGGCGTCTACGTAGTCGGCCATGGACCAAGGAACAGGAATTATCGATTCATGGCCGCGGTCTTGGCGTGCGGTCCGTCAGCTGTCTTGTCGCATCGTTCGGCCGCAGCCCTGCTTGGGTTGCGTGACGATTCGCGTTGCTCGACCGACGTGACCGCGCCGAATCGGCGCGGTCGGATTCCGAGGAGCATCGATGCGCATCGAGACGGGTCGCTGGCTTCGGCTGATCGGACAGAAGTCAATGGAATCCCCTGCACCACCGTTGCGCGGACGTTGTTGGACCTCGCTGCCGTCGTTCAAGTCTGGGAGTTGCGGAAGGCCATCTCTGAAGCCGAGGTGCTCCGGATCCTTGATCATGCAGCCGTGCGGCAGCTGATCAAGCGCAGTCGCGGACGTCGAGGCGTTGCTCGCCTGCGGATGCTGATGGACGAAATACACCCCTTGACGAAGCGGACACGCAGCGGCATGGAGATTCTCTTCCTCCGCATGTGCAAGCGCGCCGAATTGCCGCAGCCGGAGGTCAACGTGACGCTCTACCCCGGCGGTCGCCGCACGATGCCCGACTTCCTTTGGCGCGATGCCGGGCTGATTGTCGAAGCCGACAGTCGCCGCTTTCACGACACCGACTCCGCGTTTCAAAGCGACAGAGAGCGCGAGCAACGGCTGCAACTTGCCGGCTGGCGCGTCTCCCGTTGCACCTGGGAGCAGATAGAACGCGAACCGCGGCGTCTGGCCGAAACCATCCGTGGTCTCCTCACCCAGCCAAAACAATCGCCGATGGGCCGAAATGTCGACTCGGGGTCGACATTTCGGCCCATCGGCAGCTAGGGGGCCGGGGTCGGCGCTGGGGTGGCCGTGGGGGCGGGGGGCTTTTTGGGCTTCGGCGGCAGCGGGGGGAGGAGGCCGGCGTTGTATTCGGCTTCGGTGAGGAAGGTGGCGCGGCGGACCTTGAGGCGCAGCGTGTTGGTCGTACGCGGGTAGAGCTTCAGGTCGTAGGGGTTGTAGCCGGGGCCGAAGCCCTGGTAGTAGACGAACATGCGAACGCGCTGGCGCTTCGACAGCCAGGAGACGAGCTGTTTGGCGAAGCGCGGTTCGTCTTCGCCGTAGACCGCCCACTCGGCGATCGCGATCGGCTTGTGCCGCCACTGCTTGCCTGCGTAGAAGCGGTTGAGGTCTTTCCAGACGGGATACTGGGAGTAGAAGTCCGTCCCCGCCCAGTCGACCCAGCGGGCGCCTGGCCAGTAGTTGCCCGGGAAGTTGCCCTTCACCCGTGGCGAGCCGCCGGGCAGCGGGCTCCAGATGATGCTCACCGGCGCGCCGGGCAGTTCGGTCGGCGGCGGCCCTTTGGTTCGGTTCACCGGCGGCAGGCCGATTTCGGCCAGGGTGGCGTCGATGCCTTCCAGGGTGTTGCCGCCGCGCACGATCAGCGCGATGCGGCGAAACGCCTGCTTGTACCAGCCGGTCGTGTGTTCGCCGCCTTTCTGGCTGCCGTCGCAGTTGACCGCCGACCAGGCGTTGAGGCAGCGGTTGGGCTCGCCGAGCGGGCGGATATAGGCGGGCAGGCCGTGCTTGTAGAAGAAGTCGTTGAGCTGGAGCAGGTAGTCGTCGCCGGCCCCGAGCGCGATCTGCTCCGGCGTGATCAGCTCGGCCAGGCTCTGGTCGTCGGCGGTCGAGATGTGCAGGATCGGCCGGGTGCCCGTTTCGCGCCAGCGTTCGTAAGCCTCGTTGAGGCTGTTGCCCCAGGGGTGGAAGGTCTCCAGAAGCGCCGGGTGCTTGCCTCCGAGCAGTTCTGTGAATTCATCGAACTCCTGCGTCGTGCCCCGGTCGCTGACCCCGAAGAAGACGTCGGGTTTGGGCGGGACGAGGCTGATCGCCGAGGCCGTCCCCGCACCGATCGCGGCGATCGCAACCGCAAGCGCCGCGGCGGAGAGGAACGCTCTAGGCCTCCGCCAGGACATCGCCCATCCTTCTCGGCTCTACGCCGAGCTCCTCCGCGTCTGCGGTGCCGCGCTCGCTCGTCATCGATACCTCCATCAGCTCTGCCTCCTCCCAGGTTGCGAACACGGCCTCGCCGAAGACGTTGCGGAGCCCGATCAGACCGGCGCGGATCAGCGGCAGGGGAACGTGGACGAGCGGCCGCGGCCGCCCTGCGACGCGGCTGACCAGATCCGACATCTCGTCGTAGCTGAGCGTCTCGGGACCGGCCAGCTCGTAGCGGTCGCGGCCGTCGCGGCCGAGCGCCGAGACGACGCAGCGGGCGGTGTCCGCGGCCCAGATCGGCTGGAAGCGGGCCTTCCCGTCACCGGAGACCGGCAGCACCGGCAGGAAGGAGAAGCGGCGCAGCAGCGTCACCCAGGGGTCGCTGCGGTCGTAGACGATCGACGGGGCGAAGGTCGTCGTCTCCAGTGGCGAGGAGGCGATCGCCTGCTCGGCCAGCCACTTGGCGCGGAAGAAGCGGGTGCGCTGGGACGCGGCGGCGTCGAGCGCGCTGAAGAAGACGAAGCGGCGCACGCCGCCGCGCTCGGCCGCGCGCAGCAGCCGCACCGTCGCCAGCCCGTTCAGCTCCTCGATCCGGTGCGGCGGCTGGTCGCGGATCGTCGCCGCCAGATGGATCACCGTGTCGACGCCGCGCAGCGCCTGGCGCAGCAGGTAGGGGTCGGACATCTCGCCGAGGTCGCCGAGCGCGATCTGCACGTCGACCCGGTGCGCGCCGAGCCGCCGCGGCTCGCGCACCAGGCAGCGCACGTCCTTGCCCCGCTCGAGCAGCAGCGGCAGCAACCGCGATCCGATGCTTCCCGTGGCGCCGGTCAGGAGCAGCATGGGCACATCATCGCGAACGGCAGCTCGACGGACCCCCGTGCGACGGAATCCCTAAAATGTCGGCTCGCGTTGGGTGGGGACCGATTCCCCCCGGGACACCGCAAAGTCGACCCAGGAGAAAGCATCGAATGACCTACGTCATCGCCGAGCCGTGCATTGGCCAGAAGGACAACTCGTGCGTCGAGGTCTGTCCGGTGGACTGCATCCACCCGACCCCGGACGAGCCCGACTACGACTCGGTCGAGATGCTCTACATCGACCCTGACGAGTGCATCGACTGCGACGCCTGCGTCGAGGCCTGCCCGGTCGACGCCTGCTTCGCCGAGGACCAGCTCCCGGCCGAGTGGGCCAAATACGCCGAGATCAACGCCCAGTACTACAAGAGCAGGGCTTCGGCGTAATTGTCTGCGACTTGCTGAAGGTTACGGACGGAGACTGGACTCATTTCTCGTCGTAGCCTTCGACAGTCTGCCGGCTGTACGCGGACGGGCTGACTCAGAGCGAGGCTGGTCGGCGCCGAGCAGGCTGGTGCATACTGCCCCCTTATGGCCAACGCCTTCGAGCCGCACTGGGACGAGGAGCAGGACCGGCCTCCGTTCACCTGGCGGCGGGCTCGGCTCGGGCGACAGGCGGGCTCGGATCGGCTAGGCGCCTCGCTTTTCGAGTTGCCGCCGGGCTGTTCGAGCTTTCCGCTTCACGTCCACCATGCGAACGAGGAGCTGCTGGTCGTCGTCTGCGGCCGGCCCACGCTCCGCACGTTGGACGGTGAGCGCCAGCTCGCAGAGGGCGAGCTTGTTGCCTTCCCGTCGGGCCGCACCGGCGCGCACCGGATCGACAACCGCGGCGAGCAGCCGGCGCGCCTGCTGATCGTCAGCACGATGTTCGCCCCGGAGATCAACGAGTACCCTGACTCGGGCAAGGTTTGGGCCCGGACCTTCCCCCCCGGCGCCACCCGCCCGGAGGAGGCGGTGGACATCATCGTGCGCCCGGACGACGAGCGCCCCCACTACCTCGACGACGAGCGCTGAGCCGCCTCCCTCGCTAAGAGCCTGTCTCATAACCTCCGCGCACGCCAGGCGGCACCGGACACACTTCGCGGGGCGGCGTCCTCGGTCGGCCAAATGGCGCTGCCATTCGGCCTCCATGCGTCCTACCCCCGCTCGGTCCGGCACTCGCCAGTCGCACACGCAGGTTATGAGACAGGCTCTAAACCGCAATCGGCCCGAACAAATGCTGTAAACCCAAGAGCGCTGCCTGAGCTAGGCTCTTCGCTCGGTGGAGGTTCGGCTTGCAACCGAGCGTGACGTCGACGGGGTCACCGCGACGCTCGTCGCTGCATTTGAGGCCGATCCCCTGTGGAGCTGGGCGTTTCCGCAGGAGGGCCTCGGTGCCCTTTGGCGGCTGCTCGTCGCCAGCGCGATGCGCTACTCATTGGTGCGGGTCGTCGACGATTGCGCCGCGGCATCGGTCTGGATCCCGCCCGGGGGGACGGAGCTGACCGCGGCGGAGGAGGCATCGCTCGGGCCGATGCTGGAGGGTTGGATCGGCTCACGCGCCGCCGAGGTCCTGGAGCTCTTCGAGCGCATGGAGCGCGCCCACCCAACCGCCTCCCCCCACTACTACCTGAGCCTGCTCGGAACCCACCCAGACCACCGGGGGAAAGGCGTCGGCATGGCCCTGCTCGCCGACAACCTCGCCAAGATCGACTCCGAGCGGATGCCGGCCTATCTGGAGTCGAGCAATCCGGAGAACGATCCCCGCTACGAACGCCTCGGCTTCGAGCGGATCGGCGAGTTCGAGCGGCCCGACGGGGCGCTGACCTGCTCGACCATGTGGCGCGAGCCGCGCTGAGGCCGAGCTACTGGACGACCGGCAGCGGGGTGCCGCTGACCGGGGGCGCTTCGGCCGGGGCCGGGGTCGCCTGCAGGACCGGCAGCTCCTGCGGCGTGGCGGCGACGATGCCGCGGGCGGCCTGGCGGATCGCCTGTGAAGCGGGTGAGTCGGGCTCGTCGGTGACCAGCGGGGAGCCGTTGTCGGCGTGCTCGCGCAGCGGCTCGGAGAGGGGGACCTTGCCGAGCAAGGGCACGTCGAGCTCGTCGGCGAGGAGCTGACCGCCGCCCTCGCCGAAGATCGTGAAGCGCTCGCCGCCCGGAGTGGTGAAGCCGGACATGTTCTCGATCACGCCGAGCAGCTCGAGGTCGAACTTGACCGCCATGTCGGCGGCACGTTTGGCCACCCTCTGCGCGGCGGGCTGCGGCGTCGTGACGATCGCGAACTTGGCCTGCGGCAGCAGCTGGGACAGCGTCATCGAGACGTCGCCGGTGCCCGGCGGCAGGTCGAGCAGCAGGTACTCCAGCTCGCCCCAGGCGACGTCCTCGAGGAACTGCTGGATCGCCTTGTGCAGCATCGGGCCGCGCCAGACCACCGCCGAGTTCTCCTCGACGAAGAAGCCGATCGACATAACCTTGACCCCGGCGGCCCCCTCCAGGGGCAGGATCTTGCGCTCGCCGTTGACCTCCGGTTTGCGGTTGACGCCGAGCATCCGCGGCATCGAGTAGCCGTAGACGTCGCAGTCGAGCGCCCCCGCCGGGTGGCCTTCGGCGCTCAGCGTCGCCGCCAGGTTGGCGGTCATCGTCGACTTGCCGACGCCGCCCTTGCCGGAGGCGACGCAGATCACGTTCTTGACCTGAGCCAGGGCGCCCTCCGGCAGCTTGTTGCGGCCGAGGGTCTGCTGCAGGCTGCCTTTCTCCTCGTCGGAGAGGACGTCGAAGCCGACCGCCACCGAGGTGACTCCGTCAAGCTGGGAGACCTGCTGGGCGACCGCCTGTTCGAAGTGGGAGCGGATCGGGCAGCCGGCCGTGGTCAGCGAGACGACGACCTCGACCCGGCCGTCGTCCTTGACCTCGATCGAGCGGACCATGCCCAGCTCGACGATCGAGCGGCGCAGCTCGGGGTCGATGACGGCGCGCAGCTTCTCGGTGATCTGGTCCTCGCTCGGCAGGGGCATCGGAGTCATTCTCGCAAAGCGCGGGTCCGAGCACGCACCGCCGGGTCTGGTCGCTTGTCCGGACATCCGTCCACAGGGGGGAGAGTTCGCGTCGCCCAGTCATTGGTTCCCCGTCCGCAACTCGAACCAAGGGAGAGCCGATGTCGGGAACGCGTGGGGGGCTGGGACGGATCGTCGCGATGGGGATCGCGCTGGCGCTGGCGTTGCTGCTGCTGGCGGCGCGCGAGGCGACGGCGGGGAGCTACACGGTCGCGCAGTGCGGCTGGTACGTCGACGCCGACGCGGATTGGGCCGACACGACCGGCGGCGCCAAGTTCCGCTCCGACGCCTGGTGCGTGCCGTCGGGCGGGGACCCGTTCGACGGAGTCCACATGAAGAGCTTCACCAAGGGCGGCTCGACCGTCTCCGGCACGCGCTATGCGCGCTGGCGCTGGGTGGCGCCGGCCGGCACAGGCATCAGCCGCGTCACCGGGACCTGGTGGCACACGCTGCACGACGGGATGGAGCAGCGGATCGGCGCCGGCAACTGGAACGGCGGCTTCGACCCGATGATCGGCGCGAGCGGGACCGATACGACCCCGCGCAACTTCGCCTTCGACTTCTCGATCCCCCAGCCTGCGATCGAGGACCGCCTGCTCTGCGCCAGGGCCGAGGACAAGTGGTGCTCGATCGAGCCGGACTCCTGGTCGGCCGTGCGGGCGCTGGCGATCACGATCTACGATGGCTACTCGCCGGTGCCGGGAAACGCCGGCGCGGATCTGGCGGCCGGCGGCTGGCGCCGTGGGGCGCAGCGGGTCAACTACTGGGACACCGATGTCGGCGGGGGAGTCCGCTACAGCGAAACGCTGCTCGACGGCGCCCGCGTCGGGCTGACCGAGTACCCGTGCGCGAAAGCGATGATCGACGGCGAGTGGCGGGCCACCCGGATGCAGCCCTGCCCGACGGGAGCCGCCGACGAGGTGACGGTCCAGACGACGAATTTCAGCGACGGCCCGCACTCCCTGCAGCGCTGCGCAACCGATTTCGCAGGCAACAGCGCCTGCCTGTTCCCGACCACCGTCCTGATCGACAACCACCCGCCGGCGTCGCCTCGCAGCCTCAGCCTGGCGGGCGGCGAGGGCTGGCGCCGCGTCGACGACTTCGACTTCGCCTGGCAGAATCCCGACCAGGGGCCGGCCAGCCCGATCGGCGGCGCCTACTGGCGCATCACCGGCCCGGGCGGCTACGACAGCGGAGTCAACCTCGCCTCGGCGCACGACATCTCCTCGCTCGCCGACCGCACGCTGCCGCGACCCGGCGTCTACTCCTTCCATGTCTGGCTGCGCGACGAGGCCGGCAACGCGGACTCGGGCACGGCGATCGAAATGCCGATGCGGCTCGACGACGTGCCGCCGGGGGTGGCCTTCGAGGCCGCGCCAGACTTCGCCGGACCGGATCTGCCCCCCACGGTGAGCGCGCATGTGAACGACGAGCACTCGGGGCCCGCCGGGGGCGCGATCGAGTACCGGCGGCTCAACGCCGAGCGCTGGATCGACCTGCCCACCAGGCTGCAGCCAGGCGGTGAACCGGGCGCCGCCGACCTCGTCGCCGCGGTGCCGGACGACCTCGAGCCCGGCACCTACGTGTTCCGCGCCGGCGCCACCGACGGGGCCGGCAACACGGCTTCGACGACCCGGCGCGCCGACGGCGCCGAGATGGCGCTGCGCAAGACGCCGCCGCCGGTCGGCCCCAGCCGACCAGCGGCGGGAGGGGAGGCTTCTCGCGCCGCCCCGGGGGCGAAGACCCGCCTCTTCGCCGAGTTGCGCTGGCGCCACCGGCAGGGCCCGAGCGTGACGGTGCCCTTCGGCGCCGGCGCAGCGCTCTCAGGGCGCCTGCTCGACGCCGACGGCGCCGGGCTGGCCGGACGGCGGCTGCGCATCGTCTCGCGGCCATCGCGCGGCGCGCTCTCGGGTGTCCGCGTCGAGACCGTCAGGACGGGCGTCCACGGCGGCTTCGAGTTGGCGCTGCCGCCGGGACCCTCGCGCCGCATCACCGTGGCCTTTCCCGGTGACACCGGGCTGGAGGCCGCGCGCCGTCCGGCGCTTGCCCTGCGTGTGCGCGGGGCGGTCACGCTCGGCGCCGCGCCGCACGGCCTCCGCACCGGCCAGTCGGTGCGGCTCTGGGGTCGCGTCCGCGACCGCGGGGCGCCGCTGCCGCGCAGGGGCAAGCTGGTCGCGATCCAGTACTACGAGGACGAGGCGCGTCTCTGGCGCCCCATCCTCGTCACCCGCAGCGACCACAGTGGCCGCTTTCGGGCGCGGTACCGCTTCCGCTACATCACCGGCACGGCCAGGATCCGCCTGCGCGCCGTCGCCCTCGCCGAGGAGCGCTGGCCGTACGTCCCAGGCGCTTCGCGGCCGGTCACGGTGCGGGTCAACGGGTGAGATCCGCGCTGCCGACTTTGACGGCCCTGTGGGCACGTCAAAGTCGGCAGCGCCGCTCGGGTAGGGTGCGCCCCATGTCACAGGCCACCTTTCACACCACTGCCGGGGAGATCGTGCTCGAACTGCATGACTCCGACGCCCCGAAGACGGTCGAGAACTTCCGCAAGCTCGCCGCCGACGGCTTCTACGACGGGTTGATCTTCCACCGCGTGATCGCCGACTTCATGATCCAAGGGGGCTGTCCCGAGGGCACCGGCGCCGGCGGCCCCGGCTACACCTTCGAGGACGAGATCAACGAGCACAAGATCGTCCGCGGGGCGCTGGCGATGGCCAATGCCGGGCCCGACACCAACGGCTCGCAGTTCTTCATCGTCACCACCGAGGCGGCGCCCTGGCTGGACGGAAAGCACACCGTCTTCGGCACGGTCACGGCGGGGATGGACACCGTCGACGCGATCGAGAAGACCGAGACCGACGGCTCCGACCGTCCGCTCGAGGAGCAGAAGATCGAGCGCGTGGGGCTCTCGGATTAGGGCTCAATCGGCAGGAGAGGCGCCGGACGAAGCTTCCCCTCCGCCTTCTCGTCGTTCGCGGCGCCGCAGCAGCCCTTCGCCCGGCTTCCAGAGGCTGACCAGGCCGGCGACGAGGGTGACCAGGAAGATCTGCCCCATCATCATCTCCAGGCCGGAGACCATGCGGCCCACCTGTCCTGCCGGGACGAGGTCGCCGTAGCCGGTCGTGGTCAGGGTCGTGTAGCTGAAGAAGAGGAAGTCGCTGCCCTTCGCCGCGATGCCGGGGCCGAAGAAGTCGCCGCCTTCGATCCGGTCGATCAGGCCGTAGGCCCAGGTGAAGAGGATGCCGAGCGAGGTATAGACGCTGATCGCGCCGAGGATCGTCCGCGAAGAGACGTTGTCGGAGGTGACGACGCGGCGCAGCACGGCCGCCATCGCCACCGCCAGCAGGCCGATGCTGATGAAGTTGGCGGCGCTGAGCCAGTGTCGCCCGCCGGTGACGGCCGAGACAGCGGCGAGGAGGACTGCCAGGACGGCGATGCTCAGGGTCCGCCTGACGAAAATAGGCCGCACGTGGGAGCTGGTCAGCGCGACCACCGAGGTCGCCCCCGTGACAGCGGTCAGCAGTACGGCGGCCCAGCCCCGGTTCGAGATCACCGAGGCCAGCACGTACGTGACCAGCACCAGCAGGAGCACCAGCCCGAAAGCATCGCTCGCACGCTGCGCACGCTGCCGCCACCGCTCGCGGTTCATCCCAGCTAGTTCGCTTGCGACCGAGGCGATCCTGCGTGAAGGAGCTCTGTCCGGAGGAGAGCGTCGGAGTCGCCGCCGTGCGACGGCAAGCCGAGGTCGGCGAGCATCGTGGCCCTGAGTAGTCCCCATACCGTAAATAAGTGTCTGCTGGAATTTTCTCCATTATTATTCCTATAGAATCACCAATGAACATAAGACATTATTAGGTACCCAGGTCCCACCGTTGGGGTTCCCTAACAGTAGGTTGCTGCTTCCGAGGCGATTCGTCAGCGAACGGAAGGCGGGGAGATGGGATCAGGCGGGAGAGCAGCTTCAGGGTGGGTCTCCTGGATCGTCGCATTTGCGTTTTTGCTCTGTGCGGTATCGGCCGCCCCGGTATTTGCCGATGAACCGACGGAAGCGCCTTCGGGGCCGACCGGCTTCACGCCCCCGACCCCCAAAGAAGAAGAAGTCGCGGCCACGCAGGTCCCAGATGCTCATGATGTGTCCAAGGGCCTGGGAGAATTAGAACGCGAAGAAGCCGAACACGAAGAATGGCTCGCCAGCCCAGAAGCCAAAGAACAGCGCGAAGACACTCAGCTCGTCTTTGGCGACATCTCGGCGGGCGAATCCGAAGAACTGCTGCGGTCTGTCTTCAGCGGACAGCTCGAAGCGCTGAATAGCGATCCGAGCAGGTTCCTCAGCGACGCCCAGCTCATCCGTCCCCTCGGCGAATCCGGTGCCGTCGTCAAAGACGAAGGCGAACGCTCGCTGCTTGAAACGACCGTTCCGGTGCGCACCGAAGACGAAGAAGGGGATCTGGCCAAAGTCGACCTCTCCCTCGAAGCGACCCCCGAAGGCTTTCAGACCGAAAACGCGATCTCCGACCTCGTCCTGCCCGACTCGGCTGCCGAACCGATCCAGGTGGGCGACGAAGGCGTCGAAATCGCCCAGGCCGGAGCCGCCGAAAGCTCGGCGAACCGCTTTGGCGACAAGAACCTCTTCTATCCCTCGGTGCTGCCCGACACCGACCTGATGGTCGCCGGCGACAGCTTCGGGGCCGAGATCTATGACCTGCTGCGCTCCAAGGACAGCCCGGAGGACCTGCGCTTCGAGATCGGGCTTCCCGAAGGGGCCGAACTGCGCTCCGATGAACACGGGGGAGCTGAAGTCGTCCGGGAAGGCGAAACGCTGACGCTGATCCCCAAGCCGTATGCGCTCGATGCCCAGGGGACCGAAATCCCGGTCCAGATGGAAGTCGAAGGCAGCTCGCTCTTCGTGCACGTCGCCCACCGAGAGGGCGACTACGCATATCCGGCACTCCTCGACCCGATCGTCGAGGACTGGGTCAACCAGGGGAACAACTGGTACGGCGGCAACAACTTGGGAGCGCTCTCAAACGGCGCTTGGCAATTCACCCGCAACAACTCCGACATCGGCGAACCGAATGGAGAAATCTGCTGCTGGGAAGGCGCCCACGCCGGACTGTTGATCAACATGAGAGCGGCCTTCTACGGCCCAGAACAGTTCGGCCAGTGGGCCTACAGCACCGGCAACGAAAAGGTCTACATCACCCATGCCTGGCTGATCCCCTTCAACCGGAGGGACGAAGGCTGCGGATCCGCTCAACCGCACGATTACGTCGGTTTATGGAATACCGACGGGAACTGGATTCCACTCCAGACCAACCGCGCCAAGGATTACGGCAATGCGAGCTTCGACGGCTATGGCAAGGCACTCGTCATCGGCGAGGGCAGTGGCCCACCGGGAGTGTGGCTCGGCTGCAATCGACTGCTCTACGCGGGCGGAGTTGGCATCTGGCTGAATGACGACTGGGGTCCAGGCTTCAACTCGGTGAGCAACATTCCAGGCGGCTGGATAAAGAAGGACGCGACCCAGCGGACGATCAACGTCTCTGCCTGGGACGAGGGCCTCGGGGTGCAGAGGGTGAGGATGATCTCGCCGGGCGGGAAAGAATGGAACTGGAACCAGCCCTCATGCACGGGTCTCTACGGAAATCGCTGTCCCACCTCGGCCAGCGGGCAGATCACCTATGAAACCGGTGGGTTCCCTTTTGAAGGCAAAGTCCCGATCGGCATCCAGGCCTTCGATCCGACCGAAAAGAGTGGAGTACAAAACTACGAACTTCTCGTCGACGGCACCTCGCCGACGATCAACCTGTCGGGTCAGCTCGCCGGCATCACCGAAGAGGAAGGCGAAAAAGAATTGTCTCAGGGTCTCGGCAGGGACGAACTCAGCCTGCCGACCTACAAGATGAAAATCGTAGCCAAGGACGGGAGTCCAACAGAACTTCGCTCCGGCGTCAAAGAAATCAAGGTCTACCTCGACGGCAAAGAAACGCCAGTGCAGACTGAAGTCTCGCCCGGCTGCCCCCAGGGGAGCTGCCCGCTGACGATGAACTACACGCAGCAGACCGTGGGACTGTCGCAGGGCAAGCACACGCTGAAGATCGTCGCGGTTGACTGGGCCGGAAACGAAGTCAAACCGGAACGCAAAGTCGAATTCGAATACATCCCGGCGACCGGGATGAAAGAAGAATATGTCCTCCAGCACATCCCTCTTCCCGATGGCAAAGATCACTCCGGGGAAGACGAACCTCATGGACCCGAAATCGCCGTCAACGTGATGAACGGCAATCTCGTCTACCACGAACGAGACGTCAAGGTCCAAGCTTCGCACGCCAGTCTCGAACTCGAACGCGTCTACAACTCCCAGCTCCCCGCCGAAAAAGACAGCCAGTGGGGCCACGGCTGGTCCGTCGCCCAGGCCCCCGAACTGAAGCCCCAAGAAGGGGAATCGCCGGCGCAGAAGGCGACGATGACGAAGACCAGTGCGATCACCAACGCCGTCAACATCCCGACTTCCGAAAGCCAGCCGACCTTCAGCTCGCGCCTCCACGCGGAAATCGACAAGACCGCGAGCGGCTACGAAGTCGCCTACAAGGGTGGCGCTGAAGTCGCGGCCTTCAATGCTGGCGGCCGCATCGAAGAAGTCCGGTATGGAAGCAACGCACCGGTGACCTTGGAGCCCCCAGAAGAAGAAGAATTCCCGGCGTCGACCCCGACCTTCATCGCCGCCTTCGGTTCCGCCGGCTCGGGCAACGGCCAGCTGAGCGGCCCCCGCGGCATAACCGCAGACGGCAAAGGCCACGTCTGGGTGATCGACGCCGCCAACAACCGCGTC
>Ga0157375_10003196_pt1 | contig 14219 bp, 9 predicted proteins | sample M35metaG_FD_115311 | JGI IMG/M metagenome (GOLD analysis project Ga0157375, IMG submission 115311) | Miscanthus rhizosphere microbial communities from Kellogg Biological Station, Michigan, USA - M3-5 metaG | ecosystem: Host-associated > Plants > Roots > Rhizosphere > Soil | place: USA: Michigan...
AAGCAATAGTGTCATATCTTTTAACCTTCCTAATAAGGCATATCCGCGACGTAAAACGACGGTGATGGTAAAGTTGCTGGAATATGAAATAACCTATCCAGTAGATATTAATATTAAAGACAACTGGGTGCTTGTGAAGCAGGATGTGCCCTTTGTGATCAAAAATACCAACCCGCTTGCCGTGGGCAGCGAGGTTTATGTGGTTGCTGCCGAAAAAAATGCGGATAATTACACATTTTACTTATGGCATTTCAACCAGGCCGATTTTTCCTGGGCAAAGGTTGGCAGCCAGTCCATCGCTATCCATGGCAGCTTCTGCGCAGGCACAAATGGCAGCAAGATATACCTGTACGAGTCCGCCTCGCCCAACACCTTTAACGAATGCGATCCAGCAACCGGCGGCTGGATGGCTAAGGTCGCCTTCCCAACGGCACCGCGGAGTAGCCCGGCGATGTTTGGAATCGGGGACAAGCTCTACATGGGCGCCGGTGAACAGGTCGTGAATAATGCCTTTCAACCCACCAACGACTGGTATGTCTATACACCTGGCACCGATTCGTGGTCGCGGATCGCCGACATGCAGGCTGCAAACGGCCCCGCAATGCTAAACGCACAAACCGTTGTTGTCAATAATATAGCCTACGTGCTTCTCGGCGGGTGGTATTTTGGTTATAAATACGATCCTTCGACCAATACATGGACCGCTTTACAGGATATGCTTGATTATGCGCGTGTACAGGCTGGCGTTGTGCCTTACCAAAACAAAATATATACCCTGAAAGGACGTATAGTATCGCCAGGCGGTAATCCTAACCGCAGTGTTTACGACTATGATATTACTTCCGGTCAATGGGAGTTTGATGCGGGCAGGATAGACCCCTACGACGAAGAGGAGACTATCGCATTTATATCAAACGGTAAGATATATATGCTGACCTATGATACATACGACACGCATGAGCGACTTTATGAGGCGATTAAATTGCCTTTTTGATGGTACACGAATTGTTTAAATATTTTTGTTTCTGAACTTTAAAAAACTTTGTCATTGCTGCCGCCGAGCGGGCGGTGCGCCCGGGCGATGCGACAATGTTAACCCTCGTAGTTATTGGCATTCTCATCGCTGTGCCGGTTGCCTGGTTTGTAATGCACCTATGGTTACAGGATTTCGCTTATCGGGGTGTTGTCTATAATTATCTAGTGGGTTCGAGCCCAGTCTGGGGAGCCAGACTGGGCAAGCACAAAATTTGTCGCTTGCCCTTCTTTTTTTCTTCTCTAATTGTCTCTAACCAGCGAATTTTTGATTAACAGGCCGAGGTAGATCGCTCCAGGGTCTTCTGCTTTACAAAAAAGCTTGCGGAATAGCTGGAAATTAAATACCTTAGTCTATATGCTAAGAAACCTAACCTTGTGCTTCGCTGTTATTTGTTGTATGCTGGGTTACTCCTGCAAAAAAGGCCAACAGTTCACACCTAAATTCACAGATACATTAACGTTAACAGGATCTTTATATGTTCCAACCACACCTTTGTACGCAAATGGCGTGCAGGTAGCCAAAACGTATGGCGATTCGGTATTGAAAAAGATACAGGATTATGGTTATTATATCAGCATCAATGGCGGCCCGGCCCAGAAAGTTAGCCTCGGCACCAACCTGATGAACAACAATAAATTTAATTACCTTATCAATGACCTGAAGCCAACAACCACGTATACTATCAAAGGCTACATCTATATTTACGGCCAAACCCACTACGCCCCAACTATTACCTTTACCACTTATGCGGGCACCTGGAAAAAGCTGAACGATTTCCCGGGGAACGAAACTGATGCGCTATCCACCGGCGCCAAAGGATTTGCAGTCAACGGGAAAGGCTACGTTATGTTTGCTAACGGCAACCTGTGGCAGTATAACGTTGCGAACGATTCGTGGGCTCAGAAAAATAAGTTCGCTCCAACGGTCAATAACCCTGGCTATGACCCGGAGCGTATTTTTTTTACTATCAATACTTCTGCTTACGTGTATTATCGGGGCGGTATCTATAAATATGATGATGGCGCCGACAACTGGGCCAAGATCCTGCAGCGCGATACCTCAATCACTTCGCCGGGGAAAGCTTTTGTAGTGAACAATAAGGCTTATATTATGGAGTCATACGCCGATCCGAGTTCGGCGCAGTATTCAAAGGTGTACGACCCTGCGACCAATACGCTGCAAACCATCAGTATGTACACCAAGGTGAATAATCCCAGCGGTTTCGCCACAGACCAGCATATTTATATCAATACGGTTCAGAGTTTTTACGTGGGTTCGGACTACCAGGAAACCTGGCCGGCATTCATGTATAACCCAGCGGATAATTCATTCACCAAGCTGGCTGCGAATTATTACGGAGCGTTAGCCGCGCGCTACAGCGCTGTAAACTTTACAATCGATGGAAAGGCCTACATTGGCGAAGGAGTGTGGGGACAAACCCTGACCAGTTATTACATTTACAAGGAAGGCGATAATTATTCCTCTGTTCAACCGATCAACAGCCAATACTCGAGTGTGCTCGATAACAGGGCCGCGCTTAACGGCAGGATTAACGGCATTGCATTTGTGATCAACGGTAAAGCTTATGTAGGCTTTGGCGATTACGGCTATATCGACTGGTGGGAATTTACGCCGTAAGCGGGCGCTATCCGACGAACCATCATGGCTTCATTATTTGGTACCTCGTATTTTTTCTAGTTTTTGTGAGCTACCTTGCATCACAACCTTCACCTTGATCTGACCGTCGGATAATGTACGGATTATCAGTTTATGCTGAGTAGAGTAGATAGCGGGAATATTTAGGTCTTTAATGATCACATCTGAACGGATGCCAGTGCCCATGGTGCGGCTGAGTTCCTTTTGCAATTCTAGTTTATTGTCAACGATCATGGGGCTGGGTATGCGATTAGACGAGAAGAAGACGATATCGCTTTATTTAATACAGGTGTTTATACATACCGATAAAAAAACACTACAGATCAATAGAAAACTTAAAAAAATGAAACATAGCTTATTTTTGATTTTAATATATCTAGCTAGCACAAATGCTTTTGGCCAAACTAAACAAGATACATCCTGTTCAGGAGCATCATCGCAAACCGATTATTATAAATGCCTGATTAAGGAATACACGTATAGAGATAAACTATTGAATGAACTTTATAAAAAGGTGATTAAAAAACTTGGGCAAAAAATCTTTTGACTTCTATTAACACTTTAAGAGAGTCAGAAAGGAGTTGGGTTGACTTTAGGAATAAATACGGCAAAGTTTACGAGAGTTTATATAGTGGTGGAACTATGATGCCTATTACTGTACTTGAATGCCAGATAAAAGTTACGAAGTACAGGATTGAAGAACTCAATGAGTTATATGAAGATGTAAACAGGTAATTATCCTTTTCTGCCAATCAGGGGGGCGGTGCGACTGTTTATGTTGAAAAAGATGGCTTAGGGCATCCTTATATGGAAGTTAATGGAACCGTTTTTTCTTTTGGTAGATATGCGGGCGGTTCTTCGCCATCATCTGGAAGTCTTGATCCCGTCGGCCCAGGAGTCTTACTAAAAAACCCTCGCCCGGCTAAGCGTGTCGCTTGGCCGAGATAACGGAATGTTTGTTAATGGAATAAAGCCTCGTAAATATTGGGCCTTTACTTTTTATTGGCCAGTCTTGTTTTAGCGTGCTGTATGAGGGCATCTATGGAGTAGGATATGTTTTCTGTCTTCTTCAGGGAATTGCTGGATTACATCCTATTCAAAAACAATCATCATTCAAATCAAATTGAAAATGGTCTGAATTTGATCAATTTTATCCTATCTTTATTGACAGTAAAAACAAAAAAACCCTCATAAGTATCTCACTTACAAGGGTGTTTTGATAATCTAAGTAGCCCGTAGGGGAATCGAACCCCTGTTTGAAGAATGAAAATCTCCTGTCCTAACCCCTAGACGAACGGGCCTTTTTGTCCTGAGAAATTCAATTATGAATCCCTCATTTCGGGATGGCAAAGATATAGCTTTCGCGGAAGTTTTAAAATATTTTTTAAAAAAATATTTAGTGTGTCCGAAACACTGTGATAATTAAGTCATAAAAACAATTTGACAGCTTATTCATTGTAAATCTTAAAGCCAATTATCATACATTTATGTTGAGCCAATAAAGAATGTAAGGTTTTTTTATCTGCCGCGACTAAAGGTCAATCATTCAATAAATTATAAAACTTTAGAAACCACTTGAAAATAACGGAGTGACATGAGAACTTACGACGCTATTGTAATAGGCTCCGGGCAGGCCGGCGGTCCTCTGGCCAAAAAATTGGCTCTTGCCGGTAAAAAAACCGCATTGATCGAAAGAAGGTATGTGGGCGGAACTTGTGTAAACGATGGCTGTACACCCACCAAAACCTGGGTAGCTTCAGCAAAGGCTGCTTATATGGCCACCAAAAGCCATGATCTGGGAATAGATATCAAGGGCTATAAGGTGAATATGACCCAGATTCAGAAGCGAAAAAGTGATGTGGTATCGCTTTTTCGTAATGGAAGTCAGAAAGGGTTGGAAGCGACGAAGGGTCTCAGCCTTATATTTGGCGAGGCCTCGTTTACCGGACCCAAAACCATTTCGGTAAAGCTGAATGATGGCGGGCAATTGGAAATGAAAGCAGACCTGATCTTTATGAACACAGGCTGCAGAACCATAATCCCGGAAATTGAGGGGTTGCGTGATATTGATTATCTTACATCTACCACGATATTAGACTTAACTAAAGTACCCGAACATCTGCTGGTTATTGGAGGTAATTATATCGGGCTTGAATTTGGGCAGATGTTCAGACGGTTTGGAAGTAAAGTCACCATACTGGAAAAATCGTCGAGGATCGTCTCACGCGAAGACGAAGATATTTCAGTTGAGTTGACCCATATCCTCGAAGAAGAGAAGATCAAGATAATGCCTGATTCGCAGGCCATTAATTTTAAGAAGACAGGAAAGGGAAATATATCAGCCACTATTAAAACAGGCGATAAAGAGCATAAAGTAAAATGCTCACATGTGTTGATTGCTATTGGCCGCGCACCGAATACTGAAGCATTGGCCCTTGAGAAAACCGGAGTAAAAACTGATGAACGGGGCTTCATTAAAGTCAACGATAAACTGGAGACCAATATTGAAGGCATTTATGCATTGGGTGATGTGAAGGGCGGTCCGGCATTTACGCACATATCCTATAATGATTTTACTATTGTTTACCGCAACCTGGTGAAAGGCGAAAACCTGAGCACAAATGACAGGCCTGTTCCATATTGTATGTTCACTGATCCGCAATTGGGACGCGTGGGCATCGACGAAACCGAAGCAAAAAAATTGGGTCTGAAGGTGAAAGTTGCCAAACTGCCAATGGATCATGTGGCCCGGGCCATTGAAACCGGGGATACGAGGGGCTTTATGAAGGCTGTTGTGGATGCAGCGACAAAAAAGATACTGGGGGCCACAGTGTTAGGCCAGGATGGTGGCGAGATCATGACGGTATTGCAAATGGCGATGGAGGGTGGCATTACGTATGACCGGATTCGTTTTTGTGTATTTGCCCACCCATTGTATTCCGAGTCGCTGAACAACCTTTTCATAAATATTGAAGATTAATAGCATATGATCAGGGTTGAGCAATTAAGTAAACATTTTGGTGCAATAAAGGCTGTTGACGGTATTTCTTTTGAAGTACGCGATCAGGAAACGCTTATACTGCTGGGCACCAGTGGCTGCGGAAAAACCACCACGCTGAAAATGATCAACCGGCTGATCGAACCAACATCAGGCAGGATATTGATTGACGGAAAAAATATACAGGAACAATCTCCCGAAATTTTAAGGCGCAGCATTGGCTATGTATTGCAAAATAATGGTCTTTTCCCTCATTATACCGTTGCTGAAAATATTGCAATTGTTCCCCAGCTATTAAAATGGGATAGTAAGCGTATTGAAAAACGAATTGCTGAACTGATGGAGAAACTTCATCTCTCAAAAGGACAGTTAAACGCCTATCCGAACGAATTAAGCGGTGGACAGCAGCAGCGTGTGGGGCTGGCAAGGGCATTGGTGGCCGATCCGCCTGTGTTATTGATGGATGAGCCGTTTGGTGCATTGGATAATGTAACCCGTTCCAAAATTCATGCTGAATTTAAAGATCTGGATGAACTGAAAAGAAAGACCGTCATCATGGTAACGCACGACGTGCAGGAAGCTTTTGAATTGGGCGACCGCATTTGTCTGATGGATAAAGGAAAAATCGTACAGATAGGGTCGCCTGCCGAACTGCTTTTTAAACCAGCCAATCAATTTGTTGAGTCGTTTTTAAATGAACAAAGGCTACAACTTGAGTTTAAGGCAATTCGCATAAAAGATATATGGGACTTGCTGCCACACAGTAAAGAAGATACAAAAACAGCTTCTCTTTCCGCTGATACGGTTATTTGGGCCGGGTTGGAAAAATTTAAATTTCACCAGGCTGATCGCCTGAATATTACCCATGAACACGAAACACGATCGATTAGATTTGAACAACTAATCACTGCATTTTATAAATATCAAAGCACCCGCGCGCATGAATGAGCATCAGCAAACCTTATGGGAGTTTGTGCGGCAGCAAAGCGATAAGTTGCTGATGCAAACCCTGCAGCATATCGGGCTTACTTTTATTTCGCTCATAATTGCGGTCGTGATCGGTTTACCTTTAGGTATCTGGATAACCCGCAGGAAGCACTTTTCAGGCATTGTGTTAGGCGCAGCGGGTGTATTGCAAACTATACCCAGCATTGCGCTTTTAGGCTTTATGATCCCCTTATTGGGTATTGGCGCTAAACCGGCCATCGTAGCCCTGTTATTATATGCACTTTTACCTATCGTCAGGAATACTTATACGGGTATCACAGGGGTGGATGCAGCAGTAAAAGAAGCGGCGCTGGCCATGGGGATGAACAAGTGGCAGATACTATTTAAGGTAGAATTGCCATTGGCAATGCCTGTGATACTGGCTGGCATACGTACAGCTACGGTGATCAATGTTGGTGTCGCCACCCTGGCATCCTATATTGCCGCAGGCGGGTTGGGGGAATTTATTTTCGGCGGCATATCACTCAATAATACTAATATGATATTGGCCGGGGCTATTCCTGCGGCTTTACTAGCTATTCTGTTCGATTTCTTGCTATCGCGATTGCAGTATTTTAATCTTCGGAAAATAAAGACTGCTACTGCAACTTCGCCGGTGCTGCTTTTATTGCTGGCATCATTTTATTTCATCCCATCGGCTTATGGAGGGAAGTTAACTGCCGGTTTTACGCCAGAATTCATGGGGCGGCAGGACGGTAACCTGGGTTTGGAAAGTAAGTACAAACTCAAGATGCATCCCATTGTGATCAGTGATGCGGTGATGTATAAAGCGGCCTACGAGAACCAACTGGATGTGATAAGTGGCTACTCAACAGATGGCCGTTTAAAAGCTTTTGGTTTAATTGTCCTGGACGACGATAAAAAGATATTCCCGCCTTACTATGCAGCGCCAATAGTTCGTGAAGATGCTTTAAAACGCTTCCCGGAGCTGGAGAAAACACTTAATCTTTTATCAGGTAAAATCACCGATTCTATCATGACCGATCTGAATTACCGCACCGACTACCTGCATCAAAGTCCTGAACGAGTAGCTGAGTATTTTTTAAGGTCGAAAGGATTGCTAGCGCCTTCACGAAATGGCAGCTCAGGAATTGTGCGTATCGGCTCAAAAATTTTTGGCGAACAATACATTCTGGCAAGCATGTATACCATGCTGATAAAAGGGTATACGGATTACGATGTATCCACCAAAACCGGGCTTGGCGGCACCAAAATATGTTTCGACGCCTTGAATAATAACCAGATCGATCTGTACCCCGAATATACAGGTACCGGGCTGCTGGCTATTCTTCAGCCCTCGTCAAAAACAGTGGATTCATTAATTATAGATAAGGATAAAACTTATAATTACGTGAACCGGGGTTTTGAGTCAAACTATGGTATCAAATGGCTTAAGCCTATAGGCTTTAATAACGCTTATGCTTTAATGATGCGCGGTAAACAAGCCAAACAATTAAATATTAAAACAATTTCAGACCTGAAAAGGTATTTGGAGAGCAACTAATTATGCAACTGTCAGATAGATATAAACAGGTCAGGAAACGGACCGAGCTGATTTGCGCCCCCTTGCAAACGGAAGACTATGTAGTGCAGCCCATTGCAGATGTAAGTCCGCCTAAGTGGCATTTGGGACATACCTCCTGGTTTTTTGAAACTTTCATTCTGAAACCCTATTTTATGGGCTACCAGGAGTTTGATCCTCAATATAACTTTGTTTTCAATAGCTATTATGAGACAGTCGGCACCCGGGTGATCCGTACCGACCGGGGAAATTTGAGCAGACCTACGGTTACCGACATCTATAAGTACCGCGAATACGTAGATGAAGCAATGGACAAGTTTCTGTGCGGCGAAATATCTGATGACATAAAAGAACTGCTGATACTTGGCCTTAATCACGAAGAGCAGCACCAGGAACTTCTGTACACCGATATCAAGTATATCCTTGGCCATAATCCGCTGTTCCCGGCTTATTCTAAAGATTACAGCTCACCCAAGCCCGTCGAGCATGCAAGCGCAGCTTTTATAAAGATAGAAGAAGGTATTTATGAGATTGGCCACCAGGGTGATAGTTTTTGTTTTGACAATGAACTGGGGCGCCATAAGGTTTATCTGAATGCCTATGAGATGAGCCCGGCACTGGTTACTAATCAGGAATATTTGGAATTTATAAACGATGGCGGGTACCAAAACTTCAGACACTGGCATGCAGAGGGCTGGGATTGGGTAAATAGCAATCGCGTATTAGCGCCCTTATACTGGCATCAGATCGACGGTGAATGGCATTATTATACTTATCATGGCTTGCAGTTGTTGAGTCTGAGGGATACCTTAACGCATATCAGCTATTTCGAAGCATCGGCGTATGCGGCATGGAAAGGTTTGCGGCTACCTACAGAGTTTGAGTGGGAAGTAGCGGCTGGCAAACTTAATTGGGGTTACCGCTGGGAGTGGACCGAAAGCGCTTACCTGCCTTATCCGGGTTTCGTGAAAGCGCCGGGTGCAATAGGCGAATATAATGGTAAATTTATGGTAAACCAGCAGGTTTTGCGGGGAGCATCGGAAGTTACTTCACCGGGTCATGGGCGCGTCACATATCGCAATTTTTTTCAAACGCACTTGCAATGGCAATTTACTGGCATACGTCTTGCTAAATAAAATTAATATAAAAACCTGAAAAACATGGCTATCTATATGCTGCAATCAAGTTTAAATGAACCGTTAAGTCTTAAAACCGACCAATTTTTTGATGACGTCATTAATGGTTTAAGATCGAACCCGAAACGTTTAAATTCAAAATATTTTTATGACGCCATTGGCGACAAGCTTTTCCAGGACTTGATGAATTGCGAAGAATATTATCCAACCAAATGTGAGCTGGAAATATTTTCGACCAAAACCGCAGATATCTGTAAAGCCATTATTGCAGATGGCAGCCCGTTTGACCTGATCGAACTGGGTGCCGGTGATGCTATGAAATCTTCATACCTGCTTCAGCATCTTTTGAATCAGAAAGCTGATTTTACCTATACGCCGATTGATATATCTGATAATGTCATCTCTTATCTTAATATAACGCTGCCGGTTACCCTTCCGGGCATTAAGATCAATGGCCTTAACGGTGAATATTTTGATATGCTCGAGAAAGCCGCTGCAACATCCGACAGGAGAAAAGTAATATTGTTTTTAGGCTCCAACATTGGCAATATGCCGGTAGCTGACGCTATCAATTTCTCAAAAGAGTTGCGAAAGCACCTGAACGAAGGCGATATGGCATTGATCGGGTTCGACCTGAAAAAGAATCCCGCCGCTGTGTTAGCGGCGTACAATGATAAAGGCGGAATAACCAGACGTTTCAACCTGAATTTATTGGAAAGAATAAACCGTGAGCTGGCCGGAAATTTCGACCTGACCAAATTTGAGCATTACCCTACTTACGACCCGGAAACGGGCGCCTGCAAAAGCTACCTGATCAGCCAGGAGGATCAAATAGTTACTATAGGTGATAAACATATCCATTTTCAGAAGGATGAATACATCTTAATGGAAATATCGCAGAAGTTTACAGTATTGCAAACCGGCCAAATGGCCGAAAAGGCAGGTTTTAAACCGTTAGAGCTTTTTTTCGATAGCAAAAACTGGTTCCTGGATGCGATATGGGTAGCAGAGTGATCTCTGTTGAATATCGAACACCGAATGACCGATGCCGAATGATGAAGTAATTTTTCTCACTTCATCATTCGATACTCAAAATTCATTATTCGATATTATAAGACCTTCGGATTCATTTCCGAATCGATCAATTCCCCAACTGGCTTTCCCATCAACCATTTCTGATGATCATTTCGTTGCCACCTATGTTTGGGCTCCGTTACCCGCGCGCCATCGGCAACATAAATAATAGTCATCACCTCGCGCATCTTGTCCGACCTGTTGCCTGGTGCGTTATGTATAGTGAAACCACGGTGAAAAGTAGCATCCCCCGCTTTCATGGTTTGCGCACGGGTGATAGGGAATTTTTCTTTTTGTACAAATTCGTCAAATGCCGATTCCGATTCATCTGATATCTCAAAATCGAATACTGCACCGTTTTTGAATGATCCCGACGCAAAGGTGAGCATACCCATATCTACATCAATGTCAACCAGGGGCATCCAAAGTGTAATGGTATTATTGGTATCAATTGGCCAGTAATACTGGTCCTGGTGCCAGGGGGTGGGGCCGCCGCCTGCTTCCTTAAACAGGGCCTGGTCATGATAAATGCGCACGTTTTCTACACCCATCAAATCAGCAGCAATTTTGGCCAACCGCTTTGATAAAACAAACTCTTTTACCCCCTCATCACATCGCCATAGGTTCATGATCTGTAAAAAAGCCTCGCCATAGGTATCCCTATCGGCCATTTTGCGCTTTTCAGTATTATACTTTTCAGCGGCGTTTACTATAATAGGCCGGTACACCGCTATTTCATCAGCAGACAATATCTCATGTATCAGCGTGTGTCCTTTTTCTTGAAATTCAGAGATGTTGCCCTGATCTACAGGCTTAAAATTGTCCAGTTTAGATAATTGAGAAGCTACGTTCATTGAATTGAGGGTTATAATCAAATTTAATCCGGCAGAAAATCAAAAAAAATGACAACAATGGTTGAAACGTGGCATATATTATCATTATATTGCATTCTCTCAATTATTAACCCAAAATAACCGATGATAAAAGCTTCTTACGAAGTTCTTCAGCCTTCGAGCGGGCATTCGTTCCTAATCCGGACCTTCGGGAAAACCGCGTTCGATGCACCCTATCATTTTCATGAAGAATACGAACTTACTTGTATTGTACACGGCCATGGCAAACGCTATGTAGGCAGTCACATGGAAAACTTTTCAAGCGGCGACCTGGTACTGCTTGGCACAAGTCTGCCGCATTGCTGGAAACTGGAGACCGACGGGGCAAATCATGAAGAAGCTTCCGCAATTGTGATACAGTTTAGCGGCAACTTTTTGGGTGACGACTTTTTGAATAAAGACGAACTGCTGGGTATTAAAAAACTGCTGCAAATGAGCGCAAGCGGTATCTGTTTTAACGGAGCTACCCGCATCAAGGTAAATAGTGCTTTGACGCATTTATCTGAAGAAAAGAATAACTTCAAAATGCTGATCGAACTCCTCGAGATATTGCAGCGCCTGGCTATTTCAACCGAATATAAATTACTGGATCAACAGCGAAGTGTGGCTGAGCAGTCGCGTGCAGAGCAGGAGCGCATTAACCCGGTGTTTGCTTACCTGGTAGAGAATTTCAGGGGTGATATTTCGCTCGACCAGGCTTCATATATCGCCCACATGACACCAAATGCATTTTGCAAATACTTTAAAAAGATCACCCGGAAAACCTTTATGGAAACCGTGATCGAATACAGGCTTAACTATGCCACCCAGCAATTGGTGCAAACAGATAAGCCGATATCGCAAATATCCTTCGACAGTGGTTTTGGCGATGTATCGCATTTTTACAAAATGTTTAAGCACAAGATGCATCAGAGCCCGCTCAATTACCGGAAAAACTTTATGCGCGAATTTGGGGGAGAAAATATGGGCAGGTTTACGGCCTAAAGGCATTCGGCGCTTTAATGCGCCCTTGCGTTGAATAAACTTATTATTTATCTTCGGTGATATGAAAACCAAACCTATTCTTATCACCGTAGGCATCCTTGTGTTGCTTGGAGGTGCTTTTCTTTTTATCAGGAGCCGCAATTTAATCAAACCCAAAACAGACGAGATCAACCAGTTTTTATATGCCTTTAGTAACCAGATCAATGAAGGTAAAGCAGACTCGTTGCTAGCTGATTTTGATGTGAACACTCCCCCGCGGTCGCTGAAGAAACTGATCAATCTTTTAGTAGGCGAAAGGGATTTTAATGGTAAAGACAAACCCCTGGCCGCAATACATTTAGATGTAGATGCCAGCACTATTAACGTAATCAACTCCGAACTGATTGTTGCAAAAGTGCCGGCAAAGTTTAGCCGCGAATCGTTTGATACAAAATGGTCGATACTCACCCTGAAAATACACCAAATTGGGCCGCATCAGTTTAAAATTATACAGATAGATGCCCGTGAATTTTTAACGGATTATTTTGCTTACGAAAATCTTATAAAGAGTAAAATATTATCGGACAAAGATTTATATAGCCCTATAACACTGAAAGCCTTTGAAACGGCTAAACAATTAAAATCAAAATATGATAGCGTGATATGGTTTGGGCATCTGGATAATAAGACGTATTTCTATGTGGTGAAGGGTAAATGGAGTATGGGGGCAGATATTGACGGTATTTATGATGCTGAAAGCCATTCGAGGAAGAAGGCGACCGGCACTTATGGAATGGGATTAGTTAGCCCGGATTTAAAAGAAATTATACCCGTCGAATATGATTTGATTTATAATATTAACGGAACCTTCCCGGGTATGGTTGAAGTGGAAAAAGACAACAAGAAAGGTTTTTATGATCTTGAGGGTAAAAACACAATTCCGGTTGAATATGATCAGATTTTTCCGATTGACGACGAGATTAATCTGGCCGTATTGAAAAAAGGAGAGAACTTTTTCTACCTGAAAAAAGATATGAGCATTTCGGAACAAGCAGACCTGAAAATTGCTGACTTTTTCCCTAAGATCAGGAAGATCAAAAGTTCAATAACTATTGATCCTGCCAAATTCGATGTTATTACAGAATGCAATTCACGAGAAGTGCACGATGCTATATATATACCCCCCTCTTATTTATTTGATTTGAATCTGGTTGATAAGGTAGAGTCTTTCAAGAACCCTTTGATAAAAAATCTGGAAGAGGAGTCGCATTTAGATTATAACGTAAACATCAATGATAAAAATGAAGAGCCGGAAAACTGGTTTCAGGCAACCTTTTATTCTATACGGGATCACTTTGTTGGCGGACGTGGTGACTTTTATGATTCAAAAAATATCGTAATTGTCGATAAAAAGAAGAACAGGATATTCACCCACAAAATAGGTGTTAACTACACGCCAGGCGATGCAAGCGAACTACCGGAGTGGATATGTGATGTTAACAATGTAAAAGCTATAAATGATTCTTTATTTGAAGTAAAGACGGGTGCTATGTTTTGGGTTGATCTGTATGACACTGTCAAAACCATTGTCGGAGGCCCTTACTATCATTACCTTGTCGTGAAAAATAACAAACTTGAAGAACTGCCCGATAAAAGGAGCTTTGGATTTACCAAATATGTAAAGATGGACGATTCTTATTTAAATGGCTGTTATAATTTACAAATCGGAACTAAATATACTAATAGCCAGAAGAAAACCATTGATCATTTAACACCTGAAATACTTCGGTATATGAAGAATGAAATTTATGCCGATTATAGGTATCAGTTTAAAGATAAAAGATGGGCGGACGTGTTTCAGGCATTTTATAGTGATGAATCGGGTACGGAGTTAAAAGCAAATCTAAACGTAGATGACTCACTAACTACAATC
>Ga0157375_10003198_pt1 | contig 14214 bp, 12 predicted proteins | sample M35metaG_FD_115311 | JGI IMG/M metagenome (GOLD analysis project Ga0157375, IMG submission 115311) | Miscanthus rhizosphere microbial communities from Kellogg Biological Station, Michigan, USA - M3-5 metaG | ecosystem: Host-associated > Plants > Roots > Rhizosphere > Soil | place: USA: Michigan...
ACCGCAACGCGCAGGCGTTGCCCGACGGGGCGGTGCTCGTCGTCGGGTCGGGGCAGTCGGGCGCGCAGATTGCCGAAGACCTGCATCTGGCCGGGCGCAAGGTGTACCTCGCCGTCGGAGAAGCGCCGCGTTGCGCACGCTTCTATCGCGGCCGCGACGTGGTCGACTGGCTCGCCGACATGCGCTACTACGAGATGCCGGTGCAAGAGCACCCGTTGCGCGAAGGCGTGCGCGACAACACCAACCACTACGTGACGGGCCGCGACGGCGGCCGCGACATCGATCTGCGCCGCTTCGCGCTGGAAGGCATGGAACTGTTCGGGCGGCTTGACGACCTGCGCGACGGGCAACTGCGATTCGCCCCCAACCTTGCCGCCAATCTCGACGACGCCGACGAAACCTATAACCGCATCAACGCGAGCATCGACGGATTCATCGCCAGGAATGGCATCGATGCGCCGCCTGCAACGAGGTATGAAGCGCTGTGGCGGCCGTCCGAAGAACGCACGGCACTCGATGTGGAGGCGAGCGGCATTGCCTCGATCGTGTGGTGCATCGGTTTCAGGCCGGACTTCAGCTGGCTCGACGCGGCGGTGTTCAACGGCCGCGGCCACCCGGCGCACGTGCGCGGCGTGACGGCGTCGCCGGGCATCTATTTCGTCGGGCTGCCGTGGCTGCATACATGGGGGTCGGGACGTTTCTCCGGTGTGGCCCGCGATGCGCAGTTCGTCGTCGATGCGATCCGCGCCGCGCGCGAGACGGTTGTTGCCGACCAGACTGCCGCCGTCTCGGCCTGACGCGATGATGATCAGCTCAGAAGCGTGCTATCTCGCGGGCATGCCGCAGCTCAACTTCACGGGCCTGTCCGAGAACTGGCTGCTCAAGGAGTGCGGCCATCGCCACTGGGAGGCGCTCGCGCGTGAGTCGGGGCGCACGGTGCCGGATTTTGTCGCGGATGACGGAAGCCGCGCGTATGCGGCCTTCACGTCGGTTCGCATGCGCGCGCATGCCTTCGACGAGGTCGGCGAGAACGACGAATTCACCATGCAGACCACGCTTTCCCGCACCGGCGCGGTGCGCCATTTCAGCGAGCATCGGATTGCCTCGCGCAAGGGCGCGATTGCCGACGTGCTGATGTCGTCGACGTTCGTGCGCCGCACGCAGGCTGGCAACAACCGCTCGGTTGCGCGCGCGACGTTCGCGAGGCTGGCCGGAGACATCGCGCCGCCGCCCTCCGACGCCTCCGGCATGCACGCGACGGCCAAGCTGCTGCGCGCCGGAGCGGTGGCGCCGGACGTCGAACGCCTCTTCGGTCAGGCATGCGATCGCGAGCCGGTGGAATTTCTGCCATGTCCGAACAGCGACTTCAACGGTGCGGACTTTCTGTACTTCGCGAGCTTTCAGGCGTTTGTCGACCGTGCGGAGTGGCACGCGCACCGCTTTTTGCAGCCGCCGGTGCTGGCGGACCGCGATCTGTATTTCCACGCCAACATCAACGTCGGCGATACGCTTCGTGTGCGCTTCATGAAGGAGTCGAAGGAACCGGCACATCTGGCGCACTGGTGCGCGATCTTTCGCGCGAGCGACGGCGCGCGGATCGCCGACGTGGTGACGCGCAAGCGCTGGAGGAAGGCATGACGGGCCGCAAGCCGCCGCCGCCGGCCTCGCGTGCCGGTTCGTCGCGGGCAGCGCGGCATCGGCCCGTCGAGATGAAACGCGTCTATACGCCGGCCGATCTGGAGAGCGTGCCGCATCTCGCGAGCCTGCCCGGGCAGGCGCCGTTCGTGCGCGGACCGTATGCGACGATGTACACGCAAAAGCCGTGGACCATCCGTCAGTACGCCGGCTACGCGGATGCCGCCGATTCCAACCTCGCTTTTCGCACGGCGCTCGAACACGGCGCGCAGGGCCTGTCGGTCGCGTTCGATCTGCCGACGCAGCGCGGCTACGATTCGACCGACGCCGAGGCGCTCGCCGACGTCGGCATGGCAGGCGTCGCGATCGACACGGCCGACGACATGGCGCGTCTCTTCAGGGATATTCCGCTGGACCGCGTATCCGTATCGATGACGATGAACGGTGCCGTGCTCCCCGTGCTCGCCGCCTTCATCGTGGCGGCAGAGGAAAGCGGCGTCGCGCTGCGGTCGCTTTCGGGCACGATCCAGAACGACATCCTGAAGGAGTTCATGGTCCGCAACGCGTATATCCACGCGCCCGAGCCCTCGATGCGAATCGTGGGGGACGTGGTGCACTTTCTGTCGGAACGTGCGCCGCGCTTTCGGCCGCTGTCGGTGTCGGGATATCACTTTCAGGAGGGCGGCGCGGACGCTGTGCTCGAGCTTGCGCTTACGTTCGCGAACGCGCGCGAATACGTGCGCACGCTGCAAGCGCGAGGACTGAACGCCGAGCACGTCTGCGAGCAGTTCAGTTTCTTCTTCGGCGTCGGAACGGATTTTTTCGTCGAGATCGCCAAGCTGCGCGCTGCGCGCATCATCTGGTCGGGCATCGCCGGGGAAGCGGGAGCGCGCTCCGATGCGAGCCGCGCGCTGCGCATGCACTGCCAGACTTCGGGCTGGTCACTGAGCGCGCGGCAGCCGGACAACAATATCGTGAGAACGACCGTCGAGGCGATGGCGGCCGTATTCGGCGGCACGCAATCGCTGCATACGAACGCTTTCGACGAAGCGCTGGCGTTGCCGTCGCCCGAGGCCGCCCGGCTCGCGCGCGACACCCAGCTCGTCCTTCAGCACGAGATGGGGCTCTGCGATGTCGTCGATCCGTGGGCCGGGTCGTACATGATGGAGTCGCTCACCTCGCAACTGGTCGAACGCGCGCGCGGCCTGCTCGACGAGATCGAGGCCCAGGGAGGCGTTCTCGATGCGATCCGCTCGGGATGGGTGCAGCACCGTATCCAGGCGTGCGCCGTTGCGACGCAGGCACGCATCGACGCGGGCGAGCAGGTGATCGTCGGGGCGAACGCGTTCGTCTCGCCCGATGCAGCCGACGAGACGCCCCCTTGCTTCGAAATAGACGCAGGACGCGTGCGCGCTCAGCAAGCGGCGCGGCTCAACGATGTGAAGGCGCGCCGCGATGGGGCACGCGTCGAGTCGGCGCTTGCAAGGCTCACGCGCGCCGCGCGCGACGGTTCGGAGAACCTGCTCGCGGTGGCGATCGAATGCATGCGCCTGCGCGCGACAGTCGGCGAGTGCACGCGCGCACTGGAAACGGTGTGGCCGCGCCATGTGCCGTCCGGGCGCACGATTTGCGGCGGCTATGGCACGCGGCTCATGCACGATCAGGCGTGGGATGCCGCGTGCGACAAGGTGCGCGGGCTGACGTCGGCGCTCGGCAGGAAGCCGCGCGTGCTGCTCGCGAAGCTCGGCCAGGATGGCCACGACCGGGGCATCGCGGTGGTGGCTGCCGCGCTGGCCGACGCGGGCTTTCACGTGCTGCCGGGCGAACTCTTCGCCTGTGCCGCCGATACGGCGGCGCGCGCCATCGAGGAAGGCTGCGACGTCGTCGGGGTATCGTCGCTGGCCGGTGCGCACCTCGCACTCGTGCCGCAGCTCGCGCAGGAACTCGCTGCGCGGCGTGCGCCGATCGACGTGGTAGCAGGCGGCATCATTCCCGATCCGCACGTTCCGTTGCTGCGGGCACGGGGCGTGGCGGACGTCTTCGGGCCGGGCGTCGCGCTTCATGCGATCGTCGACCGACTTGCCCGGCTGATCGAGAGAAGGCGTGCGCGGACCGGCGAGCCGGGCGTTCGCGAGCAGGCGGTGGAAATCGCGGCGAGGGCATAAAATACGGGGCATCTTCCAGCCTCCGAAACCCGATCATGCGCTCATGGCGTCTCGACACTCTCAGACTGACCGGGCACCTGGATCTCTCCCGGGCGACGAGCCTCGTGTCCGCCATCGGCGGCAGCGATTCGAACGCGTTCGCCGCCGAGGTCCTGAAGATGCTGTGCGACGTCGGCGCGATTTCGCAATGCACGGTGTTCGCCTACGAGTTCGGCAACCGGCCGCGCACGATGTCGGTCGCGGATCACCGCGGCGGGCGCTTCCTGCGCGATGTCGCGGACACCTATGCCAAGCTCTTCTACGCACTCGACGGCAATCAGAAGATCGTATCCTCGGCCGGGACCCGCAGGCACGCCCCGGACGTCCTCCTGCATCAGCAGACGAGCGATGACATCGCTCACCGGGGCTATCGCGCCGCCTGCTACCACCAGCCGAACGTGTCGGACCGGCTCTCGCTCCTCTTGCAGCCGACGGCGGATATCTGGCTGTCCGTGAACCTCTACCGCGACCGCAGCGGCGGCGTGTTTCAGGCGCGCGAGATCGCGCTGATCGAATCGTTCGCGCCGCTGATCGCTGCTGCCGCAAAGCATCACTATGCGTTGCTCGGACAGGTCCAGATGGGCATTCCGCAGCTCATGCTGGCCCGCGTCCGCGGCCTGTGCCCCGACTTGTCGAAGCGGGAACTCGACGTGCTGCGCGGTGTGCTCGAAGGGCTGACGGCGCAGGATATCGGCGAGGTGATGGGCGTGAAGGCGTCGAGCGTGGTCACGTATCAGAAGCGGGCCTTCCGCCGCCTCGGCATTTCGAGCCAGCGTCAGTTGTTCGCGCTTTGTATTGCGCCGGGGAAGGTGTAGGCGCCTCCTCGATAAATCAGATCATTGGGCGCGCGCCCGCGCGCCCCTTCTGCCGTGACATCCCGCCGCAGCTTGTACCCATTTTGGGGACAAGCGCACGCGGTGCGCGCTCCATACTCCGGTCATCGCCATACGTCGGTTCATCGACGGAAAAGAAGCGATCGCATTGAGCCTCAGACGCTCGAGTCAGATCCAACCGGAGACAACTGCATGGAAACGACCCCATCGGCCGCAACCCCATCGGCCGATCACAGCGTGCCCGCTGCCCGTGCGCCGCACGGCGACGCACCGGAACGGCAGGTCATCGCGAAGGTTTCGCGGCATCTGCTGTGGTTCCTGTTCATCCTCTTCTTCTTCTCGTTCCTCGACCGGATCAACATCGGTTTCGCGGGACTGACGATGATGAAGGACCTCGGACTGAGCGGCGTGCAGTTCGGCCTTGCCACCACGCTCTTCTACATCGCCTATATCGCCTTCGGCATTCCGAGCAACATCGTTCTCGCGCGCATCGGGGCACGGAAATGGATCGGGACGATCATGATCGCGTGGGGCCTCGCCTCCACGGCGACCATGTTTGCGACGAGCCCCGGCACGCTCTACGTGCTGCGCATTCTGGTGGGCATCACCGAAGCGGGCTTTCTGCCCGGCATCCTGCTCTATATGACGTACTGGTTTCCGGGCGCCTATCGCGCGCGAGCCAACGCGCTGTTCATGATCGCCATGCCGGTGACGGCGGCGGTCGGCTCCGCGCTGTCGGGCTTCATCCTGGCCCTCGACGGAACGCTCGGCCTGAAGGGCTGGCAATGGCTGTTTCTGCTGGAAGGCATGCCATCAGCGATACTCGGACTCGTGGTCTACGCCTATCTGCACGACGCGCCGGGCGATGCGCCCTGGCTCGACGCGGACGAAAAGCGCACGCTCGCCCGGACGCTCGCGGCGGAGCATGGCGGCGATGCCGTGCCGCACGCGGTGACGGAAAAGAAGAGCCTCGTCGCCGAACTCATGTCGCCGACGGTCCTGAAGTTCGCGCTCGCCTATTTCTGCCTGGTCAATACGCTCGCGATGGTGGCGGTCTGGACGCCGCTGATCGTGAAGAGCTTCAGCGCCGACGCGAGCAACCGCACGATCGGCCTTCTCGCGGCGATTCCGCAGATCTGCACCATCATTGCGATGATCTGGTGGGGCAGGCGCTCCGACCGCAAGCAGGAGCGCAGATGGCACCTGATGCTGCCGATGCTGTTTTCCGCCGCCGGCTGGCTCTGCACCGCATACTCGGTCAATCCGGTCGCGCAGATGCTGGGGATTTGCCTCGCGTCGGCGGGTTCCTATACGGCCATGTCGATCTTCTGGACCACGCCCGATCATGCGTTGAGCTTTCGCGCCCGCGCGGTCGGTATCGCGGTGATCAACGCCACCGGCAATATCGGTTCGGCGCTGAACCCGCTGGCGGTGGGCTGGCTGAAGGATCTTACGCACAGCTTCTCTGCCGGTCTGATCTATGCGGCGGTGCTGCTCGTGATCGGCGCAGTGGTCGTGGCGGTCCTGCCGATCCAGTCCGCGCCGCGACCTTCCAATGGAGCAAGCAATGAACGCTGAATTCAAGCCCTATCCCTTCACGGCGACGAAATACGCCGCCTGCATCCCCGCGCTGAATGACGGCGTCGAGACGAAGCGGCACGCGGTGACGATCGTGGGCGGCGGCCCCGTGGGTCTGTGCGTCGCGCTGGGGCTCGCCAATCACGGTGTGGCGTCGGTGCTGATCGAAGCGGACGACTCCGTTTGCTACGGCAGCCGCGCGATCTGCATCTCGCGGCGCAGCCTCGAAATCATCGAGCGTCTCGGTGCGCTGGACGGCTTCCTCGAAACGGGTCTGCCGTGGGAGGGCGGCCGCAGCTTCTACCGCGACACCGAAGTCCTGCACTTCAGGATGCCGCAGGACGAGAACCAGAAGCTGCCGCCGATGGTGAACCTCGCGCAATATCACATCGAGCAGTTCCTGCTGGATGCCGCAGAGAAGCGATCCGACCTGATCGACATTCGCTGGCAGACGCGCGTCGCCGCCATCGATTCGCGACCGGACGGCGCCACGCTCAGTCTCTCGACTCCCGAAGGCGACTATGCACTCCGGTCCGACTGGGTGGTCGCATGCGACGGCGGCCGCAGCACGATCCGCGAGGCGCTCGGCCTGCAGTTGAAGGGAACGAGTTACGAAGGCCGCTACGTGATCGTCGATATCGAGCTCGAAAGCGACCGGCCGACCGAGCGTCTCGCTTACTTCGACCCCTCGTCCAATCCGGGCTCGACGGTCCTCGTTCACAAGCAGCCCGACAATGTCTGGCGCATCGATTACCAGCTGCGCGACGGCGAGGACGCCGACGAAGCCGTGAAGCCAGAGAACGTGATGCCGCGCGTGCAGAGCCTGCTCGACATGATGGGCGAGCGCGGCGCATGGTCGCCAATCTGGATCACCATCTACAAGGCGAACGCACTGACGCTCGAGCGCTATCGGCACGACCGCGTGCTCTTTGCCGGCGACGCCGCGCATCTCGTGCCGATCTTCGGCGTGCGCGGCGCGAACTCCGGCATCGACGACGCCGACAATCTCGCGTGGAAACTGGCGCTGGCCGTGCGGGGCCTCGCATCGGACGCACTGCTCGACAGCTATTCCGACGAACGCGTGTTCGCCACGCACGAGAACCTGAGCTACGGCACGAAGAGCACGGAGTTCATGGCGCCGCCGTCGTTTGCCTTCGACCTGATGCGCCGCGCCGTGCTGAGCCTCGCGGTGAAGCATGAAGGAGTCCGGTCGCTCATCAATCCGCGGCAGACTTCGGCCATCTGCTACACGGAGTCGCCTTTGAACGCGGCGCCAGGCGAGTCATGCGCATTCACTGCCGGTCCTGTGCCGGGCGCCGTGCTGCCGGAGTGTCCGGTGACGATCGTCGCGCGCGGCAGCGAGCGCGAAGGCCATCTCACCGATCTGATCGGACCTTGCTTCGCGCTGCTGCACTTCAGCGAAGACGGATCGATTCCCGCTGAGTTCGCGGCGCTCGAAGCTGCGCTTGATGAGCGGAAGCTGCCGTTCAGGCTGCTCGCCTTGAGTGCGCACGCGCACACCGATCAAACGCGGGACTTCGCACACGATCACACGGGCAGGCTCTTCGCCATGTTCGACGCAACCCCCGGCACCGTGTACGTGATTCGCCCGGACGGGCACGTGCTCGCGCGCTGGAAAGCGCCGCACGCCGCGCAGATTGCGGCAGCGATCGACGGTGCACTTCATTTGCGGTCCACTCACTAAAGGAGCACGCCATGACCGACAGCGAACTCGATATTGTCTATACGCGTCTTTGCAACGCGATGACCGGCGTGGGCGAGGCAAGCGCCTCCTTGTTCCTTGCGCGCTTTGCGCTTCTTGCGATCGACACGATCGGTGACCGGGACGTGTCGCTGCGCCTGATCGAAGAGGCGCGCGAGGGCATGACCGGCTGACGCCGTCTTCGCATTCAACCCTCATCCTCAGCGAGGCGCTGATCCACCCGGCCCGCAGTCGAGTGGCGGCGCCTCGCCTCTCTCGCAGTTCATCTCACCGTCCCTTCGGACCGGTCCTCCCTGCCGCGCCCCTTTTCGGTGCGACGCGCGCCTTTGCATCGGTGGAATAAACCGACGAATCCGGTTGTTCTGACCTACGCATTCCCTGCGTTCCTCCCGAAGCTGCGGCATTGCCCGTCATCGCTTCGCGGCTGTTTTGCTTTCCTTTTCAACAAGAGCACGACGAACAACAACTCTCAGGAAATCTGTTCATGATGATGAAGAAGACACGCAGGACCGTGACCGCCATCGCGCTTGCCGCCGTTACCCTGACCGGCCTCGCAGCATGCGGGGGAGGGGACGACGACTCCCCGCCGTCCACGCCGTTCAAGGCGACGACGCTGGTTTCCGATGGCAGTGTCGCCGCGCCCCATACCGATCCGAACCTGCAGAACGGCTGGGGCGTCGCGCTCAGTGCCAAGAGCACGTTCTGGGTGTCCGACAACAATGCGCACAAGGCAACGCTATACGACGGCAACGGTGTCGTGCAGCCGCTCGTCGTCACCATCCCCGACGGCACGAACGGCCCTTCCGGTCCGACCGGCATCATCTCCAATGCGACGACGGACTTCGTGATCAGCGCGAGCGGCAAGTCGAGCAGCGCGGCCTTCATCTGGGCGACGGACGCGGGCACGATCGCGGCATGGTCTCCCAACGTGCTGCCGACCGAAGCCGTCACCGCCTTCGACGACGCGGCGGGCGGGGCGGTCTACCGGGGCCTGACGGCTGCAACCGTGAACGGTCAGAACATGCTGTACGCGGCCGATTTCCATAACGCCAAGGTCGACGTCTTCAACGCGTCGTTCCAGAAGGTCCAGCTCGACGGACAGTTCAAGGACCCGACACTGCCCGCCGGCTTCGCGCCGTTTGGCATCCAGACGATCGGCAACAGCATCTTTGTCACGTACGCGAAGCAGAACGCGGCTGCGGTCGCGCAGGTCGTCGGCGCCGGCTTTGGCATTCTCGACCAGTTCGACACCAGCGGTCACTTCATCAAGCAGTTCGTCGGCGTGGGCGGCGTGCTCAATGCGCCGTGGGGTGTGGCGCAGGCGCCTGCGAACTTCGGGCCGCTCAGCAACCAGCTTCTCGTCGGCAACTTCGGCGACGGCACGATCGAAGCATTCGACCCGACGAGCGGACACGACCTCGGCAAGCTGGTGCTGAGCGACGGCAAGCCGTTCACTCAGGCGGGATTGTGGGGGATCAGCTTCGGCAACGATACCAACAACCAGCCGAAGAACACGCTGTTCTTTGCAGCGGGGCCGAGCAAGCCGACGGGCGTGTTCGGCCGCATCGACGCGTCGGGCAACTAGTTTCGCGCGCGTCATGGTCGTAGAGGCGCGTGCATCGCATGCGCCTCTTGAGCGGATGCGTACTCCGCACGCACTGACAGATCCAAGGAATAAACCCTTCGGACGATTGTTCTACGGATGGAGCCGCCCGTCGCTGCTGGTGGTGTCGAGGTATCGGAAGGTTTCGGCAATCGCACTTCCAGTCGGGACGCGCACTCGCTCGCGGCTCCGTTCTATGTGGTCGCGGCGCGCAGCTTCTTTCAGGGCATTCAGGCAGCGAAGGGCGAGTAACACGGGAGACGCCATGGCCCGGATACAGCAGTCGGGGCGAATTCCAATTCGACCCCGATTGTATTTCCCACTCCTTTGCGACTCCTCTACGAGCCCGTGTGCGCAAAGCCGAGAGGTGCGCAGATGATCCGTCCCGTCTCTTTCGTGTTACGAATCGTAGCAATTCGCCGATCAAAATTACAGGACGTTTATGTATGCTTCGGGCACGACAAACGACGCGAGGTCGTTACGTTTCCTCGACACGGAGAAAAGCATGAAGCGCCTTATGTCGGTCCTGCTCGTAAGCGCGAGCGTCTTGAGCGGATGTGCGGTCTATGTGCCGGACGCGCCTGTCGTTGTCGGCAAGCCGCAGGGCGGGCCGGGCAACGGCTTCTGTCCGCCGGGCCAGGCGAAAAAGGGCAATTGCTGAAGCACCGGACCGATGCGGCTCATGCCGCTTCGTACGCCGCACCGATCGCCCTTTCGTCACAACCGTCCCCGCTCTTTCGTCTTGTCGAGAGCAATCGTTCATCAACCCGCCCCCGTGCATCCATGTTAAAAATGCTCGTCCCTCTCGCGCTGTGCGCAGGCATGGCAGGGTGCATCGTCGCGCCCCCTTACGCGTATGCTCCGGCTCCCGCATACGGCTATGCCTATGCGCCCGGCTATGCCGTCTATCCTTCCGTCGATGTAGGCGTGCGCTACCGGAGCGGCGGCCGTCACGGCTGGTAGCCGCATGCAGTATACGAACACACGAACCGCGTCTCCCGATGTGGCGCCCGAGCGCGAGTCCGCACGGGGCGACGTGACACCTTACCTGGAAGTCACCGACAGCGAATGGGCGCTCGTCTCGGCACTTGCCGCCCAGCCGATGCGAACGGTGAACCAGCGCGGCCGTCCGCGCGCCGATCCGCGCATCGTGCTCGATGCCGTGCTCTGGCACATCACCACCGGCGAGCGCTGGTCCAGACTTCCGTCCCACTATCCGACCGCGCCAACGTGCCGTCGCCGTTTCATCGACTGGAGCCGCGACGGAACGCTGATCGAAATAGTGGGACTGCTCGCCTCGACCGGCCGCGTGTTTTCCTACGTGCCCAAGCCCGTTGCCGCGCCATCGAATGCGCCGGACGCAGAGGGAGCGCAACCGGCCAGTGCAGCGGGGCCCAGCGTGCGCTGGCTCAGGCCGGAGGAATGGCAGACGCGCGATGCGTCGCTTCAGGAGAGCGAGTTGCAGCATGCCTCTTCTCGCGCACCCGTCACACACGAGATGGCGAGAATGCACGAAGATCGCCGCCGCCGCGCGGCGGGTGTCCGGCCTTCCGCTTCGCCGTGCAAGGTGATCCCGCTCGTCGATGGCTATGAGATTCACGCGATCGCCCGTGAAGTCGCTCACGGCATGTTCCGGGGCTGGGCGGAAGTGTTCCGCAACGGCCGGCGGGTCGAACGTTCCGGGCTGATCGGTCCGCGCTGCGTGCGCCCGGATCAGGCGCACGAGCACGCTCGCGCCTGGGCAGAGGCGTGGCTCGAATCGCAGGGCGGCGTGGCGTCGAGGTCCGGCGCGTTGCGGCAAGCCTTCGATACGATGAGCACCCGGACCAGGGTGCCGGAGTGGAAGCATCGGCGGCGTCCGTAGTGTTTGCACGGCGGTGCCCTGGTGGTGACGCGTGCACGGCGCAAGGCCGCCCGCGATGACGCGCGGCAGGCTGCTGCCATCGACTGCCCGCGCCCTTCGTCAGGACCCGCAGCGTCTGTGTTGCGAGCCGCGTCCATAGGCTATGATGTGCGCCGGTTCGACGCCTGAACCGCAGCCCGCTTCCTTACATTCCGAACCGAGAAGGACAACGCCCTTTGGTGCCGCCCGCATCCGCCCGACCGCGCGACGCGCTCGATGTCCTGTGCGCGTTCTTCAAACTCGGACTCACATCGTTCGGCGGGCCGGTTGCCCATCTCGGCTACTTCCGCCGCGAGTTCGTCGAGCGGCGGCAATGGCTCGACGAGAAGACGTACATCGATCTGGTCGCGCTCTGCCAGTTCCTGCCGGGGCCCGCCAGCAGTCAGGTCGGATTTTCGATCGGTCTCATGCGTGCCGGATGGATCGGCGGGCTCGCCGCCTGGTGCGGCTTCACGCTGCCGTCCGTGTTGCTCCTGATCGGGTTCGCAGTGATCGCGCCGGATCTGAATGGACCGCTCGGGCAGGGCCTGATCCACGGCCTCAAGCTCGTCGCCGTCGCGGTCGTCGCTCAGGCCGTGTGGGACATGGCGAGGCGCTTTTGCCCGGACCGGCGGCGAGCGGGCATTGCGCTCATCGCTGTCGCGATTCTTTCGATGCTGGCGACCGTCTATGCGCAATTGCTGGTGATCGCTCTGGGCGCGTTGCTCGGTGTGGTGCTTTGCCGGGATCAGCACGTACCGGCGGACCAGCCCGCGAGCGACGCCCGGCCGTCGATCGCCGTCTCGCGCGCAGCCGGATGGGCAGCACTGGCGGCGTTTCTTCTGCTCCTCTTCGGCTTGCCTGCAATGTCGAATCTGCTCGCGGCGCGAGCCGTCGACATGTTCGATGCGTTCTACCGCTCCGGCGCGCTCGTGTTCGGCGGCGGTCATGTCGTTCTGCCGCTCCTGCAGCAGGAGACGGTCACCACGGGATGGATTCGCCCGGGCGAATTCCTCGCGGGCTACGGAGCCGCGCAAGCCATGCCGGGACCGCTCTTCACGTTCGCCGCATTTCTCGGCTGGAGCATGGCCGATCCGCCACATCGGTGGGCGGGCGCGGCGCTCGCGACCGCAGGCATCTTTCTGCCGGGCCTCCTGCTCGTGATCGCGGCGCTGCCATACTGGCAAACGTTGCGCACGCGCCCGGGCAGCGCGGCGATGCTCGCGGGCGTGAACGCGGCGGTGGTCGGATTGCTTGCGAGGGCGCTGTATTCGCCGGTCTGGACGAGCGCCGTGATCTCGCGGGTGGATATCTTCATCGCGATCGCCGCATTCTTCATGCTCGTGCGCTGGCGGATGCCGCCGCTTGCCGTGGTCGCGCTCTGTGCGCTCGCAGGCATCGCTGAAGGCGCGTTGCGCTAGATCGCCGCGTCGCATCGAACGCTTGCAGCGCTCGCTATTCACGCTTCACGCTCCCCTCCCTGCGCAGTCCCCGCATGCGGGGACGATTTCCCTCCCAAATCGGGGTGTCGAAGACGCGCCATTTGCCGGAAAGTGGCGGCATGAAAACACGGCCCGAATGAAGTCACCACGCGGCCGGACGTCTCCACAACTACACCCTTGCGTAGCGATCGCCTTCAACTCGCTCACCCACGTCTTCTTTTTCCCGTTTCCCGTCGCCGGCACTTGATGTGCGTTGCCAGCGCGGGGCGACGAATACTTCGCCTCCAGTACGAGCGAGGCCAACCGTGAAGGACGTACCTGATTATCCCGGCCGGTTCGCGCAGTCGAACGATCGCAATGCGCACGATGCTTCAGCATTGACCCCGTGTGTTGAGCGATGCAGGCGGCATCGGTCGGGAGAACCTGTCAACAGCAAGAGGAAACTGACATGACATGCCCGATTCGATTTGCGCGTTTGGTCATCGCGACGACCGCGACGCTCGCGCTCGGAGCCTTCGGCCAGATCAGCGCGGCAGCCACCGGCAGCGATGGCGCGGACGGTATGCAAGCGGCCCCGGCGGTGGCGCACAATGCGGATATGCGCCGCGAGCAGGCGGCGAGCGGCGCCGGTTCGCCGCTCACGCTGATCGTGCAGACGCCGTCCGGCGGCACATCGCGACTCACGTATGTCGAGAACGACGGCTGGCGGGTCGACGACCGCACCGCCGCACGCGATCCCGACGAAGCGCGGGTGATGCCCGTCGCGACGCAACAGGAGGACCCGGCCGTGAAGCAGCCACTGACCGTTTTCATCGACGGCCCGAGCGGCTACACGTATGTCTGGATGCGCGATGAAGGCTGGAAGTTCGTCGGCCGCATTGCCGGCCGGAGTCGCTGATCCGGAGCCAGGGCTGAAATTCGGCGATGGGTGTTCGATCATGCCAGGCCATTCGACATCGCTACGTAAAACGCTCGCGCGCCCTGTGCCCCGTTGGGGCCAGCGGCGCGCGCGCACGGCCCTGATCGCGCTCGTGTGCCTTGCCGCGGCCACCGCGGTCCGCGCGGGCACGGATGCTGTAGAGGCTGGAAACGCAGCGGCCGAACCGGCCATCGTCAGCGCGTGGCGCACGCTGCGCGCCGCCGACTGCGCCCGCTGCCACGGAAAGGACTATGAGGGGCTGGCCGCTCCCTCCATCGTCGGCTTTGCGCGCTCGCAGAGCCGCGAGATGTTCGTTACCGCCATCCTCGACGGCAATCCGCCCCGCGGCATGCCCGCGTATCGCGACAATCCGCACGTCGCGGACCGCATCGACG
>Ga0157375_10003200_pt1 | contig 14211 bp, 11 predicted proteins | sample M35metaG_FD_115311 | JGI IMG/M metagenome (GOLD analysis project Ga0157375, IMG submission 115311) | Miscanthus rhizosphere microbial communities from Kellogg Biological Station, Michigan, USA - M3-5 metaG | ecosystem: Host-associated > Plants > Roots > Rhizosphere > Soil | place: USA: Michigan...
CTACGAGGCCCTGGCCTTCAGAACTGGGATATGTGCCTGTTCAAGAATATCCCAATCAAGGAACAGGCCCACATCGAACTTCGCCTGGAGGCTTACAATGCCTTCAACCACGCGGAATTCGGCTCGTTCAACACCGCCCTTACCTTCAATGCCGCGGGCCAGGTGGCGAACCTGCCGAACCAGCTCGGCGGGACGGGCGGACGATTCGGCTTCGGGACGCTCAACACAGTTCGCGCCAACAGCCAGCGTATTCTGCAAGTCGGAGTGAAGCTGTACTTCTGATCCGGTAGGTGACCAGGAGTTCCAGAAGCGAGTTAAGCGGAGGCCGCGCCGGATAACTGGCGTTCCGCGAGTTCCACGCTATCGAAGGCCGGTATCAATCCCGCCACGCCGGCTACGTTGAATAGCGTCTGGATTCGATCGGTGGCGCCGGTAATCCCAAAGCCTCGATGCGTCCTCTGGCAGGAAGCCATGATGCCGAGCACCGCGCCGAGTCCGGCGGAGTCCATGTAGGGCACTCCCGATAAGTCGATGACCACGGCGGAGTTGGCATCGGCGCGCGCCAAGTCTTGGAACTCGAACACAGAGCCGAGGGTCAACGGGCCGATGAGCACGAATATCTTGACTCCCGAAGGGCCGGTTTTAACTTCAATGTTGAGTTCCTTCATAGTTCAAGCTATCGAGGCTATCACGCGATTCTTACAGATGGATGACGGTTCAGTTACTGTTCAGACGCGCTCATTCCATTGAGCTCGCAGGTTCCGCCTAGACATGAACCGCTGCTGGCTGTCGACGCCGCCGGAAGTCTCGCTGCGAGGAGCGCGCGTGTAAGCCCCATCGGTCTGCGCCTGATAGGCGTTGACGTTGTCGGCGAGATACACTTCGAGGATCTCATTGCGGATCCGCTGCACCAGGCCGGGACTCTCAACCGGAAACACAATTTCAATTCGGTGATTGAGATTGCGCAGCATCAAATCCGCGCTGCCCAGGTAGATTTCCTCGCGCCCTCCATTGCGGAAGTAATAGATGCGTGTGTGCTCGAGGAACCTGCCAATCACGCTGATGACCCGGATGCGATCGCTCACCCCGGGAACTCCCGGCCGCAAGCAGCACAGCCCGCGAACCAGCAGATCCACCTGTACCCCCGCCTGCGATGCCCGGTATAGCAGCCTGATCATCTCCGGATCTTCCAGCGCGTTCATCTTGAAGATGAGATGACCTTTGCCGCCCTGTTTGGCGATTTCGATTTCCCGGAGGATCATGCCTTCCATCCGGCGCCGCAAGCTGACCGGGGCGACCAGAAGCTTGCGAAAGTCGGTCTTGGCGGAATAGCCGGTGAGATAGTTGAACAGATCGGTTGCGTCCGCGCCGATCTGTTCGTCGCAAGTGAACAGACTGAGGTCGGTATACATGCGCGCGGTGAGCGGATTGTAATTGCCGGTGCCCATATGGACGTAGCGGCGCATGAGGTCGCCTTCGCGCCGGACCACCAGAGCGATCTTGGAATGGACCTTGAGACCGACCAATCCGTAGATCACATGCACGCCTTCGCGCTCCAGGGCCTTGGCCCACTCGATGTTACTCTCTTCGTCGAACCGGGCTTTCAACTCCAGCAATACCGAAACCTGCTTGCCCTCCTCGACTGCTTCGAGCAGCGCCTGCACAATCGGTGAGTTGCGGCCGACGCGATACAGCGTGATCTTGATCGCCAGGACGTCCGGATCGCGCGCTGCCCGGCGTATGAATTCCACTACCGGCTGGAAGGATTCGAAGGGATGGTGCAAAAGCACATCGCCACTGCGGATCAGCGTGAAAATATCCTCTTTAGCGTTGGGTTGCAGCCCGAGCGGCGTATAGGGAAGGAACGGTTTGTACTTAAGATCCGGCCGGTCGAGAGCGTAGAGTTCCCGCAGACGTCTTAGGTCCAGCGGTCCCTCGATCAGATAGACGTCCTTCTCATGGAGTTCCAGCTGGCTGGTGAGGATTTCGAGGATATGCGCCGAGATCCTGGTGTCCACCTGTAGCCGTACGACGTCGCGAAAACGCCGGCGCCACACCGCTTCTTCGATGGTTTCGAGAAGGTCGTCGCTTTCGAGTTCCTGAATGGATGTCTCGGCATCGCGCGTGACATGGAAGGGATGCGCATCCTTGATTTCGAGGCCTGGAAAAAGAGCTTGCAGGTTGGCGATGATCAACTGCTCCAGCCAGACGAAGCGCAGGGACCGGTCGCCGCCTTCGGCTGGGGGCAGCGGCACCAATTGGGGAAGTGTGTCGGGGATCTTGACTCGGGCGAAGCGCTCCTCGCCGCGCGCGTCCTGCACCACGACAGCGAGATTCAGGCTCAAGTTGGAAATATGCGGGAAAGGCCGTCCCGGGTCAAAGGCCAGCGGGGCGAGCACCAGAAAAACGGTTCGATGGAAGTACTCATTCAGACGAGTGCGGTCGGCTTCGTTGAGGTCGGCGTAATTGACCAGCACGATACCGGCGCGATCGAGCTCGGGACGGATATCTTCGCGCAGGCAGCGGTAGGCCTCATCGGTGAGGCGGACGACCTCGGCTCGAATCGCTTCGAGAAGCTCGGTGCCGGACATGCCGCCGGCTGTGAGGTCGCCTATTCCCGAAGCAGCTTTCTGCTTCAGGCCGGCTACGCGAACCATGAAGAATTCGTCGATGTTGGAGCCGAAGATGGAAAGAAAATTGAGCCGTTCGAGAAGGGGGTTAAAGGACTCTTTGGCTTCGCCCAGCACGCGTTCCTGGAAAGAGAGAAGGCTGAGCTCGCGATTATGGACGAGCCGGGGATCTTCGAGAGTCAACGCTTGCGCCCAAGCGGCGGAAGAGTCTTTGTCGGTTGGCATGAGCTCGCCGGACAGTAAACTCTAAAGCTAACATTATGTCGCCGGCGCGAGTGTTACATCTCGATGACGCCGGGGCCAGTCTAGTTCGAATGCAGTGTAAGCTTCTGGACTCTCCAGTTGCCGATCTCCCCGACATACAGTTCGCTCTCGCTACGGCAACTGAGAGCGTTGACCGTTCCGAATTCCTTCGCCAGCTTGCCGGCCTTGCCGAACCTGCCGACGATCTTCCCGTTCAACTCCATCTTGTAAATTTCGCCGTCGGCGTCGATATTCTCGGGAGGATTGGAGTTGGAGCTGTAAAGGTATTGGCGCGGTCCGGGCGTAATGCAAATCGCCGCCGGAGCTCCGATGTTGGAGATCTGCGTCTTGAAGTTTCCATCGCCATCGAAGACTTGAATTCTTTTGTTCCCGCTATCGGCGACGTATACGTTGCCCTGGGCATCGATGGCGATTCCGTGGGCGATGTTGAATTGACCGTTCTCGGTCCCTCTGGATCCCCAGGATTTGACGAACTTGCCGTTCTTATCGAACTTCGCGACGCGGGAGTTACCGTAGCCGTCGGTTACATAGATGTTGCCGGCCGCGTCCCATGCCACGTCGGTCGGCCGTTGAAAAACGTCGCTCTGCTGACCGGCGCCGGGAAGCGCTCCACCGCGCCCACCACGTGCCGCGGGACCACCTCCAGCCGGTTGAGGCGGTGCCGGCAGCCGCTCCGATTCCGATTTTCTTCCCAGCAGCAGCTGCACTTGGCCGTTCGGATCGAACTTAATGACCATGCTGGACATCTGATCGACCACCCAGATGTTGTCCTGCGGATCGATTCGCACCTGTTGGGCAACCAGGAATCCGTAGGAATCCTGGCCGATCTCGCGCACGAATTTCCCGGTTTTGTCGAACTGGAATAGCCGCGAGCCTCCATGCGCGAAAGGCCGCGCCGTGCCGATGGAAATGGTTGGATGGCCGGTGCGCGTGTAGACGAAAACATCGCCCTTGGAGTTGGTCGCCACGCCGGCGACTTCACCCAAATGGATGTTGGTTGGGAATTTCAGCGGATCGGCCGCGGAATCGAAGGAGATTTCAGGTACGGGCGACTGGGCGCCGGCAGGTATGCCCAACAGGGCAGCCGCGGCCAAAAGAGTACCTAAATGACGAGCTTGCAAATGATATTTCATGAGGTCTCCTATTTCGCCGACGCGGAAACTTTCGCGGACTGCGGCTTCAAGATGAGTTTCTGTACCCTCCAGGACTCGATTTCCGCCACGATGATCTCGTTGGGATTGCGGCAATCCATCATGTGAACCACCTGGAATCCGCCAAATTCCTTGCTGGCGTGGCCGAATCGTCCGAGGATGGTGCCGTCCAATTCCATCTTGTAAATCTCGCCGGTGATGTCCCACGAACCGGGAGTATTGCCGTTGGGGTTGGAGTTGGAGGTGAACAGATACTGGTGCGGTCCGGGCGAAATGCACACCGTCCAGGAATCGCCAATATTGTCGTAGATCGCCTTGGGTCCCAGGTTGTTATCGAACACCTGCATCCGATGGTTGGCACGGTCCGAAACGTAGACGTTGCCTTGCGCATCCACCGCGATTCCGTGCGGCGTATTGAACTGGTTGGGCTCCGAGCCGGGCTTCTCACTTCCAATCTGCTTCAGAAACCTGCCATTCTTGTCGTACTTCACCACTCTGTGGTTGATGTATCCATCGGAGACGAAAATGTTGCCCTGCGCATCCCATGCGACATCCGTCGGGCGTCCGAGGATGTACTTCTCGGCGGGCACGTTCGGTGCGGGCGATTGCGCGATCACGCCTGCAACCGCGTCCGGCCGGTGGCCCAGGACCATCACGATTCGTCCCGAGGGATTGAACTTAAGGACCATGTTGGTGCCCTCGTCGACGGCCCAGATGTTGTCCTCCGAATCGACCCGCACCGAGTGCGCGAACTCGAAGCCATAGTTCCCTTCGCCGATCTCGCGGACGTATTTTCCGTTCTGGTCGAACTCGAACAAGCGCGTGTTCGCGCTGCGTGTATAGACGAAGATATGCCCCTTGGAGTTGGTCGCCACACCCATGGCTTCGCCTAAATACAAGCCGGGCGGAAACTTGAGGAAGTTCGGCACCGACTCATACGGAATTTCCGGTACGTTCTGCGCTTTGGCTTTGGTGGCCTGCGCGAAGGCAGAGCCGCTCAAGAGCAACATGGGGACGACGAAACAAGACGCCAGCCAGCGATTCATAGGAACCTCCAAGATGATCTACGAATCTATCACACGAATTAGATAAACATCTGGGAGTAGAGCCGTTCCATGTTTCGGGCGAAGTTCCGGGTATCGCAGACGGGAGAGTCGCAGAGCCGCGGCCGCATGTTGCGCCGAAAGTCCACGAGACGGTCCGGGGAATTCGCCAGGCGGATAGCCAGCGCTAGGTAGTCTTCGAGTCCTTGGCCTACCAGCTCACCGAGGCCAGCAGCCTGCAGAATGGAGGCGCTGGTTCGCGAAACCCAACGATCTCCAGAGAAAGTGACGACCGGAACACCCTGCCAGATCGCCTCTGTTGTGGTTGTGCCGCCATTGTAGGGGAAGGTGTCGAGCGCGATATCCATCTGGCCATATGTTTCCAGGAACCGATAGTGATCCGAGGGGCCTTCTAAGTGAACCCGTTCGGGAGAGATATGATGACGCTCGAAGAGGCCATGCACGAACTGACGGGCGCCGGGCAAACCCAACGCTCCGTTCTTCAAGATAAGAGAACTATCGGGAACCTGCTGGAGAATCCGGCTCCATGCGCCGATCATGTCGTTGGTGATCTTGTATTGGGACGCAAGACAACCGAAGGTAATCGCTCCTTTGGTCAGGCACGGCGGGTCTGCGACGGCGGGCACAGGATAGGTCACTTCGAACGTCAAATAGCTGCCTGGGACGCGCGCAATCTTTTCACAATAGAACTTCTCTTCTTCTGGCGGAACCACCAGATCGTCGCCGATCAGGTAATCGTAGCTCGGGATGCCGGTAGTGGCATACATGTTGAACCACCCCACGATGATCTGCGCGGGCCGCAGTGTGAATAGCGGCAGCCTCCGCATATCGCTATAGCCATTCAGGTCGACGAGCAGATCGATCTCCGCACGCTGGATCTGTTGAGCCAGCGCCTCGTTGGAGAATCCGGTGGTGTCGTGGAAACGGTCTTGCGGGTGACTCCGATAGCCATGCTGGATCTGGGACGCAGGTGCATCCGAGAAGAGGTGAATCTCGAAGCGCCGCCGATCGTGATGATTGATCAAGCCCCAGACGGGTTTCATCCAGTTGTGATCCTGGAAAAAGGAAGAAACGTAGCCGATACGCAACGGCTGATTGCCTGTTTTCACGCGGCGTGACGAGTGTTCGGCGGTCCGACGCGGGGGGAGTTCGCGTTGCGCCCAAGTGCGCCGCGCATCGAATATGGCTTGATTGTCACTGGCCGGACTTCCGGGGATGATCACCGCAATGGCCGCCAGAGAAATCGCCGGATCGCCTCCGGCGGAAGCCTGACGAAACAGGTCCACGGCTTCCTCCACCTGCCCCATCTTGAAAAGGACCTGCCCGAGATTGTGTTGCGCCTCCGGCCAATCCGGACGAATCTCCAACGCTCTCCGGAAGCAGGCGATGGCCGCTACGTAATCCTTGCGGGAGCTTTCCGCGCAGCCGGCCGAGTACCAAGCGCCAGATAGATTCGGGTTGAGCTGGGGAGATCGCTGATAGGCGGCGATGGCATCCGGAAGCTGACGGAGTGTCTGTAGAGCGTTGCCCAAGTCGCAGTGCAGGTCTGGGTCATCGGGCAACAGGACGATGGCTCTTTTCAAAAAGGGGACGGCTTCTTCGGTCCTGGCCAATGTCTGCAGAGCTTGACCCAGGCCGGCCAGAGCGCGCGCGTGCTCGGGATCTCGCTCCAGCGCTTGGCGGAACGCCGCAATCGCGTCGTCGAAGCGTTCCTGTTTTGTGTGTAGGACGCCCAGGCTGTTGTAAGAGTCAGGGGAATCGTCGAGAGCAATTAACTGCTTGAAGCTGACCTCCGCTTCGTCCGCCATTCCCAGCGCCGCCAGGCCAAGTCCCAGAATCTTGTAACACCTGGCCTGATCTGGCGCGACCGCCAGCGCCCGACGCATCAGTGCGACGGCATGTGCGGGTTCGCCGGTCTGATGAGCGATCGCCCCAAGCAAATACAAGGCGTCGATGTCATCGGGCGTGGATTGTAAAATCTCTTGGTAAAGCCCGCTCGCCTCCCCCAAACGTCCGGCACGATGGTGGTCCAACGCCCGCTGAAGCAGATGTTCGTGCTCAGTCAAGGCTTGAGTATAAATCGGTTCGATGTAACTCGGCCGCGTGGTGCGCGCGCTGGCATGTATCCGGACTGTTTTATCATGCGGGGATGGCACTCGAATTTACAACATCCTGCCTCGCGGACGCGCTTTCGCTGCTGAACTATTACAAGACTCTGGGGGAACGCGCACTGGCGCAACTAAGCGACAGCCAACTGTACGAGACGCTCGATCCTGAAATGAATTCTGTAGCCATTATCGTCAAGCATATGTCGGGTAATATGATCTCTCGTTGGACCGGCTTTCCGCATGCTGACGGAGAGAGTGCGGTGCGAAATCGGGATGCGGAGTTCGTCGACCCGCCCGCCACGCGTGCTGAGGTCGTCCAGCTTTGGGAGGATGGGTGGCGTTGTGTTTTTAGCGCGCTCCTGCCGCTAACGGATTCGGACCTCGCCCGCCGCGTGACGATTCGCGGAGAGGCGCATTCCGTCGCCCAGGCGATTCACCGCCAGCTGGCGCACTACGCTTATCACGTGGGGCAAATCGTGTTTTTAGCGAAGCATCTGCAACACTCCAGGTGGCAGAGCTTGAGCATTCCGCGCAACCAATCGGCACAATTCAATCAGAAGGTCGCCCGCGGAGAAGCGAGCCAGCGGTAGCGTTTCATTGGGCCGCCATCGCTCTCAGCCTCATGCGGTCGATCTTGTTCGTTCCGGTACGCGGCAATGCGTCGATAAACGTGACTTCCACCGGCCGCTTATACTTGACCAGGTTTTCCTTGCAGTAGGCAAAGAACGTCTCTTCGTCCAATTCGGCTCCGGTCTTCAACGCAACGAAGGCGATCACGACCTCGCCCAAGCGATCGTCTCGCTTGCCGACCGTCGCCGCCTCGCGAATTGCCGGATGGTTGAAGAGCACCTCGTCGACCTCGCGCGGATAAACATTGTAGCCGCCGACGATAATCATCTCTTTCTTGCGGTCGATCAGAAACAAAAATCCATCCTCATCGACATAACCGATATCGCCGGTGTACATGTAGCCGTCGCGGAGCGCGAATGCCGTCTCCTCAGGCTTGTGGTGATACCCGAGCATCATTTGCGGCCCACGTACTCGAACCTCGCCAGGTTCTCCCATGGGCAATACGCGCGTTCCGGATTCGAGATCGACCACCTCCACTTCGGTCTCAGGCACTGGGTTACCGACCGACAGGAGCTTGCGCTCGCCGTCGTAGCGATTCAGACAAAACGGAGCGCCTTCGGACATGCCCCAGCCCTCCAGCAAAGGGCAGCCCGTGCGTCGAAGCCACTCGCGGTGCAGGTCCTCGGGACACGGTGCGCCGCCCGAAGGGCAGTATTTCAATGCCGAAAGGTCGACCGTATCGAATAGCGGACTCCTCAGCAGCCCCATGTAAATAGGCGCCGGTCCACCGGCAAAGATGCTGACACGATGCTCGCCCAGTCCTTTCACCACCTCGTCGGGATCGTACTTCGGAATCATGACCAGGGTCCCGGCGGTGAAGATGGGCACCCAGGTGGCATAGGTCAGACCCCAGATATGAAACATCGGCGCAACATTCAGAAAAACGCCTTCGCCGAAGGGGATCGGCCAGACGCTGACATGCTGAATCAGTCCCCACATCAGGCCGCGATGCGTGTGGTCGACGCCTTTCGGAACGCCCGTTGTGCCGCCGGTGAAAATCGACAGCGCAAGATCGTCGGCCTGTGGCATCTTCGCGGGCCGCGTGTCGAGGCGCGCGCCGCCAGTCCCTTGTGATGTAGTCCATTGCGATAAGGACTCGCCACCCTCGCCCACAGTCACGACATGAGTGATACCGATCTTCTCGGCGACGGCATTCGCTTTGTCCCGCGTGCTCTGATCGCAGACGATGGCTTTCGCGCCGAAGCCGTCGAGCACCTTGCAGATCTCCGCCACGGTTAGGAATGGGTTGACCGGCGCGACCTGCGCGCCCGCGCTCATCACCGCCATGAGCGCCACGTCCATCTCAATGGAGTTAGGCATCATGATGACGATTGGCCCGGGTTCTATCCCGAGCGATTCGAGCAGCGCTGTCAGCCCATTGCTGGCGCGGCCGAACTCCCGGTATGTGATCGACCGGTCCTGATAAATCACCGCCACGCCATCCGGCCTGCCCTCGACGGCATGCCACAGCATGTGAACCAAACTTTCGTGAAATAGCAGATTGCGGTCGGCTGCAATCTTGGGGCCTATTCGGGACGGCCCTTTCTCGGGGGAGGAATCGGTCATCTTCTTCAAACGAACAGGCCCTATTTTCGCACGCAGCATGAGCCTTGACAAAATATCACATTAGATATAATCTAATTCGTAGATGGACGCCGAGGCGCTTAAACGGTCCTTGGAAGAGAGCGGGTTGCGGTGCACTCCGCAACGCTACGCGGTGATGGCATTCCTGATGGAACAGAACAGGCATCCCACGGCCGCGGAAATCTTCGAAGCCGTGAATCGCATGGACCCGCGATCTTCAAGAGCCACTACTTATAACAATCTGCGGGACTTGGTGCAGGCGGGTTTGGTGCGTGAAGTGGCCGTCGAGGGCCGTGCCGCGCGATTCGATGCGAAAGGCATGCGGCATCACCACTTCATCTGCGACCGCTGCGGCAAAGTTGAAGACATGGAGTGGTTTGACGTGCCGCAGCCTGCCTCGGGCTCCCTCGGTAAGCGGGTACTTCGCGAATGCGAGCTCATTTTCCGGGGGCTCTGCACGAAGTGCGCTCCGCGACATACAAGATAGGTTTGCAATTCGTCACAGGTTTTTAACCAATGCATAGAGAAGAGGAACACATGGAGAAACAAACCGCGACCGGGGCTTCCGACCCCGCTAAACAAGAAGCAAACATACTGCCCGAGGCAAAATGCCCGGTAGCTCATAGCTCTCGCAGGAACACCGTGGCCGGGGCCCCGACGAATGCGCGCTGGTGGCCGGATCAGTTGAACCTGAAGATCCTTAACCAGAACTCTCCCTTGACCGATCCCATGGACAAGGAGTTCAATTACGCCGAGGAATTCAAGAGCCTCGATTTGAATGCCGTGATCAAGGATCTGCATGCCTTGATGACGGATTCACAGGAGTGGTGGCCGGCCGACTATGGCCACTATGGGCCGTTTTTCATCCGCATGGCGTGGCACAGCGCCGGTACGTATCGCATTGGCGACGGCCGCGGCGGGGCAGGTTCCGGCACACAACGTTTTGCACCCCTCAACAGCTGGCCGGATAATGCGAGTCTCGATAAGGCGCGCCGCTTGCTCTGGCCGATCAAACAAAAGTATGGCCGCAAGATCTCCTGGGCGGACCTGATGATCCTCGCTGGTAACGTGTCCCTGGAGTCGATGGGCTTCAAGACTTTCGGTTTCGGCGGTGGGCGCGTGGACGTCTGGGAGCCCGAAGAGGACATCTTCTGGGGACCTGAAGGCACGTGGCTGGGAGACGAACGCTACACCGGCGATCGCCAGCTCGATAATCCTCTCGCCGCTGTTCAAATGGGATTGATTTATGTGAATCCGCAAGGGCCCAATGGAAACCCCGATCCAATCGCCGCAGCGCGCGATATCCGCGAAACGTTCGCCCGCATGGCGATGAATGATGAGGAGACCGTCGCGCTCATTGCCGGCGGCCACACCTTCGGCAAAACCCACGGCGCTGCGGACGCGGGCAAATATGTCGGCGCTGAACCCGAGGGCGCCTCCATTGAGGAGCAAGGCTTCGGCTGGACCAACACCTTCGGAAGCGGAAAAGGCGCCGACACGATCACCAGTGGTCTGGAAGGCGCATGGACCACCACCCCGACAAAGTGGAGCAACAACTACTTCGACAACCTGTTCGGCTTTGAGTGGGAACTCACGAAGAGTCCTGCCGGCGCGCATCAGTGGACGCCTAAGAACGGCGCGGGCGCAGGCACCGTGCCGGATGCGCACGATTCCGGGAAGAAGCATGCACCGTTCATGCTTACGACGGATCTTTCGCTGAGAATGGACCCGATCTACGGGCCGATTTCCAAGCGCTTCCACGAGAATCCACAGGAACTCGCAGACGCGTTCGCCAAGGCTTGGTACAAACTGACGCACCGCGACATGGGACCGGTCACCAGGTACCTCGGCCCGCTCGTGCCGAAGGAACCGCTGCTCTGGCAGGATCCGATTCCCGCAGTGAATCATGCGCTGATCGGGGAACAGGACATCGCGGCTCTAAAGGCCAAGGTCCTCGCATCTGGACTATCCATCTCCCAACTGGTCACGACGGCCTGGGCGTCGGCAGCGACGTTCCGCGGCAGTGACAAGCGCGGCGGGGCAAACGGGGCGCGCATTCGCCTCGCGCCGCAAAAGGATTGGGCAGTGAATCAGCCAGCCGAATTGGCGAAAGTCGTGCAGAAACTGGCAGCCATCCAGAAAGAGTTCAACAGTGGTGGCAAGAAGGTTTCGCTTGCTGACCTGATCGTTCTGGGTGGCTGCGCGGCTGTCGAAGCGGCGGCCAAGAAAGCCGGCCACGACGCGAGGGTACCCTTCTCGCCGGGGCGCATGGATGCGTCGCAGGAGCAGACCGATGCGCACGCCTTCGCGCCGCTCGAACCGGTTGCAGACGGGTTCCGCAACTATCTCGCGAAAGGACAAGAGTCGGCGGCCGAACTGCTCGTGGATCGGGCGAACCTGATGACCCTGACCGCTCCGGAGATGACCGTTCTCATCGGTGGCATGCGCGCCTTGGGTGCAAACGTGGGGCAGTCGAAACACGGTGTTTTCACCAAGCGGCCTGAGACGCTGACGAATGATTTCTTCGTCAACCTGCTCGACATGAAGACGAAGTGGCAGAAGTCCGCCACCTCGGAAGGCGTGTTGGAGGGCCGCGATCGCGCGTCGGGCGAACTCAAGTGGACCGGGACCGTCGTCGATCTCGTCTTCGGTTCCAACTCCCAGCTCCGAGCCTTAGCGGAAGTCTATGCGTGTGACGACTCGAAGGAGACGTTTGTGAAGGACTTCGTGGCGGCCTGGAACAAGGTGATGAACCTGGATCGCTACGACCTTGTCTGAGGCCCGGCGGTGTAGGCGTTACAATATTCAGCGTGATGAACGCCCAACATCCTGAATTGCGACGACGTGAATTCCTCCGCAGCCTCGCGGCCGGCGCAGCGGCACTGAGTGCGCCTCAGGTTGCGTTCGGTCAAACGAGCCTCGCCACAACGAAGCTGACCGATTCTTTAACGCTAATCGCTGGGGCGGGGAACAACATCCTCGCCCTCGCGGGTAGTGGCGGAAGCCTCCTGGTGGATTGCGGCGACGCGGCGCACCCGCAAGAGGTCCTCAAGGCTACGGGCCGCGTCAACACGGTTATCAACACCCACTGGCATCTTGAATCGACCGGCGCAAACGACGCGATGGCCAAGGCCGGCGCCAAGCTCGTTTCGCACGTGAACACGCAACTGTGGATGACGCAAGAGATCATCCACGATTGGGAAAAGAAGGTTTTCCCGCCGCGGGCCAAGGAGGCTCTACCCACGGAAACGTTCTACACCACGGGCAAGATCACGTCGGGCGCCGAACCGGTCGAATACGGTCTCATGACGATGGCCCACACCGATGGCGATATCTACGTGCATTTCCCGCTATCGAATGTTCTGGCCGTGGGTGACGCCGTGCAGCCCGGCAGGCTTCCGATGCTCGACTTCCCGACCGGCGGCTGGATCGGCGGCATGCAGGATGCGCACCGCACCATCCTTCGTTTGGCGAACGACACTACTAAGATCGTTCCCGCTACGGGGAAGGTGATGACCAAGGCCGAAGTGCAAGCGAGTCTCGATATCCTGACCAAAGTCCGCGAGCAATTGGTCAAGCTCATGAAACAGGGCAAAGGGGCCAAGGATATGATCGATGCGAAAGCCGTTCAGGAATTCCAGGGCCAGTTGTCCGGCGATCCCGACTCATTCATCTTTACCGCCTACAGGGGACTTTGGGCCCACGTCCGCGAACTCGGCGGCATCGTCTAGATCGACACTGGAGAGATGTCTCGCGCGCTTCGCATAATTCTAGGTGGCGTGGCTGTTACGTATTTTGGTCTGTGCGGAGCGTTGTTCTTCCTTCAGCGGTCTCTAATCTACTTCCCACAGCCTGGCTCAGGCGATGATGGCGCGACGACCCTCACCCTTCCAACGGCAACTGCTCGGGTACTTGTATCCATGCGACCGAAAGACGGCCCGGGTGCCCTTATCTATTTCGGCGGAAACGCGGAGGACGTTTCGCTCAACATGCGCAGCTTTTCAGCGGGATTTCCTGAAAGCGCGATTTACTTGCTGCACTACCGGGGTTACGGGGGTAGTACCGGCAAGCCATCAGAAGGGGCGCTCTTCGCGGATGCCCTGACCCTCTTTGACGAAGTGCACTCTGAGCATCCGCAAATCACTGTTGTGGGGCGCAGCTTGGGCAGCGGAATTGCCGTTTATCTCGCCAGTCTTCGGCCCGTCAGCCGGCTGGTACTTGTTACTCCATACGACAGCCTTCAAGAACTGGCGGCCCTCCAATTTCCCTATCTCCCCGTGAAGTGGTTACTCCTGGACAAGTTTGAATCCTGGAGGTTCGCGCCTCACGTGACCGCCCCCACATTGATCATCACTGCGGAAAACGACGAAGTCATTCCACGCGCGAACAGTGAGTTACTCCAATCGCGCTTTAAAAGCGGGGTTACCTCATTTAAAACGGTGGCCGGCGCAGGCCACAATACCATCTCGGAAAGCGCTGATTACATGGATCTGCTGCAAGGGTTGCGTTGACCGGCCTTCCTCTCGTGCTGTGTGCTCCACCGACCGTGGCGTTCCACGCTCAAGAACGATATAATGCCATGGGATCAGCTTGATAATGCGCAACTTATTCCTCTTTGCCTTCTCCTTGGGCACGATTTTTGGCGCGCCTCCTCAGGAAAGTAAACCATCGCCGGCCGCGGCTGATCCGAATAGAGCACTCGTCAATCGATACTGCGTCGGTTGCCACAATCAACGGCTCAAGACCGCGAAGCTGGAGCTGGATGTTCTCGATCTGACGC
>Ga0157375_10003201_pt1 | contig 14206 bp, 22 predicted proteins | sample M35metaG_FD_115311 | JGI IMG/M metagenome (GOLD analysis project Ga0157375, IMG submission 115311) | Miscanthus rhizosphere microbial communities from Kellogg Biological Station, Michigan, USA - M3-5 metaG | ecosystem: Host-associated > Plants > Roots > Rhizosphere > Soil | place: USA: Michigan...
CCGTGATTCCTGCCGGGTACTCTGGCGGCTCTTCACTATCCAACAGGTAGGAAATCTCATCAACCAGAAATTCAAGTTTGGTTTCTGTCTCCAGTTCGCTGTAGTCAGAGTCATTGAAGACGATGTAATCCTCAACCAGCGCCCGGACCATCTCCCGGTAATGCTCATTCCGAATGAACTGCTGAGCTGACATTGTGAGGCTATGGTCTTCCCGCGTGAACCTAGCGCGCGGGTAGGCCCTTTCAATGGAGCGGCTGTTGGAGTCATCGACCAGCGTTGAACCGTAGCCGTTGTACGTCATCGGGATGATGACGCGCGCGACTTCCCCGGACTTGCACAGTGCCAACAGTTCCTCAATCGTGGCAACCTGCTGGTGCTTCCGCGCGTATGTGTTTTCCAGGTAGCTGAACATTGTGTTTCCTAACGTCGTGTGTTGGTTGGCTAGTAGGGCATACCCGCTAACAGGGTGAGTCCTGTTAGTGAGTAAACGCCGCTAGTTGGTTCGGTAGATGTAGAACTCACCTTCCTGGGATTCCTCGAAATCATAGGGTGCGAGGAAGTGCCCGCGTCCGTCGGCGCCGATAGCGTCACTGATCAATTCTTCAATGTCTCCACACTTGGTAACTAGTGTAGTGAATACCTCGTTAGCGTCTTCGCTCCGCTCCGCTTGAATCATGCTGAAGACTTCAGCGGGAAGATCAGTGTTGTCTGCCAGAAATTCAGCATTGAATGCCCAGAGTGATTCCCGGATGTAATCGGAAGCTGCTTTATCTGCTTCCTCATCCGTCAGCACAAGGTACGTGCCACCTTCAGCATCGAAAGTGTTTTCGTCGTATGAGACTTCTTCAATGTGGTCTTCCCAGGTCTCTCCCTCTTCAAGCGTGATGCCCAGGTGCTTAGCAAGTGCTTCCATGCGTTCCATTGTGTTGTCTTCCTCTTCAGTGGCAGCGGGTACGTCTTCCGTCCGGACAACGGGACGGTTCGGCATGAAAATATCCACGCTGTAAGCCGTCATGTTGGCCGCGTCGGCGCGCTTGAATGTGTTTTCCTTCTGGAGTGCTTCCACGTACGTAAGGGCTCCCGTGATAGCGGCCCCGTTTTTGATAACCTGGTATGTGCTCATGACTTCCTCCGATTGATTCAAGCTAACAACTTACAACTAAGACATTACGCATACTCATGAGTTAGTGCAACTTGGGCCAGTGTGACGTTAGTCACACCATAGGCAGCTCCAGGACGGTAAATAGGAACGCGCATACGCGAATAACACACAACAGGGTAGAAGTCCAGGGTTATGCACGCATTCATTTCCAGGGTGAATAGCTATGCACCGGAGCTGTCCAGGTTGTTAGGTTGCCTAATAGTTGGAAGTCCTAGCATCTTGTGTGAGGTCCGTCACATTGAATCAATCCATCGACTGTACGAACCCCGGAGAGCGGTTTGCGAGCACACGGGCAGGCCCACCCAGGGTCCGAGAGGACTGTGTACTAGCTAAAGAAGGGGTAGCCGAGCATTTCAGTCTGGGCGAAATTCGGCGGGGAAATTTGACAAATGGATTTTGAGCAGGAATTATTGCGTGCATGGCTAAATCACTGAGTTACCCAAAGATCACCGTCGAAACCCCTACCGAGAGCTACAGGTTCGACGCCCCTGATGCAATTATCAGCAGCCTGAATGGTGGTGTAACACACCACCTGACGACTGGGGAACTGTACAACAAGAGGAAGATAGACAAAACCCAGTTCTTCATCCCCTTCCCAGCCGGTGGGGCAGAGCTGCCCACCCCCCATAGCAACGAACAGACCCAAGGCCTGCAAGTAGTAGCGCAGAAGGCTAAGGCCATCGAACGGCAGAAGCTCATGAACGCGCGGGCCGTTGAGTCAGCCATCCGTGAGGCCCGCAAGCTGGAGGCCACGGCTCAACACGAGTTCAACATGGCTGTGCTTCAAGCCCTTCACACCGGCCTGTCCCAGGAGGCCATTGAGACCCACCTGACTGACCTGCACCTTGACTACACCGAGCGCGTTGACAGCGTGAACTCACTTGACACTGAAATGCTCTACACGCTTGACATGCCCAACGCATAGGTACTAAGCTCAACACATGAACACTTTCACGAAAGACCAGAAGGTACGAATCACCCCCAAGTACGCTGAGGACGCCCAGAGCGGCGACGGCAGCATGGAAGAGATGGTGGGCAAGGAAGGCATCGTAAGGACCACCACACACGCTGGCAGTGATTACGTGCCAGTGAAGCTGGACGGCGAAGACTTTCCGTGGCTCTTCCTCCCCGAGGAACTGGAAGCAGTCTAAGAGGGTACACCACCTCAGCAATCGATTTTGAAGTTTGGCAAAATGCCGTTTTTCCTACGAAATTGATTGAGCTTGCCCCTACAGAAGCAACCTGCTACCGTATCTAGGTAGCAGGTTGTTTTTATTTGACAGGAGACACAGTGCAGGAATTGAAAGAGGCTTTTGGCCAATGGTCCAACTTCACGGCTGACCGTGAGGCAGCACGACGTGAGGCAGCAGACCCCGAGCACACAAAGGAACTGCGGCAGCAGATCAGGGACAAGCAGGCAGAGGTACAGCAGGCCCAAGCAGCCTTGCAGATGCTCAAGGCACAGCTCACCCTCTCCAGCGCAGAGGGCATCGGCTATCGCAAGGCAGCGTTTGACCTGGAATGGGCGCAGCGCAAGAGCCAGCTCAAGGCCAAGGTGGAATCCCTCATGGCCGAGCAGATCGAGGCGGGGGTGTCTGTGCCCAAGCTCATGAAGGAACTCCAGTGCAAGTCCCCCAACTGGCTCTACAGCGTCAAGGAAAACCTTGACCTCTACCGTGGAGCAGCCAAGGAAGAGATGGCTGGAGCGCACTGGGAGTGGTCGGATGCCACCAGCGTCCACCGCTACGGCCTTGCCAAGGCACCCGAGAACAACGAGTGGACCTTTGTGCTCCTGATTGGGGCCATTGAGTCCGAGTTTGAAGGCGAGAAGTGCGTCTTTGACTTCAGCACTGGCAACTTCATCAGTGGCAGCAAGGCCCTGTACGACTCGGTACCTCAGTCTGTGAAGCTCCAGAGGTCCATGATGCTGGCTGAAATCCTGGACGGCACCTACACCAAAAAGGTGCGACGTGATGTAAATCCCTACTTTGATACACAGAAGTAGACAACACACCGATAGGTGTGTACTATTGACTCATAAGCACGAAACAACCCCTATCACAGGAGAGAAACCACAGTGACTACCACCACCGTTGAAACCGGAATTGCCCGCAAGATCACCGTCGTCAAGCACGGCCGCCGCACGGCCAACCTCCATGTCCTGAACACGGACATGCACGAGGAAATCTACACCCTTTTGGATAAGGAAGAGGCCGAGAAGATCGGCCTTGCCCTGCTGGGTGAGAACGCCACGGTCATCACGGACCTGCCCGAGGCTGAGCGGAAGTACGCATGGGTACAGGCTGGGGACATTGACCGTCACCATGACACTGACCCCGCCGAGGTTCTTGACCACGCCAAGAAGCTGCTCGCCATCCACAAGTTCCTGGTGGAGAAGAAGGCCAAGGAAGACGCTGAAGCAGAGGCCCAGCGCATCAAGGAAGCTGAGGAAGCAGCCAAGGCCGCTGAACTGGAGGACATTGCCAAGCGTGACAAGCGCCGTGACGAGCTGGCTTACTCCTTCAACCGCTCCTACAGCTACCAGAACATCAACCCTGCCACTCGTAAGGCCATTGACCACATCATTGAGCTGGAAGCGGCTCAGGCGTAGCCATGAAGAACCTGGATGAGGTCATAGCTGCAATCAGGTCCGAACGTCTGGACAAGGGCATCAAGCAGGCTGAGATTGCTCAGCGCATGGGTTGCAGCGTGACCTTTGTTCAGGCCATCGAGTACCGGCACAACGTGGACCGCCGCTGGGGTACGGTCCTAGCCTACGCAGAAGCCGTGGGCGTCACCATCAACGTCACGGTCCAGTAACACCCTTGCAAGCCCCCTGTGCCAATCGGTGCGGGGGGCTTGCGCATACCCATGAGTGTGTGTATTATCTAAGTACACCCCCGAGAGAGGCAATACATTGGAAAAGCTCACCGCACAGCAGGCCAAGATGGTTCTGGAATACTTCGCCCAGCAGGCAGCAGAGGATGCACCCCTGGAGAACGCGGACACCCACATGTGGATGACCCGCTATCAGGCATCCCTCGCCATTGAGCGCCAGATCACTGAGAAGGACTGGGACTCACTGGTGGCTCTTATGTCTGACCTCCAGAGCTTTGACCGTGACCCAGAGGGCTTCCTGCACGAGCGTGGCATCTACCCTGCCAACAAGTTCATCATGGGGGAGGACTTGCAGGATCAGGTAAGCTGGGCTATCGACACTGCCTATGCCTGCTCAGGAGCGTAATGGAACCATTTCTACCCTTTGAAGACCAGCGACGGGCCATTGACTACATCGTAGAGAACAAGGCCGTCTTGCTGAAGGCACCTACCGGAGCAGGGAAGACTCTGGTGGGGGTGCAGAGCGCCATAGAGGCAGACGCACAGGTCATCCTGTGTATTGCCCCGCTGAACACGGTCAAGGGCTGGAGAGAGACCGTGGAGCGCCAGTACCAAGGCACCATGCCCTTCCACCACATCACCTCCAGGGCAGCGGGTAAGCGAGCACACGGGGCTGTGCTCATCAAAGAGCGTGGCTTCTACATCATTGGCCGTGAGTATTTCAAGCGTCACGGCTGGAGCAAACTCAAAGCTGACTTCATCATTTTTGATGAGTGCCACGGGGCAACCAACCGCGACTCCCTCATGTGGAAGATGCTCAAGACAGCCCGCGCACCCTACCTGCTCGCCATGTCAGCCACCCCGTTTGGTAACAAGGTGGAAGGCGCTTGGGCACTGGCACGTTGGCTCTGGCCCAAGGATACCCCCCGGGGGTATTGGAACTGGGTGACCGAGTTCTTCACTACGGCAAAGAATATCCACGCGGAGCGCAGAGCAGAAGAGAAGGGCCAGCGAGCCAGCCCTGACATTGTGTGTGAGAAGGTTCCTGGGAGTGTATGGAAATCCCTGCCCCATGCAATCCGCATGAAGTCCGTCTACAAGGGTGTCCCTGTCATCCACAAGGTAGAAGTGGAGCTGTCCCCCCAGCAGCGCAAGCACTACCGCGAGCTGGAGGAAGAGGCAATCACTTGGCTGGATGACCACCCACTAGCCGTGGACTTGCCCCCTGTGCTCAGCATGAGGCTGAGACAGGTCTGTCTAGCTGTCCCGTCCATCAAGCAGGACTGGAAGCGTGTCTACGACAAGGACACCGAAGAGTGGTACAAGGAGTGGGGCGACGTTGTTTACTTTGACGATGACGCCAAGAGTTCCAAGATCGACGCCACGATGGAGATTCTGGCAGACCAGTTTGCCGGTGGCCCCATCCCGTTCCTCATCTTCACGGACTCCAGGATTTACGCCACGCTGCTGACCAAACGGTTGCAGGCCAAGGGCTACCGTGCGCGTCAGTTCATCGGGGGCATGTCACCGGCTGAGCGGGCATGGAAGCTGGAGAACTTTGGTGTGGAGTTTGAAATCATGGTCTGCACTATCCCCACGGTGGCCGAGGGCACAGACGGGCTCCAGCGCGTGTGCTGGAATGAAATCTGGGAGAACGTTTCGTGGAACCGCTTGCTAAATATCCAGACACAGGGTAGAAATAGTAGGACAGGCCAAACCAAGATCGTAAACCGCTGGATGTTGCAGGCAGTGGACACGGTCGAGGTCAAGCAGGATACCAAGCTGAAGTCAGACCAAGAACTGATGGATGCAGCCATTGAAGAGAGAGAAGAAGCACTCAGTGACTACTGAAGTAATTGAAGGCGAAGTCGTACACCACCCTGTTCTCACGAACCTGAGGACCGAGCTGGCTGTCACGCAGCACCAGTTGGATATCCTGGGTGAGTATTTCCTGCTCGCGTTGAACCAGCTCCCCGAGGGCACCCTGAAGGTCTCCCTGACCGAGCAGGCCCAGTTGGGTGAGCTTCCCCTTGCCTTGCAGGCCCGCTCTGACGAGAACGGCAACGTCATCTTCCGAGCGGTGGAAGCCAAGTGAACACGAAACTTCTGGCCACGCTGGGGGTGGTAGCAGGGGTCCTTCTGATGCTGGTGGCAGTAGTCATGTTCCTCATGAATATCTGGATTCCCGACGTTCGCTGGGGGCAGACGGGTGTTGTCCTTGGTTTCACCGGCTTTATTACGGCCCTCTTCAGCGGGCTTAGCCGTTGAGCAGCGCTATCTTTGAGCAGGCAGCACAGCAGTGGCACACCATGCGCAGTGACTTCCTGGGACACGTTGACAACGAGTACGACAAGGCCCTTGAAGCCTGCTCCGGTGTGCTCGTGAACAAAGAGGGCCGGTCTCAGCACGTCGATGGTTTCACCCTTTTCACCGGCAGCACGAAGAGAGCCTACCGCTTTGCCAGCGAAGAACTCATCGAGTTCTGGGGTAAGCGTGGACGACTCACGCTTGAAGACTACGAACTGCTCTGGATGAGCGGTCAAATCGAACTACAGGGGGTATGAAGTGCCGACACTCAACCGTGCAGGATTCACGCAGTACATGGTGGCAACGGACGCTGACGCAGAGGACTGCTTTGTTCATCATTCGGTGGGCGTTGACAGCGCCGTGGGCCTCTACGTGATCGACGGTCAGGGCCGTGAGATGAGCTTCAGTGAGGAAGTCCAGGAGCAGATTTATGACGCTCTCGTGGACATGTTCAAAGAGCGGGTAAGCGTAGAATAGACGGATGAAGGAACACGCGCCGCACTGCCCCCGAGCAGCCAAGTCCCCCGTCAGCAACGCCTACACCTGTACCTGTTGGAAGGCTGACGGCACCCCGAAAAAGTAAACCAACTCAAGAGTTGACACCGAAGGCCCTGTGCCCTTACTGTAGAGATACAGGGAAGGCACGGGGCCTTCCTGCTAGGTAGGAGAGAACCGAAAATGGCTAAGAAGCCCACGCTCAAGGAACTGGAAAAGCTCGCTGACATTGCCCTCCGGGCACAGGTCAAGGCTGATGCAGCCAACGCCGAACTGACCAAGGCCAAGTCCGAACTGATCGGTGCCCTCATGGACGCTGGCAAGTTCAACAAGGACACGAAGGCCATTGGCAACGTGAAGCTCAACATCACCCCCAACCGCTTCTTCGACGTGGAAGAGGCCCTTACGCTGGTCACTCCCGAGGACATTGAGGCCTCCACCGTTGAGGTGGTGGACGCCAAGCTGCTCAAGCAGCACATGACCCCCATCCAGGTTGAGAAGGCCATGAAGTCCTACGACGTTCCCTTCAAATTGGGTTTGAAGCCGAACGTTCTGGATGAGGCGTAAGTACATGAAATACACCGAACTGTTCAGCCTCGAAGAAATCGAGACGGAAGTACGGGAGGGCTACGTCAAGGTACAGGCTCACCCCACGCTTCCCCTCAACATCCTGAACTACACGGACAAGGCCACCTACGAGCGGCGCTGGAACAACGTGACCTCGCACTGCCGTGGCCTCATTGTCAACATTGACAACGATGAAGTCATTGCCCGTGGCCCCCGCAAGTTCTTCAACTACGGTGAGCCGTCCGCCACAGAGTACCCCCTGGACACGCTGGTACGCCTCACCACGAAGCATGACGGCTCACTGGGGATCGGCTGGGGCTACGACGACGGCGAGGAATGGCGCTACGGCGTCGCCACGCGGGGTAGCTTCAACTCGGAGCAGGCGGTACACGCTAGTTGCGGCCTGTCTCTGGATGACGCCGCCAACATCCAGTGGGTAGCGGCCAAGGGTGAGTTCTCCCGCATGTGGGAGATTGTCTACCCTGAGAACCGTATTGTGCTGGACTACGCGGGACGGGATGAACTCATTCCGCTGGGCACCGTAAACAACCGCACGGGCCTAATTGACTGGCGTCCCAACTCTGTGCTCGTGGGTGGTCTGCCCGTCGTCATGACGCTGGCTGAGGCTATCGCCCTGCCGATCCCTGACGATGAGGAAGGCTACGTCCTGGACATTCTGGATGAGTACCTGAACGTCGTGGATCATCTGAAGCTCAAGGGTGACCGCTACAAGGAACTGCACGCGGCTATCTTTGGCCTGACTGAGGCCCGCGTGTACGAAGCGTGGCTCAAGGACGGAGCAGCAGACCTGATTGAGGGGCTACCGGATGAAGTTCAGCCGTGGGCTTGGGCTGTGGCTCAGCGTCTTGACGATGAGCACGCAGCACTCATGGGCAGGGTACACGCAGCCTACGAAGACTCCTACTGGAACGTGCCAGCACCGCACGGACGCAGCGAATGGGCGTTGTACTTCCTGTTCAACCACAAGGAACTGTCACCGGCACTGTTCGCCATGCTTGACGGCAACACTGAGAAGTGCCATGCTTGGGTAGACAAGCAGATAAAGCCGGGGCATGTGCCCTTCAGCATCAACAAGGAGAGTGTCACACTGTGACCAAAATCATTTTGACTAGGGGACTCCCTGGGAGTGGCAAGTCCACTTGGGCCGAGTCCTACGCCAAGATCGCCAAGAACACCGCCATCGTGGAGCGTGACGCTCTGCGCTTGCAGCTCTTTGGCGTCTACTGGACGGGCGTGCAGGAGGATGAAGAGCGCGTCACCCGCCTTCAGGACAAGCTGGTACGCTCCTACCTCGCTGAGGGTACGTCCGTGGTCATCTCGGATACCCACCTCCCTGACCGTTCGGTGAAGAAGTGGCTGAAGCTGGGTGCTGAGGTGGGTGTGCCGGTTGAGGTCCAGGACTTCCGCCACGTCCCGCTGGCTCAGGTGCTCAGGCAAAATGGCAACCGTCCCACAGGCAAGTACGTGGCACCCCAGATCATTGAGGACAGGTACGAGCGATTCATCAAGGGCCGGAACCTTGACAAGGTGGTCGAGTACACCCCGAGCACACAGAACAAGCACTTTGAACCCTACGTGCAGCCTGCCTACCAGCCGGTCTACTTGTCCGCAGTGATCTTTGACATTGACGGCACGCTGGCTGTCATGGGGGACCGCTCGCCTTACGACGGCGAGAAGGTCTGGATGGACAGCCTGAACCGTGACGTATCAGCGGCACTGGACGCCCATTGGTCCTTTGGGTCCAAGGTCATCATTGTCAGCGGACGGGACGAAATCTACCGCGACGTGACGGAGAAGTGGCTGGCAGATAACGGTGTGCAGTATGACGAGCTTTACATGCGTCCCACCGAAGAGGGTCAGAAGCGCGAAGACAGCATCATCAAGTACGAGCTGTTCAACAAGTACATCCGGCCCAAGGACTACCGCATCCTGGGTGTGTACGATGACCGTCACCGTGTGCTCCGCATGTGGCGCGAGCTGGGACTGACCACGTTCCATGTCAACGGCCCTGACGCCGGAAACTTCTAACAGAGAGAACCAAGTGACCTTTCAGAACAAAGTTGAATTTCAGGCATGGCCCAAAACCTCGCGCTTCTTCCGTGACATTGTAATCACGGAGAAGATCGACGGCACCAACGCCGCTGTGCAGATCATCAAGTCTGACAACCTCTCGCACTGGAAGCACGAGGACGGTACCCGTACCTTCTTTGATCCCCAGCCGCTTGACGGTGTGATGCTTGGGGGTGAGCACTACGTGGTGTACGCACAGTCGCGGAACAAGCTCATCTTCCCCGGTCAGGACAACTACGGTTTTGCTGGCTGGGTGCAGGCGAACGCGGCGCAACTCGTGGAGTTCCTGGGGGAGGGTACCCACTTTGGTGAGTGGTGGGGCAGCGGCATCCAGCGCGGCTACGGTCTGACCAAGGGTGAGAAGCACTTCAGCCTGTTCAACACGCACCGCTTTGAGAACATTCAGGCAGAGTCGGATGACCTTGTGCGCTGTGTGCCGATCCTCTACCAAGGCCCAATGGTGGAGAAGGAAATCACTGACGCACTGAACTACTTGCGTGACTGTGGTTCACTGGCGGTGCATACCTTCATGAACCCTGAAGGCATCTGCATCTACCACACGTCCTCGCGGCTTGTCCAGAAGGTGACGCTGGACAACAACGACGCTGGCAAATGGGAACACCTGTAAATAAGGCTTGACAGGGCGGCGGGTAAGAGAGTAAGCTCTTCTTATCCGCCGCTTTTTATGAGAGGAACAAGTGGATTACAACGAATACCAGCAGCAGGCATTGACCACTGCCATTTACCCCGTTGACCGTGAAGTTGACTACACCATCGTAGGGCTTGGGTCTGAGATTGGGGAGCTGGCCGAGGTCTACGCTGAAGCCAAGAAAGACTTCTACGGCAAGCTCACCGGAGCATCCGGTAAGGAAGCACTCAGCGAGTGCGGGGACGTGCTGTGGTATATCGCGGCAACCGCTGACGCCCTTGGCCTCCAGCTTGATTGGGTGCTGAAGCAGACCAACACGGACGTACACCACGTCTCCAAGGGCCTCACGCTCGTGGACATGGTGGTGGCACATGGCAAGATTCAGGGCATCCTGAAGAAGTCCATCCGTGACAACGAAGGCTACCTGCAAACGTTCCATGTAGAGCAGATCGCTGAAGAGCTTTGCCACATCTGGAACCACACTGACCAGTTCATCTACCTGCTGGGTGGAACCGCTTCAGGCGTCATGGCCGCTAACCTGAACAAGCTGGCTGACCGCAAGGCTCGTGGCGTCCTCCAGGGATCGGGGAACAACCGTTGAGCGTTGACAAGCGTAAATTCCTGACCATCCTCAAGAACCTCTACAGTGGTGAGACTGCAACCATCAACGCAGCCCGCAAGGCTCAGGAACAGTTTGAAGATGGCGAGCAAGAGGCCTTCAACCAGTTCCAGATCGACGTAGGCGCTCTGTTCCTTGAGCTGAAGGAAGAACTGGATCAGGGCCTTGAGGACATGGCAGACGCCTTCCCTGACGAGACGGACCCGCGTAAGTGGGACGTTATCGAATGGTCAACGTTCCACAAGGCGGCTTTCGGCCACAAGTTCTACGAAATCTACTCCACGATGGCTCAGGGCAAGCCCAACATTGATTTGATCTGGGGTGAGCTGGAAAATCGCATCGACTTTTCTTGAACTGCTAGCATCATCCCCCCGAGTACCTTGTGCTGTTGACATGGGTAAATGGTTCGGGGACTCCCAGGATGAAGAAGAACCGTACAACGATGACCACGCCGTTGAGGCCACGATGGTCTGTCTGACTTGCCCTATCCGGGTGGAGTGCCTGACAGATGCCATTGCCAACGATGAGCAGTGGGGTGTTCGTGGCGGCATGACAGCACACAAGCGGCAGCAATTGAAGGGCCGCATTTGAAATCACTGACTAACGAACTCCGTGACATGCTGAGTGCCGAGTCAGAGCGTGACAAGCAAAGGCTGGTAGGCCCGTCATCCTTGGGTGCGTGTGCCTACTGCCTTGGCTTGGACATGCTGGGACTCAAAGAGCAGTCCTTTGGCTGGTACCCCCGCTTGGGGACTGCCTTTCACTATTGGGCTGAGCACCACAACAATATTCCAGGGGCAATCACCGAGCAGAAGGTGACCGTAGGCGAGATTGAAGGCTACGGAATCATCAAGGGCACGATGGATTTGTATTTGCCCCACCGGAGCACTATTGTTGATTACAAGCTGGTAGGTAAGAACACCAGACAGACGGCCATGGTAGACGGCCCGAGTACCCAATACCGCAGTCAGCAGCACCTTTATTGCAAGGGCGCGATTGCGGCAGGATACAAGGTGAAGAAATTCGCCATTGCGTACATTCCCAGGGACTCAGCGAGTCTCAAGGACATGTACGTTTACACCGAAAATTACAGCCCAAGATTTGCCGATAAGGTACTTGACAGGGCACAAAAAGTGTGGAACTATTCATCGAGTGGAAGAGTTGAAGAACTCCCAAGCGACAAAGAATGCTACACATGCCAACGAGAGGGACGCGCACCAGTTGAGTAATAAGGTTGCAGGGTACAATGACCTTGACATTGTGGAGGTTGACCCCTTTGAAGATTTCGATTTGAGCAGTTTGGGCCTTGAGCTGGACGAGCCGACTGAGGCTACAGACAAGCACACCTTCCTGTTGTACGGCAGGCACCGCGTGGGTAAGTCCACGCTGGCAGCTACGATGGCTGAGGTTGAGGGCAAGTACCCGATCCTCTGGGTAGCCGCAGAGGACGGCACCACCGCCTTTGCAGGCAAGTACCCCAAGGGTCGCATCAAGGTTGTGAACGTCCGCACATGGGCCGAGATTGAAGCTCTCGTGAACATGGTTCTGGACAACGACACCCCGTTCAAGACGATTGTCTTTGACACGCTGGGTGAAATCCAGGAAATCATCAAGCGCGACTACATCAGGAAGAACAAGTCATCTGACTTCGCCATGTGGGCGCAGATCGCTGACAACCTGACGTGGCTGGTCACGCAGTTCCAGGACAAGGAAGCTCCGTACAACGCGATTTACATTGCGCACACGGAGAAGGTCAAGGATGATAACCTTGGCTCTGTGCTCCTGTCCCCCTACTTCCTGGGTAAGAAGTCCATTGTGGACATTCCCAAGATTCCCGACACCATTGCCTACCTTGCGAAGGCAGAGGACGGGGACGGCGAAACGGTGCGTGTGCTACAGTTGACGAGCACGGAACGCATCGACGCCGGAAGCCGTCTGGAGCACAGACTGCCAAAGCAGCTTGTGAACCCGGACATGGCAACCTTCTTCCAGTACCTCACTGGTGAGAAGACGCCAGAAGCACAGTGACACGTACCTACGCCCTAACCATTGCAGACAAACTGACCCATTACACCCGTGAGGGTAATAACGGTTGCCTTGAATGGATGGGGCACAGGAACAAAAAAGGTTACGGTCGAACCAAGTACAAGGGTCAGATGTGGCTAGCCCACAGACTCATGTACACTGAACTGGTCGGTGAGATTCCCGAAGGGTTGACACTTGACCACCTGTGTGAAAACCCACCCTGTGTAAATCCAGCTCACCTAGAGCCGGTAACAGCCAGTGAGAATGCAACACGGGCCGACTACACCAAGAGAGTCCTATCTCATTGCCGTAGAGGCCATGAGAGAAGTCCCGAGAACGTATACAGGGACGGGCACTGCAAGACATGCAAAAACGAAAAACGACGAAAAACACCTACAGAGAGAAGTACCCTATAGTGGCACGCGAAGCACTCATCCTGGACGAAGACGTAGCAACCGGTGGAGCATACACCCCGCTCCCGAAGGATTGGTACCACGTCGAGATTGAGGACGTTGAAGAACGTCAGGTCAAGGCCGGTAAGAACGCTGGCAAGGACATGTTCGGCTACAAGTTCAAGGTCATCGGTGGAGACCACGACGGACGCAAGCTGTTCACGCAGTCTTGCCTCTGGAAGGAAGCAATCTTCACCCAGCGCGACATTCAGGCAGCACTGGGGATTCCGCTGGGAGAGCCTGACGCTCAGGGCAAGCGGAAGTTCACCATTGCTGACGAAGACGAACTGATCGGCAAGGAACTCAAGGTCTACGTCATCGTCAAGGACAAGTTCGTCAAGGCAGGCGAAGAGCCTGAAGTCAACCCTGACGGCACGCTGGTCCAGGACAACGAGGTCAAGAAGTTCGCACCTCTGGCTGGGACGGCAACCGGCCCGACTGCTGCGAAGAAGGCTGGCGCTAAGAAGGCCGGTGGCTTCGCTCTCTAACTAGAGGGAGACCTGAGCAAGTCTGAAACTGCTCACACGGGGGAGCTGGGTAGCTGGAAGCCCACCTGTTGACGAACAGGACTCCAAGGTTCAATTCCTTGCCCCTCACGGTGTGAGCAATCACATTGTCCGGTAATTCGCGGTTGCTGGACTTATCCGATAGTGGAGCGGGTTTAAAATACTCCACCCAGGGGTGGCAGAGTCTAGGCAGGTAGTAAGGCGTTGTCTAGGGCATGAAAGTGTCGGCTCGCGCAAGCGGGCACGGGTTCGAATCCCGCTCACCCCACTCATCGGTTGAAAGGAAGTGCAGCGTGGCACAGAAGGACCGTAGTTACCGGGACGGGCAAGAACTGATTATCGGCTACTGCTCGTGTTGCACCCAGGATCAACCAGACGACAAAGACTAGGGACAGCCCCGAAAGGGGCTTTTCTTTACCCAAAGGATAATGGAATATGTTTCACTGTGATACAGTAGGACTTTTGGAGGAAGGAGAGCGGTGACCGACGTACAAC
>Ga0157375_10003203_pt1 | contig 14200 bp, 9 predicted proteins | sample M35metaG_FD_115311 | JGI IMG/M metagenome (GOLD analysis project Ga0157375, IMG submission 115311) | Miscanthus rhizosphere microbial communities from Kellogg Biological Station, Michigan, USA - M3-5 metaG | ecosystem: Host-associated > Plants > Roots > Rhizosphere > Soil | place: USA: Michigan...
AGCAAATATCAGCGCAAGCTTACTGCCAACAACCATTATTACGATGAACTAATTTATAATCAACACGTTATATTATAATTTTATTAGAAAGCAGAGGTCAATAATTATTTATTGGCCTCTCTTGTTAATATACTTCGCATGTGGATCGCTCCCTCATTCCGACAATCAATTTTACACTTCAGAAATCGTCAAATTTTAATTTTAAATGAACAATTGATTTAAAATGTTGTAATATAATCGCAGCATTAAAAAGGCATGCACTTAGTAAAACAGAATTTGTTTTATTACGTAAAAAGGTTTTAAGAATGAACAATATTACTTTGAAGATATACCAGCTTATCGAGGATAAGTTGGGGATTGAAGAATCAGCAATAAAAGATTCTGCTTCATTTTATGATGATCTGAATGTAGATTCCCTGGATTTTTGTGAGTTGGTTGTAGATGTTGAAAAGGAGTTTGGTATACAGATACCTGATGACGTGTTCGATAAACTTAATACTGTTGGCTCGCTGGTAAAATATGTAGCACAGGCAACACACGCTGAACTGCCCAGAATTGCGCAGATAAGTGCCCATGGAGAAGGGCGCTTGAGCGCCTGACATAGTTATAATCCATTTATTTTACTTTTTTCCTGAGCATCTATTAAAAAATATTACTTTTTGGTAGATGCTTTTCGCATTGTTCCATTGGACCCCTATCAGAGCAGCACAAGTAAGCACCGTTTCGATGCCGCTTCAGAATAATGATTAACATTAGGTCTAAAATAGGCACTAATCCATTTTTATGGAACAATTTTAAAGTAAACTTCCGTAAAAGTTCCAAAATGAAGAAAACTTTACGTTTAGTATATCTGCTTTTTGTAATTGTGCTATGTGACATCCTGCCTCAACTTGCTTTCGCGCAAGATCATTTATTAAAAGGTATTGTAAAAAACAGTCAAGAGATTCCTCTGCCAGGAGTGTCTATCATTATAAAAGGCACTAGCCGGGGAATAGCCACAGAATCCAACGGGACCTTCTCGCTTAAACTAAGTGGTTCAGATAATGTGCTACAGGTATCCTCTGCCGGGTATGAAAAAAAGAACATCGAAGTTAAGGGACAAAGCAGTGTCGTTATCATACTCGAAGAATCAAAAGCCGAATTAAAGGAAGTAGTTGTAGTAGGTTATGGGACACAGAAAAAAAGCGAAGTCACCGGTGCCATATCGTCAATTAAAAACAAGGATTTTAAGGATCAGCCGGTATCCAACCTGGGAGCAAGCATAGAGGGTAAATTATCAGGCATTAACGTAACACAACCATCGGGAACACCCGGTGCGGGTTTACTGGTAAGCATCCGCGGAGCGCAAAATCCGCTATATGTTGTGGATGGTGTGCCGATGGAAAGTGAAAGCAATTCATCATTAGGGACGTCTTACGACCTTTCGGGAAAATCGGTAGGAAGCGGGCAAAATATTAGTTCCATTTCCGATATCAATCCCGATGATATTGAATCTATGGAGATTTTAAAAGATGCTTCAAAGGCTATTTATGGATCGCGCGCCGCCAATGGCGTGGTGCTGATCACTACTAAACGCGGCAGAGCAGGTAAAACGGCCTTCGATTTTAATGTAAACTATGGTTCGCAATCCATACAAAAAAAAATACCTTTTCTGAATTCGCAGCAGTTTTACGATCTGACCAATACGGCCATCAAAAACGATATCTGGGTTTATCACAATGACATTGCAACCAATAATCCTAATCCGCATTTTTCGCTGTCTGACTTGCAGTCCGTAGGTATTTTAGACGCCAACGGAGATCCGATACCCAGCCCTGCTACTCCTTATTATGATCTGGCAAGCGGTATCAATACCAATTGGGAGAACCAGATATTCAGGACGGCGCCTGTTGTAAACTATGAGTTATCGGCCCGCGGGGGTGATGAAAAAACCAAATTTTTTGTCGGCGGTGGCTATTTTGACCAGGACGGGATCATTATTAATAACTACTACAAACGCTATAATTTCCGAACCAATATCGATAACCAGGCTACGGATAAAATCAGTTTCGGCACCAATATCAGCGCTTCCCATTCTGATAACAAGCGAAGTTTTAATGATAATACCTATACAGGTATCGTAACTAACGCCCTGGGGGCATCGCCTTTGATGCCCGTATACTCGTCGCCGGGAGTATATACCGACTTTAACAGTTACCAGGCCTACTGGCTGTCTGATAACCCTGTAAAATCGGCCAAAGAAATTAATGCGCATACTTATACCGATCGCTTTATTGCTTCATTTTACGGCGAGTATAAGATCATGAAAGATTTTAAGTTCAGGAGTACCTGGTCTATTGATTATAATAACGTTAATGACAACCAATATTTCTCGGCACTTACTTTTGACGCGCAAACTGATGGTGGCAAATTATTGCTCGGCGAAAACAAACATTTCACATGGTTGAATGAAAACATATTTACCTATCAGCATTCGTTTGGTAAAAATCATCTGAACTTGCTGGGTGGTTTTTCACAACAGCAAACCGAAATACAGCAACAGGCGACCAAAGGCGTAGGCTTTCCGCAAACAGGCAGCGTGCAAAATATTAACAACGCGGCATTATCGACAAATATTCCGGTGCTTTATCCGAATATATATACTAATCTTAACTCATTCATCTCGCGCGTCAATTACGATTATGATAACAAGTATTTGCTGGCCGTTATAATGCGCGCGGACGGTTCGTCAAAGTTTGAGAAGAGCCACAGATGGGGTTATTTCCCGTCCGTGTCAGCCGGCTGGAATATCTCGAATGAGAGTTTTTTAGCAAACAGTAAATTCATTGATGCATTAAAGCTGCGCGCCAGCTATGGCTCATCGGGTCAGCAGGATAATGTGCCCGATTACCTGAATTACGCTTACTGGGGTACTGCCAAATACAATGGGAACTCGGGTTTTCTGCCGATCAACCTGTTATCGCCGAACCCGCTGACCTGGCAGGTAAACACTACATTTAATGTGGGGACCGACTTTGAATTATTTCATCACTTTTTAATCGGATCGATAGAATATTTTATCTCCAATCAAACCAGGTTGTTAAACCCGGCCCAAGTGGAAGGCACAACCGGGTTCCAGACTGTTTATACCAACTCAGGGAAAATTCAGGATAGGGGTTTGGAGATACAGCTAACGACCAACAATATAAAAACAGACAAATTTAGCTGGACAAGCTCTTTTAATATTTCATTCTTAAAGAATGTCGTTAAATCCTTGTCGGTTGATAACCAATTGATCAGCTCTTATACAGACCAATCGCCCACTAATATCTTAAAAGTCGGTCAGCCGGTTGGCACATTCATAGGCGTACGCTTCGCCGGGGTTGACCCGGCCAACGGCGATGCTTTATACTATGCCGCCGATGGTACCAAAGAACGTGCGGATCAGGTAAACTTTACCCGCGATGAAACTGTTATCGGCAACCCGCGGCCTAAATTTTTTGGCGGTTTTATAAATAATTTTAAGTACAAGAAGTTTGATCTGCTAATTGCCACACAGTTCTCCTATGGCAATAAAGTATTCAACCTGATTCGCACCACTTATGAAAGCGTTGGCTGGAGCAGCGCCTCTACACCGGGCGGGGCCTACCTGGGCGGGGTTTATGCCAATAATGATACAAGAGTGCTGAACGCCTGGTCGCATCCCGGACAGATAACCAGTATTCCCCGACCATCATTCTTACAGCAAAATTATTTTCCAAATTCCGATGAATTTTTAGAGGATGGCTCTTTTCTGAAGATCCGCACGGTTAACCTGGGTTATACTGTTGATAAACCCAAATACTTTAGCAGTATGAGGATATATGTACAAGCAGAAAACCTGCTTACCGCAACTAAATACATTGGTTTCGATCCGGAAGTGAGTTCGACCGGTGGCGGCAACGATACCACGGCAGGTATTGACCTTGCGGCATATCCGCCAGCCCGGACTTTAAGTATAGGAGTCGATTTGAAGTTTTAACAAGATCCGAGGAAAATGAAAAGAATAAAAAATATATCAGTTTTCGGTTCCATCCTGGTTTTGGCTTTGCTAATGAATAGTTGTGCCAAGCTGGACCAGGTATCTCCTACCGCTGTGCAGTCTGCTCAGCTTTTTAAAGATTCCATTGGCTTATCAGAAGCGGTGACCGGAATGTACAGCACACTTGAAGCACCCGAATACTATGGGGGCTATTATCCTATGTTTGCCGATTTGAACAGCGACAACGGTGTTGCCGGGGGCTATAACAATACGTCGTTGAATGAATTTGGTCTTTACAATGTTACTTCGTCCAACATCTTCATTCAGAATACTTACGCAGCTATTTATAAAACAATTGCTACAGCCAATGCCGTTATTGCCGGCGAAAATACGGTCAGAGGTGCTTCAGCAACCTATTTGGACAATGTAAAGGGGCAGGCCCTAACGCTTAGGGCGATGGGGCATTTTGATCTATTGCGCGCCTTTGGTTATCACTGGGACATCAACTCGCCATATGGCATACCAGTGGTTACTACGGTACAATCAGCTAACAGCATTGTTCCACGAAGTACGGTGTCCGCTACTTATGCCTCAATTATTAACGATCTGACCCAGGCGGCTGCGCTGTTGAACAATTCATCAGATCGCGATCCGAACTATGTAAACCCGGGTGTGGTGAACGCACTATTGGCGCGGGTATATTTGTATGAAAAAGATTATACCAATGCCGCTAAATATGCTTCACTGGTTATTAATGACGGTGCGTACCAGTTAGCAGATGCCGATCATTATGTGTCAATGTATGATAACGGCGCAAAAAACTCAACCGAATTTATATTCCAGCTGCCATTTGATTTTCAAAACCAAAGCCAGTACTATGCAACTACTTATGCCCGACCGAGTGCCGCATCCACAGAGGTATTATTTATAGCAAACGCTAATCTGCAATCATTCTTCGAAGCTAGAAATGGGGATGTGCGCTATAACTTGATGGATACCACCAACACCAATAGTTATCTGCGTACCCTTAAATATAGCAGCGATGGCAAGTATAAAGACAATTCCGCCTTGCTAATCCGTATCGCTGAAATGTACCTGATCAGGGCCGAAGCATTGGGCCGCATACAGGGGCTGGCTGACCTGAATATCATCAGAACTAACCGCGGGTTAGGTGCTTTAACTTTGGCCGATATGCCCGATAATGCAGCTTACGCCCAGGCTGTTGCCGATGAAAACCGGGCTGAATTCAATTTCGAAGGTCACCGCTACTTTGACCTTGCTCGTACTGGACAGATCGTCAATCTATTGCAGCCATTGACCAACATAGGTATATCCGCGTCCAACGCTTGTTTCCCTATACCCTTAAGAGAGATCAATGCATCTAATGGTGCTGTGGTTCAGAATCCGGGCTATTGAATAATGAGTGAATTAGTGAGTTGTTGGAATAGATCGCCAAAAAAGGGTTTGACTATTCAGGGAAATCATTTTTAAAAAAGAGGCACCTACGGAGCCAAAAAGAAAATCATTCTTTTCTATAAACAGGAAGCTCCTATGGAGCTGCAGCCAAAAAGATAGTGGACTCCATCGGAGTCGCCTGTTTATAGCATGTATTAATAAAGGCAGTTAGGCTCCAGCGGAGCCTCCTTCTGCTATTGTGATTTAACGGCGATTTCCCCGTTTTACTATCAACCCAGGCGGGCTTAACAAAGTATTTTCGTAGCTTTATATATCGCTTATTACCATTAAAAGATCATGTCATGTTTATGATCTCTTAACTTCCTGCTCAATTGCCATGTGTATCATCGGCATATGAATGAACTTATAATAGTGAGATATGTTACAAAAAGTTTTATCATACCAGATAGCTGATAGTATCGATATAAAAGCATTCAAGGCTGCCTTTAAGGCTGATCTTCATTATAGCGATGCGGACGAATTGTTCTACAAAACCGGGCCTGATCAGTTTATCTATGTTTTTAAATATGGTGTGGTATCCTTTTTAAATTATCACGCCGTCGGGATCAGCGAATTTCTGCGGCTCATATCATCCTATTGCAAAAACTCATTCAATCAAAACCTGACCGAGGAATTTGAAATACATACCAATGCAGGGAAAAATAAAATAGGTTTTAATTCAATCGAGATCGCAGGATCGGATATCGAGGTTCTGCGGCTGATCATGCTGACCGTTTCGCAATCCGTCGCGTTGGACTATTACGAGGAACAAACAACCAAACTGCTTGAAGAAACCAATCATTATACCCAGATGCTGGAAGCAAAAGGGAGCCTTAATATATCGAGCACTAACCTAAAAAAATACATAGGTAAAAGCCTGGGCCTGAAAAACCGCATTGCCGAGAACCTGTACATTTTTGATTCTCCGCCCGAAACATGGGACGATGAGAATTTAAATAAAATGTACAACGATTTGAAACGCACTTTCGATCTCCAGGAGCGGTTCAGGGATATTCAGGAAGGTCTGAGTATAGTAAAAGATAATCTGGAGCTATTCAGGGACCTACTACAATACCGCAACAGCTTCCGCCTCGAGCTGATCGTTATTATCCTGATATTGATGGAAGTGCTGAATATTTTGGTGCAGAAAATATTTAGCTGAGGCTTATTCCATTCTATCCATCCAGCAATTTATACTTACACAGCTAAGCCAATACCTATTTCAAATACTGGTTATTAATCATTGATTTATAATAACCTATACATGGCTTTGGTCGTATAAGTAGTTCGTTACTAAGCATGCGTTTTCGTAGTATATGAATATTAAATTATCCGTCTTCCTTTTTTTTATAGTTTTATGTAAAGCGTCTTTTGCCCAGACCGGGCTTTCTTCAGATGAGCTTTTCCAACAGGCCCGCAAAGCTGCTTTTGATGAGAAAAATTATCCAAAAGCAATAGGTTTAAGCAAAAAGGCTTTAACAAAAAGCCCGGATTATTCTGATATCCGTGTTTTCTTAGGCCGTGTATATACCTGGTCGGATAAACCAGATAGTGCAAGGCTTGAATTTAAATATGTTTTAGGCAAGCACCCCGACAATGAGGATGCGGCTTTTGCCTACGGCAGTCTTGAATACTGGAATAATAATTCAAATGGTGCATTGGGCATTGTTAGCAGCGGACTTAAATACCATCCGCGCTCTACCGACCTGTTATTACTGAAAGCGAAAGTATTGAACGATCTGAAACGTTATCCTGAAGCCGGCAATACACTGGACACTTTGATAAAAGCTGACCCGGGAAATTCAAACGCCCGCGCGTTGGCCGATAGGATAAAAGATAACACCTCGAAAAACAAAGTGGGTGTAACCTATGACTACATCTCTTTTGATAAACAATTTAGCACTCCCTGGCACCTGGCAAGCTTTGAATATGCAAGGCAAACCGGTATCGGCTCGATCATAGGTTATCTGAACTACGCTAACCGGTTTAACACCAATGGTCTGCAGTATGAGATCGACGCTTATCCGCATATATCGAAGACTTTTTATGCCTACATGAGCGGCGCCTATTCCAATAATGTAGGCGTGTTCCCCAAAACCAGGGCTGGATTTTCGTTGTATGCCAATTTGCCTGCAAGTTTTGAGGCCGAAGGTGGTTTCAGGTATCTACATTTCACTGGCGACACCTGGATATACACAGCTTCGCTCGGTAAGTATTACAAAAGCTTCTGGTTCAATTTCCGCACTTACCTGACGCCCTCCAATAGTTCGATTTCGCAATCTTATTCATTGAAGGCAAGGTATTATACTGGCGGGGCCGATGATTATATTTCGTTGGGAATAGGTACCGGTATTTCCCCGGACGATCCGCGCAATATCATCCTGCTGAACAATGGTCAGAATTATAAACTTCGTTCAAATAATATTACAGCCGGGTTCTGGCATTCGTTCAAAAGGCGCAATATCATATTTGTTACGGCGGGCCTCGATCACCAGGAATATCAATTCCAAACCTGGGGCAATCAACTGGATTTGGGTATAGGCTATCAAAGAAGATTTTAATTTAGATGAGGAAAAGAAAGTTTTTGCAACTGATTATACCTGCGCTCATTATTTTTCCGATAGTGATGTGGCTCGGTTGGTTTTTTACACCGAAAAAGAAACTGGTTGTTGCCATAGTAGATAAAACAGTATTGACTACCGACGGCCAGGAACATATGTCCCTCTCATGGATACTTAATCATAACCGTTTTACCAAAACGCCAACACAATCGTACCACAATAGCAGTGATTATTTTGGTTTTTTTCCAAAAGATGACGAGAAGTTCAAGCTGAAAGGTCTTGAAAGATTTTCATCGGAGCAGCTAAAACAACTAAGCAACGACGCCGACCTGGCCTATTATACCGATACCTACGGCATGTACCGAAATGAGTGGTATAGTCAAAAGCAAAATACTGAACGATCTAACCTGATCTATGGCGGAATGAGTGCGCAGGATGTGGAGTTTTTGCAGGATATGAAGGACAGGCATAAACTTATCATCACCGAGTTTAATACTATAGGTTCGCCAACCAACGCGGATAACCGCAATAAATTTGAAAAGATGTTTGGCATGCACTGGACGGGCTGGACAGCACGATACTTTGACAGCTTTGATACCACAAAAAATAAAGAATTGCCTAGGTGGCTGATCGGTAACTATAAAAAACAGCACGAGCAAAAGTGGCCTTTTCATAAGGCAGGGCTGGCGTTTGTGAGCAATGACGATCAGATAGTAATATTGGAAGACAGTACACATTTAAAAGATCCTGTACCACACATCATATCGTTTGGTTATGGACAAAAGGTGCTGTCACTACCTGAAAAAATGAAATATCCGTTTTGGTTTGATATCATTACACCTTCATTAGCAATTAATCATGCGGTTTCGCGGTTTGATATCAGCCTGAATGCTGCCGGTACCGCTGAATTGAAGAAATACAATATTCCTACTACGTTTCCAGCTGTTATCATGCATAAGGACAAAGATTACCAGTTCTATTATTTTTCTGGTGATTTTTGCGATAATCCTATCGGGATGGGCACTTCTTATTTTAAAGGCATCAGCCTGTTCAGGTGGATGTTCTACAATTCCGACGATCCGGCCGAGCGTAAAAGCTTTTTCTGGACATTTTATCGCCCGATGATAACGCAGATCTTGAAGGAGCAGGCGGCGGTCAAAAATTAGGAGATTCTTCCATTTATTACAATACTCCGTCACTACGCAATTGGCTATCTGTGACCTTTATGACTTCTCTGTGTTCTGTTGTAGAACTTAACCGCAAGGAACACTGAAATTTCCACGAAGGATCTAAAGAATGAATAGTATTTTTAAAATTAGTTGATATATCAACTAATTTTTCTACCTTTGTTTTATGGATCAGAACAATATGCGTTTGGCACCTCCTGTAATGATTGCCCATATCGGTTCTTTGTATCATAGGATACACAGGCAGTGCGACAAAATTTTCAGGGAGCACGGATTACCGCTTGAAATGGACCAGATACCTGTACTCATGAGACTATATTATTCAGGAGAAGCATCGCAACAGGAGATATACTCGGTACTGGGACGGGATAAAGCGTCTGTTAACCGAACTATAACGTTCCTCGCTAAAAAAGATTTTGTGCGGGTGCTTAAGGATTTAACCGACAAGCGAAAAACCCGCGTTGAGCTAACAGAGACCGGAAACAAGCTGGCCGCGCAGACCCATACAATACTTGAAAACTTTAACGAATCATTAGCCGCAACACTTACAGAAGATGAAAGAACTCAATTTAACAGCCTGGCACTTAGGCTGACAGAAGCGATTACCCTCCGGTAATCCAGGAATTTTCAACTCTAAAAATTAAAAAATGAAAAGAATAATATTCTTAATGGGCATACTATTGCCCTTACTCGGCTATTGCCAAAACTCCGATACTACCAGGCATTCCCGTTTTCTCACCACATCGCCACGGCTTGGCGGCATCAATGTCAGCTATTCGGTTACGCCTATCAATACCAATGGCAGTACTTTAACCTTGCACCAGCCAATTGTAGATATAGGTATTCCGGTCTACAAGGATTTTTCCACTGTTCATGCCGTCATGGTAAAAACAGGCATCCGCTACCAGGGCCTATTTCTTTCAAACGGAGACAATATAGGTAGCATCGATTTTCATTCACTGTCTGTTCCTTTACTGGTGAGTTATTCGCTTTCACGTTCAACCAGTATTTCATTTGTGGGTTTGGCAACGGTGGCTTCAGATTTTAAGCAAAATATTGCGGCCGGAGACATTCTATATGTAGCAGGCGTCCGGTTAGGCTTCCGCCCAGGTAAGAATCTTAGGTACGGCGTTACGCTTACCTATATCGGCAATTATTCCGGAAAATACCTGTTGCCTATTCCCGATATCGACTGGACCATCAGCAATAAGTGGAGTTTTACAGGAGTGATACCTGCCCGGGCCACTTTACGATATAAATTAACAGAAGCACAATCGTTCGGTATTACCGGTGCATTTGACGGCAGCATGTACCGTTTGAATGAGAGCGATCAACCACAATACCTGCATTTGCGGCAAAACAATGCCGGGTTGATCTATGATGTTAAACTGGATAAAAGGTGGAAACTAAACCTTGTAGCCGGTCATACCTTTATGCAAAGACTGGAAACATTCAACATGGATCAAAAAGTGCCGTTTGATGGATTTAATAAATTGAATGACCGTGTGGCTAATGTGTCTTACCGTCAAAATTCTTTTATATTCCAGGCCGGGGTTAGTTACGAATTCTGACAGATTACCAAAAATACACCAACAAAAAAGGTGGCCCTGGTCCAGAGCCACCTTTTTGTGTTATAAGGCCTGCGTAATTATTTTTTAACAGGAGTATAATGCTGATGAATGGAATCCGGTATGATCCAGTTCCCGGTCACGATCTGTTCATTCTTTTTCTTAAACTGGTCGAAGGCATTTTTAAGTTGACCGGCTTTTCCTTCGTCCTGTATCGGATCTTCGCCAAGCTCAGCATTTAGTTTAAACAGATTGTCGCCATTCAGATGATATTCGCCCATAATGAAGTCAATCATATCTGTCTTGGTCTGCAGCAACGGGTAGTTGTGAATATTCTCGAAATTGCGGCTGGTATCCAAGCCCTGCCCCATCCAGCTTACCAGTGAAGGGCCTTTGATCTTGTAATTATGCTGTAAATAAGCCATTAAGCTCGGACTGATATCAAAATGCGTAGAGACAGATGACATCTGCGCAGTGCGTTTAAGCATTGGCGAATAAACGATCAGCGGCACATGGTAACGGTCGATCTTATCGCTCATTGGTATCTCAGGCATACGGTGGTCGCCGGTGATCAGGAATATCGTGTTGTTATAGTCGCTACGTTTGCTGTAAGCATTGAAGAAGCCGCGTAGTGCGTCATCCAGGTACAAAATACTGGCATATTGCAGTTTGTAATTGCGGCATTCATTCTTTTTCGCATCATCAAAACCAAGCTCGTTCAAGCGTTTTTCAAATCTTGCCAGGTATTTATCTTCTTCATTTATGGCGAACGGGCTGTGAGTTGATACCGTTAAAACAACGCTTAGCTGTGGTGAAGTTGCTTTTTCATCACGGGTAACTAAATAATGTCTGAACAATTCCTTATCATTATATCCCCATGAAAAGCCGTTAGGAGCAGGCAGCCTGGTATATCCCGAAGGGAACGATTTCTCATCATTTAACTCATCAATAGAATTTTTATTAAGGAAGGTTGCCATGTTATCAAAACGGGCATCGCCGCCATAATAAAATGAAGTATGATATCCATTATATTTTAACAGGCTTAACAGGGATATATGCGAAGGCATATTATCGCCCAGTGCCAGGAAACCATTTTTGGCAAATGGGAGTGAGCCTAACACCGACGGCAGAACTGCAAAAGTACGGCCGCCTTCGCTCAGGAAGTTTTTCCAGTAAAGGCTTTTTCCGGATAATGAATCAATAAATGGTGTAAAGTTGCCGAGGTAGGCGCCTTCATTGGTAAATGCGCGGCCCAAACCTTCAACCAGTACGATAACAATATTGGGAGGAGTTGCATTGCTTTTGATAAACGGACTCAGTACATCCGGCGATGCATCACTATGCAAAAATGGATAGTGCATAGGGTCCGTGTATTTAAATGTCGCTATTTTACTTGTTGCGGCATTATCGTAATCGTTGATATAACTATCAGCGTAAATGTCCAGCTCATCTTTTGAAGGGAAGAAATGTTTGTATGATTCTGCCCAAAAATGATCGGATTTATTGATGACCAGGTTATTGGCATAGTCTGACTTAAAACTTACAGGATGAATCATGGCTTGCACGTCAGTCACAAACAAAAGCAATGACAATGCCGGTAATGCAACGACAAGATATCTGTGAATCATCAGCTTAGCAGGTAACGCCCATAAAGCAGTAATTGCACCACCTACCACAACAATAAAACCGATGATCTGGAAAAAATTAACGCCGCCTGCCGCGCCTACTGTTTGCTTAATATCGGACATCGAGTAGCCATATAAGTCGGCACCAAGCGGGACTAAAGCTGTTGTGAAGTAGGAAGTAAGACTAAGCTGTACTATCGCCATAAATACAATGAACACGCAATAAGTTATGCGTGCAAATTTTGCCGAGATGAGGTGAAGCACCACATACACCAGGAAAAAATAGATGAGGCCCTTGCACCAGAAAACCAGGTCGTTCAGAAATGACCATCCTAATACTGCAAAAAGGTTTTTTGGAAGCTCGTGAGCTATTCCGTTATAGATGATCTCAAAAATGCTTAGCACAAAAATGATCATCAGCCATATGAAAGAAAGCTGTGCGAATGATAACGCCGCAGGCACAATCTTTTTTGAAAGCTTTTTCCCTTTAGTTTTTTTATTTTCCATTACTCAAATACTATGACACTTTTTTCTCTGTAGCCAAACCTGTTCTTGTCATTTCGCCCCAGGAATTATGTTTTCTTAATAAATCTATATTACCGCGTATCGCAGACCATACCACAAACGGATGGAACAGAAAAGGTTCCAGTACGGCAACGCCAACAAGGCGTAAAATGTCCTTCCGGCCCCTATATTGGTTATAGGTAAGTACTTCCATCATAATGGCAAAGATGGAATAGAGTATACCCATGAATAACACACCTATGATGATCATTATGGCCGACCAGTTTATCGCATAGGTAAAGCAATAAATGATCATACCTATAGTTCCGAAAAATTCTATTATCGGCGCAAGGAACTCGAAGAACAGCCAATACGGGTAACTTAACATTCCCAGGATACCATAACGCGGATTAAATAGCATCACTTTATGGAAACGTAAAGTCTCTATTGTTCCGCGGGTCCAGCGGTTGCGCTGACGACCCAGAATTTTGAATGTCGATGGCGCCTCTGTCCAGCATAAAGGGTCGGGAATAAAGGCTACCTTATAAGGTTCGCCCAACTCCTCCATGTAGCGGCGCATGCGCACTACCAGCTCCATATCCTCGCCAACGGTGTTGGTATTATAACCACCACAGTTGATCACAATTTCTCGGTCGAACGCGCCAAAGGCTCCTGAAATAAGCAAAAGGCCATTCAGCTTGGTCCAGGCCATGCGGCTGAGCAGGAATGCACGGATATATTCAAGCGTTTGCATTCTTGGCAGAAACTGTTTGGGCAGATTTACTTTTACCAGGCGGCCGCCTTCAATTTCGCAGCTGTTAGCTATACGCACTACACCACCTGCCGCTATCACACGTTGGTTGGTGCTTTCAAGAAAAGGTTTAGCCAATTTTAAAAGCGAATCCTGTTCAAGCACACAATCCACATCGATACAAACAAAGTAGTTGTTTTTGGCGATGTTGACACCCACATTCAGGGCATCAGCCTTACCCCCGTTTACTTTATCAACTACGATCAACTTACGATATACGGGATTATTGCTTTTGTAAACGCCTCTGACCGGTTTGGTCTTTATTTGCTGGTTGACAAAGAAATCCACCTTGTACAGGTCATAAGCGCGGATTAGTTTTTCTAACGAATCGTCTTTACTGCCATCATTAATAATGATAACCTCGAGGTTGTTGTAATGCAGCGATAGTAACGAGCGTACATTTTCAATAATATTGGCCCCTTCGTTATATGCAGGGGCCAATATGCTCATGCTTGGCGTCTCGGTTGACGATGCGAGCATCCTATAATC
>Ga0157375_10003206_pt1 | contig 14197 bp, 11 predicted proteins | sample M35metaG_FD_115311 | JGI IMG/M metagenome (GOLD analysis project Ga0157375, IMG submission 115311) | Miscanthus rhizosphere microbial communities from Kellogg Biological Station, Michigan, USA - M3-5 metaG | ecosystem: Host-associated > Plants > Roots > Rhizosphere > Soil | place: USA: Michigan...
CCGTAACTATCACACTGTCTGTAAAAATATTTCCAGAAGTATCTGTAGCTACTAAATGGTACGTTGTTGTGCTGCCCGGATAAACGAAAGGATTGGCAACTGAATCATTACTTAAACCCACAGAAGGCGTCCATGAATAAGAATTAACCGGGCCTCCAAATACCAGTCGGAGATCAAACCGTGTTGTATCATTTGAACAAATCGCCCAGGCTGGAGTCATTCCTAAGAAAAACTGGGAAGTGCCAATATTATATGTCCAACAATCCGTGTATTGCGTACCTGTTCCTCCTCCACCGGAAAATGAACTTTGTATAATTCGATATAGAAGACTATCGGGCCCATAAAAATAGAGAACATCCGCCATCCCACCAGTTACTCCATCAATTCCGCTGATGCTAATTAAATGTCCGGCAGCATCGTAAGTATATTGTTCCGAATATGATCCAGGATATCCATGCATAATAGGACGACCAAGTGAATCGTAAATTATTGTTTCAGGGTAATATAACAATGTATCCCATACACCGGAGTCAGGAAGAAGGTCATAAATTGTTAGTCGGGGCCCCCAGAAAGAAGAATCATACTGGTAAACAAATAGTTCTGAATCAGTAGGGATACTTCCGAGAATAAATTCCGAATACAATTGATTTCCCTGATATGAATAAGTATGCGTTACATCTAAAACCCAGATGCTGACATTCCAGCTGAATTCTCTTTTCTGAATTAATTGGTCGAGAGAATCGTAATCATACAATAGCTCGGAATTATTTATCCAATTCGGTGACAAGTAATACTGGATAATTTCAATGGAGTCGTGACCAGTGGCAGTATAAAAGAAGATATTTCTGCTCGCAGGAATATTTGTAACGTCAGAATATGTAGTGGCTGTATCAATTTTATTATTGGCATTGTAGGAATAAGAGTGCCAGAAACCGTAGTTCGTTGACTCACTTCTTAATAAACCTGTATTGACATCAATTGTATCATATGTAACAGTGGTATCGTCAGGCCATCCATCAGTTCCACTCTCACACCAATGCATGATGATTGAATCCTGCTGAGAGAATGCGGCCAGTGGGAAAAATAAAAGCTGGAAAGTAAAACGTAAAAATTTGATCAAGGTCAGATGTAATTAAGCCAGTAATGACAAAGATAACAGCATTTCAATGATATCAAATTAAATAATGGCAAAGGCTGGTTATTGATTGGTGGGCAGCGTTCATATTTTCCATTCGCCTAAAATGCTTTCCGGCATATAACGTTTACTTTTACCAACAAACGCCCTGTAAACAGTGATGCGCAGATTTTTTCCTGCAGTATTTTTTATTTTTATTCCCCTACTCTCGTTTTCGCAGATCAGTAACCTGCGCGTGAAAAATATTTCCCTTAAACAGGATACCGTTTTGCTGGATTCCGTTAGTATTGTCCCTCATTCTATGTTTATCATGGGCAGTCATGGCATCATCGATACGTCAGCGTATGCTGTGGATGCTGTGAAATCAATCCTGGTATGGAAGAAAAAATCCGGTGCTTACCTTAGTATTCGGTCCGACAGCCTGGAAATTCATTACCGCGTCTTCCCGTTTTCCTTTACTGAAAGTACAAAGCATAAGGACGCATCATTTCTATCGAAAACCTCTGCAGCTGGCGTCAGTCAATATGTTTACAACCCTTCCGAATCCCAGCCATCATTTTTTAAATATGAAGGATTGCAGAAAGCTGGAAGCATTTCACGCGGCGTTACGTTTGGAAATAACCAGGACGTATTTGTCAACTCCAGTTTAAACCTCCAGCTTTCCGGCAAACTGAATGACCAGGTGAGCATCCTTGCTGCCATCACCGATGAAAATATTCCTGTGCAGCCGGAAGGAAATACCCAGCAGATACAGGACTTCGATAAAGTTTTTATTCAATTGTATAATGACAACAATAAACTCATTGCAGGTGACTTTGAACTGAAACGTCCCGATAGTTATTTCATGAACTTTTTTAAGAAAGGACAGGGTGGCGTTTTTTCGAATACGACAGCGCTGACTAAAAAAGCTGACGGCACTCCGAAAATGGTGAACCGGGTGACTGTGAGCGCCGCAGTATCGAAAGGAAAATTTGCGCGCAATACCATCATAGCGTTGGAAGGAAACCAGGGACCTTACCGTCTGACCGGAAGTAACAATGAGTCATTCATCATCGTGCTTGCAGGTACAGAGAAGGTTTACATAGATGGTCAGCTGATGAAACGCGGATTGCAGTATGACTACATCATCGATTACAACATTGCCGAACTTACATTCACGGCAAAGCGGATGATCACCAAGGAATCCCGCATCAGCGTAGAGTTTGAATATTCTGAAAAGAGCTATGCACGTTCCCTTCTTTTCCTGAATGATGAAGTTGAAAATGATAAAGTAAAAATAAAATTCAGCGCTTATTCAGAACAGGACAGCAAAAATCAACCGTTGCTTATCGACCTCGACAGCACAAAAAAAGCAGTGATGGCCAGCGTGGGCGATAGCATCCAGCAGGCATTTTATCCGACATCCGACAGCATCGCCTTTAACACCGATGAAATTCTTTACAATAAAATTGACAGCATCACTTCATTTGGAACTTACCCGGGCATTTTTGTTTATTCCAGTGACAGCGCGCACTGGCGTGTGACTTTTTCCAATGTAGGCCAGGGCAACGGGGATTACATCCAGGACAGCAGCAGCGTAAACGGCAGGGTTTTCAAATGGCTGGAACCGGCGAATGGCGTACACTTCGGAACGTATGCGCCCGTGGGTTTGCTCATCACTCCAAAAAAGCAACAGCTTTTCACACTCGGAACAGATGTAAAAATTTCTAAAAATAATCTCGCAGGTTTTGAAGTGGCGATGAGCAATTACAACGTCAACTTATTTTCCAAAAGGGATTTGGAAAATGACCTGGGCTATGCAGGCAAAGCCTATTACCGGAACATCATTTCCTTAAGTGGAGATTCTGTGAAAGGATTGAAGCTCACATCAGACCTCAGTTATGAATTCGTGAACCGTGACTTTAAACCGATTGAACGTTTTCGCAACGTGGAATTTGAACGTGACTGGAATTTAGGTACCACCACTTCCTACCACGATGAACACATTGCATCGGCACAGGTGATGCTTTCGAAATTGGCATTGGGAACAGTTTCGTACCAGCTAAAAAGTTTTGACAAGGGAAGCGACTTCAACGGCCTGCTTCATTCCGCAGGGTTAACGGCGAGCGTTTCAAAATTTAATCTCATCACTACCGGAAGCCTGCTAAATACGAAAGGCCTGATAGTAAAAACTCAGTATTATAAACACGGCATAGACCTGAACAGGGGGATATGGAAACTTGTGCTGGGAGTGAAAGAAAATACAGAACACAATGAGTTTAAAAAAATTGCCGGTGATTCCCTGACGCTCTCCAGCTTCGCATTTCGCGAATATTCTGGATACATCAACACAAAAGATTCCCTGAGTAATCATTTCGGGGTGAACTATAAAAAAAGATACGATGACGGCGTGGCAAACAATGGATTCAAACCGGCAACGGAAGCGGATGAAGTGAATGCCACCGCCGAATTCACAAAAAACCAAAAACACCAGCTGAAGATTTTTTCAACTTACCGTGTCCTGAGAGTAATTGACTCCACACTCACTCAGCAGGCAGAAGCAAAAACTTTGTTGAACAGGATTGAGCACAGCATTACGCTTTGGAAAGGAGTACTGAGTGCAACAACTTTTTATGAAATCGGGACAGGACAGGAACGCAAGCTGGAATATTATTTTTTGCAAGTACCCGCCGGCCAGGGCGTGTATGTTTACCGCAATGACGACAACAACAATGGTGTGAAGGATTTGGATGAGTTTGAGATCGGACCATTTCCCAATGAAGCCGATTACATCAAGGTGTTTACGCCAACGAACCAGTACATCAATACGCGCTCGAACCAGTTCAATGAAGTGCTGAACATCAACCCCGCTGCGGCTTATAAATCATTCCAGGGAAAACAGCCGCTGGTTTCACGCTTCTCCAATTCTCTTTCGGTGCGGCTTGATAAAAAAACTAAACAGGAAGATGTTTTTCGTGCGCTGAATCCTTTCGATCAGAAAGTGAGTGACAGTTCATTGGTTTCGACAAATGCCAGTTACCGCAATACGCTTTACTTCAACCGTTCATCTGTCATTTTCGGATGCGATGCCACAGTGATGAAGAATGAAAGCAAAACACTTCTCATCAACGGTTTCGAAACTCGCACCATCACTGAATTCGAAGGCAATGCGCGATGGAACCTTTCCAGGTTATTGCTTCTAACGGCAAATTACAAACACGATGACAAAACAAACAGCTCACAATTCTTTCCATCCCGAAATTATCACTTGCTGATTGATGAAGCAGGACCGAAGCTGAGCATACAACCCGGAACTTCATTCCGCACTTCGCTTTCGTATCAATATTCAGTGAAGGAAAATGTATATGGTGAGCTCGGGGAAAAAGCTGAAGCGAATAACCTCGGACTTGAAATGAAATACAACAGTACCGGAGCGGGGACGATTTCTGCAAGGGTCAGTTACATCGGCATCATTTTCAATGCTGACGAAAACTCATCGTTAGCCTACGAAATGCTTGAAGGTTTGCATACAGGGAAGAACTTTACCTGGAATGCTTCTATACAGCGTTCGTTGGGAAACTCTATTCAGCTTAGCCTGAATTATGACGGACGGAAATCAGAAAATAATAAAGCGATTCATACGGGAGGCGTGCAGGTGAGGGCGTATTTCTAGTGAATTGGAAGTAGGAAATAGGAAATGGGAAATGGGCAAAAAAAAATACACAATAGACAATAGACAATAGACAATAGACAAAAAGAATTAGTCATCTGTTTATCGATGTGATGCAAATAAAAAGGGCTGAATTTCTTCAGCCCCTCGTTCGATTTTTTTTCAAATTTTTATTTCAGGTCCATTGTGGATTTGCCAATGAGATTACCCGAGTGATAAATTTCGATTGAATATTTTCCTTTTACCAAAGGTGTTCCTGTAGTCCACATCACTTGCACCGGCAGGTTTGCATTTGCATAATCCACGGTTTGCTTCATTGAATAAACGAGCGACTGTCCATTGCTGTCAAATGTTGCCTGGTCGCTGGAAATAACTGCTCCATTAGGACCAAGTAAACGCACATACAAATCAACCGGACCGGCATCGATCACTTTATTTTCTGTCAGCATAAAACTTGTCTGCACCTGCGTAACCTGTTTTGCTTTATTGGTAACAACGGATTTGTTCCCTTTCGCGCGCATCCCTTCCGTCTTGATATTCATGGCTGCCAGTACGCTTCCTGCAGCAATCTTACTTGCCAGTTTGCTATTTTGGTCATTCAGGTTCTGGACTTTCCCTTTTTCATCATTGAGAGTTGTGCTGAGGTTTTGGTTTTCCTGCTGCAATAAAGTATTCACCTTATTGAGCGAATCGATCTGGGCCATGTAGCCGTTATTCATTTCCCTGAGCTGTGCCATTTCGGCTTTTGCTTTTGCAATCTGGGCTGGTCCGCCGATGGCTATCAGGCGCTGGATTTCAGCCACCTTGGCTTTTATTTCTTCATCGCGGGAAGAAAGTTCTGTCTGCAGGTTTGTATTTTCAGATTTTACTTTCTCATATTCCGTTTTGATCTGGTTCAACTGTGCCTGAACCGCTTCTTTTTCTGCAGTGGTGGTTACGATTTTCTGCTGGGCATCATCGAGGTTGTTTTTCTTTTCAAAAAATTGCCATAATAAAAGCCCGTTGGTACCCAGCAAAATCGCAATTACAATAATTACGATCCCTTTCTTGGGTCCCTGGTCCTGAATATCCGATTTGGTAGAGTCATTATCCATGCTGTACAATCTTAAGTGGTAGTGGGTTGTTTATTGGTTTCGTCAACGTAGTTAAGTCGGAGTTCTGTAAGTGCATGTTCAAGCGTCCGCGAAAGTTCGGGGGATAAGTTGTTGGCTGTCTTCTCCTTTATCATCTCAAGCATGTCAATGGATTGTTTGGCCTGGGTAAGGTCGCGCTCCACCTTGTCAGTCATTGGATTTTTCAACTTTCCCATGGCCATCATTGCATTTTGATGAAAGATAAGCATCAACTGGATAAAGAGTTCATCGTTGCTTGTCATGCATAAAATTATTGAGCGGAAACAAACCTACATGATTTTTTCCAATAATCAACACGTAAATAAAAAAATCATTCTCAGGGACTTGTCATTAACAGTATGCGTTGGAACAAATTTTTCATCGACTTTTACGGGCTTGATTTAAGAGCTGAAAAGCTGAACATGAAAATTGAACAAACACTTTCATCAGGAGAAAAAATAACGCTGCTCACCAGCGGAACTCCTTTTTTCGATGCGCTTGAAAAACTCATTGACGATACCAAAGAAGAAATCCATTTCCAGGTTTACATTTTTGAAATGGATGAAACCGGAACGCGGGTTGCAAATGCATTCCTCCGCGCAGCGCTCCGCGGCGTAAAAATATTTCTACTCATCGATTCCTTTGGATCAGGAAATTTTCCTGAGGAAATCCAACTTCAGCTTCAAAAAGCAGGAGTTGAAATAAAACGCTACGGTCCGTTAATTAAGGGTGGAAGATTTCATATTGCAAGAAGGCTGCACAGGAAGGTGATGGTATTCGACCGTAAGATTGCTGTTGTTGCAGGCCTGAACATCAGCAACAATTACAATGATGTCGGAAAGAAAAAAGCATGGCTCGACTTTGCCGCGATGGTGGAAGGAAATGTGGTGGACAAACTTTATTCAATCTGTCTTCAGCGGTGGATCAAGAAACCGTTAAGGAATTTGCCGCTGAAAAAAATAACGGGTGGAAGAAAAAATTCCTATTCACTGATACATGTCCGGCAAAATGACTGGCTGCGCAGGCTGAACGAGGCACATGCTTCTTACAGCAGGGAAATAAAAAACGCAAAACATTCTTTGTTTATTGTTGGCGGATATTTCCTTCCCGGCGGCCGGGTGAGAAAAATGCTCAAGCGTGCTGTTGAAAGAGGAGTAAACATCAAAGTCATTCTTGCAGATGAATCGGACGTTGCCTTACAGCGCAATGCAGTCCAGTATTTATACCAGTGGATGCTTCGGCATCACATCGAAATTTATGAATATTTTCCCTCCAATGTGCATGGCAAGGTGCTGGTTGCCGACAATAAAATGACGCTGATCGGTTCGTATGACCTGAACAACCTTAGTACGTTTACAAACATCGAACTGAACCTGGATATTCCGAATGAACCGTTGGCTACTGCTTTCCATGATGAACTGGAAAATATTGCGGATAAAGATTGCCGGCTGGTGACAGTTGAAGAATTGTACCGCAGGACGAACATCTGGAAACGTTTTAAATACTGGGCTTCATACCAAACGGTAAAATCTTTTTTTGTGATGACGACCTGGCTGGCGCATAAGGATGATGATGAGTATCAGTAGGGAGTAGGAAGTTGGATGTAGGAAGTAGGAAATGGGAAATAGGAAATGGGTAATAGGCAATAGGCAATAGGCAATAGGCAATAGGCAATAGGCAATAGGCAATAGGCAATAGGCAATTTCGAAATTTTAATATTGAATTTCAAAAAAATAAATAATAAAAAATAGACAACTTTCAGCATGGAGATAATAGAAGCATCACTATCTAATGTCGAAGAATTGTCGGTAATGTTTGACCAGTACAGGCAGTTTTACTGGCAGGAATCGAACATGAATGGCGCGCGCAGGTTTTTGGCGGAGCGGATAGTCAAGAACGAGTCCGTCATTTTTATATCCAAGGATCTTGATTTGGCAACAGGATTTGTGCAATGCTATCCCATTTTTACTTCTGTTGGAATGCAGCGCTTATGGCTGTTGAATGATTTATTTGTAAAGGAGGATTACCGCGGACAGGGAATTTCAAAACTGCTCATCAATCGCTGCAAACAACTTGTAAAAGAGACAGGGGCAAAAGGGCTGATGCTTGAAACTGAAAAGTCAAATGTGATCGGGAACAGGTTGTATCCGCAGGAAGGATTTGTGCTGAGCGAAGGCAGTAATTTTTATTTGTGGAAAGAATAAGTTTAACGGTGAACTACGAAAGAAAACTTCTTCACAAAATTATTTTAGGAAAATAATTCCTGTATAAAATCCGCCTGGTAAATCAACGCCAGGAATTTCCGTGAAAAAATTACTTCTCAGCTGGAATTCAAATATTAAAATGGGATCTCAATGAATTTACTTTATCGGTTGTAGACTGCGGACTGACGATTGGCTACTCCGGACTGGCGACTGCAGACTTTCTTCTCAATGTGCATCTGCCACCACAGGTCTTCCTCTTTTTATCTTTTGGAGGTAGAGCAGCGGAATGCAGATGATAAAAAACATTCCGGTGAGCTGGAAGCCGTCAATGTAACTGAGCAAATAGGTTTGTTTGATCACAGCGCCTTCAATCGCTTTGTAAGCCATCGCTGTTGCATCGGCCACTGCATAACCTTTTGCGATGAATGAATTGTAAATGCTGCTGAAGCGCGACTGAAAAGCCGGATCGTACTGGTTGACGTGTTCCAGTAAAACCGAACGGTGATATCCCGAACGCAAATGAACGACAGTCGTCATCAAAGCTACGCCGAAAGATCCGCCGAGCTGTCGCATCATGTTATTCAGTCCTGTGCCTTGCGCCATATTTTTCGGCTCAAGACTTCCCAATGCCAAAGCAGTGAGCGGAACAAATAAAAAGCTGAGGCCAATACCGCGGAGTATCAATGGAAAATAAAAATTGCTTTCTCCTGATGTGAGATTTGATTTGCCGAGCGTAAACGTGAAAAGGAAAAATAAAATGAAACCAAACGTGGCCATTACCTGCGGAGGAAATTTTTTCTGCAGCATCTTCCCGACAAAAGGCATACAGAAAATTGTGGTGAGTCCGCCGGGGATGAGCAATTCGCCGGTTTGCTGTGCGGTGAACCCGAGTAAATTCTGGCAGAAGACAGGGAAGATAAATATCGATGCGAACAAACCGAAGCCGAGAATGAAGGTGGTGAACATACCAATGGCAAGCGATCTGTTTTTCATGATCCTCAGGTTGACCACGGGATGTTCCGTTCGCAATTCATGATAAATAAATATGGCGAGTGAGATGACTGAGACGATTGATAGCACAGTGATGTAAGGGGTATTAAACCAGTCCTCGCTTTCTCCTCTTTCCAACACAACCTGCAATGAGCCGATGCTCAGCGTTAGCAATATTATTCCAGTCCAGTCCACGTGATCACTTTGCGAGGAAGCATGCACGGAGTCTTTGATATAACTTAACGTCAGCATGAGTGCGATGATGCCGAGCGGAATGTTCACGAAGAAAATCCATGGCCATGACCAATGATCGGTAATCACGCCTCCAAGTGTAGGACCGAAGGTCGGACCCACCACAACGCCTAAACCAAACAATGCTGTTGCCGTACCCATTTGTTCCTTGGGCCATGTTTCCATGAGGATGGATTGCGCTGTAGATAATAATCCTCCGCCGCCGATGCCCTGGATAAAACGGAAGATGACGAGTTCCCAAATCGTATGCGCGTTGCCACAAAAAAATGAAGCAACAGTAAACAAGATGATAGATGCTGCAAAATATGTTCTTCGTCCGTAACGATTACTCAACCATCCGCTCATGGGAAGTATGATGACATTCGCAACGGCATAAGCGGTGACTACCCAACCCACGTCTTCCAGTGTGGCGCCAAGGTTTCCCATGATTTGCGGCAGCGACACATTCACCACGGTGGTATCGATCAGTTCAAGCAACGATGCAAGAATGACCGTGAGGGTGATGATCCATTTTTTAAAACCTGTCTCTGGCATGTTATTAATTCTGTTGATTAAGGTTGTTCATTAGTTAATTAAAATGCAGTGCTCAAATATGAAAGTCCGCAGTCTGCAGTCCTCAGTCGTGGGGCTCAATCAGGTTAAGAGAATTTATTCGGATTCTCGATCATATAATTGATCAGCTTGCCAATCTCTTCAGACTCTTTAATTAATTCCGAATATGTTTTCTGATCAATGTATTTACAGTTGAGCGCATAGTCTGCCCAAACTTGTGTTTCTGTATTTTCCATATCAGCATCAGTAAGTTTGCTGATAAAATGAGCCGGATATTTTCGTTTCCGGTATGCTTCGCCAATACTTGAACAAACAGATCTCGAAGATCTTTTCATCTGTGAACAGAGGTCATATCTTTCTTCTACAGGAAAGCTCTTTTGCAAATCAAATATTTTCATAGAAAGCGTGAACGCTTTTTTAAAAGCAATCAGTTTTCTGAAATCTCCCATTTGATATTTCTCTTTTGATGATGATTTATTTTCTTCGGTTCCAGGTTCTGACTGAGCACTGTTGGCTGAACACTGCGGACTGGCTGCTGGCTGTTTGACTGCGGACTATTGACTGACGACTGCCGACTAATTTCAATCCGTTTTCACACTCACCCGCACACTCATTCCCGGCCTCAGCATAGCCATTTGGTCTTTTGTTCCGTTCAATTTTATTTTTACCGGAATGCGCTGGATTACCTTCACATAATTTCCGGTAGCATTATCGGGAGGCAACAGGCTGAATTTTGCTCCGGTAGCTGCGGCGAAGTTGTAAACAGTACCGTCAATTTTTTCTGAAGGGAAAGCATCTACGGTAACTTTCACCGGCAAACCCGCTTTCATTTTTTCAAGCTGTGTTTCTTTAAAGTTGGCGATTACATACACGCCTTCTTCGGAGACTACGGAAAACAATGGAGTTCCGGCATTTACAAATTGTCCCGGTTGTATACTTTTTTTGGAAGCAATGCCCGAAGCTGGCGCAACGATTGTCGCATAGCTCAATTGAAGCTTTGCAAAATCAAGGTCAGCCTGGCGCTGCGCGATGACGCTTTCGGCAACAGTCACCATTTGCGTTGCCGCTTGTCCCTGCATCCCTGCTGCAGATTGCTGGCGCGTTATTGATTCCAATTGTGCATCGGCAGAAAGTTTTTCCGCTTTGGCAGTTTCAAACTGTTGCTGCGTGATGGCTTTGTCGTTAAGCAAATTCTGGTAGCGGTCAAAGTCCTGGTTGGCCTTCCACACGCGCACTTTGGCAGCTTCCACGTTGGATGAAGCGGTCGCTGTATTTGCCTGTGATGTTCCGGCATTTGCTTTGGCTACGGAGATGTTCGCTTGCGCGTTATCAAGTGCGGCCTGCGCCTGCTGCACCTTGATCTGCAAGTCGCGGTCGTCAAGTTTTACGAGTGTGTCACCTTTATTCACGTGCTGGTTTTCTTCAAAGCGGATTTCATTTACGTATCCGCTCACGCGCGGGAGAACCGGGTTGATGTCTGCATCAAGCTGTGCATCATCGGTATCCTCATGCGACAAGGAATACATATACTTGCTGATGCCGAATGCAGCAGCGCTGATGATAACAAGTGCGAGGATGATGAGCGGTGTTTTTTTCCTCGGTTTCTTTTGTTCTGTAGTTTCCATATACCTGATTTTTGATTCTGAATTTTTAATTGGGGGTTATGATGATTTCGGATTTTATTTTAAGGTCCCGGCCGCCTTCATCAACCGGAAATAATTTACACAGGCATCTGCTTTTGCAAGGGTGAGATTTACTTTGGCTTGCAGTAACGCAGCATCTGCATCGATCAGATCGCTGGTGAGTGCCAATGCGCTTCTGAAACGGGAGTTGAGCAGCCTGTTGTTTTCTTCTGCCTGCTGAAGGCTGGTTTCCATTACCTGGATTTTTTGCAATGATTCCTGGCAGGTGACATATCCCTGGTTCACTTCCATTTTAATTCCGTCTTCCAGCATGCGTACATTTTCTTCGCTTTGTTCGAGCTGAATCCTGGAATCTGCAATGTTGTGTTTATTGGAATATAGGTTCATCAGGTCCCATGACAATACAACGCCTGCATCCCAGGTGGTGACAAATTTATCCTGCGGAGGAATCACGCGTGGGTTCGGGCGAGCGTCATAATAATTTGCGGCGACAGCCAGTTGAGGGTAGTAACTGTTCTTCGCAATTTTTAAATTGTTTTCAAGCGACTTGCCACGTGTGGACAATGCTTGCAGGTCGCCCCGGTTTTTGAATGCATCACTCATATATTCATCCAATGTTTTCAGCGGCTCCATTTCTTTTACGATGGTAGAGTCAATAATCAATGCCGTTTTTTCATTGCTGCCGATGAGGATATTAAAATTGTAGGTGGCAATGGCCAGGTTATTCTGAAGATCAATCTGTGTAAGGGACGTATTGCTTTGCTGCAGTTGCAGTTTCAGCAAGTCATTGTGGAGGAGGACACCCTGTGCTTCCATTTTTTCAGCTTCACTGATGCGCTGGTCGAGGGAGCGGATGTTTTCAGAAACAATCCTGATACTTTGCTGGAGCTTGTATAAATTAAAGTATGCGTTGATGATGTTGAAGATGACTTCATCCTTTTCACGTGTGGCATCCAGTTTGGCAGCCTGCTGAAGAAACTGCTGTGATGCCATTGCATACTTCAGCCTGAACCCGCTGAAAATGGTTTCGCTCAAAGAAACTTTTGCGGAATAATTATTTACATATACAGGAAATAGCGCAACGGGTTCTGCGAATCCGGGGAACTGAATCTTTGGTTCTTCCACGTCACTCAGCCGGGTATAACCTGCCGAGGCTTTTAGCGAGGGAAGCGTTAGGTCCACTGCTTCTTTGTATTTTATTTCTGCAAGTGCAACTTTATCTGTTGAGATTTTAAGTTGACGGTTGTTGTCGAGGCCGTTTTTGATCGCTTGCTCCAGCGTAAGTACCTGTGCAGATGTTTTGTTGGCTGAGAAAATTACCGGGATGAAAAAAAAGAAGAAAGCAACTCTTGTTTTTGAAATCATAGTGGGAGAGGTTGTTGACTTTATTTTATTTTAGTGTAAGGTGTGAATGAAACAGTTCTTTCAGGTGTGCTTTGAGCCTGGTCTTCACCTCTGCATTCGGCACGCCTGATTTTTCCGGTTTTTGCCCGAGCACCTTGCACGTGAGGTTGTACGATCCGATCACCTGCCACAGCGTGCCGATGAAAGACGCCATCATCATCTCTGTATCTATTTTCCGGAATTCTTTTTTCTTAATGCCGTCATTGATGAGCTGCCGCATTTCATTGGCATTTTTAGCGAGGATGGTGCCGATGCTCTCTGCAAGTTTGGAACGGTGGCTCATCCCCATTTCCCTGTGCAGGATGCGGTGCATGAGGTGTTTTTCAAAAAAGCGGTCCACGAAAAATTCCACCATCATGTTCACTTTGTGCCAGGAGCTAATTTCTTCCAGGTTGAGCGCATGAATTTTAGACCTGAGAAAACTGGTGCGGTCTTCAATCAGTGTTTCAAATAATTTTTCCTTGGAGCCGAAATAATAGGAGATCATGGCCACGTTCACCTTCGCTTTCAATGCCAATTCCCTCACGCTGGTATTGTCAAAACCATTTTCTGCAAAGAGTTCCTCTGCAGCATTGATTATTTTTTCGCGCGCTTCGATCACCGTCATAATTGTAATTCGGGGTGCAAAACTAAACAACTGTTTAATTAATACAAACAAATGTTTAATTTTTTTAATTGTCTTTTCCTGCAGGTCTTAAGGAAAAACTTTCGCAGCCCCGCATAGTATGCACTATATCAGTGATTTGTGCGTTAAGAAAAATCTTGGTTTATTCGTCAGGCTTTGAGATTTTGAATAAATTTGCGGACGCAAAAATGCAACTTATGGAAAACCAGCACCTTCCGAGTGATTTTTTTCCGATTGTCCTCCAGTTTATAGTAGCTGCCGGGTTTGTAGTCACCACGATGGCTGCCACGCACCTGCTCGGTCCGAGGCGGAAATCAAAAATTAAGCTCGAGACGTTTGAATGCGGTATTGAATCCCAGGGCAATGCCAGGGTTCCGTTCTCCATTAAATATTTCCTCGTTGCCATCCTCTTTGTTTTATTCGATGTGGAAGTAATTTTTATGTACCCATGGGCGGTGAATTTCAAATCGCTGGGAACAAACGGGATGATAGAGATGTTAATCTTCATGGTCCTTTTACTTACAGGCTTCTTCTATATCATAAAGAAGGGTGCGCTGAAGTGGGAGTAGGAAGGAAGAAAAGATGTGAGATGTGAGAATAAAGAATAAAGACAAAAGACAAAGTGCCGGAA
>Ga0157375_10003208_pt1 | contig 14191 bp, 12 predicted proteins | sample M35metaG_FD_115311 | JGI IMG/M metagenome (GOLD analysis project Ga0157375, IMG submission 115311) | Miscanthus rhizosphere microbial communities from Kellogg Biological Station, Michigan, USA - M3-5 metaG | ecosystem: Host-associated > Plants > Roots > Rhizosphere > Soil | place: USA: Michigan...
AATCTCCGCCTTCACCGTGAGCGGATCGAGGAACGTGCGCCCGGCCAGGAAGGCGTCATTGAGCAGCTTGGCCTCGTTGCCGACCAGCTTCCCCATCGACGTCCCGCCGCCCTTCCCGCGCTCGACGCAATCGCGCATCACCGCGCGCCGGCGCCGCAGCGCTTCGAGGATCTGATCGCCGGGGACGGCATGCTCCTGCTCGTCACTCTCCAGAAAAACATCCGCAAGGTCGCGTCCGGCAGCAACCTGTTCAAGGTGGGAAAAGCTTTCAATCATGGGGTGAAGAACGCGAATCGAAGCGTGGTGTATTCGCGAACGTGTGGCACAGACACTCTTGTCTGTGCTTTGGCAAGGTGCAGGATTGAACCTCGTGAAATTTCTCAGTTCTCCCGAGCCTCACCAGCACAGACAAAAGTGTCTGTGCCACACCTACGGAATCCGATCCAGATACCTCGCCTCTTCCACATCCGCGGTATCCCGAATGCGCTGCAGCGCCGCGTCGGACATCGGCGAGTCGACGTCGATCTGCATGAACGCGTCCTTCCCGCGTTGCTTGCGCGAGCACGACAACGACGCGATGTTGATCCCCTCCTCGGCGATGATCTTCGTCACCTCCGAGATCATCCCGGCGCGGTCGCGGTAGAAGAGCAGCAGCGTCGGCGAGTCGCCTTTGAAGCGCGTCTGGAAGCCGTTGATCTTGAACACCTCGATCACGCCGCCGCCGATCGACGATCCGCTGATCTCCGCCTCGCGCGACTTCCCGCGGATCTCGATGCGCACCGTATTCGGATGCACGTCGCCGAGGTCTTCCTCGGAAAAGGTGATGTCGACGCCCATCTGCTCGGCGATGCGAATGGCCTCGGGGATGCGCGGATCGTCGACGTTGAGTCCGATCGAACCGCCGACAAGCGCGAAGTCGGAGCCATGGCCGCGATACGTGGCCGCGAGCGGCGGATGGAGATAGAAGTGCACAGCCACCGGATCCTCGTCGAGGATCTCGCGCGCCACGCGGCCGAGGCGCGCCGTGCCGGCGGTATGCGAGCTGGACGGACCGACCATCACCGGCCCCATCACATCCAGAATCGAGACTTTGCGGTCATGGCGGATCGGCATGGCTTGCGTGTGGCGCAAAATTCGCGGCGTTCCGTTGTTGGGCGCAACGACATCCGTTACACTAAAACGACCGCGATGACGTCCAAGCCTATCATCCTCGTCGTTGATGACGACCTCCCGATTCTCGTGCTGATGCGTAATCTCCTGCGCGAATTCGGCTTCGAAGCCGTGACCGCAGTGAGCGGCGCCGAGGCGCTGATCGAAGTGCGCAAGCGCCGCCCCTCGGTCGTCCTCATCGACAAGAACATGCCCGGCATGAGCGGGGAAGACGTCATCCGCGCCCTGCGCGCCGAGCCCGGTTTCGACGGACTCCCGATCCTGATCCTCAGCGGCGAGCCGGTCTCGAAATCCGACCTCCAGGCCCTCGGCGCGGACGGCGCAGTTCTCAAGCCGTTCGACATCCGCGAGCTGATCGCGCAGTTGCGGTCGTTCACGCCCGCGGAGCAGACCGCGTAGCGGCCGGAGCGCTGGCGTCCTCGCCGGCTGGCTCGGCTGCGTCCTCGCTGCCGACCCGGAAAGACTCCAAACATTTGCTGATAACCGCTACACCCGTGCAAGCCTCCCATTCGGCGGCGAGGACGCCGCCGGTCCAGCCGGCGAGACGCCAGCGTTCCATCGCCATGACTTTTGCTACAGTTCGCCCCCTATGACCGACATCAACATCGACCAGCTCGTGCACACGGCCGTCTTCGGAGACGGCGATGCGAAAGCCGAGGCGCGCAGGACGATTCACATGGAAGCGCGGCGCCGCGGCGCGGTTTCCTCATCGATCTATCCGCTCTACATGGCCATCGGCCGCAACGAAATCGATCGCGCCTTCACCGTTCCCGCCTTCAACATCCGCGCGCTGACCTACGACGCCGCGCGTGCGCTGTTCCGCGTCGCCATGAAGCACGACGTCGGCGCGTTCATCTTCGAAATCGCGCGATCCGAGATCGGCTACACCGAGCAGCGTCCCGGCGAATACGCCGCGTGCGTCCTCGCCGCCGCGCTGCGCGAGGGATTCACCGGTCCCGTCTTCATCCAGGGCGATCACTTCCAGGCCAGCGCGAAAAAGTGGGCCACGCCGGAAGGACAGGCAGCTGAGATGAAAGCGCTGGAGTCGCTCATCGACGAAGCGCTGGCCGCCGAGTTCTACAACATCGACATCGACACCTCCACGCTCGTCGACCTCGACTTCCCCACGCGCGACGAGCAGCAGCGCGCGAACTACGAGGGGACCGCGCACCTGACGAAATACATTCGCGAGCGCGAGCCGAGCGGGATCACGGTTTCCGTCGGCGGCGAGATCGGCGAGGTCGGCAAGTACAACACGCACCCCGAGGAGGTCCGCGCCTACGCCGACGGCCTCAAACGCCTCCTCGGCGGCCTCACCGGCATCAGCAAGATTTCCGTGCAGACCGGCACCTCGCACGGCGGCGTCCCGCTCGCCGACGGCTCAATCGCCCAGGCCAAGATCGACTTCGAAGTGCTGCGCGAGACCACGCACATCTGCCGCGAGGAGTACGGCATGGCCGGCGCTGTCCAGCACGGCGCCTCGACGCTCCCCGAGTCAGTTTTCAACAAGTTCCCCGAAGCGGAGGCCGTCGAGATCCATCTCGCGACCGGATTCCAGAACATGATCCTCGACGCGCCGACGCTGCCGCAGGACATCAAGGACGGCATCCGCGATTACTGCTTCGAACACTGCCTCGACGAACGCAAGCCCGAACAGACCGACGAACAGTTCGTTTACACCACCCGCAAAAAAGCGCTCGGCCCGTTTAAAAGAAGAATGTGGGAAATGGACGACGCCCACAAAGCCCCGATCATCGACGAGCTCGAAGCCAAGTTCGCCTTCCTCATGGAAAAGCTCGGCGTCCACAACACAAAGGACGTCGTGGCCCGCTACGTTCGCGCGACCTCTACCGACCTGCCGGAGTACGCCGCCGCCTCAGCGGAGCTGACCGCGGCCGCGGTGGTCGACGCGAACGAGGGGGAGTAGGGGACCTAACGGTTTCACGCATCCGCCGAGCCTTTTTTTGTGCGATGCCGTTTCGCGCGAACTCTTCTACCATGAGTCTTTGCCTCTTTTCGAAACTCTCTAAGTGCTTTCCGAGCACGGCTGTCGAGCTTCAGCTCATCGACAGGCTGTAAGGCTTTTTGCAGTTTCTGAATGTCGACGACGCCGACGAGTGCTTCCCACTCGATTTGCAACTCCGTTCGGCGCTTTTTGGGTCGATGAACGTCACTCAACCCATGACGGCTGAATGCAGTGACAAGGCGAATCGCTAAGTCTGGTGACTGGAGCACATGATCTAAAAAGTGGCGCGCATTCGCGCGGTCCACGTCCCACCACGTCGAAATCAACCACGCCGCGCCCGGCGAGGTAAGAATCGTATCGGTGTTCGCAGCAGCCCACCCCGCGAATAGTACGCGCGCTGCCTTCCGCGCCGCCGCTGATACAGGTAGCGCATTACGTCGATCGCTGCTCAAGAGAAGGGCGCCAACTAGCGGAGCACCTTCGCGAAATAGCCCTAGAAACTCACCATCACGATCCTCATTGTTCATCGCAGACAGTGCACTCCACGCAAGAGATCGAAGCTGGCCGTGAGCAGGATGGCGATAGGAGGCCTCCTCAGGATCAATTTCGTTTGAAAACACAGAAAGCGCACGTAAATATGACGGCGCCGCGGTCGACGACAACTTCTCGTCGTATAGGCGTTCGTCGGTTAGACGGTTCAGCAGAGCAGGAAGACTACTATTCTCGCGCGCTTCGCGGAGGTGAGCCAGGAAGAGATCGCTGTCGGCACGGTCTTCGAGAATTCTCTTCAAGGCGTCAGAAGTCAATTCACTCGCTGGAACTCCAAAAAAGAAGTACCGGTCAAACGTATCAAAGTCTGAAACTGGGCTTGTTCGGCTTCTGAAAGGCGTTCGGTAGTCGACAGTACCAAAGCCAGGAAAAATGCTGCGGACCATCAGCTCCGCTGAATGGCGCCGCGTCGTCGGGACGACGTTCATCAGACCCTGCAGGTAAGCAGCTCGATCCTCAGGCTTGAGAAAATAATGCCTACCGGTTAGTTTCTCTTTGTTGCCCGCGAACTGCTCATACAGCTCGCGTTCATACATACGGAGCACCTCAAGCAGCAGGAAATCGACCACGTCGAAATCTACCGGCCAATGCGTAGCCAGATCAGCTATGACAAACTCCAGCGAATCCAGATAACGAACAATCTCACGAGGCGTATTGAAATACCGTTCAAGTTGTTCGTCGTACGAATCTTCCCATCGGACGACATCTAGTTGTTCTTCGATGCCGTAGCGTCGCAGAATCTCGCGAACGCCGCTGGTTAACCATCGCTCACGCTGGTTAGGCAAAAGCCGTGGCATATGAAACCCAGCTTGGACGATCTTTTCAAGAAATTCCGCTCCTTTGTTACCTGCTACTACATCGTTGAGGGATGCTTCCACGACGTTCGGATCACACACCACCAGGTAAACGATACGGGGGAAGTCGGCGTTGACCTTGATTAACTGAAACAGGTCTCCAATCTCGCGGCTGGTCAAACGATCGACGTCATCCATGACCACCACGACGTTGGTCTTCAGACGTGAAAGTAAACCGCTGAGTTCCGTCTTGAGTGCCGAGAGCGTTCGATCATTCGCATACTCGCTAGCGGTTTTTACGTTTTCTGCCGACGATTCGAGCGCCATCGCACTTGCCGCCGCGACAGGCGCCCAGTGCGGTTTTGTGACTGAAAGAATTGTTTGTGCTGACTTGGCGATCGTCGCGCCGAGTGACAGGGCGGCGCTGTAGTTAAGCAGTTTTTGAGGCAACTTAGACGCCTTGGGCTGGCTACGTTTGATGCTCGCCGATAACTCAGCGAAGAACGCTTCCATGACGCCTTGTTGCGCGTTCCATTCCCATGGATTGAACGGCACCACTAGCGGTCGCTCGTTGTCCGGAAGCTCGTCGAGCCGTTCTCGAAAGAACTTCACCAGTGTTGACTTGCCGGAACCCCAAGCGCCATAGATCCCGACGACAAGACTCTTCTCCCCACTCCACGTGCGAACCAAGTCAGCTACTCGACGCGCAAACGGTTTACGACCAAGGAGATCTTCAGATGCAGGTTGGTCTCCGTACATAACGCCATTTAACGACACCTTTGCCTGTAAACGTGAGACGTGACAGGGTCAAATCAGCGCTCATTCATCGTTCTCATGCCGCCAGCGAAAGCGGTTTTGCCGCCAGAAGGCGGCCGGCGAGAGCGCCGATAGGACGCCCCAAATGAGTGCGCCGCCTAATACCCACAACCGCGCGCCGGGCGCGAAGATCGACGGCGTTGGTCCTGGTCCAGCAGACACCAGGCCGTATCCGAGGATGCCGCCGAGAACGGCGCCGGCGACGAAGTAGGCCACGCGTTTTCGCGGCGTGGGCGACGACTTCGCCAATCGATCGAACTTCATGAGTTGTTTCGAAACGTCAGGAACGTACGCTCAGGCAAACACCAGCCGACCCTTGGGCTCAGGAACCTGCCGGCCCATTTCCTCCGCCGTTTCGATCCATTCGCGGATGACAACCTGTACCGCGGCAACCGCCTCGGCATAGGTCGGACCGTCTGCCATGCAGCCGGGCAGCTCAGGAACTTCGGCGATGAAGGCGTTGTCTTCGTCGCTCCAGTAAATGATCACTTCGTAGCGAGGATCAGTTGTCATCTTCGAGCTCCGCGAGTTTATACCTGACGATCACGTTCCGTACCTGCCGCACTTGGTAGCTCTTCGCCCTTCCGCCGGAAAGCGGTTGAAGATTAAGAATTTCGACGACACCGTCCCGCGTGAAGATGTGATGATCGCCCCGAACGCGTTCACGAAAACCGAGTGAGAAGAGAAGGGTTCGCAGGGATGCGAACGCAATGTTGTGGTCGGAGCGACCGGCAAGGATTTGATCGAGAAGCTTGTCGTGCTTCGTCACGCGCGAACGATACCTGAGGCTGGGATCAGTACCAGAAGTTCCGCGGGTGCGGAAGATACGCTTCGTAGGCGAAATACGTGGCAAGCGCGCTCAAAACGAGAAGCACCGCGACAGCAACGCCGGGCCCGGCGCCAAGACGGCGTTTTCGGAGCGTCACGATGACTGCCGTCACGAAGAATGCCAGAGCAACCGCGATGCACGACCACATCGTCGCGAAATCCGGCGGGCCACTAAGTGACATATCCAGATCCATCGAGCTGCAGTATGAGAGCTGCGAGTCAAAAATACCGCATGCGATAATAAGCTTCTAACTCGTCGATGCCTCTTCTCCATCTGGCCCGATACCGCGACATTGCTGCCGAGGTTGCTGAACGTCTGATTGCGGGCGGCGCTGAAGTGCTTGTTGCGTCCGGCGGCGTGGCCAGCGCGATCGCGGCGGAGCTGTTGCGGCGGAGGCAGGGCGGTTTCGCTGGATTGCGGATCGAGACCATCGAGACGTTCGCGGCGCGCGTGGTCAATGCGTCGGGCGAGTTTCCACGCGTGGCGAAGGACGACGAGAGAAGGCTGGCCATGCGCATGGCGGTGCGCAGCATCGACGATCCGATGATGGAGAGCCGGGGGATTGCGGCGATGATCGACCGGTCGTGGCGCGACGTGCGCGACGGCGGCGCGACGCTGGCTGACTTCGAGTCGCGCGCGCGCAATGCAAGGCTGCGCAACGCGGCGCGGACGAAACTGCTCGTGCGCGCGTGGCGCGAGTACGAGTGGTTGATCGCGCAGGTGGATGCGATCGATCCCGCGGATCTGCTGCGCCGCGCGGCGGCGACCATCGAGAGCGGACGCATCGCGATCGAACCGCAGATCGTGGCCGGCTTTTACGACATGACCGGTGCGCAGCGGCGCGTCGTCGAGGCGTTGCGGACAATTGGAAAACTCGACGCGGTCTACGTTCCGGCGGCCGAGGGGGAGGCGTATCGGTTCGCGGAACCGTTCGTCGCGAGTTTTGGCGAACAGGCGGAGCCTCCGGCCGCGAAGCAAACACAATGGGAGGTCGCGCAATACGACACGCGCACGATCGAGCTTCGCGAGACCTGCCGCGCGGCCGGCGAGCTGCTCCGGTCCGGCGTCAACGCGCGCGACATCGGCATCGTCGCGCGGACGCTCGATCCGTACGACGTCGCGCTGCTGAATCGCTTTGCCGCCGCGGAGGGATTCGCGATTTCGACCGCCGAGGAGACGCCGCTGGTCGCGCACCGGCTCGGACGCGCCATCGCCACGCTGCTCCGCCTGCGCGAGAACGGCTTTCCGCGCGGCGACGTCATCGAGTTACTTCGCGGTGGCTTCGTTTCGAAGCGTAGTTTCAACATCGACGAGATCGACATGGCCACGCGCCGCTACGGCATCGCGGGCGGGACCAGCGAAGAGCTGAAATCGATCTCGCGCAACGCAGCAGTCGACGCGTATGTCGCCGCGCTCGCCGAGATCGAGCCGCTCGCGCCTGAGGCGACGCTGAGCGCGACGGAGACGGCAGACTTTCTAAACAACACATTGAGCAGGTTTGCGATCGAGACGGAACCCGATCTCGCTGCCGCCGAGGCCATCGATGACATCGCCGCGACGTTTCGCCGCACCAACCCCTGGAACGTCCGCTTCGATGCCGCCACGATCATCGATGCACTGCAAAACGAATCGACCCGACAGCCGACACCCGACAGCCGACAGCCCGTTTTCCTCTCCGACGTCATGCGCTTCCGCGGCCGCTCCTTCGCGCACCTCTTCGCGATCCGCATGCAGGACGACGTCTTCCCGCAACGGCGGCTCGACGATCCACTCCTTCCCGATCACGACCGACAGCGGCTCGACGTTCGCGAGATCAGCGATGGCCGCGATGAGGAGCGGATGCTCTTTCAGCTGCTGCTCGACGGTGCGGAGACGGTCCACTTCTCGTTCGCGGGCGGCGACGGATTCGGCAAGACGCTGCGCCCCTCGCCGCTGCTGAAGACTTTCGTCATCGCGCAGCAGCCGGAGCGGAAAACGGAGCTGCTCAAGAATTTCGGCGGCGCCTTCGTTCGGAGCGCTGGCGTCACGCCGGCTGGCCTGGCGGCGTCCCGCCGCCAGCTGCAATTGCTCGCGAAAATGGGAACGAAGTCCGTCTTCGACGGCTACCTCTTCGCCGAGGACGACGACGCGACGCTTCGCGCCAAACTCGCCAACGCCATCACCTCCGTGTCCCCCACCCAGCTCGAAGATTTCGGCGAATGTCCGCAGAAGTTTTTCTACAAGCACATCCTCGGCGTGCGCGACGTCGACGATCCCGAGCACGAGCTGCAGCTCAACGCGCGCGACAAAGGCAAGCTCGATCACGGCATCCTCGAACGTCTCTACAAAACGCTGACGGACGACGATTTCGAACGCGCCGCCGCCGCGCTGCCGCAACTCGATGAGGCGATCGGCGAGCGCCTCGATCTGCTCGTCGACGAAGCGTTCGCCGAGATCGCCGGCAACATCCCGCCGTTCAATCCGACCATGCGCGAGATCGAGCGCACGGCCACGAAACGCATCCTGCGCGAGTTCGTCGCGCACGACCTGGCCGATCTCGCGGACAGCGGATTCCGTCCGAAGCACTTCGAGTATCGCTTCGGAAAAAATCGATACAGCAAGGTGCCCGATCATCCCGAGCCGTTTGTGATGGAGGTGAGCGACGGCGTCGACCTGCGCGTCGACGGCACCATCGATCGCATCGACGCCGGCGCGGACGGCTATCGCATCATCGATTACAAAGGCGGCAAGGCCACCCGCCACAAAGACCTCGGCAAGAAAATCGATCGCGGCGTGCGGCTGCAGCTCGCCTTGTACGCGATGGCCGTGTCGCAATTCTTCGACGCGGTTCCGGCGAATGTTCGCGGCGCGATCAAGCCGCTCGTCACCAGCGACACCAACGCCACGCGCTTCGCATTCGAGCTGGCCGAGAAAGAAGCGGAGCTGCGCGAGACGCTCAATCTCTTCGTCTCGTCGATCATCGACGGCGTCTTTCCCGCCTTTCCCGCGGACGATGACGCCGACTTCAACGCCTGCAAATACTGCCCCGTGAATCACTCCTGCCGCACGCGCCACGACTACGCCGAGAAGTACCTGATCATCAGCCACAAAGATCCGCGCACGCTCCTCGGCGGAGGCGCCGGTTGAGCGGAGTGGCCGTCCAGTCGGCATTCGCATTCGACAGACCGCGGCGCCGCAACATCGTCATCGAAGCAGGCGCAGGCACCGGCAAGACCACCGCCATCGTGGCCGAGGTGCTGCGGCTGTTGCTCGGAGATGAGGCGCTGTCGCCGGAGCGCATCGTTCTTGTCACCTTCACCGAAAAGGCGGCGGGCGAGATCGCCGACCGCATTCATCAGGCGCTCACCGAGCTCGCGCTGCGATTCGATTCCGGCGAAAGCGTTTCGTGGCCGATCGGTTCCGCCACGCCGCTGTTCGAAGTTCCCAACGGACAGCGCGACGCCTATCGCCGCGCGTGCATCGCGCAGCTAGGGCGCATCGAGTCGCTGCGCTCGCAGACCATCCACTCGTTCTGCCAAAGTCTTCTGCGCCAGTTCCCGATCGAGGCCGGACTCGATCCGCAGTTCACGATCATCGAAGGCTTCGAGCGCGCGCTGCTCTACGGCGAGTTGTACGACGCCTGGGTCGACGACGAAACGCGCCTGCATCCGACCGCCGAGGCCAAGCGCGATTGGGAAGTGCTGCTGGAGCACGTCGGCTATCTCTTCCTCGTCCGCAACATCATCCTGCCGATGCTCGACCGGCGCGATCTCCTGCTCGACGAGACCTACGACCTCGGCGCGCTCGATCTCATCGAACACGAGCTGCTGATCGCGATCGAGAAACTGCGCGGATGCGATTCCGTTCCGGGCATTTGCGATTACCTGCGCGATCATCGATCGCCGCCGCGCGGGAGCACGATCGAAACGTGGCTCGACTACCTGCGGCCGATCGCGAATGAGATTCGAACGACCGATCTGCCGCGCGGCAAGGCGAACGAGCAATACAAGCAGCCGCTGCGCGTTCTGCGGGCCTCGGACAAAAAGAGCCATTCCGTATACGACCAGCTTTCGTCGCATCGCGCGGCGGTTTCGCTGCTCGCGCTGACGCGCCGTTTCGCGGCGTTTCTGGAAGAAGAAAAGCGGAAGCGCGGCGTCGTCGACTTCGACGATCTGCTGCTGCGGACGCAGAGCGTGCTCGCCGATCCGGCCGTGCTGCGCCGCGCGCGCGAGCAGTTCGACTACATCTTCGTCGACGAATTTCAGGACACCGACCGCGTGCAGGCCAACATCATCGACCTGTTCGCGCGGAATGAACATGGTGCGGTAATCGACGGCCGCACCGTAATCGTCGGCGATCCGAAGCAGTCGATCTACGGTTTTCGCCGCGCCGACCTCGAAACGTACGGCGCCTTCACGCAAGGCCTCCTGGCCGCGGACGCCGAACATCGCAAGCTGGAGATGCAGTTTCGCAGCACGCCTCAACTGCTGGCCGCGATCAACGCGATCTTCGCGCACATCTTTCCGGAGACCGAGCCCGATCCGAACGTTTTCCGCCCCGTCTACCATCGCCTGACGGCGGCGCGGCCCGACGCGCCACGCGATGCCTCGGTCACGTTTCTCGACGCGCCGGTCGGCGGCGATCGCGAGGATCGCTTCGTCGCCGAGGCCGAGGCGATCGCGGCGTGGATCCAGCAGCGAGGCGGCGATCTTCGCAAATACGCGCTGCTCCTCCGGCGCACGACCAAGCTCGACGACTACCTCGACGTCTTCGACCGCCGCGGCATCCGCTACGTGCTCCCGGCCACGCGGCTGTTTCTCGATCGTCCCGCGCCTGTCGATCTGCTGGCCGTCCTGCGCGCCGTCGCCTTTCCGTTCGATCGCGGTGCCGAGGCGTCGGCGGCGCGAACGCCGTACTTTGCGCTGACCGATACCGAGATCGCGCTCGGCAACCACGCCTGGCAGCAATTCACGACGGTGCTCGAATCGCTACGATCGGCTTCGCGTCATCTCACCGTTGCGCAATTGATCGATCTCGTGATCCGCACCTGCGGCATCGAGAACGTCTACGCAGCCTCAGCCGACGGAAAGCGCTCGCTGCGCCACCTCGAACACGTCCGCGCCATCGCCTTCGCCTACGACCAGCGCGTCGGAGGCTCGGTACGGCAATTTGTCAGCGAGATCTCGCGCCGCCGCGCGCAGCCGGACGAGATGGAGCCGTCGCTCGCTGACGACGCCGACGACGCCATTCGCATCCTCACCGTGCACACGGCGAAGGGACTGGAGTTCGACACGGTCATCCTCCCCGATCTCGAATTTCCCTCGCCGCCGCCGAACATCTTTCTCGTCGACGAGCCGCGCAGCCTGGTGCTGACCGGGCAAGTGGAGACGCTCTCAGCGAGCGATACGCGCTCCGGCACGAAGTCGCTTAAGGACATCGGCGCGCAGCGCGAGGAGGCGGAGACGCGCCGCCTTTTCTACGTGGCCGTGACGCGCGCGAAGGAAGAAGTCGTGTTCGTTGCCGGCGCTCCGCAGAAGCGCGGCTTCTACAAGTTCGTCGACGAGATCTTCAATCCGTCTTCGATCAACTGGCCGGACGGCCCCTCGCGAATGGTAAACATGTTGACGATCGGCAGCGACACCGTCCCGATCGCATTCGAGCGCGTCACCGGCGAAGGCGCAGGCGTGCGCACGCGGCGCCGCCTCGCGGACGCTGCACTCGAAGCGGAGCTTGCGGCGACCCCGATCGTCGAGCCGTCCCTCCCCGCCCCCGCCGCCCTTCCCGCGATTCTCCCGCGCGCCGACGTCCTCACCCGCCGCGCCTCGGCGCAGAAACGCGGAGCGGGAATCCTGCTGCATCGCATCCTCGAAATCTGGGATGGCCGCGCGCCTCTCGATCCGCTGCTCAAATCGCTTGCCTCGGAGCAAGGTGTCGACGCCGCGACGGCAACCCTCGTCCGCAAGCGGCTGGCGAAGGTCGCCAAATCCGAGACGTTCATCCGCATCACGAACGCCGAGCTCCTCGGCCGCGAAGTTCCGCTCCTGACGCCGAACGGCGAACGCCGCATCGACCGCCTCGTTCGCGAAGGCGGCGACGACCTCGTCATCGATTACAAGAGCGGCCAGCCATCGGAGGAGCGCATCGCGCGCGATCGCGACCAGGTGGCGAATTACTGCGCCGCAATGTCCGCGATCACCGGCCGGCCCTGCAAGGGCCTGGTCTGGTACATCGACGTCGATGTCGATCGCGCGGTGGAGGTGGATTAAAGGCGTTTCACCACAAAGACACAAAGAGCACAAAGAGATCTCTTCGTGTCCTTTGTGTCTTTGTGGTGAAACGCCTTTGAACAATAATCACGTATGCCGCTGTACAAAGTCGCACTCCTCTCCTTCGTCGCCCTCGCGACGATGGTCAACCCTCTCGCTGTCGCGCCGTCGTTCATCGCGCTGACGGATGGCGCTTCGCGCAAGACCCGCGCGAGCGTCGCGTTCGTCGCGGGCATCTCGTGCATCGCCGTCCTCACCGTGTTTTTCCTGGCCGGCAACTACGTCTTCAACTTCTTCGGGATCACCGTGCCGGCGTTTCAGATCATGGGAGGCGTGCTGTTTTTGACGAACGCGCTGCGCAGCCTGATCGCCGACGATCGGCGCTCCTTCAACATCGGCGGCGAGAAACGGATCGAGGACAGCGACGTTGAGAAAGCCGACATCGATCCGTCGTCGATCGCCATCGTTCCCATAGCCGTCCCGATGCTCTCCGGCCCCGGCGCGATCACATCGGTCATGGTCCTCGTCAACCTCTATCCCGAAATCGAGCAGCGCCTGGCCGTCATCGTGGCCATCGTCGCCGTCGGCGTCGTCTCCTGGCTTGTGCTGCTCTCCGCGGTCCCGCTCTCGCGCATCATCGGCGACCGCGGCCGCGCCGTCTTCACCAAAATCATGTCGCTGCTCCTCGGCGCGATCGGCATCCAGTTCATCATCAATGGGCTGAAGCCGGTGATCGTCGAGATCCTGAAAACGACGCCGTGAAGACACTCTTCCTCGTCAATTCGCGATCGGGATCGAATCGCCGCCGCGATGCCGCGACGCTCATCGCGAAGACGTGCGATTGGGATCACGAGATTGCCGCGTGCGGATCGATCGACGATCTCGATGACGTCATTGCCTCGGCTGCGTCGCGCGGTGTGAAAGCGGTCTTCGCCGTCGGCGGCGACGGAACCATCCACGAAGTTGCGAAGCGTTTGATCGGCACCGACATCGCGCTCGGCGTCGTCCCCACCGGATCTGGCAACGGATTCGCGCGTCACCTCGGGCTGCCGATGAATTTCCGGAAAGCGATTCGCGCGTGCTGCGGGTTACGCGTCGAGATCATCGACACCGCCACGGTCAACGGCAGGCTGTTCATCAACATGATGGGCATCGGCTTCGACGCCTGGATCGCCGATGCGTTCGCCGCCGCCGGCACGCGCGGCCTGGCGACCTACGTCCGCGTAGGGCTGCGCGGATTCGCGAGGTATGCAGCCGAGGAGTACGAGGTGACGGTAGATGGATCGATGACGCGGCATCGTGCGTTCGTCGTCGCTGTCGCCAACGCCAGCCAGTACGGCAACAACGCGCGCATCGCGCCGCTGGCCTCGATGCAGGACGGGATTCTCGACGTGACGCTGATCGAGCAAGCGCCGTTCTTCCGGCTGCCGCTGATCGCCGCGCAGCTCTTCGCAGGAAACCTGCATCGCGCGCGCGGCGTGGTGACGTTGCGCGGACGGAACATCAGCATCCACCGCACCTCGGCGGGCGCGGCGCATCTCGACGGCGAGCCGGTCACGCTGCCGTCGTTGCTGACGATCGACATCGTGCCGCGCTCGCTGCGGGTGATCGTGCCGGATTCCACGCGGGGGATTTAGGCGTAGTGCGGACGTCCCGTCTGCATCCGGCGGGCGTCTCGCCCGACGGGGGTTTCCGGGATTCAAGCGCAGGACGCGCAATGACTCAAGAAACCCCCGCCGGGCGAGGACGCCCAGCGGATGCAGGCGAGACGCCCGCACTACAATCGCGCCATGTCCAAGAAACGCATCCTCTTCCTCTGCAC
>Ga0157375_10003211_pt1 | contig 14187 bp, 13 predicted proteins | sample M35metaG_FD_115311 | JGI IMG/M metagenome (GOLD analysis project Ga0157375, IMG submission 115311) | Miscanthus rhizosphere microbial communities from Kellogg Biological Station, Michigan, USA - M3-5 metaG | ecosystem: Host-associated > Plants > Roots > Rhizosphere > Soil | place: USA: Michigan...
GACCTGGTGACGGCCTATCGGTAACTCATGTCGCCGTCGCGCTCGGGTCGGGCGTCGACCTGGTGACGGCCTATCGGTAACTCATGTCGCCGTCCCCGCCGGGGTCGGGCGTCGACCGGAGACTTCCGGGGGCGACTGACTATTGGCGCCGGATGTGACCGCATTCCGTTGTGGGAACTCTGTATTCGTTGTTGGAACATTTCAGCCGATCACCACGCACCTGAATAGGGTTGAGTTCCAAGCCTCGGAACTTTCGCGAAAGTTTGGTGCCACAATCGCGGGCGGGCTGTCGGGTCGTGACGGCGGCCGCGGGGCCTTTCACTGAACCCACCGTGCAGCGGCGAACCCCATCAACAGGATCGCCATGTCCGCCTCCGCGATCCCGGCCGGCCACGACCTCGCGACGAGTTCCGTCGGTGCGAGCAAGGTGCGGATGTCGTCCAGCAGCAACGGTGACCGGCGCACCGGGTTCGGATGATGCGCTGCCCCGTTCGAGCCTTGCCCGCTCCATTTGAGCAATAGGAGCTAATAGCATTACCGCGAGTTGGGCCACCAGATCCGTTGACATCCTCATTCGATGGGTGTTATGTCGGGTTTGCTGGATCAACAGCCGGTTGGGAATGGTTTCGCCGCCTCATGGGCCGCGGTGCCAGGAGAGTCGCTCGCCGCCCAGACTCGCCTCCGCGCTCGCTCAGGTCTGGGTCGCTTGCCGCCATTCAACGAGTCCCGGACCTCCGCCCGTTCGGAATTCCTCTGGCGATCGCTTCGAGGTGATGGCCGGGATATCACCACGAACCGGGACGGCACCGGCGTTGGCGTCGGGGGCGCCGTTACCGTCCGGTTCCCGCCACCCCTCCTCGGGCGAGCGCACCCGGTCGGCCGGGCGTGGATCCACCACCCCACCCGAAAGGAACCCGACCGGCTGATAGTGCTCCCGTGCCCACGGCGTCTACGACAGCGCGGGCACGGGGCTCCACCCTTCACCGACGAGCGGGTTGAACGACGGAAGCTCCTCGGCGGCACAACCTCGGTTTCGGCGGCCAGTGGGAGGATCGCCACCCTCATCCCCAGCAGAACGGACTCCATGAGCGCGGAAAAGACGCAGCGGCGACGAGTTTCACACCGGCGTTTGACAAATATACACGGCATGACATCGACTGCCAAAGGAGGGCGGGACCCCGCCGGACCTAGCTAGGGGCGCAGGTTTTCGTACCGCGAGTCCGCTCGGCCCCGCGTTGGCGGTTGACGTCCATGTAATTCCGAGCATCCAACCACCGGAAGGCACCAGAGACTCTGCGCGCCCATGCGTTTCCAGGATCAGGTACGCCGTCAGGCGCGGCTTGGGTTAACTTCATGTCCAAGAATCCGGCCATTCTGATGCCGTCCCTGATTGCGGAGGAAAACTTATGAGCGCGAACGTGTATGGCGTGACCGAAATCGTCGGTGACCTCCGCCGGATGGTGTGGATTGCAGCGATCGGGGTAGGGATTGCCCGGGCGTCGACGACCTTGCGCGGCCTTGATTGGTTCGAGGTCACCGACGTGCGTGGTCACATCAACGATGGTCTGGTCGAGCATTACCAGGTGAGCATGAAGGTCGGCTTCCGGATGGATGCGTGATCATCAGTGGGTGACCCGGGTCCCGGCAAGGTCTCGACAGCTGCCGGGTCTGCTGTGCTTACACGGTGCAGTCGGCTCGTCCGAGCAGCTGTCGGACAAGGTCCAGATCACCGGTCTGGAGTGCCTGACGTACCTGTGTCGACGAGCAGGGGCGACCGGATAACGACAGCATCGGGACGGCGATGGTGTCGAATCCGAGTTCGGATCCGATGTCATCCAGGAGCGCGACGTCGCCTTTGTTGTCGCGGCCGAACCGGAAGTTCTGTCCCACCACAATGGACCGCACCCGGAACCGATCGACCAGGACCTCGATCGCGAACTCCTCGGCGGTCGTGCCCGCCAGGGTCGGAGTGAAGGGCATGACGATCACCTCATCGATTCCGGCCGCCCGGGCGTACTCGATTCGTTGGTCGACCGTCATGAGCTGGTGGGGTGCCCGCGCGCAGTCGACAACCGCGAGCGGGTGCGGGTGGAAGGTCATCAGGACCGCGGGGACGTGTTTGCGCCCGGCCTCGAGAACGGTTCGGGCAACCAACTGTTGATGGCCCAGGTGGAAGCCGTCGAAAACGCCGATGGTCAGCACGCACCCGCCGTTACCGGTGGGTTCTGGTGTGGAGGGGTGAGCCGATCGGCCGGGCCGGCCCGACCCGGCCGTGGATGTGGTGGTGATCATGCCGCGTTCCCTTTCCGTTTGCCCATTGTCCAGCCCGGGTGACTACCCAGGCTGTGCTGAGCGTTGCTGTCTGGTTCCGATCCACCGGCGGAATCGGAGATCACGTGCGATGTCAATGCGATCTTGTCGACTGCCTCCGGCATTAGTGTGTGATGTCAGAAGCTGCACCGGCGCCGGCCCGGCACGTCACCCGGCTCGTCTCCCACCTTCCTGCGGACCGGCCGGCCGGTTCGTCCTTCCAGCCCGTGGGATCCGGTCCGCCAATGGCCGGGTGCCCGGACGTTCCGTGGGGGGCACCGGCCAGGGCGTGGTGTTCGGCTGCGCGGTCCGATTCGCATCAGCGTCCCGGAATCGCGGGTGCGATTCCGGGACGCTGATGCTCGGGTGGCCGAATCCTCAGCGGGTGAACGGAACCAGCTTCTCGCTGGTGGCCTCGGCCGGTTCCGGCTGACCTGTGACCGTAGATGTTCCGCCGTCGGTTGCCTTTTCATTTGTTGAAGGAACGGTGGGGGCCGGGATCTCCGACCCGGTCTGGTCGTCGTGAGGGTCGTCCAGGCGACCCATGCGGACCGTTCCGGGGACCACCGACAGGAGTAGCACGACCGCGATCATCGCGAGCCCACCGATCATGATCGCTACCTGCACACCCCACTGGTCGGCGACCGTACCCAGCGCGACCGCACCGACCGGGAACGACAGGGTGTAGACCACATGGCGCAGCCCGAGGACCCGTCCGCGCATGTGGCCGGCGACGATGTACTGGATCGCGGTGTTGATCGCGGAGAGCGAAGCCAGTGCCGCGGCACCCAGGATGGTCAGGGCGATCATGCCGACCAGGAAGCTATCGCTGAGCGAGATGGCCAATAGCGCCACGCCGTAGAGGACGACTGACCCGCCGATGACCCTGGACATCCGGAAGGTGTCGTTGAGGCCGGCGACGATCGGGGCGGAGAAGATTGCGCCCAAACCGAGGGCCAGGTTGAGGGCTCCGACGCCACCGGCGTTGACTCCGTAAACCTCGGCACCCAGCACGACGGTGAATCCGTAGATCGGGTTGCCCGCGAGGCCGATGAGCACCGAAAGCAGGATCGCGACCAAGATGCCTTTGGAGGCCCAGGTATAGCGACCGGCGTCGAAGGTCTGGACGAAGAAGTTCCCGCGGACCTGCTGTGCGTAGTTTACCGGAACCGTCCGCAGGGCGAACAGGGCCGCGATGACGAACAGGAACGATCCGGCGGAGATGAGGAAGGCCCAGTTCACGCCGAAAGCCAGCAGCAGGACGCCGGCCAGTGCCGGGCCCATGGCCTTGGCGATGTTGTTCTGCAATGAGTTCAGGGTGACGCCGGACATCAGGTCGCCGCGCGGGACCAGGTCGTTGATGAAGGCCGCCCAGGCCGGGATAGTCAGACCGTTGAAGACGGCGATCAGGCCGACCAGACACAGGATCACGGAGGGCTCGCGGACCTCGAAAAGGGTCCAGGCCGCCCACATCAACAATGTGGAGGCCATCATCCCGAACTGGGCGAAGATGATGAGCTTGCGCTTGTTGATCTTGTCTGCGAGCGCCCCGCCGATGGGGCCCATGATGACGCCGGGGACGTACTGAAAGGTCGTCGCCAGTCCCACGATCACTGCCGACCCGGTGATTTGATAAAGGACAATGGGCACCGCTATCGCGGTGAGGAACTTTCCGGTGTTCGTCAGCAGCGCGCCGATCCAGAAAATGCGGAAGTCGCGGTGTTTCAGGGCGCGCAGCGAATAAATGAATGTGCGCAACCCTCCCTTCTTCGGCGACGTCTTCACCGCGGATGCTGTGGACATTTTGGATCTCCTTTGAGCACGGCGCGCTTCACGGGAAGTGACAGTCGCCATTCGGATGGGGAAAGAGAGAAGAGGGAGAGACGCGGACTTTCCTGGGGTGCCGGTCCGCTATTTCCTCGACCGCTGGCGGTTATTCCATAACAACCGGTGCCGTTTGCCTAGGATCTCGTTCCGAGTCGCGGAACAGCAGCGGAGATCTCCCGGTCTGGTGAGGCTATGTGATGGTAGTCACGCGTGGTGGTTAACAACGGCCACACCGACGGTCACGACCGCGTCGTCAAACACGTCAAGGCACCTGCCGGTCAACCGCGCTTGGCTTCCGGAACCAGGAAAACGCAGACGCCGGATACGGTTCGCCTGCACGGGCGCAGCACGCGTGGCGCCACACAGTGGTCCTCAAGCACGTCATTTTTGGACGCGACCTGTTCCACGCTAAAAGCCCCGATGTCACAGAGAGTGACATCGGGGCTCATGGCTGGGCGATCATTCAGTGCGATGATTATTTCAAATCACTTCGGTGGTAGCACCTGGTCTTGTCAGACCTTCACCCCGGGCGGTAGTTCCAGGCCGAACCGGTTGGTCGACCAGGCCTGGTACTTGGGCTCGGCGATATTCACGATGTGGTTCATTCCCGCGTGCATGTCCCGCCAGAACCGCTGCAGATCCTGGTTGAAGTGCAAGGATCCGCCCCCGGCGTGCAGGAACAAGTCATCCACAGCGGCCAGTGCGCGATGCGTGGCTGCGCATTGGTTACGGGCGACTCGAAGCCGCTCTCCGAGATCGACCACCTGGCCCTTCTCGGCGATGTCATACACCCGGTTGAAGTCCGCTTTGAGTTGGGTGACCGAGGACTCGATCTCCGCCGCTGCGTGCCCGATGGTTGACAGGTGAAACGGGTCGCCCGATGCCCTTTGGCCGCTGATCGTCACCCGCTTCTCGGTAAACGCGATGGCCGCGCCCAGTGCGCCCTGCGCGATGGCCAGGGTTCCGGTCGCGACCGCGCCGGCGAACATCACGCTGCGCGGAATCGAGTACAGTGGGTTCTCCAGGCCGAGTTCCCGGGCGGCCGTCCCGGCGACGACACCCTCCTGCCCGATGACGCGGTAGTCCGGCACGAAGACATCGCGCACGATGAGATCCTTAGAGCCGGTTCCGCGCAGGCCCAATACATCCCAGGAGTCCTGGACGATCTCATAGTCCTCGCGGGGCAGGCAGAAGTGCCGCACGTCGCCGCGGTTGACGGTGCCGTCCGGATTCGCCACGAAACCACCGATCATCACCCACTGGCAGTGGTCAGTCCCGGAAGAGAACTTCCAGTGGCCGGTGAACCGGAATCCACCGTCCACCGGTGTCGCAACACCCATCGGGGCGTACGGGGACGCGATCCAGGTGTCCGGGTCATCGGCCCACAGCTCCTGCTGCAGCCGATCGTCGGACTGCGCGAGCTCGTGGGGGTGCACCCCGACGACGCCGGCAACCCATCCGGTCGCGGCATCGGCCGACCCGGTGGCCAGCACGGCGTCCATGAATTCCACCGGGTGCGCCTCCAGACCGCCGAAGCGTTTCGGTTGCAGCAGGCGCACCAGGCCGGTGGACTTGAGCCTGGCGGCGGTGTCGTCGGTGAGTCTTCCGAGTTTCTCGTTCGCGGGCCCGTTTTCCGCGAAATATGCGGCTGCGGCCTCGATGTTTTCCTGGACGGTGGTGGTGGACAGTCGGGTCGCGGTGGCGGCGAGCACGGCCATGGTCTTCTCCAATTCGGAATCAAGCTGCGGATTTCGTGAAGTTGATACTGCAGATTCCGGATCGGGGATGAATCCGCGCCGGACAGTGGGTTCAGGTGTTGGTGTTTGTGGGTTTCTTCTGGCGTGCGTGTCCCCAGTAATGTGCCCCGGGGTACCGGGTCGGGGTCCAGGTCGCATCGTCGATCAGAATCCCTCCGGTGCCGTATTCGACGGCGAATCCGGCGGGTGTCCCTGCGTAGAAGCTGATCGTCTTGTCGTTCGTGTGCATGCCCAGCGTCTGGACGATGGGCGCCGCGTCACGCATCAGCACCTTGTCCCAGGCCCGGCCGACCACGTCGACCTTGGTGACCTCGAACATGACGTGCCCGACCGCCGGTGCGACGCCGTCGACGTGGCCGAATGCGTAGGAGTGGTGCCGGGGATTGCAATGCAAGAACTTCAGCTCGACCTCGCGGTTGGGTCCGCCGTCCACGTAGTCGCTGAGTGTGAAGCCGAGCAGGTCGAAGTACAAGTGATGATAGGTCTTTTCGTCCTGGACGAACTGGAAGATGTGCCCCAGGCCGCCCAGCCCGGTCACGAATTCGGCCCCGGTCGGCGACGAGAACGCCAAGAACGACTCCTGCAGCGCGTAGTGCAGTTCGATGTCGAAGATGTCGTCCGGATCACGGAACCGGACGCCGCCCGATATGCGCCGCTCCTTGCATTCACCCTTGGCGAGCGGATGGATCTGGTAGCCGGAATCAGTCAGCCGGGTGACGATCGCGTCCAGTTCCTGCGGCCCGCCGACCTCCCAGCCCACCGCGGTCAAGCCGTCCTGGTCCGCTTTGCGGACCGCGAGACGGTATTCTTTCTGGTCCATTCGGAACTCGACGAAGTCGTCGGTGCGGTTGGCGACCTGCAGGCCGAGTAGGTCTGACGCGTACCGCACCCAGGCATCCAGGTCGGTGGCGTCGACCCGCAGGTATCCGAGGCTGCGGACCCGCGCGTTGGCCGTCGGGTCGATGATGCTGGAAGTCATGGCAAAGTCTCCTGTTTCCGTGCGAATCGGGGTTGGTGTTCTGGGGTCTCTGGGGAGTTCGAGGTCTCGCGGCGTCACAAGGTGCGGCCGACGAACCCGGCGACCACGCTGTTGAACTCCTCGGGATGCTCTACCTGGGCCCAGTGGCCGCACCGGTTGAGCAACAGCAGCCGGGAGTTCGGGATCAGCGTGGCCAGGCGCAGTCCATGTTCGAAGTGCACGACTCGGTCATCACGTCCGTGCACGATCAACGCCGGGATGTCGGTGCGCGCGAGGTTGGACAGGTCCATCGGCAGCCGGCCCCTGGGAATGCCGGCGATGAAGTTGTCCAGGTGGTCCTGCCGGGAACGTGCCGTCTCGGAACGTTGGTGCACCAGTTCTTCGGTGGCGAACTCCGGGTCGAAGCTCATGATGTTGACCAACCGGCGCATGCCTTCCACCGACGGATCGCGGTAGGCGGCCTGCAGGATCTTGATCCCTTCGGAAGGGCCGGCCGGCTGAAAGACCGGGTTGGCCGAAGCACCGGCACCGGAGCCCATCGTGATGATGTGGCTGATCCGGTCGGGGTGTGCAATGGCGAAGCGGAGGACGGTAGCGCCGCCCATCGAGTTGCCGATGAAGGCAGCCTTGTCGACGCCGAGTTCATCGAGAAGCTCGACGGAGGCCTGAACATGGTTGCGTTCCTGGAAGGTGACCGCGTCCGAGTCCCCCCAGCCGGGCATGTCGGGTGCGATGACCCGGAACTGGGTGGCCAGCTCCTTCATGTTGGGACCGTAGTTGCTCCAACCGGTAGCACCCGGACCGCTGCCGTGCAGCATGACCAGTGGATAGCCCGATCCCGCCTCCTGGTAGTGGATCTTCCAGGACTTGGTCTGCACGATCCGCGAAGTACCTTCTTTGGTCAGTTCGAGCGACATTGCCGTGAGCCTTTCTGTGATGAGTTCGACAGGTGGTGCCGCCGGTGACGGCGGAATGTGCGCGGTGAACCGCGCGAGAGTTTGTTACTTGCCAGGTCGCCGCTATCGCCCCGGACGGTCAGCGGTTGCTGCGTTGGAAATGCGGAGTTCAGGACTTCGCGGCGACGCGGGCGGTGGCCGCGGTCGCGGCCCGCGTCAACTCGCGGACCACCAGCAGCACCTCGGCACCCTGGAGTCCCTTGCGCAGCTGAGTGACCCGCAGGACGAGCTGGACCTCACCCTGGGCGTTGAGCACGGGGGCGACGATGGAGCCGATGTCGTAGGTCCCCGTTTCCACCAGCTCGACATGCTGGTAGCGGCCGGCGGCGTCCTTCAACCTCTGGTGGACTTCCCGCACCCGGGCCGGGGTCGGGGTCGGCTCGTTATAGAGCTGCACCGCGTCCACCACCGGGTCCAACCGGTTGTCATCGACGGTGTCGGCCAGAGTGAACGCCCACCCGGCTTCCCGGGTTCTGGCCAGGCGCTCACGCAGGAACTGCTTGGTCGTTTCATCCGCACCGGCGGCTCGATGCAGCCAACGCTCGATCTCGACCTTGTCCCATGCGACGAACAGCTCACCGAGCGGCGGCATCAACGGGAAACGGGACCCCAGGACGGTCTGCGAGCTCAGATCGTCGCCGATCGCGGTCGCCACCGCGGCGACCTCGTCGCCCACTCGGGCGTACGCGGTGACCTCCGCGCTCAGCCCCTCGGCCAGCACCTCCAGGTCGGCGCGGGCCTCGTGGGCCAAGGCCACCGCGGAGGCTAGCTCGGTATCCGACCGCACCAGCAACGAACGAGGCGTGAACCCGCCGTACCCACCCTGGAAGAACAGCAACGGAACCACCGACCGGTGCACCGTGAGGTCCTGAACAGCCCCCAGCACGATGTAGTGATCACCGCCGTCCAGTTCCGCGTGGAAGGTGCAATCGATCGACGCGACAACGTCGGCCAACACCGGCGCACCATGCGCGGACGTCGACCAGGCAACCCCAACAAGCTTGTCGCCCGAAGGGCGCGCCAATTTCCGGCAGAGATCCTCCTGGTCTTGCGCCAAAATATTCACCGCGAACCTTCCGGCGGTTCGCAAACGTTGGTACGTATATGACGATTTCGTTGGCAGAAAAGCAATCAAAGGTGGATCCAGAGAAACCGAAGTAAACGTCCCCACCACCATGGCGATGTTCTCACCATCCGCCGCTACCGCCGTGATCACAGCGACGCCGGTCGGATAATGACCCAGCACTTCACGGAACTTCTCCGAGGTGATGGCCGGGATTTCCAATGTGTTCGTCACGGTCGCTCCATGGTTTCCTGAGGGGATCATTGCCTGATCTGATGGCACTGATTTGACCGCAACCTTCTGTCATTGCCAACGTTCTCGTTCCGAGTCACGGAACAGATGCGAGTATCCGTCCGCGACTCGGCACATCCCCGGCTTGACACCGCTGGTCCGCTCAGTCGGCTCCGTTCGAGGAGGTTCTCCGCAGTCGGGGCCCAGCAGCGAACCGAGGCCCAAGGGCGCACACCTACTACACTCGGACTGGAAGATCACCGCCGCGCGTGGTTGCGTCCAATCAACGTGACCGGAGGGTTGGATGTTTTTGTGAGTCTCTCGGACCGACCAGCGGGACAGGATGCGGTCGCTGACGATGCGGCTGACATCGGTAGTTCGGCATCGTCGGCCACCAAGGCGCTCGCCCTGTTGGATTGTTTCCGGCAGAACAGCAACCCGATGGGCGTCACCGAACTTGCCCGGCGGACCGGGCTGCCCAAGTCAACCGCCTTTCGTCTTCTCACCCACCTCGAAGAGATCGGGTACGTGGGACGCGACGGACGTCGCTACCGGTCCGGCTGGCTGTTGTTCGAACTCGGTACCGGTGTCAATTCGATTGCCCCCGTCCGGATGCGGAACATCTCACTGCCTCATATGGCAGACCTCTTTGCGCAGACCCGTCAGACAGTGCACCTCGGCGCCCTGCACGGTCGGGAAATCATCCACGTCGCGAGGATGCGTGGCGCCCAGTCGGCGGTCTCACCGATTCGTTTCGGTGGGCGTGGGCCGGCTACCTGCTCCGCTATGGGCAAGATAATCCTTGCACACCGACCGCCGGAGGTCATTCAGCAAGTGTTGTCGGGTCCACTGGAACGCATGACACGCTATTCCATTATCGCTCCGGGCGTTCTTTTTCAGCAATTGCGCGACGCCCGCGAACGCGGCTACGCGGCCGAACGGGAGGAAACCGCCATCGGGCTGGTGGCCATTGCCGTGCCGATTCACCGGGGGCGGTCCGTGGTGGGTGCGTTGTCGATCGCGGCACGTTCAACGGGGTTCGACGAGCAGACCTATCTTCCGGCCCTGCGCAAGGCCGCCGAAAGGATCGAACTCGAGATGAACCGAATGGATTAGTTCGGAGCCCCTCTAGGTCGTCGCCGGTGGGACGACCCGAACCCGAATGCTCTTGGATCCTTCGCCTGTTCGCCAGCGCACCGGACTCCTTGTGGTGCCCTTCGGGCGTTCATCATCATTTGCCTGCCAGACCCATGTCCATATGTCACCACACCGGAAACCGTTCCCGTGGTGGGTTCGGTTCATACGGTGGTTGGGAGGGGTTCGGGGGTGCTGCCGCTGGTGAGCAGGGGGATCAGGATTTTTGTTGCCGAGTCGGCCCGCACGGGGTACCCGAGCGCCGGCGCGAGCATGAAACCGTCAATGAATCGGGCCACGATCCACGCCAGATCCTGGCCGACCTGGTGGCCACCGTGTTCCTCGGGAACGATCCGCCCGAAGAATGATGCCAAGTCGGCCTCGGCCGCGCTGGAGCCTTCCAGTACTGCTGACCCGCCCAATGTGGGGGGTTCCCAGCGTTGCATCTTGAGCAGGAGCCCGGCTTTGACGGTGTCCGGTTCGGCCCGTACGCGGTTCATCATCGTCTCCAGCGCCCGGGACAGTTCCGGCCAGCTGTCGGTCGGTTCCGTCAGTGACCGCAAGGGTTTCAACAGGGCCAGGAACGGTTCGGCGACGGCGGCTTTCACCAGGGTGTCCTTGTCCTTATACCGCCAGTAGACGGAGCTGCGTTGCATCTGGGCGGCCGCGCAGATCCGGCTGATGGTGGCACCCTCGTACCCGTGCTCGGCGACTAGTTTTCGGGTCACCCGCAACAGTCGATCGTCTCCTCCGCTCGCCTCAACTGCGGACGCGGTGGTGGCACGGTCGGGCTCACGGGCCAGCGACTGGGCTGACCCAAGAAGGAATCTAAAAGCGCCGTCCAAGGCCCGGGCCAGGATCCGGCTGCGGCGGATCGCCGCCTGCTCATCCACCACGACATCCGAGATGTAATGCCCATCAAGGAACGTCAGGCTCAAGGTGGTCATCCACAGGATCCCGGCGGTGTGGTCGACGCCGCCGGCGTCCGGGTGGGAGGTGAAAACCGCCGCCCACCAAGCCTGGACTCGGGTGAGCGCCGCGGCCCGGCGCCGCCGGAATGGCTCCTGCACCTGCGAGGCGGCCGCGCTTCCTTCCAACGCTAACATGATGCCCAACCGCAGGGATCGCTCGGACTCCGTGACCAGCAATCCGGGCCCGAGCTCGGTGAGCAGCTGGTCGAGCAGTGGACGGTCGGGATCGAAGGCGTTGTTCCAAGGGCGGTGCGACCGCGGGATCGTTGAGTACGAATTCTCCAGCGCGGCCGCGATGAGCTCGTCCTTGGTCTCGAAGTACCAGTAGATCGAGCTGGCCGGCCGTTCGGTGGCCTTGACGATGCGCGCAATGGTCGTGTTGTCGTACCCGTACCGACCGATCAACTCAACGGTGGCTTGCAGGATGCGCCGGAGGGTGACTTCCCCGCGGGCATTGCGGCGGCTGGAGTTCATCGAGACCTTCCTTCGTGCCAAGGCGCTACTGGACAACGCCGCAGGGCCGCCGACCGACATCCCGTCCATTCACCGTTCATCGAACGACGAAAAGTCGAGCCTTGCCAGATCTTGGAACAATCACTACAGTTAACTGTACCAAGCACTACGGAAATCGTCCATACGGATCCCGGGCGGCGGTTGACCAGCTCAACGGTGAGCAGCACACACAATCTGGAGTAGGCCCGTGACCGTAACGATGGACCAGCGGTCCGTCCTGCCCGAATGGCCAGTGCGGTCGGCACCCGCCAGAGCGGGCCTAGGTCACTGCGTCAGCCATCGAGGCGCTGTAGATGGGACGTCTCGCGCGGTGCCGGGGGCAGCAGTAAGCGTCAGCGACTCGCCAGACGGGCCGACTTCCGATGTCCACCGCGATCCGGTCGCCACCCCGTCACCGGAAGGACCGGAGCTTAGACATGTCTGGTAAATCCCTGGCAGCACACCGCGTTCTGAGTTTGGCAGGCGCAGCGGTCATTGCTCTGTCTGCGGCTGCCTGCTCCTCCTCGTCCGCAAGCGATTCTGGGTCGGCGCAGGTCCCGGAGCTCAGGGTTGGTGCCGCTCCCTCGCTGGCCGGTCTCGGGCTGCAGGTCGCGATCAGCCAGGAAGCGGCCTGTAAGGACAACCTGATCGTGACCTCGACGGTCAACAGGTCCGCGTATGATTCGATGCCGCAGTTACTCAGCGGCGGGCTGCAGGTCGTCCAGATGGACACCATCACCTTTCTGCAGGCCCGCACCCAGGGCCTCCCGGTCCAGATCATCGCCGCCAACGGTGAGCAGTCCACCGACGGAAAGCCCGGTCAGCAATCAGCGGGCAGCATCGTCACCACCCCCGACAGCCCCATCACTTCACCCAAGGACCTCGCCGGTAAGAAGGTCGGCGTCCCGGGCATCAAGACCCAGGTCTGGATGAACATCCGGGCCATCGTCGACGCCGACGGCGGCGATTCCGCCCAGATCGAATTCGTCGAGGTCCCGCCGGCCCAGATGATCGACCTGCTCAAGAAGGGGGACATCGACGCCGCTATACCGAGCGAACCCCTAGCATCCGACTCGATCGCCAACGGCGTCGTCAAGTTCATTCGCAACACCGACGTGCCCGGCAACAAAGGGGTGCCCAGCTCGGTCTACGTCGCAACCGGGGACTACGTCGACCGGAACCAGGCCGCGATCAGAAAGTTCGTCTCATGCGTTCAGGACGCGGCCAAAGATGTCAATGGGAACCCTGAACTGGCAGCCGAAGTCGCTCGAAAGCGGCTCGGCTACAAGACCGAGCAGCTCACGAATGCGTTTTACCAGACCTTCGGCACCGATGCCGTCACCCCGGCCGAGATCGACAAGATCGCCGCTCTCGCGGTCAAGTACGGAATTCTGACCGAACAGCCCGATGCCGCGGGCGTCCTGGCCGGTCCGAGTAGCTGACATGACCACCCCCACGACCGGCACTTCAAAGACCATCGGTCAACCGTTCGCCAGGAAAGCATCGCCCAAGATCAGCGGACTGATGGGCAAACTCATCGCCATTGCCGCGGTCCTGGTGCTGTGGCAGATCATCGCGATCAGCCCGATCGCCGACGGTGGCCTGCCCACCCCGGTCGAGGTGTTGCAGGCCTTCATCGGGCTCTTCGGAACCAGCACCTACTGGGTCGCGATCGGGGCCACCCTACGCACCTGGGCAGCCGGGTTGGCGCTGTGCGCGGTGATCGGGGTACCCGTCGGCCTGCTCATCGGGACCTCCCTGCGAGCCTCGAAAAGCACCCAATGGATCATCGATTTCTGCCGCACCATCCCGGCCATCGCCCTGCTGCCCCTCGTGCTCCTGCTGTTCGGCCCCACCTTCCGGATGGAAATCACGATGATCGTGTTGGCCGCGATCTGGCCGCTGCTCATCCAATCGATGTACGCCGCCAGGCAGGTCGAACCACTGCTCAAGTGGGTGGTCAGGGTTTTCCGGATTTCCACCGTGGACCGACTCCGCTACCTGTGGGCACCCAGCGTCTCCCTGTTTGTCTTCACCGGGCTGCGGCTGGCCGCGACGATGGCCCTGCTGATGACAATCAGCGCCGAATACATCGGCGGTGCCGCCGGTCTGGGCCTGGAACTCTCCTACATGGATCAAGGCCTGAACCGGCCCGAGGTCTTCGCCTACGCCATCACCGCCGGCATCATCGGCCTGCTCATTAATACGATCATCATCGGGTTACAACGCCGCCTGTTGTGGTGGCACCCCATCATCCGAGGAGAGCGTTCCGTATGAAGCGCCTCAAGTCCTTCGCCTGGGAGATCTGGCTCCCCATCGTCCTGATCGGCGCCTGGCTCATCCTGTCAGCAGGCAGCAGATCGTTCTACTTCCCCGCCCTGAGTTCGATCCTGCAGAAAACCCAGGAAGTGTGGTTCTTCAACGGGATCGTCGAGAACATGCTCCCCAGTTTGATCAGAATCCTCGC
>Ga0157375_10003213_pt1 | contig 14185 bp, 13 predicted proteins | sample M35metaG_FD_115311 | JGI IMG/M metagenome (GOLD analysis project Ga0157375, IMG submission 115311) | Miscanthus rhizosphere microbial communities from Kellogg Biological Station, Michigan, USA - M3-5 metaG | ecosystem: Host-associated > Plants > Roots > Rhizosphere > Soil | place: USA: Michigan...
ATGATAGCGGTTTCGCGGGAGCCTTCTTCACCTTTTAAAAGATAGCCGTTCCATTCTTTTTTGCGGGAAGTTTCTTCTGATTCAGGATTACGGTATTTTCCGGTCAGCGAACCGCCTGCAAGAGGCGACCAAAACGCAACACCTAAACCAAGCGCTTCAGCCATAGGAAGCAATTCTCTGTCGGGCGTTCTTTCGATCAAATTGTATTCAATCTGAATTCCCGCGATCGGTGACCATCCTCGCAAATCAGCCATTAATGAGGCATTCGCAATTCTCCAGGCCGGAAAATTTGAAAATCCTGCGTATAAAACTTTTCCGTCTCTCACCAGGTCGTCAAATCCGCGAACGATCTCTTCAATCGGCGTTTGTCCGTCCGAAAGATGCGCCCAATAAAGATCGATGTAATCGATATTCAATCTTTTCAAACTTGCTTCCACTGAACGGATGAGGTTTTTACGACTGTTTCCGGTGGTTAATAATTCTTTGCCGCCCATGGTATATTTTGTGGCTAAAACTAAATTTTGACGTTTATCAGCGATCATTTTGCTTAATAATTCTTCTGATTCACCGAATTGATAGCCATCGGCGGTGTCTATGAAATTTCCGCCTGCTTCAAGGTATCGGTCAAAAACTCTTTGAGCTTCTTCGGGTTGGGAGCCGTAGCCCCATTTTGTTCCGAAGGTTCCGGTTCCTAGAGCCAGTTCTGAAACTCTAAGTCCGGTTTTGCTGCCGAAAATTTTGTATTTCATGTTTTCTTAGTTGTTAAAAGTAGCGAAAGCCCCTTCTGTAGCTGCAAAGAAATTATCGTACAATAATCCTGTATTTCCTACACGGATTTCGTAAATATTTTCCTGAAGTGCTTTTATCAAGTCATTGGCAACGTCTGAAGGTGGAATTCCGTTTTCTTTTCCTCCGATTTCTGCTGAAAAATCTGTATTGACTAATGGTGGCATCAATTCAAAAACTTTTACATTGGTGTCTTTTGCCAATTGGAATCTCAAAACTTGGGTGTGAGAATGCAGTGCAGCCTTAGAATCAGAATAAGTCGGAAGATGATAACCAGGAACGAAACCTACGATTGAAGAAACATTCACGATAGCGGACTCATTTTGTTCTTTTAATAAAGGGAGGAATTTTTCTGTCAGTCTGATTGGCGCGAAATAGTTAGTTGTAAACTCTTCCAAAGCTTTTGTGTACGTATCAGAGCTTTCTGAAATAGTGTAATAATGAGCGTGACCGGCATTATTAATTAAAATATTCAAACCTCCGAAAGTTGTTTTTACTTCTTCGAATAATCTGTTGACGTCGCTTTCATTTGTAATATCAGCCTGAATAGTGAATACGTTTTCTAAATCTTTCGCCGCAGCTTCTAATTTTTCTTTGTTTCTTCCAACGATGATGATTTTATTCGCTGGGCTTAATGCTTTTGCAATTTCTAAACCGATTCCTGAACCTCCGCCAGTGATCAAAATTGTGTTGTCTGTAATGTTCATAATAATTTGTTTTTGTTTATTTATATTAAATTTAAATATTGTACTATTTGGTACAAAATATAATAAAAAATTTTATTCAAAGCTGGAAACTGGAAGTCTGAGGCTGGAAGTTAATAGCTTAACTAAATAGACGATACAGTATTAACTTCTAGCTTCCATCACCCAACTTCCTACCAATTTATTCCAGTAATTTTAAGTTCAGTTCAATCATAGAACGAAGGATCTCCGGAGAGTTTTCCATGCGTCTTGTGACATGAATTCCGTTCCATAAATTGGTTAAATGCCAAGCCAGAATTTCAGGATTTTCTGTGTTTTTAATCTGTCCGTTTTCCTGAGCTTTTTTGATGGTTTTTGCGAAAATTTTTTGAAGCCCTTTCAATAGATTTACTGTTACCTGTTTGATGTCATCATCTTTTTCAGAAAGCTGAACCAGTGCATTTCCAAGGTAACAACCTCTTTCTCTGCTGCAATCGTTGGTTTTTGCCAGACTTAAGAAAAACCGTCTGATAAACTCGATCTGATCGTCTGCATTTTCAATTTCCTGCTCGATTTTATGGTTAAAACCTTCGGCAAATTGCTTGATAGACCGCATATACAATTCCTGTTTTCCACCTTTGAAAGCAAGATAAAAACTTCCTTTTCCGATTCCCATGGCATTCAACAATTCGTCTGCAGAAGCTGTATCGTAGCCTTTGTTTCTGAAAACTTCAGTCGCTTTTTCAATTGCCTGATTTTCGTCGAATATTTTTGGTCTGCCTGCCATTTCTTTATTTTGATGAGACAAAGGTATATAATTGTACTGATTGGTACAAAATAAAATTTCAAATATCTTTTATAGTTTTTGTCGATAATATCACATGAAAATTATTTGAGAAGTTCTAGAACCCTTTCAAATTCAAGGTCGCGGCTTTTTAGGATGTCCTGATCTTTGTATTTAATGAATTCATTAATTCTGATTCCGACTTGTTGAGTCTGGGTATTGTCAGGATAAAAAATTCCGTTTCCGGTAAATTCTAAAACATAATCACCGGGTAGATTAACTTTAACCAAATCTCCGTCTGCACCAGAAGTCTGTTGACCGATTGTCAGCGATTGCGGAAATATTTTCTGTAAACTCATAGAATACCATTCACTTGCACTGCGGGTATCGGCATTAACAAGAATGAAAACTTTTCCTTTGTAAAGATGAGTTGTTTTATCGGAAATTACAGGGAAATAATCATAATCCTGATAAGAAAATGTACCTATATTTTTAAGATTTGGTTTGTAGTATTTTCCGAAATAATTTTCTTTTGGCGAAAAATATTTATAGACATAATGATATATAAAACCACCCCAGTCCGGATAAGCTCTCATATCAAAAACGATGGCTTTTTTCTGTGAAGCATCTTTCAAAATACTGTCCATTACGGCATCTGTCTTATTATCATCCACATTATTGATAAAATCCAACGTTTCATTGATTTTAAAATAAGCAATATCTTTATGAGCTAAACGGCGGCTTTCGATCTTGCGGTTTTTGTTGTTGACATAGTCTGCAAGTATGGCAACCTGTGATTTATCAGTTGTATTAATTAAAGAAATTTGAGTGGAAAATTTCTGGGAACCGGACTGTACTTTTACCGTTTTCGTTGGAAGATTGTCTGACCAGATCAAATTATTTTCATATTTTGAAAGAACAAATAACAATTTTTGATGATTGGAAACCGAAAGCAATTTACTTTTTTCATTAATGATCTGTGAAATGCTTTTTCCATTAATTTCTGTGATTTTATCGCCAACTTTAATCTTTGCTTTAGTACAAATTTCCGGGAAAATAAGATTCGTTACCAGTAAATGATCATCCACGATCTGAAAATCAAACGGCGAATAATATGAAATGTTGAATAAAATTTGGTCTCTGTAGTTCAATTGACGGTAAAAACTAAACGCATGGCTGTCCTGAAATTGAGAAACAGCTTTTGAAAGAACAGTTTCAAAATCCTTTCGTGATGGTGATTTCACAGCTTCATCCAACAAATTATTAAAGAAAGAATCAAAATTTTTATCCATCAGATATTTGTGTGGAAAGAGATAATCTACAATCCCCTGAATTTTCGCCAGTGTCAATAAACGATATTGTAAAGGAAGATTTTCTTCTTTCGGAAACGGATATTTTTTCTCATCACTGATTGATTTTCCTTTTTCTAAAAGTGTATAATCAAACCTGTTTATATAAATACTGTTAAGCAAAGCCTTGTTTTCAGCGGTAATTTTTTTGCTTTTTTTAAACCAATCGAAATTTTGATTAATGGATAAAATATCTTTTTGATTATCTACAATCGGGGTTGTAGTGAATTTTGTGTTTAAGTTTTTAGTTAACTGATTTACAATATCATTGAAATTATTTTTAGCATTTACATTTTCAATATTTGCGAGAAACAAACTGTCTGCATCAATTTTACCACTTGCAAGATCAGGATGATAATACTTCAGGAAATTCCATGTTTTTATGAAATCATAGTATTGTTCTTTTTGAGCGAAAATAAATTGTTGAAACAAGAAAAATAATAAAATAAATGCCGTTTTTTTCATGGTAATAAGTAATTTTTAAAGATAATATTTATGTATCAATAAAAAATATTTATTAAAAAGAGTTTTTTAAATCATTACATCAAAGCTCATAAAGATAGCTGTTTCCAGGGAATCATTGTATAATTTGGTGTTAATTCCAGTGAAATAAAAACCTGCTTTCTGATAAAATTTAATGGCGGGATAATTGGTGTTCTGGGTTTCCAGCTCTACGATTCTGCATTGTAATTCTCTTGCTTCCCGATTGACCGCTTTAATTAATAATCTTCCGATATTTTGTCCACGAAATTTTTCGCTGACCAACATATTTTCGATAAAAAGGCTGTTATTCCAATCTCTGAAATCGCAGATGATCCAGCCAATTAATTCGTTATTTTCAAAGGCTCCGAAAGAATGTCCTTGCTCAATAATTGTATTAAGTTCGTCGATATCCTCAGAATTTGTTTTCCAGATTTTCTTATACTGTTGATTTTTTTCTCTTAAACTAAATTCAAATGTATTCCCGATTTCGATGCTTGAAATGGAGAAAATTTTATCAGTTTCATAACCGTTTAGTCCCCAGTTGATTGTTGGATTGGAGGTGAGTTTTTCTAGTTTTTTGATCTGTATCATTAAAATAGAATGATATTTAGTTGATAATCAGTAATTTGCTGCAGAAATCATTTTTGTCATCTTCATATTTATTAGGAGCCGTTTCCTTTGTGTTATACTTTATTAACTCTACGGCTAACTTGAATTTATCAAACTTCTTAATAATATTATAGCTTTTTATCTGATTATAAAATGGAAATGATAATTCAAAATAATCAACTTTTTTATCATTAAATTTATAATACTTGATGATGTTAGTTCCTCCATATCTATAACCAATATCAAGAATCATTTTTCCGTTGTCTAAAATTATAGGGTAATGGTCTGTGTTATAAATGGTTTTATCATCAGAATTAAACACTAAGTAACCATCTATTTCAAAAGCCTGAATTTTAAATATATAAAAATGATATTCTTTAGAAACTAAGAACATTTTATATTTTTTACTGCAAAACGAAATTTCTCCAATTTGACCATCTTCAAAACTTTTAGAATGAACGCAATGCTCTGTGATTATGTTAGGGAAATTCTTCTGAAATTCAGTATTTAAAATTTCATTTTCTTGTATAATGGGTTTTTGACTTCTGGGAATACTATCTTTAATTGCATCAAGATATTTTTTCTTGCTTAAAAATTCAACAGAAGCTCTGGTATTTGAAGATACATCAAAACTAAAATCATCACAACTGAAGTTTGGATTAACCTGTGCTGACAGTTTTAAAGACATCAATACACACATTGTGAAAAATAATATTGTTCTCAATCTGCTGTAATTTTTAATTTATATAAATAAAATATAGGCTTCAAAATTAATCAAAATTTCACATTCCAAAACTTTCAAAACCCTTAAATTTGTTTCCAATAAAAATTTACTAGATGCTTAGGAAAATTTCGATTGCGGCGGCTACTTTCCTGTCCGTGATTACAATCAATGCTCAGAAGAACAAAAATTCTCAATTAGAAAGACCGAAATTAGTGGTAGGTTTGGTAGTAGACCAGATGAGGTGGGATTATTTGTACCGTTTCTATAACAAATATGGTAACGACGGTTTTAAAAGATTATTAAGCACAGGATATGCTCTGAATAATGTACATATTCCTTATGTTCCTACGGTTACGGCTTTGGGACATACCTGTATCTATACAGGTTCGGTTCCTGCTATTCACGGGATTGCGGGAAATGACTGGAACGACAAGGAAACAGGAAAAAATGTTTATTGCACAACCGACGAAAGCGTACAGCCTGTCGGAACAACCAATGCGAAAGTAGGAAGTCATTCTCCGAAAAATCTTTGGTCAACGACCGTTTCGGATGAATTAAGATTAGCAACGAATTTTCAGGGAAAAGTAATCGGGGTTTCTTTAAAAGACCGTGCTTCGATTCTTCCGGCTGGTCATACGCCGAACGGAGCGTATTGGTTTGATGATTCTTCTGGAGATTTCGTGACAAGTACTTGGTATATGAATGATTTACCGAAATGGATGAAAGATTTCAACGCGCAGAATTTACCGGATAAATTGGTGGCAAACGGCTGGAATACATTGCTTCCGATCAATCAATATACAGAAAGTGCGCCCGATAACTCTTCTTGGGAAGGACTTTTGGGAAGTGCAAAAACTCCGACTTTCCCCTACAGTAATTTGCCAAAAGATTATCAGGAGAGAAAAGATAACATTCGCTACACGCCTTTCGGAAATACGTTGACCTTAAAATTAGCCGAAGCTTCTGTGGAAGGTGAAAAGCTGGGAGCCGACAATATTACGGATATGTTGGCGATCAATTTGGCTTCGACAGATTATGCGGGTCACAAATTCGGACCGAATTCTATCGAGGTTGAAGATGTTTACTTAAGATTAGATCAGGATTTAGCGGAATTTTTCAATTATCTGGATTCAAAAGTCGGAAAAGGGGAGTACACAGTTTTCCTTTCTGCTGATCACGGTGGAGCGCATTCTGTAGGGTTTTTGCAGGAACATAAAATCACGACAGGTTTCTTCGGCGAAGGAATGGAAAAAGATATTAATGACAAACTGAAAGCAAAATTCGGGGTTGATAAACTGATCAATGCGGTTGACAATTACCAGATCTATTTTGACAGGAAATTATTGGAAGACAATAAACTTGAATTAAATGATGTAAGAGATTTCACCATAAAAGAAATTGAGAAAGATCCGACAGTCTTATATGCTGTTTCTGTAGATAAAGTTCAGGAATCTACCATTCCGGAGCCGATAAAACAAAGAATTATCAATGGGATCAACAGACAGAGAAGTGGGGATATTCAATTGATTTCTCATGATTCTATGCTTCCTCCATATTCAAAAACAGGAACGACGCACAGCGTTTGGAATTCTTATGATTCACATATTCCTTTGATTTTTATGGGATGGGGAATTCAGAAAGGAGAAAGCAATAAGCCCTATTTTATGACGGATATTGCGCCTACAGTTTCTTCATTATTAAAGATCCAGTTTCCAAGCGGAAATGTAGGGAATCCTATTACAGAAGCTATCGGAAGATAATTTTAATCTTAGATAAAAATTAAAAACCCCGCAAATGCTTGTTTGCGGGGTTTTTTATGAGAATGAATTGATGTTGATCATTAAGATCTGATCAATTGCTGTATTTGCCTTTGGTATTGAGCATTTTGCTTTCTGGTCTTTAAAATAAAATATAAAAGGGATGAGATAAAAATCGCCCCAATACATAGAATTATTATCGTAAGATATGTATAATACGCCTTAAGTTCCTGACTTTTCTTTAAAGTTTCCTTATTATGATTATTAATGGAATGATTGATGGAGCTTAATTCGTTTTGTTCTCTTTTAAAGCGTGTTTCAAAGTATTTTTTATTGTACTCCTGATACAGATTCTGTTTGCCGGTTGCCAGATAATTATCTGCCATTTCTTTGTAAATTCCTTCATTTAGAACAAGATCGCCTATATTTTTGGATAGATTTTCAGCTTTTATTAAAAGATTCAAAGCAGTCTGATTTTCTCGGTTTTGCTTGTACATTTCTGCCATGCCTTTTAAGGCGAAAGCTTCAAGACTTTTTGCATTAATTATTTTTGCATAATCTACAGATTTCAAAAATGCCAGGTGTGCTTTTTCCATCTGATTAAGATTAAGATAGCAATATCCGATGTTGTAATAAACAATGCTCATATTGGCATAAGCCGATTTTTCAGTGCTTACTTTTTCAAAATTTTTAATTGATATTAAAAACTTTTCCAGCGCAATTTCAGAATTAGACTGGCTTTTATAAATCATTCCGCGAATAGCATAGCTTCTGGCGGTTTCGGTGTGTCTGTCATCCGAGTTTTCTGGCAGTTTTTCAATATAAACATCAGCTTCGTTCAAGGTTTCAAGGCTTTTGCTGAAAAGTTCCATCTGCTGATACTGTATCGCCACAGAAATTAAAACGGTGGCCTGGGTTTTTATATCATTTGTTTTTTGTGCAAGTTCTTTTGCTTTTAAGATATATTTTAAAGACTCGTCAAAGTTTCTTTTAGCAATATTTGCCGTAGAAAGCAGCATATAAATTGAGATCGATTTGTTGATATCTTTCTCTTTTTTAAGCAATTGATTGGCAATATTTATCGTGCTGTCAGGGTTTACGTAAATCTCCTTGCGGGCTTTTTTCAATAGAGAATCATCCGAAATTTTTTGTCCGTACAATGAAATATGACAGATAAAAAGGGCTGTTACAATGATTTTTAAAACTGATTTCATGACGTTCTGCTTTTACTGATTTCCTGAATATAGGCGTTCGGAGACATTCCTGTTACAGATTTAAACACAGTCGTAAATGCGCTGTGCGAAGAAAATCCCGAAAATTCTGCGAGATAACTCACCTTATAATTAAGATAACTAGGATCTGTTTTTAATAAATGCGCAATATGATTGATTCTCAATTCATTAATGTAACCATTGAAGTTTTTTTCTTTGCTATTATTAATGACTTCGGAAAGATATTTTGTATTGACTCCCATTTGCGCAGAAAGCATTGAAAGCGACATGCTTTTGCTTAAATATTGATCAGATTCTTCCCATTCCTGTAACTTTTGGAGGATTTCGTCTTCTTTTTCCTTGGAAATTTTGTTGGAATCTTTTTCCAGTGATTTTTCAATAGTAACAGTCAGTTTTTCCTCTTTAGGATGCGGTATTGTGTGTTCTCTTTTGCTTTGTTTTTCGAAGAATTCAAATTGCTTTTTTAAATCTTTGTTTTTGGTATTTTGTGCAAAAAAATAAATAATTAAAACAATGATTATTGCTAATAAAATAGAGGTCAAAATCCAGAATCGCTTTAATTCATTCTGTTTCTGAAATTCCAGATTTTTATTCTGATAATTTTCTACAAGCTTTACAATGTAACGTATTCCTTCTTTTTGGCTGGAGTCCAGTTGGGTTTTGGTTTCCATGTAAAATTTGTTGTATTGATGGTATTTTTCATCATTATGCAGCGCAAAATAATTTTTGGATAAAGACTCGTAAATTCTTATTTTCAATCCGTTATAAGGCAGATTTTGAATTTTTGCTAAGGAAATTTCTAAATTTTCAACTGCTTTTTCATAGTTTTCTTTCATGAAGAAATAACGTGACAGATTTTCATAAGCTAAAGCGGTAAGAAATTGATAATTAGAATGTTGATTGAGATCAGTAATGATATTTTCAAAAGAAATTCTGGCTTCTTCCACTTTTCCCTGTCTCATCAGATATGAAGAACGGAAAATTTTATTCTCTATCCCTATAATTTTGTTTTCTTCATTATGATGATCAATGTACAGGTCGCTTTTGTTGAGATTTTCCAGAGCTTTTTTGTAATCTCTTGTGATTCCGCAGTTTAAAGCCTGAAGCTGATAGAGCTTTGCGATGGTTATTTTTGATTTCTGATCGTCATTTCTGAATGTTTTTTTGTCATTTAAAAGATCAGAAATAATTTTTTGTGACTGATTATAAAGATCAAGATTTTGGTACTGATCCGCAAGACTGTAATCCGTGAAAAGTCTTAGAAAACCTGAATAACCCTGTTTTTGGGCATCTTCATTTTGACCTGAGATATTGACGGATTCTACATAATCCCCCTTCATTGCATATGCCTGAGAAATGATGTTTTGTAAAACTGTTTTATGTTCGATATTTTGATCGCTGTTTAATAAGCTTTGAGTATAGTTGATGCAGTCATCCGGATTCTGATATAATTTATGAAAAGCTTTATCTGCTAAAATACTAAAATCGGGTCCGGATTGCCCGCAGATGAAAATAGGAAATAGGCATATCAATAATAAAAAGGAACTTTTTTTGAACCTTCTGAGTGGAGATAATTTACTTTTTTGGTACTTTTTGTCAATCTTCTTTAAGTCTTTCCTCAAAATTTATTTTTTGTATATTGTTGATAGTAAGTTTTTTATTTTTTTAATTCTTTTAAATTTCGTGAATTCTGTAAGTCAAAAGCTTTTGAATGGTTAAATATAATATTAATATTGTTCACACCAATTCAAAATAGTAAACATAAACAATTATGAGAAAAATTTACAAAATGCCGATACGGTTTTTGTCCGCCTTTTTGTTATTGAATGTTTCTTTAATGAATGCTCAATTAACAGTAATGGGAATCGGGAATTACACAGTAGGTGGAATTTCTGACAACGGAGTGGTAAGTATGCACACCAGTGGTGGTGCAGTTTATAAATGGGACTCAGTAAATGGTTTGGTACAGATTGGTACTATTTCCAATGGTTATCCTGCGGCAGGAAGAACGCTTATTACCAGTGATGGGTCAAAAATAGCTTCTTCTGTAACGAATGCAGGGACCAATTTTAACGAAATATCTACCTACAACGTAAGCTCTTCAGCATGGACGAATCTTGGAGGTCTTGTACCAACAGGATGGGACGGCAGCGTAAGTTCTACGTGGGGAATGTCTCCCGATGGAAATACGATTGTAGGGCTTGGATGGATCAACGCAGGAACTGCACACGCCGTAAAATGGACCGCCCAGGACGGAATGACAGATCTTGGAAGCATGATTGCCAACAGAAGCTCAAGAGCGAATGCCGTAAATGCAGACGGAAGCGTAATCGTAGGATGGCAGGATCAGGCTGACGGATTTAGAACTGGCGCTAGATGGGTAAATGGAATAGAAAGTTTTATCACCAATGCCAACGGAGATTTTGTAGGAGAAGCAGGTGATGTTTCTGCTGACGGAAATACAGTAATCGGTCTGGACACTCCCGAACCATACGTTTGGAACAGTACAACCGGACTTACATACATAACACATCCAAATTCCTCAGCCTTCTTCAGAGGTGGAGCAACGGGAATTTCTGCTGATGGCAGTAAGGTAATTGGCTTCTTTAGACCCTTCCCGGGACCTCCTATGACAGGAGAAGGCTTTTTTTGGACGGCCGCAGGTGGTAGAGTAAACCTCAATGATTATGCTACAGGCTTAGGAGTTAATACACAAGGTGTTACCATGTCGCTTCCGCTGGCGATTTCTCAGGACGGGAAAAAAATTGCGGGTGTAGGAATGAATTCTTCTAATCAGATCGTGGCTTTTTATCTTGATCTGACAGAATACCTTTCCACAAATGATATGATAAAAACAAAGGATAATGTATCTATTTATCCGAATCCTGTGAAAGATATTATTTATATCAAAGGAGCAGGCAAAATTGACAGAGCAGACGTTTATAATAAGGTAGGTCAAAGGGTGGCATCTTTTGAATCCATCGAAGGTAAGGTAGATGTATCGTCTTTATCTGAGGGGAATTATATTTTACAAATTTTGGTGAAAGGGGAAGTTTCACAAAATTTTAAATTCATAAAACAGTAAATATTTAACTTAGACAACAGCCTAAACTTTAGACCGAAAAACTCGCAGATTTCTGCGAGTTTTTTTATGTATAATCATAGTATATTAAAGATTTTCATCCTCATCATCTTCTTCATCTTCATACTGTTCGAGATAATAGGTGAAAGAAAATTCTTCAACCTGATCTTCGGCATCTTCAAGAGTCGTCAGCAGATCTTCAAAAAGTTCCAGCTGATCTACGCTCATATTGACGAATTCGATGTGAAGAGGCATTTCCAGTTCGCCCGTAATCACATCTGAAAGGGCATCCAGATTATCTCCGAAATAATCTGGAAGGGGTAATTTTTCTTTTAGCTGAATATAGAAGTCTTCGTAATCTCCTATGTCTGTGAAATCTATATATATTGTCTTCATATTTTACTTTTTTATTTTTGTCATTGCGAACTGACCTGCAGTCTGTTCGCAATGACAAATTAACTACTGCTTCTCAAAACTTTTATAATGATTTTTAGATAAATAAACATCGCCGTTTTTGGTAAAAACAATTCTGTCGGCATTTCTGTTTCCGCAGTTGTAATTGACGTCGGCTTCAAAATATTTTTCACCTTTTGGAAGGTTTCCTTCTCTGTTGCTAAAGTAATCACCACCAATTGCTTTTCCGGGCAAAACGTCACATAAATTGCCTTTTGACGGATTCCAGCCGGATTTTCGGGCTTCATTTTTAGTGATATAAAAATCAGGAAGTTGATGGTTTTGCTTTACATAATTAATGATTGTTTTTTCTTCCGTTAACTGATCAATAGACTGATTTGAAGAATAATTTGCCTTTGAATTTTCATTCGCGGCTCCATATTCTACAGTAGCTTTATTGGTTGAATTACCCTTTTTATCCGCAATAAAATTATTATAAATATACATCACAGACATTCCGAAAAGAAGTCCTAAACAGATGAAAAACAGAGATCTTATTTTACCATTCATATTTTTTTGTCAATTATTATTATGATTGAATTGTCAATTTTACTTCGTAAGTCAATTGTCATTCTTTAGATTTAATTTTCTAAATATCAAAAGTCGAATCACGAAACTCACAACTGACCATTCACCATTCACTTTTTACCCTTCTCTCCACTCCTCCGGAATATCGCAAATCGGGATAGGAACCATTTTATGTTTGGCAGCTTTGTGCATTCTGTCAAAAATTTCAAAAACTTCTTTGTCGCGACCTTCATAATCTTCTGCAGTTTTTACGCCATAATCTTTCTGGATTTTTTCCAATTCAGGGTAAGTGGCACCGATCTGATCTTCGTCTGTTCTTTCAGCATCCCAAAGTCCGTCTGTAGGAATGGCATTTTGAATACTTTCAATAAGGTTTAAGGCTTTGGCAAGTTCGTAAACTTCAGTTTTATAAAGATCAGCAATTGGGGAAACATCGACACCGCCGTCACCGTATTTTGTGTAAAATCCGATCCCGAAATCTTCCACTTTATTTCCTGTACCGCAAACCAAAAGTCCGTGAAGCTGCCCGAAATAATACAGATTCAGCATTCTGAAACGAGATCTTGTATTGGCAAGCGCCAGATTATTGCTCCATCTTCCTTCCACATGATCATGAACAACAGTTTCAAAGCTTTCGAAAACCGGAGTCAGGTTGATGGTTTTTCCCTGTACATTTGGAAATTTTTTCTTTAAATCTTCAATATGATCCTGAGCGCGGTTTACCTGATCTTCTTTTTGACGGATGGGCATTTCCAGAAGCAAAACTTCAAGTCCTGTCATCGCACAAAGCGTAGAAACCACCCCGGAATCCACCCCTCCGGAAACACCGATTACATATCCTTTTACATTTGCTTTTACGGCGTAATCTTTCAGCCAAGTTACAATATGATCTATTACTTTTTGTGTCTGCATTATTTATTTTTTTAGTCTATTTTGATTTTTCAGTTTAAATTAAATTTCAAAATTACTGTATTTTTTAGTTTTATTCGGGTTCAGCACCGAAAAGGGTAAAATCTGTTTTTGCTCCTTTTTTAATATCAGATTCTTTCATTTTTGTTCCGCCGATGTTTAAGGTTTGTAAATTAAGATTTTTAGAGATATCAAGCTTGGTAATCTGATTGTGTTCCACATTTAATTTTTTTAAATTTTTAAGTGAACTTATATCAATTGTTTTTAATTTATTCAGAGATATCGTTAGCTGATCCAGTCTTGTGAGACCTTTAAGAGAAATATTTTCAATAAGATTATTGTCAAGATAAAGAGAAGCTAAGCTTTTAAGGTTTTCCGCACTGAAAGTTGAAATTTTACATCCGGTACATGAAAACAGTTGAAGATTTGCTAAATTCTTAATGCTTGTATTCGGGATCATATTGTCGTCTAAAACAATCATTGTTGCATTCGGGAAAAAACTGAGATCATCGGTAGAAGTGATTCCTTTATTGACTAAGAATAAATTGGTAATTCTGTCTGCTTCAAGCTGATTGATTGTTCCGCTTTTATCAGTATCAAAGTTTTCAAGAAGGGCTTTTTCAATGCTTTTATCCTTAAAAGTAAGATTTTGAGCATAAAAAAATGATAAACCTGAAAAAAGAGCGAGGGTTATAAATATTTTGTTTTTCGTCATAAGATTGTGTTTTAATCCTTATTTTTGTAACTTAAATTTCATGTAAAAATAATGAAGATTTTTAAAATTATTGCACTTTCCTCCATTTTAG
>Ga0157375_10003215_pt1 | contig 14184 bp, 10 predicted proteins | sample M35metaG_FD_115311 | JGI IMG/M metagenome (GOLD analysis project Ga0157375, IMG submission 115311) | Miscanthus rhizosphere microbial communities from Kellogg Biological Station, Michigan, USA - M3-5 metaG | ecosystem: Host-associated > Plants > Roots > Rhizosphere > Soil | place: USA: Michigan...
CTGGTTCGGCGAAGGCGCCTCTGCGCGTGGGGACACGCACGAGGCAATGACGCTGGCCGGCGTGCGCAAGCTCCCGATGGTCTTCATCTGCGACAACAACCAGTGGGCGTACTCGACGCCGACCCACCTCGAGTTCGCAACGCAACACGTTGCCGACCGTGCCGATGCGTACGGCTTCGAGGGGATCGTCGTCGACGGCACCGACGTGCTCGCCGTCTACCGCGAGGCAAAGCGCGCGATCGAGAAGGCGCGCGAGGGTGGCGGGCCTACGCTGATCGAGTGCGTCACGCTCCGCATGGAAGGTCATGCGGTGCACGACGATGCCTTCTACGTTCCGAAGGAGCTGTTCGAGAAGTGGGCGGAGAACGATCCGATCGAGCGGTTCCGCACCTGGCTGCGCACGAACGCGGACATGTCGGACGACGAAGAGGACGAAATCACCGGCGAGGTCAAGAAGACCTTGAACGACGCTCTCAAGCGCGCAGAGGAGTCGCCGCTGCCGGATCCGGCGACGCTGCTCGACGGCGTTTACGCCACACCGGAAGATCTCGACACACCGCACCACAAGTAATGGCCGAGCTCACGTACCTGCAGGCGATCTCCGACGGGCTGCGCACCGAGATGCGGCGCGACAAGCGCGTCTTCGTGATCGGCGAGGATGTCGGCGTCTACGGCGGTGCCTTCAAAGTGACGCTCGGCTTCCAGGAGGAGTTCGGGCACTGGCGCGTGCTCGACGCGCCGCTCGCGGAAACGGCGATCGTGGGCGCCTGCACCGGCGCGGCGATCATGGGCATGCGGCCCGTCGCCGAGATGCAGTTCGCGGACTTCATCTCCTGCGCCTGGGATCACCTCGTCACCGTGGCCGCGAAACAGCGCTACCGCGCCGGGACGCCCGTGCCGATCACGGTGCGCCTGCCCTCTGGCGGCGGCTTCTCCGGCGGCCCGTTTCACTCGCAGAACCCGGAGTCGTCCTTCGCGCACATCCCCGGCCTCAAGTGCGTCTGCCCCGCAACCCCGGAAGATGCGAAGGGCCTGCTGATCAGTGCGATCGAGGATCCGAACCCCGTCCTCTACTTCGAGCACAAGCATCTTTACCGCCGCATCAAGGGGGAAGTGCCCGAGGAGCGCTACGCGGTGCCGATCGGCAAGGCACGAACGCACCGCGAAGGCGACGACATCTCGGTGATCACCTGGGGCGCCATGGTGTACACCGCCGAGGAGGCAGCGGAGCAACTCGACTCGGACGGTGTGTCAGTCGAGATCATCGATCTGCGCACGGTCATGCCGTGGGACAAGGCCGCGGTGCTCGAGTCGGCGCGCAAGACGTCGAAAGTGCTCGTCCTGCACGAGGACACCCGCACGGGCGGGTTCGGAGCCGAGATCGCCGCCACCGTGGCGGAGGAGGCGTTCGAGGACCTCGACGCCCCCGTCAGGCGCATCGCTGCGCCCGATACCCCGGTGCCGTTCTCGCCGCCCCTCGAGAAGGCCTTCATCCCGCAGGTGGAGGACGTCACCGCAGGCCTGCGCGAATTGGCGGAGTACTAGGAGAGAGAGATGGCCACCACCGAGGCAATCGACGTCGTCATGCCGCAGATGGGCGTGTCCGTCTCCGAGGGGACGGTCACCAAGTGGCTGAAGCAGGAAGGCGAGGAGGTCGCAGCGGACGAGTCACTCCTCGAGATCTCGACCGACAAGGTCGACACCGAGGTGCCGAGCCCCGCTTCGGGGACGCTGACGCAGATCCTCGTGCAAGAGGGCGAGACGGTGGAGGTCGGCACGAAGCTCGCCGTCATCGGCGGGGATGGAGCCGCCGCCGCGCCGAAGGAAGACGTGCCCGAGCCCGCGACGGCACAGGCTGCGGCCGAATCGGCCGCCGTCTCGGACGCACCCGGGACACCGCCGAGCGCCGACACTGTGAAGGAGGCCACACCCGCACCCTCCGGCGAGGGCGAGACGAGCGAGGAGTCGGCCTCGTCCACGAACGGCAAGACATTCGTCTCGCCCGTCGTCGCCAAGATCGCGTCCGAGCACGGCGTCGATCCGAGCCAGGTGCAGGGGACCGGGCGTGGTGGCCGCGTCACGAAGAAGGACATCCTCAACTTCATCGAGTCCGGCGGGGCGGCTGCAGCGCCTGCAGCACCGGCAGCACCGGCAGCACCGGCAGCACCGGCCCAGCCAGAGGCTCCGAAGCCACCTCCCTCACCGCCACAGACGGCGGCAACTCCAGCCCCACCCCAGGTCGCACCTGCGCAGGTCGGCGAGAGCTTCGAGCCGATGACTGCGATGCGCAAAGGCATTGCAGAGCACATGCGCCGCTCGCTCGACACGTCGGCGCACGTCACCAGCGCGATCGAGGTCGACATGTCGAAGGTGGCGGCGATCCGCGCGAAGCTGAAGAAGGAGTATCAGCAGAGCTACGGCGTCAATCCGACGTACCTCATCTTCGTCGCTCGCGCGGCCGCCGAGACGCTGCGTGAATACCCCTGGATCAACGGCGAGATCCGTGGTGAGCAGATCGTGACGCGCAGCTATGTCAATCTCGGCTTCGCCGTGGAATTGCAGGACGGCAAGGGCCTGATCGTCCCGGTCGTGAAGAACGCCGAGACACTCAACTTGCTCGGCATGGCCAAGGCAGTCACCGACATCGCGCAACGCGCCCGTGACAAGAAACTGCTCCCCGACGAGGTGCAGGGCGGCACCTTCACGATCACCAACCCCGGCGGCTTCGGCACCTTCCATGGCACGCCGGTGATCAGCCAGCCGCAGGCCGCGATCCTCGGCACCTACGCCGTCGTCAAGCGCGCCTGGGTGATCCAGGACGACATGGGCGAGGACGTGATCGCGATTCGGCCGATCATGAACCTGACCCTCACGTACGACCACCGCTTGGTGGACGGCGCACTGGCCGGCCGCTTCCTGCGCGACCTGCGCGAGAAGCTCGAAACCTGGGACGAGTCGGCGTACTAATCAGCGGGTGCGGGAGCATGCCGCACGGTGAACGCGATGAACCAGTCCTCTTTGGTTTCGTCGTCGATCGTCAGCCTCAGCTCGTAACGTCCGTCCTCGAGCGTGAGCGGGCCGAACGGGACGACCAGAGGCGCGTCGACCGGAGTTCCCGGCCGCAGCCCTGCGGGACGTCCGACCTCGAACTCCCCCTCGGCACGGACGGTCTCGCCCGTCGGGATCGGGACACCCTGTCCGTCGGCATCGAGTAGCTCGAGCCGGAACCTGTGCTTGGCGTTCGTCTGGTCCCAGGGAATCTGGAACAACGCGGCGACGAAGAAGCCGAAGGGGCCCTGCGCGTTCATCATCGACCAGCCGCCGCCGATCACGTCGAGCTTGCCGCTGGCGACCCGCGCGAAGTCGGCGATCATCAGGGTGACCTTCATCCCGGCGGCAGCTTCGCAGGTCCGGAACGGACGAGGGGCCGCCGAAGCGGCCCCTCGCGCGCAGTTCACTAGGGAGTGATCTTGCTGATCCGGGTCGACCAGTTCGCGGACGAGGCCCGGGTGTTCCCGCACAGGCCGAAGCCGTTGGCGAGGCGCCCGTAGTTGCCGTCCGGGCCGGGCTGGCCCTTGTACTCGTCGAACGTGCAGGTCTGAGCGATGTACTCGGACCCGATCCAGATCGACTTCCCGTCCAGGGCGGCGGCTCCGTAGTCGCCCCAGCGGCCGCGAGCGGGATTCGCAAGCGGCGGATAGAGCGTGAAGCCGTCATCAGGACCGGCGCCGAGGCCTGCAACGTGAATGTCGCCGACGCCGACCTTGTCGTCGATAGACACGTAAGCCGCACTGGGGTAGTAGTCGTCACCGACGAGGGTGAACGCCATCACACCGCGTCCGCTCGTCGTGGTGGCAATCGCGGGATACGTCACGTTGTTGCCCGACAAACCGAGATAGCCACTGCGTCGGAGTGAAGCGAACTGCACATCTGCACTCCCCGGGTTCACGATGAACCACTCGATGCCGGCACGATTACGGTCGAGGGTCAGCGCCGTGTCGAGAGCCCTCCAGAGCTTCCCGTTCCCGTACCAGACCTGCTGCATGCGCGTGTCCTGCGAGTCCAGTGTGCCTTCCACTTGATGTGGCGGAGCCGGTGGATTGAGAAGGATCTGCCAACAGCCCGGCCCGAACGGCGTGGGCAGTGTGCGGTCGTTCAGGCAGTCGGCGAGCGGAATCGACCCAGCCTTCTGGTCCGAACGTGCCGGCACGCCGTACTGGCCGATCTTGAGCACCTTGTTCGTCAGTTGGACACTCGGGCTTCCCGTGTCGAGCGACGCCGTATTCGAGAGCGCCCACACGACCAGCTCGTCCGACGTCCGCGGCCCGTTGCAGCCGGTGGGGCAGGTCGCCTCGTCGGCGGCGTTCGAGCTCAGGAAGTACTCCGTCCCACCGCCGTCCAGTTGGAACTGCCCAGGTGGCGACAGCGCCGGCCAAACGGTGAAGCCGGGCTGACCATGCACGGTGTTCTTCGTCTCCAGCAGGACATGGCTCGTATCTCCGGCTTCGAGCCCTCTCTTCGAGAACGCGTAGATGTTCGCGCTCTGGAACTCGTCGCCGTAGAAGTCGTACTCGTTGGACGTGATGTAGATGCCGTTGGCGTCCGCGCCGAGGTGCGGATAGTCCGCGATGCACGCAGTCGGATTCGTCGGCTGGTTGCCCGCGCGCGGGCCGTCGGCGGGGTTGCAGTGATGATTCGGTGTTCCGTCGGTGCCGTCGTTCTGCACCGGCACCTTGAGGATCGACCAGTTCGACAACGGCACCGGGCTCGGCCCGTTGCTCACGGCGATGTCGAAGTGATTCGGGCCCTTCGTCTGACCGTTGGGGAACGTGTCGAGTGTCAGGACGACGAGAAACCACCGTTGCGTGGGCTGATCGAAGTAGCAGACCGGATCGGTCAACGTCGGCCCTCGTACGCCGGTCGTCCGATCGATCGCGGACGGGTACCCGAAGAACCGGTTCAGCGACACACTGCCGTTGACGTGCGGAACCGGTGCGACGTTCGCGTCCGGCGGCAGCACGGAGTGGCCACTCGTGTCGTAGACGTTCAGCACGTCGTTCACGGCCTCGAACACGTATCCGTTGCCGACGCAGAGCGCCTGGTCGGGCGGTTCGACCGTGAACTGGTTCTGGTTGTCCGCGTAGCGGTTCTGAAAGAGGTTCAATCCCTCGAAGCTCAGATTGAGCTCGGGATTGGACTTGGCGGTCTTGGCGCCAGCTGCATTGGGCCCGCGCACACCTCCGCCGCCCCGGCCAAAGCTTCTGTTGACGATCGCGCCGTCAAACGCTGCGGCCCCGTCCTCTCCTTCGTCCGAGGTGGGAAACTCGGACGGGTCACGCAGGCTCGGCCCGTCTTCGGCCGCACCGGCAATGGTGGCCCCCAGGACCGCCAGCACCGAGATGAGCATGAGCCCGACCAGAAGCCGTCGCAAGCTCGTCATAGATCCTCTCCTTGTTCGATCTTGGAAGCGCCGATGGCGCCTCCCTGGCCTGATATAGGCCGGGAGACTAACGCATATATTGGAAACTCAACAACCTGCTGAGCCAAGCCGATCAGGGCTCTGACCCCCGTCGTTAGGGTGTCCTCAATGGCCCGGTACGCCTACCTGCTCGAGCTGGGCCGCGTCCCCTATCGGGAGGCCTGGGACCTGCAGCGCTCCCTTGCGGGGGCCGTCTCGCAGGGCGCGATCCCGGACACCGTCGTCTTCCTCGAGCATCCACCGGTCGTCACGCTCGGGCGACGCGCCGACGAGGCCGAATTGCACGTCCCTGAGGGCACACACGTGGAGGTCGTCGAGACCGATCGCGGCGGCAAGTCCACGTTCCACGGGCCGGGGCAACTCGTCTGCTACCCGATCCTCGACCTGCATCGGCACGGCAAGGACGTAAAGAAGTACGTGCGCGACCTCGAGGAGGCGCTGATCCGCACGGTGGCCCCACTCGACATCGAGGCGACGCGGATCGAAGGCCTGACCGGCGTCTGGCTCGAACGCCCCCCGCGCAAGCTCGCATCGATCGGCGTGCACATCTCACGTTGGGTGGCGACGCACGGTTACGCGCTGAACGTCGACCTCGATCCGGCGCCGTTCACGGAATGGATCACCGCCTGCGGCCTCGAGGACGCGGCGTTCACGACCGTGGCCACCGAGCTCGCCCGGGCCGTGACGGTAGACGAGGTCAGACCCCTCGCCCGCGACGCCTTTGCAGACGTGTTCGGCCTGACGTTCGAGGAGATTCCCGCAGACGAGGGCCACGGCCTCTGGAGCCAGCCCATCCACCGGCAGCTGGCAGCGAAGTAGGAGCGGTGCGGGGCCGGCGAGGGCCCCGCACCGCAGCCACAGATCCTACGGGGTGAAGTTGGCGATCAGGACGTCCTGGTTCGCCGGGGTATTCCCCGGGTTGCCGCGAAAGTCCGTCCAGGAAGCATGGGAGTCGCCGTTCTTGTCCATTGCCACCTGCGTGTAGTCGCCGATGAAGCCGCCGTCCGCGAACTGCACGAACGGGTTAGAGCTCTCACTCGAGAGTCGCTTCTGCGTCCCGAAGGTCGAGCCGTTCAGGGTCTTCCCTGCTAGTCCAATCGACCTCGCGGACGGAACAGGAGCGATTCCGGTCGGTACCGGGTTCGTCTGCACGTTGCAGGCCGGTGCGGCGGACAGGATCCCGTAGTCACGCGTGTAGTACGTGACGACATCTTGCCGTTGCGGGTCGCGAGGGACGGGAACACCTTGTCAGGCGCGCTGTTCGTCACATGCATGACGGCCGCCGAGCCGATCGACGCCCAGGGAGCGTGGATCAGCTTGACCTGGTTCGAGGCCCACCTGCCCAATCTTTCGGACCGCCGAGACCCTACGCGGTCGGCGCCAACCCTGTCACTAGACTGACCTGTATGGAGACGTCGCTGCCAGTAGCAGAGCGGCCTCGCCGGCCGGAATGGATGAAGGTCCGCGCCCCGAGCCAGGACTCGCGCTACTACGACGTCAAGAAGCTCATCCATGGCCAGGGGCTCCACACGATCTGCGAGGAGGCTCGCTGCCCCAATATCGGGGAATGCTGGGGACGGGGCACCGCGACCTTCCAGATCCTCGGAGACACGTGTACCCGTGCATGTCGCTATTGCTACGTCCACAGCGGCAGGCCCGACAGCCCGCCGGATCCGCTCGAGCCCCTTCGGCTCGCGACTGCCGCCGCCCAGATGGAGCTGAAGCACGTCGTCGTCACGTCAGTCGACCGGGACGACGTGCCGGACCGTGGGGCGGGCCACTACGCAGCGACGATCCGCGCACTGAAAAAGAAGCTTCCCGAGGCCTCGGTCGAGGTGCTGACGCCCGACTTCCTCGATGTCGAGGAACAGGCCCTTCAGACCGTGATCGGTGCGCGGCCGGACGTCTTCAATCACAACATCGAGACAGTCCGCCGCCTGCATGCGCGAATGCGTGGCGCGAAGGCCAGCTACGACAAGGCACTCTGGCTGCTGCAACGCGCGAAGGAGATAGCCGACTATCCGGTGCTGACGAAGTCCGGGATCATCGTCGGCCTCGGCGAGACGAACGAGGAAGTGGTGGAGACGATGCGCGACCTACGCGCACACGGCGTCGACGTGGTCACGATCGGCCAGTACCTGCAGCCGAGCTCGAGGCATGCGCAGATCGACCGCTGGGTGCATCCCGACGAGTTCCGCTGGTTCCGCGAGCAGGGTGAGGAACTCGGGTTCGGCTCGGTCTTCTCCGGCCCGCTCGTCCGGTCGTCGTATCGCGCCGACGAGCAGAGACACGCCGCCGAGACCGGTCGCGGCGCCGTCGCGTACTAGCGAATTCCCGTATCGATCGAGAAGTTGACGCGAGTGAAGCGCCTGGCGTAGACACGCGCGTGATCCGGCTCGATCCCGCGACCGACCCCTACTGGGCCGGGACGCCGTACCGCATACACACCTGGAGATAGGCGCAGTCGATACCGGCCCAAGCTATCCGTAACGACGCGGCCGGCAATGCGACCGTTACGAGAGAAAACGAGAGTGACATTCGTGGCGGGCTCCGTGCAAGGTTGCTCCACAACACACACCGGAGTGATCGGGCCACGCACGACGCTCCCGCGTAGGCCGCTCGAGACAGCGGTGGCCTGAGCGCCGGCGGCGGCCACGATCACGAGCGCGAACGACGCAACGGTGATGACGACTTTCATGTCCTGGTCGGTCTAGTCGTTCGGCATGCAGTCGATCGAGAACCGGGCGGGCAGCAACCGCGCACGGCTTCCGCTCGAGCCGTAAGCCTGAAGCGAGAAGCGGGAGCAACGGCCAAGGCTCCGGTTGAAGCGCGCGACGAAGTTCCCGCCTGCGCCGGCGCGCAGTCTCTCCGACACCCGCCGGTCCGCAACAAGCACGACTGTGACGCGCTCCCTGGCTCCGAAACCTTCGCCACGGACGACGACGGGCGCGCGGTCGATTAGACCAAGAGTCGGACGGTCGGAAAGACTGGCCGCCGAGGCATTTGCCAGAACCAGCGGCAAGAACGAGAAGAGGACGACCCCGACCTTCTTCATGGCATCCAGTATGCCACCAACCGTAAGAGACCGAGGCCCCCGGCTAAACCGGGGGCCTCGGGGTTTTTCGGCTTGTTCAAGCGCTTTTGCTACGGCAGCGGCGCGGCCGGGATCTCCTCGGCCTGGGCAGCGCCGTTGGGGTCGTCGAGCGAAACAACCAGCCAACCAAGGACGGTCGTTCCGGCGAATTGGCCCTTGTCGAGCTTCAGGTCCAACGTCTTCGACTCTCCAGGATTCAGGGTCAAGAAGTCGCCCGACGAAACAGGCGGCTCGAAGGCCCTGTACTTGCCGACGGACGTGATGTCGCCGGCAAGGTTTTCCGGGACGACCGGGAACGTCGCCACCTGATAGTTGAACTTCGTCGTGCTACCCCTCTGTAGACCGAGCTCGCTCGCGAGCGTCGGCAGAAGGATCGTCGACCCGTTCATCGGTGCGTCTGGCACCCAGACGTCGACGAGATTGCCCGCCGCGTCGAGGATGAACGACGCGATCCGGCCGTCGTAGTCACCGGTGGTCAGAGCACCGAAGTCGACACCGACGACGAAGAACTCAGGATCACTGTTGCCCTTCGTATCGATGGCGATGTCGAACTCCGTCACGGACGCGTTCGACCAGCGCCCGTACGTGTTGATCGCGAAGACCAACGAGCGGTCGGCCGGATCAGGCGCACCCGTCAGGAATTCGGTCGGCAGCTCCTGAACGCCGACATCACGGACGTCGAAGTTGTCCTCGCCACCCGTGGTGTCGTTCGCGTCGTTGATGCCCCACGAGTACAGGTCGGCAGTGCCGGCGTGTATCGCGTTGTTGGTCAGCGTCACGGACGAGCTGTACGTGCTTCCCTGCACCTTCTGGTACGGGGTCTTCGCACTTGCGACCACGTTCGAGAGGCCGCGTGGGGCAAGCAACCACGGGACGCGCAGCTGGTAGATCCCGGGACCCGATGTGGTCGGGGTCGCGAGCACCAAGCCGCGTGTCGTGAGAACACCACCCCAGCCGATCGTGGACGTGCTCATGCCCGGCAGCGCCGCCACAGACGCCGCGGACATCGAAGCGGTCACCTGAACCACGGAGACGCTATTTGCCGCAACCGTCACCGAGCTCGGGTTGAACGCGATGCTCAATCCGAGGGAGGCGCCGGTTGCGCTGAGGTCGTACGTGACCGGCGAGCTGCCGGTGTTCCGCAGCTTGAGACTCAGCGTCTCTGAGTACGCCGCGCTGAGAGGCTCGTAGCCGAACGAAAGCGCTGAGGTTCCCTCTGGAACCGTCGTCGCGATCACCTTGGAATCGATCGCCTTGTTGATCTGCAGGACGCCGGAGCCAGCCGTCCGAACGTTGAGGCTCGGCAGCGGGCTCTTGGTCGTGTTGACCATCGCACCCTTGATCCGCTCCGTGCTCCAGTCGGGATGAGCCTCGGTCATCAGTGCTGCCGCTCCGGAGGTCATCGGCGCCGCCATCGAGGTCCCGGAGATGGTCGCAGCTCCGTTGCCCGTGCCAATTCCGGTCGAGACGACGCTCTGACCGGGGGCAGCAAGATCGGGCTTCGCGGCGCTGTCGACGTTGCGGGGCCCGCCCGACGAGAACGATGTGATCTGCCCGTACGTCGTGTTCGTGACAGTCGTCGCGGTCGTCGAGATCGCGGTGGTCGCCTGGATCAGAAGATCACCGTCATCCGACGGGGCAGGTCCGAGCACCCCTTTGACCCCGAGGAACGGGATCGTGACCGTGTAGGGCACGCCGGTGTCGGGGTTCGATGTGATCTGGCCCTCGAACGGCGGGAACGCGTTGACGTTGTTGATCATCACGACCGCAACCGCTCCGGCCTGCTGGCCGTAGATCGCACGGGCAACGCGGGCACACGTACCGCGTTGCGTTACGACGATCTTCCCTGCGGCGCCGGCATATTCAGCCGGGTTGCAACCCAGGCTGACCGTCCCGTCCGTGTTCCGCAAAACGAGGATGGGCGTGTTCGGGCCAGGCAGCGGACCGCCGTTGTTCGCGTTGATCGCCTGGATCGTCTGACCTGTGTTGAGCGCGATGTTCGCACCCGGGAAAGTCGGGGTCGACGCATCGACCGCCGCAACGGCGATCGCCCTGTTGGCAGTGCTCGGCGAGCCGGTGACGTACGCGTTCGGGCCGTTGTTGCCGGCCGACGCCACGACGACGGTGCCGCCAAGCGCTGCTACGTCGGACGCAACGGCGTCCGGCTCGTCCGTCCGGCCGAAGACGGAGCCGAGCGACATGTTGATCACGTCGGCGCCGTCACGAACCGCGCGGTTGATCGCGTCGACGACGATCGCCGAGGTGACCGAGCCGGTACAACCAAAGACCCTGTACGCGAGGATCTTGGCGTTCGGAGCTACGCCGGGGCCAATTCGGAAGCTGTTCGAATAGGTCGACGCGTTGTACGGACCCTTGTACTGCTCGCCGTTCGAAAGAACGCCGAAGCCGGCGGCGGTGCCGGCCACGTGACTCCCGTGACCGTTGCAGTCGAGAGGATCCGGGTCCGGATGCGGAATCGTCTTCGCCGGATCGGACGACTCCGAGTCGTAGTCGTCGCCAACGAAGTCCCAACCGCCGATGACCTTTGCCGTCGGGAACGTGCCGGGCTCGATGATCGTGCCGTTGTTCCCTGTAAATGCTGCCGGCGTACCTGGACCGCCGAAGTTGGCGTGTGTGTAGTCGACGCCCGTGTCGATGATCGCGATCTTCACACCCTTGCCGGTCTTGCCCGTGTTCTGCCACGCCTGCGGCGCACCGATGTACTGAACGCCGGCCGTGTTGTCGCGGCGGATGACACGGCTGACCCGTACTCCGGCGACGCCGGCGAGCCCGGTCAGCTTCGGGGCGTTGCCCCGCGCGATCCGCACGGTCATGCCGTTGTAAGCGTCCTGATAGTCGCCGATGACCTGGCCGCCTACGGCTTGGATCTGCGCCCTGAGTGCGTCCTGACGGGCTTTCAGATCCGCCCGGATCGTGTCCTTCTGTGCCTTCGTCAGGTCATTGCCCTTTGCCGCCGCATCAGCGGCTTGCTGCGCCACCGGAGCGCCGCTGAGTTGGACGATGACCGTGATCTGCTGCTTCGAGGCGATCCACTGAGGCTTCCAACCAGCGAGCTTGCTGATCTTGGCCGGATCGATCCGCTGGAAGCGGGTAACGCTGGTGAAGTCCTCGCCGTTGATCGGCGTCGCTGCGGCCTGAACGCCGACGACGACGGCAAGCGCAAGCAACGTAAGGCCGACTAGTGACATGAGGCGGAGTCGTGTTCGAACCCGCCGGGTCGTCGATCGATGCAAGTTCTCCCCTTTCGTCATGGAGCGTCCCCTCGAACGCCCGGTCTGCTCAAGGATTGAGCAAGTTTTCCCAGCCCGGCGGTACCAACGTCAGCCAGAGTCGCCGCGGCGAGGGCGCAAAAGTAACACAGCAAAGAGGCTAAATCGTGAGAGCCGAAACCAGCTTGCCTATGCAGCCGACCGCCCCAAAACAACGAGGCCCCCGGTTTAGCCGGGGGCCTCGAGGAACTACGTTGTCGCCTGTCGCTACGGAAGCGGCAGAGCCGAGATCTCCTCGGCCTGGGCGGCGCCGTTGGCGTCGTCCAGCGTGACGGCGAGCCAGCCGAGCACCGAGGTGCCGGCGAACTTGCCCGTGTCGATCTGCAGGTTCAACGCCTGCGACTGACCGGGAGCAAGGGTGAAGAAGTCACCGCTCGAGACCGGCGCCTGCCCGACGCGGTACGAGCCCACCGAGGTGACGTCTCCAACCTGCCCTTCGGGCACGATCGGGAACGTTGCGACCTGATAGTTCATCTTGTTCGAACCGGTCGTCAGCCCGAGCTCGCTGGCAAGCGCCGGCAGCTCGATCGTCGAACCGTTCATCGGCGCATCCGGCACCCAGACGTCGACCAGGTTCCCAGCCGCGTCGAGGATGAAGGATGCGATGCGACCGTCGAAGGTCCCCGTCGTCAGGGCGCCGAAGTCGACGCCGACCACGAAGAACTCGGGATCGCTGTTGCCCTTGGTATCGACAGCGATGTCGAACTCCGTCACCGCTGCGTTCGACCAGCGCCCGTAGTTGTTGATCGAGAAGATCAACGCCTTGTCGGACGCATCGGGTGTGCCGGTGAGTGCCTCCGTCGGCAGCTCCTGGACACCGACGTCACGGACGTCGTAGTTGTCCTCGCCGCCGGAGGTGTCGTTCGCATCGTGGATGCCCCACGAGTAGAGGTCGACCGTTCCGGAGTGGACACCGTTGTTCGTCATCTGAACCGAGCTGGTGTAGACACCCGTGGACCCAGCGGACTTGGTGTACGCGCTGCGTGCGCCGGCGGTCACGTTCGAGAGACCGCGCGGAGCGAGCAGCCACGGCACCCGCAGCTGGTAGATGCCGGCACCAGACGTCGTCGGCGTGGCTAGCACCAGGCCGCGCGTCGTCAGAACGCCGCCCCAGCCGATCGTGAAGGTGCTCATCCCAGGCAGCGCGGCCACTGCGGCAGCGCTCATGGATGCATTCACGTCGACCGTGACGCTGGAATTGGCAGGCACGGTCACCGAGCTCGGCGAGAAGCTGATCCCGAGACCGAGTGCAGCACCCGTTGCAGTCAGGTTGTACGACACCGCAGAGCCGCTCGTGTTCTTGAGCGTCAGCTTCAGTGTCTCGGCATACGCGCCCGAGAGCGCCTCGTAGCCGAACGAGAGCGTCCCAGTGCCGCCGGTGGTCAGAGCGAGCACCTTCGAATCGACTGCCTTCTGAACCTGCACCACTCCGGCACCGCCGACCCGCACGTTGAGGGCCGGCCCACCGGCCTTGCCCGCCGTGTTCATCAGGGCCGCCTTGATCGCATCGACATCCCAGCCGGGATGTGCCTGCTCGACCAGTGCGGCAGCTCCGGCCGTCATCGGCGAAGCCATCGACGTTCCGGAGATCGTCGCGGAGTCGTTACCGGTGCCGGACCCAGTCGAGACAACACTCTGGCCCGGTGCAGCAAGATCGGGCTTCTGTGCGCTGTCCACGTTCCGCGGACCGCCCGAGGAGAACGACGTGAGCTGCTGATACGTCGTGTTCGGGACGACTGCCGCCGTCGTCGAGACCGCGGTCGTGGCGAGGATCAGGTCGTCGCCGTCCTGCGTCGCCGCGGGACCGAGGACGCCCGCGACGCCCAGGAACGGGATCGTGACGTCGTAGGGCTGACCCGTATCCGGATTGCTCGTGATCTTGCCCTCGAAGGGCGGCAAGGCAGCCGAGTTGTTGATCATGATCACTGCCTTCGCGCCGGCCTGCTGGCCGAAGATCGCACGCGCGACGCGCGCACACGTCCCACGCTGCACCACGGCAATCGCGTTGGCCGCGGCCGCGTACTCGGCCGGATTACAGCCGAGGCTGACCGAGCCGTCCGCGTTGCGCAGGACGACGATCGGCGTGTTCGGGCCAGGCAGCGGACCGCCGTTGTTGGCGTTGATCGCCTGGATCGTCTTCCCCGTATTGAGCGCGATGTTTGCGCCCGGGAAAGTGGACCCGGAAGCATCGACGGCCGCAACCGAGATGGCGCGATTCGCCACCGACGGGGAGCCGACGATGTAACCGTTCGGGCCGCTGTTGCATGCCGACGTGACGACGACGGTTCCTGCGAGAGCGGCGTTGTCAGAAGCAGCCGCGC
>Ga0157375_10003220_pt1 | contig 14166 bp, 9 predicted proteins | sample M35metaG_FD_115311 | JGI IMG/M metagenome (GOLD analysis project Ga0157375, IMG submission 115311) | Miscanthus rhizosphere microbial communities from Kellogg Biological Station, Michigan, USA - M3-5 metaG | ecosystem: Host-associated > Plants > Roots > Rhizosphere > Soil | place: USA: Michigan...
ACGCTCGCGGATCTCGCCGCCGGGCGCGGCCTCTTGTTCGCGCCCTTTCACAACCGGCGCTGGGACGGCGATTTCATGACCCTGCGCACGCTGATCGAAAGCGGGCGGCTCGGGCGCATCACGCAGTTCGAGTCGCATTTCGACCGTTTCCGTCCGAAGGTGCCGCAGCGCTGGCGCGAGGAAGCGTCGCGCGGGGGCGGCCTGCTGTTCGACCTCGGGCCGCATCTGATCGACCAGGCGCTCGCGCTTTTCGGCGCGCCGCGCACGGTGGCCGCGACCGTGAAGCAGCATCGCGACCACGCGCACGCGCCCGATTACGTGCATCTGCAACTCGGCTACGCGGACAAGGAAGTGATCCTCCACGCCACCGCGCTCGCCGCGCTCGAGCCGCCGCGCTTTTCCGTGCACGGCACGCGCGGTAGCTATACGAAGAACGGGCTCGACGTGCAGGAAGATCAGCTGAAAGCGGGCCTGCGTCCCGGCGATGCGGAATTCGGCAAGAATCCGCCCGGTTTGCTGCGCGAAGTGGACGGCGATCACGATCTGCGGCACGAGTTCGCCACCCGGGACGGCGCCTACGCCGACTACTACCGCTCGCTCGCGGCGTCGATTCTGGACGGCAAGCCCTTTCCGGTCTCGCCGCAGGATGCCGTCGATGTGATGACCGTGATCGAACTCGCTATCCAGAGCGATGCCGAGGGGCGGCGCGTGGAATTCAGGCCGCTCGCCTGATCCCGGCGCGCGCCGGTTTGCCGTCCGTCTGCGCGGCGAACCGGCGCTGTCCGCCCGCTCGCGCTTTCTGGCGACGCTTTCGGTGCCCGGCAAACGTTGTTCGCCACCCCGCGCGCAGGCGCTATCACAGCGCGCTTCCGGCCGCCCTCGGCCGATTCCCAAATAGGTTTGACAAGGCCAATTCGGTCGCGTAAATTCGGCCGCACGCGTCGGGAGAGCGCGTGGCCGCTGTTTATTCGCGTGCCGCGCCGCCGAAGGGGCACACCCGCAAACTCTCAGGCAAAAGGACCGGCCGCGTCGAGGAAAGGGCTTGTATTGGAGCACTTTCTTCGCACTCTGGAGAGCGGCAGCGGCTTGCGTTTCACGCCGGCCAGTTGCCCACCGAAGGGGCGCGCGGGGACCGCATTCCGGGTCCGCGCAATCTCTCAGGTACCGAGGACAGAGGGGTCATGCATCGATCCGCCACGCGGTTTGAGCTTTGCATGCTGCATCGACCGATCGCAGCCTGAAAAGCCGAAACCGCTGGCGATGTCGCCGCATGGCCTTTTTTGTTTTTGCGAACCGAGGCCCCGATGACCGAACTTCAACACACACCCCTTCACGCCGCCCACCTCGCGCTCAACGCCCGCATGGTGGACTTCGGCGGCTGGGACATGCCCGTCAACTACGGTTCGCAAATCGACGAACACCATGCCGTGCGCACCGACGCCGGCATGTTCGACGTGTCGCACATGCGCGTCGTCGATTTCAACGGCGACGCCGTGCGCGACTTCTTCAAGCTCGCCATTGCCAACAACGTCGACAAGCTCACCGTGCCGGGCAAGGCGCTGTACTCGTGCCTGCTGAACAGCAACGGCGGCGTGATCGACGACCTGATCGTCTACTACTTTGCCGAAGATCACTTTCGCGTGGTCGTGAACGCGAGCACGGCGGAGAAGGACATCGAATGGTTCGGCCAGTTGAACGCCGAAGGCGAGTTCGGCCTTTCGATCACGCCGCGCCGTGATCTGGCGATCGTCGCCGTGCAGGGTCCGAATGCGCGCGAAAAGACCTGGCAAGTGCTTCCGGACACGCGCGCCGCCACCGAATCGATCAAGCCGTTCAACGCCGTGCGGTTCCCGTCGACGCCGTTCGGCGAACTGATGCTCGCCCGCACCGGGTACACGGGGGAAGACGGCTTCGAGATCGTCGTGCCCGCCACGCACGTCGAAGCCCTGTGGAACGCGCTGAAGGCGCAGGGCGTGAAGCCGGCCGGGCTCGGCGCGCGCGACACGCTTCGCCTCGAAGCCGGCATGAACCTGTACGGCCAGGACATGGACGAGCACGTTTCGCCGCTCGACGCGGGCCTCGCGTGGACCGTCGACCTGAAAACGTCGCGCGATTTCGTCGGCCGTTCGGCGCTGGAGGCGCACGGCTCGAAGGCGAATTTCGTCGGCCTGATCCTCAGGAAGGAAGACGGCCGCGCGGGCGGCGTGCTGCGCGCCCATCAGAAAGTCGTCACGCCTCTCGGCGACGGCGAGATCACGAGCGGCACATTCTCGCCCACCATGCAGGAATCGATCGCATTCGCGCGGGTGCCGGCGGGAGTCAATCCGGGCGATACCGTGCACGTCGTCATTCGTGACAAGCAACTTCCCGCAAGCGTGGTAAAACTGCCGTTCGTGCGCAATGGCAAGGTGCTCGCGAGCCTGTAACGAGGCTCCGGCACGCGCGCGCACGCCCTCGATTTCACGCCCTCACGAACCACGCAAAGGAGCATCCAATGAGCATCCCGGCCGAACTGAAATACACCGAATCGCACGAATGGGTCCGCACTGAAGCCGACGGCACGCTGACCATCGGCATTACCGATCACGCGCAGGAAGCGCTCGGCGACATCGTCTTCATCGAGCTGCCGGCAGCGGGCAAGACCGTCGCGGCGGGCGATGCGATCGCGGTGATCGAATCGGTGAAGGCCGCATCCGACATCTATGCACCGGTTTCGGGCGAAATCGTCGCGGCCAACGATGCACTCGCGGCCACCCCGGACCAGGTCAATGGCGCGCCGTACGACAGCTGGCTCTTCAAGATCAAGCCGGCCGGCGACGCCAGTCTCGACAAGCTGCTCGACGCCGAAGGCTACGGCAAATCGATCGGCGAATAAATTTCTAATCGACGGTGCGGCTTTTCGCCGGCGTCGCGAAACGCGGCGAATTCCGCACCCGCAGGAACTCTCATGAAGCTCGAACACCCGGATCGCCTGATGAACCGCTCATCCCTGTCACTCGCCGCGCTCGAATGCCATGACGCATTCGCCGAACGGCACATCGGCCCGGACTCGGCCGACCAGCGCGCGATGCTCGACGCGCTCGGTTTCGCCACGCGCGCGGCGTTCATCGACGCGGTGATTCCGGAATCGATCCGCCGCAAGGAAACGCTGCCGCTCGGCGCTGCGCTGGGTCCCTTCGCGCAGCCGAAGAGCGAGGCCGAAGCGCTCGCGTCGCTCAGGAAGCTCGCGGACCAGAACCTGGTGTTTCGAACGTATATCGGGCAGGGCTACTACGGCACGCACACGCCGGCCGTAATCCTGCGCAACGTGCTGGAAAATCCGGCGTGGTACACGGCCTACACGCCGTACCAGCCGGAGATCTCGCAAGGGCGCCTCGAAGCGCTGCTGAACTTCCAGCAGATGGTGATCGACCTGACGGGACTCGCGATCTCGAATGCCTCGCTGCTCGACGAAGCCACCGCCGCCGCCGAAGCCATGACGCTCCTGCAGCGCGTGGGCAAGCCGAAGTCGAACGTGTTCTACGTCGCCGACGACGTGCTGCCGCAAACCATCGAAGTCGTGCAGACACGGGCGAAGCCGGTCGGCGTGGAGGTGAAGGTCGGCCCGGCCGCGGACGCCGCGTCGGCCAACGCGTTCGGCGTGCTGCTGCAATATCCGGGCGCGAACGGCGACGTGCGCGACTACCGCGCGCTGACCGAAGCGATTCACGCGGCGGGCGGCCACGTGGTCGTCGCCGCCGACCTGCTCGCGCTCACGCTGCTCACGCCGCCGGGAGAGTGGGGCGCGGATGTCGCGATCGGCAATACGCAGCGCTTCGGCGTGCCGGTTGGTTTCGGCGGCCCGCACGCGGCGTACATGGCCGTGCGTGACGAATTCAAGCGCCAGATGCCGGGACGCCTTGTCGGCGTGACCGTCGACGCGCAGGGCAAGCACGCGCTGCGTCTCGCGCTGCAGACGCGTGAACAGCATATCCGTCGCGAGAAGGCGACGTCGAACGTCTGCACGGCGCAGGCGCTGCTCGCGATCATGGCGAGCATGTATGCGGTCTACCACGGCCCGAAGGGCCTCGCGACGATCGCGCTGCGCGTGAACCGCTTCGCGTCGATTTTCGCGGCTGGCGTGCAACTGTTCGGCTACCGGCTCGCGAACGAGACATTCTTCGATACCGTCACGATCGAGAGCGGCGCGAACACGACGGCGCTGCATCAGGCGGCGTCCGCCGCGCACATCAACCTGCGTCATGTGGATGCAGGCCGGGTCGGCGTGTCGGTGGATGAAACCACCACGCGCGACGACCTCATGAAGCTCTTCGCGCTGTTCGCGGAAGTGGCGGGCAAGACCCAGACCTTCGACATCGACGCGCTCGATGCGGCCGTCAAGGACTCGCTCCCCGCCGGACTGCACCGCACGAGCGAATTCCTGACGCATCCGGTGTTCAACCGCCACCATTCCGAGCACGAAATGCTGCGCTATCTGCGCAGCCTCGCCGACAAGGATCTGGCGCTCGACCGCACGATGATCCCGCTCGGCTCGTGCACGATGAAGCTGAACGCGACCTCCGAGATGCTGCCGGTCACGTGGCCCGAGTTCGCGCAGATCCATCCGTTCGCGCCGGCCGAGCAGACCGTCGGCTACCGGACGATGATCGATCAGCTCGAGCAGATGCTCGTCGCGTGCACGGGCTACGCGGCGGTGTCGCTCCAGCCGAACGCCGGCTCGCAGGGCGAGTACGCGGGCCTGCTCATCATCCACGCGTATCACGCTTCGCGCGGCGAAGGGCACCGCAATGTGTGCCTGATTCCGGCGTCCGCGCACGGTACGAACCCGGCGTCGGCGCAGATGGCGGGCATGCAGGTCGTTGTCGTGGCGTGCGATGCGAACGGCAACGTCGATATCGAGGACCTGAAGGCGAAGGCGGAGAAGCATTCGGCGAATCTCGCGGCGATCATGATCACGTATCCGTCGACGCACGGCGTGTTCGAGCGCAACGTCCGCGAAATCTGCGACATCGTCCATAACCACGGCGGCCAGGTCTACGTGGACGGCGCGAACATGAACGCGATGGTCGGCCTGACCGCGCCCGGCCAGTTCGGCGGCGACGTCTCGCACCTGAACCTGCACAAGACATTCTGCATTCCGCACGGCGGCGGCGGACCGGGCGTCGGTCCGGTGGCGGTCGGCGCGCATCTCGCGAAGTTCCTGCCGAACCAGCATTCCACTGGCTATCAGCGCGATGAACGCGGTATCGGCGCGGTTTCGTCGGCGCCTTACGGGTCGGCTGCGATCCTGCCGATCTCGTGGATGTACATCGCGATGATGGGCGCGAACGGGCTCACCGCCGCGACCGAAAGCGCGATCCTCGCGGCGAACTATGTGGCGAAGCGCCTCGCGCCGCACTATCCGGTGCTTTACAGCGGCGCGGGCGGGCTGGTCGCGCACGAGTGCATTCTCGACGTGCGGCCGATCAAGGAATCAAGTGGCATTTCGGTGGAGGACGTCGCCAAGCGCCTGATCGACTTCGGCTTCCACGCGCCGACCATGAGCTTCCCGGTGCCGGGCACGCTGATGGTCGAGCCGACCGAATCGGAGTCGAAGGAGGAACTCGACCGCTTCATCGACGCCATGATCGAGATTCGCGAAGAAATCCGCGCCGTGGAAGAAGGGCGCGCCGATCGCGAAGACAATCCGCTGAAGAACGCGCCGCATACCGCCGCCGTCGTCGTCGCGGACGAATGGAGCCACAAGTACACGCGCGAGGAGGCGGCGTATCCGTTGAAGTCGCTCGTCGCGCGCAAGTACTGGCCGCCCGTCGGCCGCGCGGACAACGCGTACGGCGACCGCAACCTGATGTGCTCGTGCGTGCCGGTGTCGGAATATGACGAATGAGCAGCGCTCGCTGGCGACGCATTGGCCACTGACTGGCAACTGAGCGACGGCTGACCGTTGCCGCTTCACGAACCGCCCGGCGGCATCGGGCGGTTTTGCTGCACCTGCCCAAGACCGGCTAACATCTCACCCCGAACCAAAGCCAATCTAGGAGTTTCATATGGCGCTGAAGGTGCGAGTGGTGAATGAAGCGGGACGTCGATGGCGGATGCAGGCGACGCTGGCCGCGCTCGCCGCAGCCGCGCTCGCGTCGCCGGGCGTGCAGGCCGCGATGAATTTCTGCGCCGCGCCCGCGATGCAGACGAGCGAGCGCACCAACGCCGACCCCGGCGTGAAGGCACTGGTGAAAATGGTGCAGTCGCACGTCAACGATCAGCCAAAACCCGTTGCGAGACTGCACACCGAAGGCACGCTGCCGCACGAGGGCATCTACGACGAGAGCATCGAGGCCGAGAAGGACCTGAGCCTGATGCGCGATGCCGCGCTCGCGTGGCGCGCGACGGGCGACGAGCGCTATCTGCGGCTCGTCGACCGTTTCCTCCTCGCGTGGGTCACGACCTATCAGCCGAGCTTCAATCCGATCGACGAAACGAATTTCGAGTCGCTGATTCTCGCGTACGACCTCACCGCGAGCGCGCTGCCTGTCAGGACGCGCAATCCGGCGAACGCGTTCATCACGAAGATGGTGACCGGCTATGTCGAGGATATCGACAAGCAGAAGCGGCCGCTCACCGGCACGTACAGGAACAACTGGCAGAGCCACCGGATCAAGCTGATTTCGATGGGCGCGTTCACCATCGACGACCGCAAGCTCATCAACGCGGCGCAGCGTCTTTTCGTGGAGCACGTGGGCGACAACATCGCACCGGACGGCTCGACCGTCGATTTCGCCGAACGCGACGCGCTGCGCTACGTCACCTACGATCTCCAGCCGCTTGTCACGGCGGCGCTGGCGGCGCGCCGCCACAACCGCAACTGGCTCGCGGAGCGCGCTTCGTCCGGCGCGCGCCTGGCCGATGCGCTCAACTGGCTCACGCCGTACGCCATGGGCACGAAAACGCACGAGGAATTCGTGCATTCGTCGGTTCCGTTCGACGCCAAACGCCGCGAAGCCGGCTTGCCGGGGTATTCTGGAGAGTGGGACCCGAAGAACGCGGCTGAACTGTTTCATCTCGCGGCGCGCCTCGACGGCCGCTATGCGCCCGTGGCGCTGCGGCTCGCACCGACGCCGCCAGCCTGGCTCGCGGTGTGCCTGCCGCTGCCGGCGCGCTAACCCATCGGAATTCAGCAGGAGCAGTACTCATGGCAGTCAGCGTCTTCGATCTTTTCAAAGTCGGCATCGGTCCGTCCAGCTCGCATACGGTCGGCCCGATGCGCGCCGCGCTGATGTTCGTGCAGGGGCTCGAACGCGACGGGCTGCTCGACGCGGTCGCGTCGGTGAAATGCGATCTGTACGGCTCGCTCGGCGCCACCGGCAAGGGGCACGGGACGGATCGCGGCGTGATGCTCGGCCTGATGGGCGATGCCCCCGATACCGTCGACGCCCAGACGATCAGCCCGCGACTCGACGCCGTGCGCACGTCGAAGAAGCTGGCGCTGCTCGGCCGGCACGAGATTCCGTTCGTGCAGAAGGAGCATGTGCTTTTCTACCGCCAGGCGCTGGCGGAGCATCCGAACGGGATGAAACTGCACGCCTTCGACGCGCGGGGCGAACTGCTGCGCGAATCGACGTACTTGTCGGTCGGCGGCGGGTTCGTGGTGACGGCGGGCGCGGCGAACACGGCGGTGCTGACCGCGCACGAGCATCTGCCGCATCCGTTCCAGACCGGCGACGAACTGCTCAGGATGTGCAGCGAGTCGGGCAAGTCGATCGCGCAGCTGATGTGGGACAACGAGCGCGTCTGGCGCAGCGAAGAGGAGATCCGCTCCGGGTTGCTGCGCATCTGGGACGTGATGCAGGCATGCGTCGCGCGTGGCTGCGGCATCGACAACCTGGAAGCCGACGGCAGCCTGCCCGGGCCGTTCCAGGTCAAGCGGCGCGCGCCGCAGCTGTACCGGGCGCTGGTCGGCAAGCCCGAGCAGGCGCTGCGCGACCCGCTTTCGATGATCGACTGGATCAATCTCTACGCGATCGCGGTCAACGAGGAAAACGCGGTCGGCGGGCGCGTCGTCACGGCGCCGACCAACGGCGCGGCCGGGATCATTCCCGCCGTGCTGCATTACTACGACCGGTTCATGCCGGGGTCGAACGCGCAGGGCGTGGTCGATTTTCTGCTGACGGCCGCGGCGATCGGCATTCTCTACAAGATGAACGCATCGATTTCCGGCGCCGAAGTGGGATGCCAGGGCGAAGTGGGCGTCGCGTGCTCGATGGCGGCCGGCGCGCTCGCCGCCGTGATGGGCGGCACGCCGACGCAGGTGGAGAACGCCGCGGAAATCGGGATGGAGCATAACCTCGGGCTGACCTGCGATCCGGTCGGCGGGATGGTCCAGATTCCGTGCATCGAACGCAACGCGATGGGGGCCGTGAAGGCCGTCAATGCCGCGCGCATGGCGATGCGCGGCGACGGCTCGCACTATGTGTCGCTCGATTCGGTCATCAAGACCATGCGGGAGACCGGCGCCGATATGAAGACCAAGTACAAGGAGACTTCGCGCGGCGGGCTGGCGGTGAATATCGTGGAGTGTTGACGCTGTCCAGTTTGCGCTGCCGCTGATGAAAACAGCGCGCGTCAGATATATCTCGAATATTCGAGACAAATCCTATTTGAACTGCGTCTCGGAAACCTGACCATGATGGCTCTTACAGCATGGAGCAAGCATGGGCCATATAGCTGACGATGTATCGTATTTCCGAGCGATCTTTTGGCTCGTCGTGAGCGGACTGATGAGCTTGCTCATGGCGGCGCCGGCAATGGCATCCTGCACTGCAGCTCCCACTGCCCAAGGCGCCAATGTTTCCATTGCGCTACCTGTAGGTGTCGCAGTTCCCCGCAATGCCGCGCCTGGGCAAATCGTGTGGGACAGCGGTTGGGTCGCTTCGGCCGTCGCCTCGGCGACGTGTGACAGTCCTTCGGATACCCGCTCGTTCGGATATGTCCAGGTCAAGGTTCCCGTTCCCGGTTTTGACGGCGTTTACGAATCCGGAATTCCAGGCATAGGGATAAAATCGGCGGTCATTCTTGGAGCATCGAAGCCTGCGCACATCAACGCCGGAACAGTCATGCGGTCTCCGACGGTGACAGAGGTCGCAGGCGCAGGTACCTTCGACGAGACCGGAAGTGGACGCATACAATACATTGTCACGGGACCTGTCGCTACTGGAGTGACAAACATGGGCATCGCTTTCGGAGGCCGGACGTACGGAGGAGGGGCCCGTGGTCTCAACCTTAACATCAGTAACGGCCGTAACTCCACCGTCACCGCCGGGTCTTGCACTGTCCAGAATCCCACGTTTACCGTTCCCGTGCCCGCAGCGTACTCGCATCAGTTGGGCGCAGTCGGATCGACCACGGGCGATACCAGTTTCAATCTCGCACTTAACTGTCCAGCCGGGATTTCGGTGGCGATCACCTTCGCCGACGTGACCAACCCGGGCAACCGGACAACAAATCTCTCGCTTTCGTCTGATTCGACCGGCGCCGGCGTTGCTTATCAACTCGTGTACGGATCGCAAGCCGTTGCTTACGGTCCTGATTCGGCAAGTGAGGGAACGGAGAACCAGATTCACGTTGGCCCTCCGACCGTATCCGGGAACACGAACATTCCCTTTTCGGTTCGCTACGTCAGGACGGGGCCTCTCACGGCCGGAACACTGAACGCCAAGGCGACCTTTACGATGAGCTACCAGTAAGCATCGGCGTGGGCGGGGGCCTTCACCCGCCGATCAGATTCACCACCTTGATGTTCCTCGTATCCGGCACCTCCGCGTACGACAACACCTTCAACTGCGGCAAACTCCGCCGCAAGAAGCGCGCAAGCATCGCGCGCAACGCATGCTGCACGAGCAGCACCGGCGGCAGCCCCAGATTCTGCTGACGCATGATCGCGTTTTGCGTCGAGTTCAATAGCGTCTGCGCCAGCCCCGGCTCCAGCCCCGGATTTGAACCCGTCGACAGCGCCTGCGACAACACCCGCTCGAGCGTCGGATCGAGCCCCATCACCTGCAGGTCCCCGCCGCCCGGATACCACTGCTGCGTGATCGCACGGCCCAGCGCGAGGCGCACCGCCGCCGTGAGGTCGTACGCGTCGGGCAGCTTCGGCGCATGCTCCTGCACGGCGTCGAGGATCGTGCGCATGTCGCGGATCGGCACGCCTTCGTCCAGCAGATTCTGCAAAACCTTCTGCAGCGTCGTGAGCGCGATGGTCTTCGGCACGAGATCGTCGGTCAGCGACGGCGTGTCCTTGGCGATACGCTCCAGCAACGCCTGCACTTCCTGGCGTCCGAGCAATTCGGCCGCGTGCGTGACGACCAGGTGATTCAGGTGCGTGGCGACCACCGTGCTCGCATCGACCACCGTGTAGCCGTACACCTGCGCCTGCTCGCGCATGTTCGTGTCGATCCACACCGCCGGCAGGCCGAACGCCGGGTCCTGCGTCTGCGCGCCCGGAAGCGCCGCCGACACCTGTCCCGGATTGATCGCGAGCCACTGTCCCGGAAACGCCTCGCCGACGCCCACTTCCACGCCCTTGAGCGCAATCCGGTAGCCGTTCGGACGCAGTTCCAGGTTGTCGCGGATATGGATGACAGGCGGCAGGAAGCCGATTTCCTGCGCGAATTTCTTGCGAATGCCCTTGATGCGCTTGAGCAGCTCGCCGTCGGTATTGCGATCGACGAGGGGAATCAGGCGGTAGCCCACCTCCAGCCCGAGCGGATCGATGAGCGCGACGTCGTCCCAGCTCGCTTCCGTGTTTTCGAGCGGTGCCGCCGCCGCAGGCGCGACGTCGGTGACGTCGCTCACCTTCTTTTTCGCGGCGGCGCGCTTGTTCATCGAGCGCGCGGCGTAGATCAGGCCGCCGCCGAGCGCCATGAACGCAAAGTGCGGCATGCCCGGAATCAGGCCCATGATGCCGATGATCACGCCCGTGATCATCAGCACGCGCGGGTTGGTGAACAGCTGGCCGGTCAGCTGCGTGCCGATGTCCTCCTCGGTCGCGACGCGCGACACGATCACGCCCGCCGCCGTCGAGATGATGAGCGACGGAATCTGCGCGACGAGGCCGTCGCCGATCGTGAGCAGCGTGTAGTTCGTGGCCGCGTGGGCGAAGTCCATGTCGTGCTGGAGCATCCCGACGATCAGCCCGCCCACGATGTTGATCACCATGATCAGGAGACCGGCGATCGCGTCGCCGCGCACGAACTTGCTCGCGCCGTCCATCGAGCCGTAGAACTCGGCTTCCTGCGCGACGTTCAGGCGGCGCTTCCTCGCCTGCTCCTCGTTGATGAGGCCGGCGTTCAGGTCGGCGTCGATCGCCATCTGCTTGCCGGGCATCGCGTCGAGCGTGAAGCGCGCGCCGACTTCCGCGATCCGCCCCGCGCCCTTCGTGATCACCATGAAGTTGATGATCATCAGAATCACGAACACGACGATACCGACCGCGAAATTCCCGCCCACGAGAAAGTGGCCGAACGATTCGATCACCTGGCCGGCGGCGTCCGGGCCGGTGTGGCCTTCGAGCAGGACGATCCGCGTCGATGCGACGTTGAGCGACAGGCGCAGGAGCGTCGAGAAGAGCAGCACGCTCGGGAAGGCGGCGAAGTCGAGCGGCTTTTGCGTGTACATGCTGACGAGCAGCACCATCACGGACAGCGCGATGTTGAAGGTGAAGAGCAGATCGAGCAGGAACGCCGGCAACGGCAGAATCATCATGCCGAGGATCATGCAGATCAGGACCGGGCCGGCGAGGGCCCGCAGGTTCTGGCTGCCGAGCGCGTCGGGCCGTTTGGCGAAGAATCCAGCGCGCGCGTTCATGCTGCGGCTCCATCAGTGGGGTTGTCGGGGGAAAGCGCGTCGGCGGCTTCCTGCTGGGCTTCGGCGTCCGGCACGCCGCCCTTGTCGAGTTCCTTCGGCACGTCGAGATCGGCGGGTTCGTCGGGCCGGATGCCGCCGTCTTCCTTGAAGCGGCGCAGCTGGTACACCCAGGCGAGCACCTGCGCGACCGCGCCGTACAGCGCGCCCGGAATCTCGCGGTCGATCTCGACGTTGTGATACAGCGCCCGCGCGAGCGGCGGCGCTTCGAGCAGCGGCACGTTGTGCTCGCGCCCGAGTTCGCGGATGCGCGCGGCGACGAGGTTCACGCCCTTGGCGACCACCTTCGGCGCGCGCATCTCGCCGTCGGTGTACTTCAGCGCGACGGCGAAGTGCGTCGGGTTCGTGACGATCACGTCGGCGGTCGGAACCGCGGTCATCATGCGGCGGCGCGCGGCGGCGCGCTGCTGCGCGCGGATGCGGCCCTTCACGTGCGGATCGCCGTCGTTTTCCTTGTGCTCGCGCTTCACTTCTTCCTTGCTCATGCGCAGCTTCCTGGCGTGCGTCCACATCTGGTAGGGCACGTCGAGCGCGGCGACGAGGAAGAGGCCGGCAATCGCCATGCCGCAGCAGACGACGATCAGATGCATCGTGTCGGCGAGCGCGAGGCTGAGCGGCTTGGTGAGCAGGCCGAGCACCTGTTCCTTGCGGCTCCACATCGCCCAGCCGGCCATTCCGCCGACGACGAGCGTCTTGAGCAGCGACATGCCGAGCATGATCGGGCCCTGCACCGAAAAGATCCTGCCGAGGCCCTTCGCGGGGTTGAGGCGGCCGAAGTTCGGCGAGAACGGCTTGGTGGTGAGGAGCCACCCGCCGAGCGCCATCGGCGCGGCGAGGGCCGCGAGGCCGGTGAGCGCGAGCACGGGCAGGAGCGCGAGGAAACCTTCCTTGCCGGCGTTGGCGGCGCCGATCATCATCTGGCGCGTATCGAGGACGGTCGAATGATTGAACGTGAAGGCGCCGCGCACGATGGACTGCATGTGTTCGCTGACCGGTCCGGACAGCGCCCAGATGCCGAAGAAACCCGCCGACAGCAGCGCAAACGAGGCCAGCTCCCGCGAGCGCGCGACCTGGCCTTCTTCCCGCGCCTTTTCAAGGCGTTTGGGAGTGGCTGACTCGGTCTTTTCGAGATCGCTTTCTTCTGCCACTGCGCGCTGCTCCGCTGTGCTCCGCCTGGGGCCGGCGACATGCCATTACCCGATGGCAGCGATTATTGCGAAAAGGAGCCCGTAGCGATCGCCGGATAAAGCTGGAGAAAGGGGGGTAATTCGGGTGATGGGGGGAGGATTTGCAGCGTGATGGCTTGTCTGCTGCGGCGCGAGGCGGTGGTCGCGGCTGAACATCAGCCCGCGTTTGCCTGAACATGGAAGCCGCATCCCGAGACGATGCCTTCAGGGATCGGCACCCGGCTGTTCTCTATCTGAATTGCGGAACAGGAAAGATGTGCGCTCTCGCCTCCAAAAGAGGCGAGAGCGCGAAACGAGCAAAGCCGGGAGGAACCCGCCTACAACCCGAGCACCCCCGGCACCCGCCCGTCGGGCCCGTAAAACCCCGACTTCTCCGGCGCTACGCGCATCGCGGCGAGCGCGCGCCGGTTGTAGTCCATCCGGGTGCGGATCAGCACGCCGTTGTTGTTGTTGCCCTGCTTCGCCCGCGTGGCCGATTCGCGCAGCAGCTTCCACGGCTCGACGAGGCGTTCGTCCGCCGCCGCCGCCGCTTCCATGCCGGCGAACCCGGGGGCGAAGCCCAGCGTCACCAGTTGCTCGTCGCGCTTTTTTTCGAGCGCGGCGATCTGTTCGGTGAGAGCGGTTTTCTGTTCGATGATCGAAGGCAGCGCTTCGAGCGGCGACGCCGCGATCAGCGCCTTTTCTTCGTAGGCAAGGAGCGACTCGAACGCCTCTACGGCGGCGATCTCGTCGATGACAGTGGCAAGCAGGGCGTCTTTCATTACGACTCTCTAAAACGCGGGACCGCAATCACGCGGTCAGGGTCCAAAAAAAGCCGCCCGGCGGCACCGTCGAAACGATGCGGGAGCACTCACGCCGCGCGCACGGCCCGCGCCGCACGCCAGTGCTGCTCCATTCAGCCGCCGGTCGGCGGGGTTCTCGTTGCCAGCAGGTCGCGCGCGGTGCCGAGAATGCCGTCTGCGATCTTGCTCGTGTCCATCGTCAGGCTGCCGTCGCGGATCGCGGCCTTGATCGACTCGACTTTCGCCATGTCGACGTCCGACGCATTCGACGCGCGCAAACC
>Ga0157375_10003221_pt1 | contig 14163 bp, 15 predicted proteins | sample M35metaG_FD_115311 | JGI IMG/M metagenome (GOLD analysis project Ga0157375, IMG submission 115311) | Miscanthus rhizosphere microbial communities from Kellogg Biological Station, Michigan, USA - M3-5 metaG | ecosystem: Host-associated > Plants > Roots > Rhizosphere > Soil | place: USA: Michigan...
CGGCACTTATTGGGGCCATGGCCGACGCGTTGCTCGCCGAGTTAATCGGCGATGGGATCGCTGGGATTAAACGAAGGGGTTATCGCTCCCGGCAGAAGTGTTGCCAGGTTCGCCACGTTGAGATCGATGCGCCTACTTCACGCGCCCACAGCGCGCGGCTGGCGGCGTTTCATCCCATGATGGCTGGCAGGGTCACACTAACGGCTCAGCGGTCAACGTGGCGGGCCTGAAATCAATTACGCAACGGTGCGGAGTTATGAAATCAACCGGCAACCGTGCCGCTTGATCGTTGTGGGGCAATTTGTGGGGCAAATTTTAAATTAGCCATGTAACTATTGTAAATCAGCGACATTTGGCGGAGAGGGTGGGATTCGAACCCACGGTACGGTTACCCGTACAACGGTTTTCGAGACCGTCCCATTCGACCACTCTGGCACCTCTCCGTCCTGCGCTCATGTAGCTTGCGCTCAGGCGCACGGCAACCTGAAGGCCTGAAATACTTGCGCTAAAGGCAAGGCAGGGACCTGGCTTCAAGGCAAGCTGGCAATTGACTTATCGGCCTTGCCTTCTATATTGCGCCGCTTCAAGGCTATTTGCGGCTCGGTTCGCGCGCCTGCGGCGCCGGTCTTTCAAGCCCAGAATTCGGACGGATAACGGACATGTTCGCGGTCATTCGCACAGGCGGCAAGCAATATCGCGTGGCGCCAAACGACATCATCGAGATCGAGAAGATCGCGGGCAAGCCCGGCGATATCATCGAGCTTTCCGAGGTGATCCTGCTTGGCGGCGACAGGCCCAAGACCGGCAACCCCACGATCTCCGGCGCGTCGGTCGCGGCCGAGGTGATCGAGCAGACGCGCGGCGAGAAGATCATCGTCTTCAAGAAGAAGCGGCGGAAGAACTATCGCCGCAAGAAGGGTCATCGCCAGGAGCTGACGGCGCTGCGCATCACCGAGATTCTGACCGACGGCAAGAAGCCGTCAAAGGCAGCTGCAAAGCCTGAGCCGAAAAAGGCGGAGCCGAAGGTCGAGGCCAAGCCCAAGCCGGTGGCCAAGGCGAAACCCGCCAAGAAGGAAACCAAACCAGCGGCGCGGAAGCCGGCAGCCAAGGCTGACAAGAAGCCCGCGCCGAAGCCGAAGAAGTAAGGAATTCACCCATGGCACATAAGAAAGCAGGCGGCTCCTCGCGCAACGGCCGCGACTCGGCCGGACGCCGGCTTGGAGTCAAAAAGTCGGGCGGCCAGAGCGTGCTCGCCGGCAACATCATCGTCCGGCAGCGCGGCACCAAATGGCACCCCGGCGACGGCGTTGGCATGGGCAAGGACCACACGTTGTTCGCTCTGCGCGAAGGCGACGTCGAGTTCGCGACTAAGCAGAAGGGCCGCGTCTACGTCTCGGTGAAGCCGAACTAGGCTTCTGCCCGCACGCGTTGGCGCGTGTAATTTCCTCCCGTGAGCATCAGAACACCCAGACTCGTATTGCGGCTGCCGCTCCTTGCGGATGCGGCGCGGATCAGCCTTCTCGCCGGCGATTTCGACGTCGCCAGCATGACCGGCACGATCCCGCATCCCTACAGCGAGCGGATGGCCGCCGAGTGGCTCGCCAGCGCCATTGCCGGCGAGGAAGGCGTCGTGTTCGTGATCGAGAGGTCGGGCGCATTGATCGGCTGCACCGGCTATCGCGCCTTCGGCGACGACCACGCCGAGCTCGGCTATTGGATCGGCAAGCCGTATTGGGGAATGGGCTATGCGAGCGAGGCTGTGCGCGTCTTGATCCTGCACGCGTTCGAGACCGGCGGCTTTGCCTATCTGACGGCCGGCCATTTCAGCGACAATCCGGCGTCGGCGCGGATCATCGCCAAGTTCGGCTTCACGCGGCAGGGAAAAGAGAGCCGGGACTGCGCCGCGAGGGGTGCCAAGGCACATTGCGTGATCTATAGGCTGGACCGTGCCACGGCGCTGGCGGGTGCTTTGAGGGCGTGAGGCCGCCGGCAAGCGAACCTCCCGTAGTGTATTGGAAAGAAGCCGGTGCTAAGCCCTAGCCATGCAGTTCCTCGATCAGGCCAAGGTCTATGTGCGTTCGGGCGATGGCGGCAATGGCTGCGTCAGCTTCCGGCGGGAGAAGTTCGTCGAGTTCGGCGGTCCTGACGGCGGCGACGGCGGCAAAGGCGGCGACGTCATCGTCGAATGCGTCGCCAATCTGAACACGCTGCTCGACTACCGCTACCAGCAGCATTTCAAGGCCAAGAAGGGCGGCCACGGCAAAGGCCAGAACCGTACCGGAGCCAAAGGCGCCGACATCGTGCTGAAGCTGCCACCCGGCACCGAGATTCTCGATGCTGACGGCGAGACGCTGATCACCGATCTGACCACGCCAGGCGACCGCATCGTGCTGCTCCGTGGCGGCAATGGCGGCTTCGGCAATGCCCGCTTCAAATCCTCGACCAATCAGGCGCCGCGGCACGCCAATCCCGGACAGCAAGGCGAGGAGATGAATATCTGGCTGAGGCTGAAGCTGATCGCCGATGCCGGCATCATCGGCCTTCCCAATGCCGGCAAGTCGACCTTCCTTGCTGCGGTCAGCGCGGCGAAACCGAAGATCGCCGACTATCCCTTCACCACGCTGCACCCCAATCTCGGTGTGGTGCGCATCGACGGCACCGATTTCGTGCTCGCCGATATTCCCGGACTGATCGAAGGCGCGCATGAGGGCGCCGGGATCGGCGACCGCTTCCTCGGCCATGTCGAGCGCACGGCGGTGTTGTTGCATCTCGTCGACGGGACACTCGACGATGTGGCGAATGCCTATCGGATCATACGCGGCGAGGTGGAAGCCTACGGCGCCGGGCTTGCCAACAAACCGGAGATCATCGCGCTATCGAAGGCCGATGCCGTGCCCAAGGACGAAATGAAGAAGAAGCTGCGCGCCTTGAAGAAGGCCGCAGGTGCCGCGCCGCTTGTCGTCTCGGCCGCATCCGGCGAGGGCGTGAAGGAGACTTTGCGCGCGCTCGCGGGCGAGGTGAGAGGTTGGCACGCGCGTGCCAAGGAAGATGCCACGACCGAGAAAGCGCCGGCGCGAGGATGGCGTCCATGAGGGGAGAGTGGACGGGAGCCAAGCGTATCGTCGTCAAGATCGGCTCCTCGCTACTGGTCGATGCGGCCGCCGGCACGCTCAGGCAGGCGTGGCTCGAAGCGCTCGCCGACGACATCGCCGCGTTGCGTCAAGCCGGCAAGGAGGTGGTGGTGGTCTCCTCCGGCGCCATCGCGCTCGGCCGCAACGCGCTCAAGTTGCCGAAAGGGGCGCTCAAGCTTGAAGACAGTCAGGCTGCGGCCGCAGTCGGCCAGATCGATCTCGCACACGCCTATGAGGAGGCGTTCCGCGCGCGCAGTCTCGTCGCGGCGCAGGTGCTGCTCACTCTCGGCGACACGGAGCAACGCCAGCGCTATCTCAATGCGCGGAACACCATGACCACGCTGCTCAAGCTCGGCGCAGTGCCGGTCGTCAACGAGAACGACACGGTGGCGACGAGCGAAATTCGCTATGGAGACAACGACCGGCTGGCGGCCCGCGTCGCCTCGATGATGAGCGCGGACTGTCTTGTGCTGCTGTCCGATGTCGACGGTTTCTATTCAGCGCCGCCCGGCTCGCGCGCCGATGCGCGTCGGTTCGAAGAGGTGGCCGAGATCACCCCGGAGATTGAAGCCATGGCGGGAGACGTCGGCTCCGAGCTGTCGAAAGGCGGCATGGTGACCAAGATCGAGGCGGCCAAGATCGCGGTCTCCGGCGGCACGCATATGGTGATCGCAAGCGGCAAGGTAATGCACCCGCTTCAGGCGCTCGCTAAGCAGGGGGTCGGCACCTGGTTCATCGCCCGCCAGGATCCGGTAACGGCGCGCAAGCGCTGGATCGCCGGCACGCTGGAGCCGAAGGGCGCCTTCACCGTCGATAACGGCGCAGCCCAGGCGCTCGCCTCAGGCAAGAGCCTATTGCCGGCGGGCGTGACGCGAGTCGAAGGGAGCTTCGAGCGCGGCGACGCCGTGGTGATCCGGAACGGCGACGGCGCCGAACTCGGTCGCGGGCTCACCGCCTACGACCATGAAGAGGCCAAGGCCATTATTGGCCGCAAGAGCGGTGAAATTGTTGAGATTCTCGGCTACCTTGGCCGCCCCGAGCTGATCCACCGGGACGACATGGTTTTGCAGCGGAAGAGTTAGCATGAGCGTGCTCTCGAACAAGCCTGAAGCGAGCATCGAGCCAATGATGCTTTATATCGGCCGCCGCGCACGCGAGGCGGCGCACACGCTTGCGCTTGCCTCGACTGAAGCGAAGAACGAAGCGCTTGAGCGGATGGCGGCCCGACTCGAGCTGTCATCCGGGAAGATCATCGAAGCCAACCGCCAGGATCTCGAGGCCGCCCAGAACAAGGGTCGCGACGCCGCCTTCCTCGACCGGCTCAGGCTGGACGGACTGCGGGTGGCGGCGATGGCGCGCGGCTTGCGCGAGGTGGCGTCGCTTGCCGATCCGGTGGGCAAGGTGATGGCGCACTGGACGCGGCCGAACGGCCTGGAGATTTCCCGCGTGGGCGTGCCGCTGGGGGTGATCGGCATCATCTACGAGTCGCGGCCGAATGTGACGGCCGACGCGGCGGGGCTTTGCCTGAAGTCGGGCAACGCCGTGATCCTGCGCAGCGGCTCCGAGAGCTTTCTCACCTCGCTCGTCATCGCCAATGCGTTGAGCGAGGTCACGGTCGCCTCGGGTCTGCCTGAGGCCTCGATCCAGCTCGTGCCGACGGTCGATCGCTCGGCGGTCGGATTCATGCTCGGCGGCCTTGCCGGCGCCATCGACGTGATCGTGCCGCGTGGCGGCAAGGATCTCGTGGCGCGCGTGCAGGAAGAAGCGCGCGTGCCCGTATTCGCTCATCTCGAAGGCGTCTGCCATGTCTACGTGCACAAGGCTGCGGATCTCGACATGGCCAAGCATATCGTGCTCAACGCCAAGCTGCGCCGCACCGGCGTGTGCGGGGCAACCGAGACGCTGCTGGTCGATCGCGTTGTCGCGCGCACGCATCTTGCGCCGCTGGTCGAAATGCTGATCGAGGCGGGCTGCGAGGTAAGGGGCGATCCCGAGACGCAACGCGCCGACAGCCGGGTGAAGGTCGCGAGCGAGGAGGATTGGCCGAAGGAGTTTCTCGACGCCATCATCGCGGTGAAGGTGGTCGACGGCCTCGACGAGGCGATCGACCATATCGCGCGCTACGGCTCGCAACACACCGACGCCATCGTCACCCAGGACAAACAAGCGGCCGAGCAGTTCCTCGCCCGCGTCGACAGCGCCATCGTGCTGCATAACGCCTCGACGCAATTCGCCGATGGCGGCGAGTTCGGCATGGGCGCCGAGATCGGGATCGCCACTGGCCGGTTCCATGCGCGTGGCCCGGTGGGTCTCGAGCAGCTGACGACCTTCAAATATGTCGTGCGCGGGAAAGGCCAGATCCGACCTTAACTCCGCTTGGGGGCGCCGTGTCGAACAAGAAGCACGCCGAGAAGAAGCGCGCCCATCGTAAGGGCGACGGCAAGCATCAGTCGGAGTCCCCCAAGCCGGATGTCACGAGGCTGCCGATGGCGGCGCCCAATATGCGCATTGGCCTGCTCGGCGGCTCGTTCAACCCGCCGCACGACGCGCATCGCGCGATCAGTCTCACGGCGCTGAAACGGCTCGGGCTCGATCAGGTCTGGTGGCTGGTCACGCCGGGCAATCCCCTGAAAGATGCCACCAGGCTCCCGAGCCTCGCATCCCGCATCGAGGCCGCGCGAGACTTGGCCAGGCATCCGCGCATTGCCGTGAGCGGCTTTGAGGCGGGAAGCGGCTCTGCCTATACGGTCGATTTGCTCGCCGAGCTTAAGCGGCGCTTTCCAGGGGTGAACTTCGTGTGGCTGATGGGCGCCGACAATCTCGCGCAATTCGATCGCTGGCGCGCCTGGGAGGAGATTTTCGCCGCCGTGCCGATCGCGGTGCTGGATCGCCCCGGGTTCAGGCTGAAAGCGCGCGCCGGCAAGGCGGCACAGCGCTTCGCCGCCTACCAGGTCGACGAATCAGATGCGCGCGGGCTGGCGCGGCTCGAGCCTCCCGCCTGGACCATCCTCACCCATACGCTCTCGCGGCTTTCCTCGACCGAACTTCGCGCGAGGCAGGCTAACACGCCGGGGAAAGCCAAGCGGGACAAGGCGGGGGACAGGGGCACGAGGCTTAAGAAAAAGGCCAAGCGACACTAGAGCTATTGAGCGGCGGCGGCGGCCATACTATGTTTATGGCGCGAAGCGGCATCTTTATGGCTGTGTCATGCGTTGAGCATGCGCATCGGTTATAGCGGCTTCGTCGAGGAGCAATGGCAGAAGGATACCCACTCAAACATGCGCTCAGCTAGAGAGGGTGCCGCGCACGGCACACCTCGCAACGGATTCGCGTCATTTGGCGTGCATCCGAACCGTCTACTCAAGATCGTGCTCGACACGCTCGATGCCGCCAAGGCGGAGAAAGTGGCGACCATCGACTTGAGAGGCAAAACCTCGATCGGCGACCGGATGGTGGTCGCATCGGGACGCTCGCAACGGCATGTCGGGGCCGTCGCCGACCAGATCATCAAAAAACTAAAAGACGAAGGCTTTGGCCGCGCTCGCGTCGAAGGGACGACCCAATGCGATTGGGTGCTGATCGATGCCGGCGACGTCATCGTCCATATCTTTCGGCCCGAGGTTCGCGAGTTCTATAACCTCGAAAAGATGTGGTCGGCCGATCGCCCCATGGAGCGGTTGGTGATCTGATCCGATTGCCCGGCCGCTTGGCCTAAAGGCGAGCAAGCATGCGGCTCCTGATCGCTGCCATCGGCAAGCTGAAACAGGGGCCGGAGCGCGATCTGTTCGCGCATTATCTCGGCCGCGCCGAAGCTCTCGGCCGTAAACTGCACCTGTCGCCGCTGACCGCAATCGAAGTCGCGGAGTCCAAGGCCACAACCGCCTCCGCCCGCAAAGATGCCGAAGCGCAGGCGTTGCTCGCCAAGATTTCCTCGCCGCATCTCCTGGTGTGTCTCGATCCCGGCGGTGAACCCTTGTCGAGCGAAGCCTTCGCCGCACTGTTGGCGAAGCTTCGCGACGATGGGACCGAAGGCATGGCCTTCATGATCGGCGGCGCCGACGGCCTCGGCAGGGATGCGCTGGCAAAGGCGGCCAAACGCCTTTCGCTCGGTCCGATGACCTTGCCGCATGGGCTCGCCCGCGCCGTTCTCGCCGAGCAAATCTATCGCGCGGCGACGATTCTGGCGGGCCACCCCTATCATCGTGCCTGATGGCCGCCCAAGGTTAAGGATTGGTAAGCCAATTGCCTTGATTCTGCCGTACCGCTCCGTTGTCGTTGCGATCGGCTGAACGGCCAAGGCGCATGGCGCATCCTGATCGATTGACTTCCCCCCGCCACAGGTTCTTGTCCGCGCTGCTTGTCGCCGGCTTGGTATGTGCGTCGCCATGGCTCGCCGCGGCCGAGGAGGATCTGTCCCGCGACGAGGCGAAGCAAAAGCTCAACCAGACCGAGCAGGAGCTTCAGTCGAGCCGGGCCAAGGCAGAGGGGTTGAGCAAGGATCTGGCGGCGCTGGCCGAGGAACGTGCGAAACTGAACAACGAGCTGATCGACGCCGGCAAGAGCGTGCAGGCGAGCGAAGCGAAGCTCTCGGAGACGGAAGCGAAACTTGCCGAGTTCACCGAGCAGGTCAACGTCATCCAAAACTCGATCACCGAACGCAAGGAAGCCATCGTCAAGATGCTGAGCGCCATGCAGAGGATCGGCCGCACACCGCCGCCGGCGTTGGTCACCAGGCGAGACGATGCGCTTGCCGTCGTGCGCAGCGCCATGTTGCTCGCCAATATTTTTCCCGAACTGAAATATCAGGCAGACAACCTCTCGCGCGAGCTGGAAGGCTTAGTCACGGTCGAGAACGGCATTCGCGACCAGCGCGACAAGGAGAAGAGCGAGGCCGAGCGGTTGGCGGCGGAGCAGGCGAGCCTCGACAGGTTGCTCGAGGAGAAGAAGCGTGCCGCGGCGCAAGGCGAGGCCGAGCTCGCCGACATCAAGCGCTCCACGACCGAGCAGGCGCAGACCGTCACGGATTTGAACGAGCTGATCGACCGGCTCGACACGCAGATCGCCAAGGTCGAGATCGCTCAATACGATGCCGAACTCGCCGCCGAGCGCGCTTTGCTGGCTCGGGAGCAGCAACAGGCCTTGGCCACGCCCGCCAATGAGAGCGTGGTCGAGATCAAGCCGGGGACCAAAGTCGCCTTTGCCAGCCCCGACCGGCTCAAGCCGGCACTCCCCTTCGAGGCGGCGAAAGGCAGCCTGCGGCTGCCGGCGCAGGGGCGGACCGTGAAGCGGTTCGGCGATCCCGATGTCGCGGGCGGCACGCTCAAGGGAATCTCGCTGCAAACCCGGGGCGAAGCCCGGATTACCGCCCCGGCCGACGGCTGGGTGGTCTATGCCGGCGAATTCCGCTCATATGGGCAGCTATTGATCATCAATGCAGGCGGGGGCTATCATATCCTGCTTGCGGGGATGAACCGCATAGACGTAAGCCTGGGCCAGTTTGTCCTTGCCGGAGAGCCGATCGCGGTGATGGGCAGCTCGGCAGCGGCGAGTCAAGGCGAAGATAGTTCGCGCCCCGTCCTCTATGTCGAATTCAGAAAGGACGGCAGGCCAGTAGACCCTGACCCATGGTGGGCCCAGGCTTCCGAAAAGGTGCAAGGATGATGCGGAAATCCGAATACGCGCTGTGGGCGCTTCTGGTGTTGGCCGTGCTCGCTGCCGGATCGACGATGGTGAGCTTGGCACGTAGCCAGTCGGCGTCGGCCGCCAACTCGGAGATTTACCGCCAGCTCGACCTGTTCGGCGAGGTCCTGGAGCGTGTGCGCTCGGACTATGTCGAGAAGCCTGACGATCCCCAGCTGATCGAGTCGGCCATCAACGGCATGCTGACGGCGCTCGATCCGCATTCGGCCTACCTCAATCCGAAACATTTCCGCGACATGCAGGTGCAGACGCGGGGCGAATTTGGCGGCCTCGGCATCGAGGTCACGATGGAGAATGGCGTCATCAAGGTGGTCGCCCCGATTGATGATACCCCTGCCGCGCATGCGGGCTTGATGAGTGGCGATCTCATCACCCATCTCAACAAGGAGCAGGTTCTCGGCCTCACTTTGCAAGAGGCGGTGGACAAGATGCGCGGACCGGTCAATTCGCCGATCACGCTCACCGTCGTGCGCAAGGGCACCGAGGATCCGTTCGACGTCAAGGTCACGCGTGACGTGATTCACATCAACCCGGTCAAGTACAACGCCGAGGGCAGCGACGTCGGCTATATCCGCGTCACCACCTTCAACGAGCAGACCACCGCCAACCTGCAGAAGGGGGTCGAGGACCTGAAGAAGCAGCTCGGTCCGAATCTCAAGGGCTTTGTCATCGACCTCCGCAACAATCCCGGCGGCCTGCTCGACCAGGCAATCTCCGTCTCGGATGCCTTCCTCGATCAGGGCGCCATCGTGCTGACGCGCGGCCGCGATCTTGAGGAGACGCAGCGCTCCAACGCGCGGCCGGGCGACATCACCGACGGACAGAAGATCGTCGTTTTGATCAATGGCGGCTCGGCCTCGGCATCGGAGATCGTGGCGGGCGCGCTGCAGGACCATCACCGCGCGACCATCCTCGGCACGCGTTCCTTCGGCAAGGGCTCGGTGCAGACCATTATCCCGCTAGGCTCGAACGGTGCGCTCAGGCTTACCACCGCGCGCTATTACACGCCGTCGGGCCGCTCGATTCAGGCCAAGGGCATCGAGCCCGAGGTTGTGGTCGAGGAGGAGCTGCCTGACGACCTCAAGCAGAAGGCCGACACGCTCGGCACGCGTGGCGAAGCCAATCTGCGCGGTCACCTCAAGGGCGAAGATGCCAATGCGGAGGGCGCGGGCGGCGGCGACGAAGAGCAATCCGGCAGCTCGGCCTATGTGGCGCCCGAGAAGGACAAGGACACCCAGCTCAATTACGCGCTCGATCTGTTGCGTGGTATCAAGTCGGTCGACACGGAGGCGAAAAAGAAGGCTGAGGCCAATTAAGCCTCGGCGGCCAGGCCGGCGACACCGGCCATGACGACAATATTCGCCGGGGGATAGGAGGCTTGCAACCACGACTGGCCGGCGAGCGGGGAGGTAAAGTCGAATGAAGGCGCTAGCCGTCGCTACTGGCTTGGTATTCTGGACACTGGTGATCGGCATCGCCGTGCTTGCCTTTTTTCCGGGCAGCGATGTGGGCGACCCCGTCGCCGTTCTGCAAATACAGCCGGCAGCGGCGCCTGACGCCGCCGCGCCCGAATCCGATTCCGCGACTGAAGCGCCCGCGCCTGCCAAAGGCCAAATGGACCTTCCTCCTGGCTTCGGCGTACCCTCTCAGGCACCGCAAGCCCCGATCGTCGAGGCGCCTCCGGGACAGATGCTTCCGGTCGCGCCGCCACAGCCCGCGGCGCCCGATGATGCTGCGCCGCCGGACGATTCCGGCCAGCAAGGGGCCGCACCCTCTGCCGCTGGGACGCAACAGGCCGCGCTTGAAGCGCCGGCTGCTGCGCCGCCGCCGCCACCACCCCCCACCATTCCAGACAGCGAAACCGGCTCGATCACCCTGCCTCCGGCGCCCGTCGCCGAGCTGGTGGAGGAATCGCAATATGGTCCGCTGCCCAGGGTGGCCACTGATGGCCGGCGTCCGATCGATGTCTATGCCAGGCCGTCGCGCTATGTCGTGGCCAAGGCCGGAGACCCGCCCCGCGTTGCCATATTGGTGACGGGGCTCGGCCTTCCGGACACGCCCGCCGGTGACGTGCTGAAAGGCCTGCCCGCTCCAGTCAGCGTGGCGTATGGCGCCTATGGACGGAACCTGCAAGAGAGCGTGAGCCGGGCCCGCGACAACGGCCATGAAGTTCTGTTGCAGATCCCGCTCGAGCCGAACAACTACCCAACGGTCGATCCCGGCCCGCATACGCTGCTGACGTCGCTGCCCCCAGAAGAGAATATGAAACGCCTGCAATGGCTGATGTCGCGCTACACCGGCTATGTCGGCGTCACCAACCATATGGGCGAGAAATTCGAGGCGGCATCGCAGTCGATGACTCCGGTATTGGAGGAATTGAAGCGCCGCGGGCTGCTCTACATCGATGACGGCAGCGTCAAGGAATCGACGGTTAGCCAGATCGCCGGCACCATCGGCCTCGATTATTCGGTTGTCAGCGTGCAGATCGATGCGAGCAATCTCGCCAAGCAATTGGCGCAACTCGAGGCCACGGCCAAGGAGCGGGGCGCGGCTATCGGCGTGGTGAAGGCGACACCCGCGACCGTCAAGCAGCTGTCAGACTGGGCGGCTAAGCTCCAGGCGAAAGGTTTCGTGCTGGTGCCGGTGAGCGCCGCGGTGCGGTCGCAGCGGCCAAGCTGACATAAATTTCCATGACAGAGACAGAATCACTGCCTTACCGGCCTTGCGTCGGCGTGATGCTGATCAACACCGACGGTCGCGTCTTTGTCGGGCGTCGCTCGGACCGGAGCGAGGAGGGCGTCGACAGCACATGGTGGCAGATGCCCCAAGGCGGCTTGGATGAAGGCGAGGAGCCCGAGGCGGGCGCACGGCGCGAGCTCGCCGAGGAGACCGGGGTAACCAGCGCGCGGTTCGTGGCGCGGACGCAGGAGTGGCTCGCCTACGATCTCCCGGATGAGCTTATCGGCATCGCCTGGGAGGGCCGCTATCGCGGGCAGAAACAGCTGTGGTTCGCCGCCCGCTTCGAAGGTCCCGAGAGCGAGATTGACCTCGACCCGCGTGACGGGCACGAGCAGGAGTTCGACGCTTGGCAGTGGGTGACGCTCGCCGAGTTGCCGGCGCTCGTCGTTCCGTTCAAGCGGAAAGTCTATCTCAGCGTGATCGAACAGCTTGGCGCGGTTGCGCGCTCTGGCTGAACCTTACAGATTGAGCGCGGTCTGCATCTGGCGCAGATGATCGAGCTTGGTCTGGGCGCGATCGCGGGCGGCACCCTCCGCGGCATCCGCGACGTCCTCCTCGGCATCCTTGACCGCTTGTGCAAATCGGCCGGCGTCGAGCTCGATCAGGTCGATCGCCGTCTCGGCGAGGACGGTAAGCCCCGATGGAGCGACCTCGGCAAAACCGCCGCGGATGAAGTAGCGCTGATGCTCGCCCCCCGGGAGACCGATGTCGAGCAGGCCCGGGCGAAGCGTGGTGAGGAGCGGCGCGTGATGCGCAAGCACGGTCATGTCGCCCTCGGCGCCAGGCACCAGCACCTGCTCGACCTCGCCCGAGACGAGCAGCCGCTCCGGTGATACCAGCTCGAATTTGAATGCGTCGGGCATCGGTTAGGCCGCCTCGGCGGCAAGCTTCTCGGCCTTGGCAACGGCTTCCTCGATAGTGCCGACCATGTAGAACGCGGCTTCCGGCAGGTGATCGTAGTCGCCTTCGCAGAGTCCTTTGAAACCCTTGATGGTGTCGGCGAGTTCGACGAACACGCCGGGCGAGCCGGTGAACACTTCGGCCACATGGAAGGGTTGCGACAGGAAGCGCTCGATCTTGCGCGCGCGCGCGACCGTCACCTTGTCCTCTTCGCTGAGTTCGTCCATGCCGAGAATGGCGATGATGTCCTGGAGCGCCTTGTAGCGTTGCAGGATGGCCTGCACCCTGCGCGCCACCTGATAGTGCTCCTCGCCGACGACGAGCGGCGAAAGCATGCGCGAGGTGGAGTCGAGCGGATCCACGGCAGGATAGATGCCCTTCTCGGCGATACCGCGCGACAGCACGGTGGTGGCGTCGAGATGGGCAAACGACGTGGCGGGCGCCGGGTCGGTCAGGTCGTCGGCCGGCACGTAAATCGCCTGCACCGAAGTGATGGAACCCTTCTGCGTGGTGGTGATGCGCTCTTGCAGCGCACCCATATCGGTGGCGAGTGTCGGCTGATAGCCCACGGCCGAGGGGATGCGGCCGAGCAGCGCCGACACTTCCGAGCCGGCTTGCGTGAAGCGGAAGATATTGTCGACGAAGAACAGCACATCCTGCCCCTGATCGCGGAAAAATTCGGCCACGGTCAGCCCGGACAAGCCGACGCGGGCGCGGGCGCCCGGCGGCTCGTTCATCTGTCCGTACACCAGCGCGCATTTGGAACCGGCGGTCGAGCCGTTGTTCTTCTTCGGGTCCTTGTTCACGCCTGAGTCGATGAACTCGTGATAAAGATCGTTGCCCTCGCGGGTGCGCTCGCCAACCCCGGCAAACACCGAGAAGCCGCCATGCGCCTTGGCGACGTTGTTGATCAGCTCTTGGATCAGCACAGTCTTGCCGACGCCGGCGCCGCCAAAGAGACCAATCTTACCGCCCTTGGCGTATGGCGCAAGCAGGTCCACGACCTTGATGCCGGTGACCAGGATCTCCGCCTCGGTGGACTGGTCGACATAGGCCGGAGCAGGGGCATGAATCGGCCGCCTCTCGGTCGTCTTGATGGGGCCCGCCTCGTCGACCGCCTCGCCCACAACGTTCATGATGCGGCCCAAGGTATTTTCGCCCACCGGGACGGCGATCGGCTGGCCGGTATCGACCACCTGCTGGCCGCGAACCAGACCTTCCGTCGAGTCCATGGCGATGGTGCGCACGGTGTTTTCGCCGAGATGCTGGGCGACCTCGAGCACGAGGCGGTTGCCGTGATTGTCGGCTTCGAGTGCGTTCAGGATCTCGGGCAGCTGATCTGAGAACTGTACGTCGACGACGGCCCCCATGACCTGGTGCACCTCGCCCTTGGCGCCTTCGCCAGCCGCAATCCTCTTCTCTTGCTTCTTGGTCTCTGCAATCACGGGGGATTTCTTTGCCATTGAAAAATTTCCTTACGGTCTCTCGATGACTAGATTGCCTCGGCGCCGGAGATGATCTCGATCAGCTCCTTGGTGATCATGGCTTGGCGCGAGCGGTTATATTTCATGGTCAGGCGATCGATCATGTCGCCGGCATTGCGGGTGGCGTTGTCCATGGCGCTCATGCGCGCGCCCTGCTCCGATGCGGCGTTTTCGAGCAGCGCCTTGAAGATCTGCACGGTGATGTTGAG
>Ga0157375_10003222_pt1 | contig 14162 bp, 9 predicted proteins | sample M35metaG_FD_115311 | JGI IMG/M metagenome (GOLD analysis project Ga0157375, IMG submission 115311) | Miscanthus rhizosphere microbial communities from Kellogg Biological Station, Michigan, USA - M3-5 metaG | ecosystem: Host-associated > Plants > Roots > Rhizosphere > Soil | place: USA: Michigan...
AGGTGGAAGACAGCGCTGCTGCGTCGGGATTGCTCGCGCATAATTTTTACGGACAACCTTCAGAAAAACTAAAACTGGTCGGCGTAACAGGAACGAACGGTAAAACAACCATCGCAACCTTACTCTTTAAATTATTCACTTCCCTGGGCTATACCTGCGGAATGCTCAGTACGGTACAGAATATTATTGCAGACCAGGCCCTTCCGGCCACCCACACCACACCGGATCCGGTGTCCCTGAACCAGCTGCTGCGGGATATGGTGAATGCAGGTTGCACCCATGTTTTCATGGAAACCAGTTCGCATGCCATTCACCAGCACAGGATCGAAGGTTTATACTATACCGGCGGGATATTCAGCAATATTACCCATGATCACCTCGATTACCATAAAACGTTCGATGAATATATCCGCGTAAAGAAATTATTCTTCGACTCTTTGTCCTCAGCCGCGTTTGCCATTACCAATGCAGATGATAAAAGAGGCGAAGTCATGCTGCAAAACACGGCGGCATCGAAATATACCTATAGTTTAAAAACGGCAGCGGATTTTAAAGGAAAGATTCTTGAAAATAACCTCACCGGTCTCATAATGCTGGTGAACGATCAGGAAGTGCATTTCAGACTGATCGGAGAATTCAATGCCTATAATCTGCTGGCGGTATTCGGGGCTGCGGTTTGCCTGGGAGAAGAAAAAGCGGAGATCCTGAGAAACCTCAGTATCCTGAGTGGTGCGGAAGGAAGGTTTGATTATATGATTTCACCAAAGGAAAAAATTGTGGGCATCGTGGACTACGCGCACACGCCGGATGCCCTTGAGAATGTACTCAACACCATTCGTAAACTGCGTAAAAACGACGAACGCATTATCACGGTGGTGGGTTGCGGAGGAGACCGGGATAAAACCAAAAGACCCATTATGGGGGATGTCGCCTGCCAGCTCAGCGATAAAGTGGTTTTTACCTCCGACAATCCCAGGACAGAAGAGGCCGACGACATCCTGAAGGATATGGAGACCGGGCTGAGTTCAGCTGCCAGAAGAAAATTTATTTCGATCAGCGATCGAAAAGAGGCAATTAAAACCGCAGTGAGCCTTTCCCAGCCATCAGATATCGTTCTGGTTGCCGGAAAAGGACACGAAAAATATCAGGAAATAAAAGGAGTTAAATACCCTTTTGATGATAAAGCCGTGCTGAGGGAAATTTTTGAGATACTGGACAAATAGGATTGGGATTTAATCCCGTAATCAGTTACTAAAAGAGCGATCAACAACATGTTGTATCATCTATTCGATTGGCTTAAGCAAACAGGAGTGAAAGTACCCGGAGGGGCATTATTTCAGTTTATCACATTTCGGGTATTACTGGCCGTTATCATATCCCTGGTGATCACCATGCTTTACGGCCGGAAATTAATCCGGTATCTCAGAAACCTGCAGGTGGGTGAAAGTGTTCGCGAACTGGGTCTGGAAGGAGAGCAACAAAAAAAAGGAACCCCCACAATGGGCGGGATCATCATTATTCTTGCCATCCTGATTCCCACCCTGCTGCTCGCCAACCTGAATAAGGCCTATATCCGCCTGATGATTTTCAGTACCCTCTGGATGGGTATGATCGGCTTTATTGATGACTATCTGAAACTGCGTTCCAAAAGAATGGCCCAGCTTCAGGGACTCCAGTATAAAAAAGGTGACAAGGATGGTCTGGCGGGCTGGTTTAAAGTTCTTGGCCAGGTGGTGCTTGGTTTTGTGGTAGCTGCCACCCTTTACTTCAACAGCAATACCAAAGTGTGGAGGGAATTTGTAGGCGATAAACCAACAGATACGGTCGGACTTAAAAAAGTGGTGTTGGATGGTAAGGAAAAATTATTTGTGGAAGCCAGGGAACCCATCACGACGATTCCTTTTGTGAAAAATCATGAATTCAACTATTCCAAACTTTTACCCGCACCCCTGCGCGGGGCTACCTGGATCCTGTATATCATTATTGTAATATTCATTATTACTGCCGTTTCGAATGCCGCCAATATCACCGATGGAATCGACGGACTTGCTACCGGTGTGAGTGCTGTAATCGGTACAGGCCTGGGCGTGTTCGCTTATGCGAGCGGTAACCTGCGCTTCGCCGAATACCTCAATATCATGTATATCCCGAACCTGGGCGAGTTATCCATTTTTATAGGTGCCCTGGTAGGTGCCTGTCTGGGATTCCTCTGGTATAACGCATATCCGGCGACGGTTTTCATGGGGGATACCGGAAGCCTTACCCTGGGTGGTATCATCGCGGCCCTGGCGATCATTGTTCGTAAAGAATTGCTTATTCCGATTTTCTGTGGTGTATTCCTGGTAGAAACGGTAAGCGTGGTTTTGCAGGTCAGTTATTTTAAATACACCAAGAAAAAATTTGGTGAAGGCAGGCGCATTTTCCTGATGAGTCCGCTGCATCACCATTATCAGAAACTTGGATATAATGAAAGTAAAATAGTAACGCGTTTTTGGATTGTAACGATTCTGTGTGTTGTATTTGCAATTGTAACGTTGAAAATCAGATGACCATTACGAAACATAGCTGAAAAACCAACACATCAGGCTTAAAGCTTAAAGCATAAGGCTTAAGGCTTTTTCCGGATATCCGAGAAAAACGAGTTCGAATTTATTGTGGTGCAGTATTTATTCATGCTTTTGAAGAACCTATAATCCGCCCTTTGTAAACGTTTATCGTGTATCGTTTATCGTATTCGATCCACGATCCACGATCCACGATACACGAATAAGCTAAGCAGCAAAGAATGAAAAGACTGACAGTCCTGGGAGCAGGAGAAAGCGGTGTGGGAGCAGCCATACTGGCCATAAAAGAAGGATATCGTGTTTTTGTTTCTGATGCCGGAAAAATTGCGGACAAGTATAAATCGGAACTGGACAAAAGGGGAATTGAATACGAAGAAGGACAACATAGTGAAGCAAGGATACTGGAAGCAGATGAGGTAATGAAGAGTCCGGGCATACCGGAAAAAAGTTCTTTGGTAAAACAGATCAGGAGCAAAGGAATTCCGGTGATCAGTGAAATCGAACTGGCTTACCGCCATAAATACGGCGGACGGATCCTCGGCATCACAGGAAGTAATGGAAAAACGACCACTACCTCCCTGGCCTATCATATCTGTAAGCATGGAGGTCTGGACTGCGCACTGGTTGGGAATGTCGGAATATCCATTGCCAGGCAGGTGGCGGAGAATCCTAAAGAATGGTATATCGCAGAGATCAGCAGTTTTCAGCTGGACGATATCCAAACCTTTCGGCCAGATATCGCCATCCTAACCAATATTACTGAGGACCACCTGGACAGATATGAGTACAGGTTTGAGAATTATATAAGAAGCAAATTCAGTATTGTAAAAAACCAAACGGCAGCTGATTATTTTATTTTTTGTGAAGATGATCCGGTGATTAAGCAACATATAAAAGAGTACCCTTTTCAATCTAACCCATTACCATATACCATGCAACAGGAACCAACACAGGGAGGCTTTATCAGGAACGGGCAAATGAATCTCAAATCCGGGAATGAAACCCTGAATATGAGCATCTATGATTTTGCCCTCAAAGGAATCCACAACCAGTTCAATACACTGGCTGCGGGCCTGGCTGCCGTTACCATCGGCATCCGGAAAGATAAAATCAGGGAGGCGGTTCAGAGTTTTGAATCCCTGGAACACAGGATGGAATATGTAAGTACGGTAAGGGGAGTGGAATTTATCAACGACAGCAAAGCCACTAATGTAAACTCCACCTGGTTTGCACTGGAAAGTATGCAAAAACCGGTGGTACTTATTCTCGGCGGAATCGACAAAGGGAATGACTATTCTCTGATGCGAAGCCTGATAAAAGAAAAAGTAAAAGCCATCGTGTGTATGGGACTCGATAACCGCAAGATTCATGAAGCATTTAAAAACGATGTGCCGGTTATTGTTAACACCGGTTCGGCTTCCGAAGCTGTTAAAAGCAGTTTCCATCTGGCCGATAAGGGGGATGTCGTATTACTTAGCCCGGCATGCGCCAGTTTTGACCTTTTTAAAAATTATGAAGACAGGGGAAACCAGTTTAAGCAAGCTGTCAGGGACCTGTAGGACCGTCAACCGTCAACTAAAACATGCAAGATAACAGTACAATAGAAATGAGGGCCTTTAAACACCTGGGTTCGAGAACCAAGGGTGATAAAGTGATTTGGGCGGTAGTTGTGTTACTTGCCCTCATGTCGCTGCTTGCCGTGTACAGTTCAACCGGGTTGCTGGCCTATAAAATGTACAAGGGCAATACGGAAATTTACCTCTTTAAACAATTTGCATTTATCATGGCCGGCGTGATGATCATTTATTTCGCCCACATGGTCAATTATATTATTTACGCGCGGGTAGCTAAAATTCTATTTCTCGTTTCTATCCCTTTGCTGTTCTACACATTATTTTTTGGTGTGAAGCTGAATGAGGGCAGCCGTTGGATACGCCTGCCCATTGTAAATATGACATTTCAAACCTCGGATCTTGCCAAGCTGGCCCTGATTATGTATATCAGCCGTTTGCTCAGCAGGAAACAGGACCAGATTAAAGATTTCAAAAAGGGGTTTTTGCCCGTGATCCTTCCGGTAGCCGTGGTTTGCCTGTTGATCGCACCGGCTAATCTCTCCACGGCCCTGCTCATCGGGGCGACCTGCATGATGCTGATGTTTATCGGAAGGGTCAGTGGCAAACACCTCCTACTGACCATGGGAATTGCCATGATCCCGGTAATCATCCTGATCCTGGCCGCAGTAATCCGGCATAAATCGGAAGAACCGTCATCCGTCATCCGTCATCCGTCATCTCATTCCCGCTTGTTTGTACGTGTAGACACCTGGATCAACCGTGTGGAGAATTTCATGTATGGGACAAAGACAGACAAAGCAGATGATAATTACCAGGTGAACCAGGCTAAAATTGCCGTTGCCAATGGCGGATGGATCGGACTGGGACCCGGTAACAGCCGCCAGCGAAATTTCCTTCCCCACCCTTATTCAGATTTTATCTATGCGATCATCATTGAAGAATACGGATTGATCGGAGGTGCCATCATCATGTTCATCTATCTGGTCTTCCTGTTCAGGAGTATAAGAGTATTTAAAAAATGTCCTTTCGCTTTCGGGGCTTTTTTATCCCTGGGACTGAGTTTTACCCTTATGATCCAGGCAATCGCCAATATGGCCGTGAATGTTAATCTGTTCCCTGTAACCGGCGTAACCCTGCCCCTGATCAGTATGGGCGGAAGTTCTTTTTTATTTACCTGCATGGCCATTGGGATTATACTGAGTGTGGCACGAAATGCGGAAAAGGTGGAAGGGGAGGAGAAAGCAGTGCTGGCGATGGAAAACGCCGAGGAGAATTCGGAGGAAGAATAGGAAATGAGGAAATGAGGAAATGGGGCTTCCAAATTATTTAAGATACAGGTAGCATATATGAAAGTGTATAAATATAAATATTTCCAAATTCACAAATTCCCGAATTCCCGAATTTGAAAAGAAGGATCATCATAGCAGGAGGCGGAACCGGTGGTCATATTTTCCCGGCGCTGGCCATTGCCAATGCATTGAAGAAAAAGGACCCGGAAATGGATATACTTTTTGTGGGTGCCAGGGGCAAAATGGAGATGGAAAAAATCCCGGAAGCAGGATACCCCATTATAGGGATTGATATCGCCGGATACAACAGGAGTTCTTTGATAAAAAATTTCGCATTACCGTACAAACTGATCAAAAGCTTTCTGCAGGTGAAAGGAATATTTGAAAATTTCAAACCACAGGCGGCCATAGGTGTGGGTGGCTACAGCACCTTCCCGGTACTCCGTTATGCACAAGCGAAGGGGATTCCCACTTTTATCCACGAATCGAATTCTGTCGCGGGTAAAAGTAATAGGCTGCTGGGTAAAAAAGCTACGCGCATTTTTGCTGCCAGTGACGGGATGGAAAAATTTTTTCCTGCCGGACGGCTGATGCTCACCGGTAATCCGGTGCGGAAAAATGTGGTGGCGAACCGGATATCACGGGAGGAAGGAATTTCCTTTTTTGACCTGGATCCCCGGTATACGACGGTATTGATAACGGGCGGAAGCCTGGGTGCGAAATCTATGAATGAGGCAATTGATGCAGGCATGCACTTATTGATGAAGAATGAGATTCAGCTGATCTGGCAAACCGGGAAATCATTTGCTGCCCAGGCGGCAAAATATGCATCGGAATCCAGGCTGGTCTGGACAGGCGAGTTCATTTCAAAAATGGAATTTGCCTATGCCGCAGCCGATATCGTTGTCTCCCGTTCCGGATCTGTATTGTATGAGTTATGTGCAGTGAGAAAACCGGTGATATTCGTACCCTACCCACATGCAGCGGAGGATCATCAGACCATCAATGCAGAGAACCTGGTCAGAAAAAATGCAGCTGTCCTGGTCCCAGATAAGGATGCCGGAAAAAATCTGGTAACGGAAATTATAGAACTGGCAAAAAATAAACAGAAACAGGAAACATTAAAAGAAAATATCGGCAAACTGGCCATCACCGACGCAGATGAAAAAATCGCTACTGAAATTTTGAAAACATTTAATGCCTGATATAAAAAACATACATAATCTTTATTTCATCGGTATCGGTGGTATCGGCATGAGTGCCCTGGCCCGCTATTTTCGTCAGCAGGGAAAAGGGGTCAGCGGATATGATAAAACAGAAACGGCACTTACAAAAGCCCTGGTGGCGGAAGGAATTCCGGTTACCTACCAGGATGATCCGCTGGCTGTTCCGAAAGATATCCAACTGGTGGTATTTACACCCGCTATACCAAAAGACAATAAAATCCTGAATTTTTACCAGGTGCAGAAATACGACCTGATGAAACGAAGTGAGGTACTTGGACTGATTACGGCAGACTCCTTAAATGTTTGCGTAGCAGGAACACATGGTAAAACAACCATCAGTACCATGATTGCCCATATCCTGCGGGACAGCGGTATGGGGTCCAATGCTTTCCTCGGTGGCATTTCAGCCAATTACCATACAAATTTCTGGAGTCATAAAAACAATATCTGTGTTGTGGAAGCAGACGAATATGACCGGAGTTTTCTGAAGCTGCACCCGGATATTGCCGTCATCAGCTCTATGGATGCTGACCACCTGGACATTTATGGCACCGGAGAAGCCGTACAGGAGGCCTTCATTGAGTTCAGTGCAAAAATCAAATCCGGGGGCACACTGGTGCAGAAACACGGGCTGCCGATTCCCAGACCTGCAGGGCAGGTTCAGCAACTCAGTTATCACCTGAACGACCACAACGCGGACGTGTATACGACGAACTTCCGGATACAATCCGGCAATTATGTTTTTGATGTGGAAGGAAGGGAAGGAATACTCAGGGATGTACAATTAAATGTGGGCGGATGGCATAATGTGGAAAATGCACTCGCGGCCATTACAGCCTGTCGCAAACTCGGGCTGGGCAGCGAAAAGATTATTCCCGCACTCGGTAATTACAAAGGGGTAAAAAGAAGGTTTGAATATCACGTACACAATGAATCCATCATATATATCGATGACTATGCACATCATCCCCGTGAACTGGAAGTGCTGATCAGCAGCGCCCGGGAGCTTTTTCCGGAAAGAAAACTGGTGGTTGTTTTTCAGCCACATTTATATAGCCGCACCCGGGATTTCGCAGATGGCTTTGCCAATGTTCTTGATAAGGCCGACCAGGTAATTTTATTGCCGGTTTATCCGGCCAGGGAATTACCCATCGAAGGAATTACAAGCGCAACCATATTAAATAAAATGACCCTGGCAAAAAAACTAATACTGGATAAGAAGGAAATCCTGCTTTGGGCAGCCGACCTGCAACCCAAAGAAAAATCAGTGGTGATCACGGCTGGGGCCGGTGATATTGATGAATTGGTTAAACCGTTTACTGACCTGTTTAAATCAAAATGAACGTAAAAGCAAAATTGATCAGGATTTTTACTGTCATGGGCTGGGGCCTTTTGGGAGCCGCCGGGCTGGCTATTCTGATTGCTGCCATCAATTCTAAAAACTCCAGTGTATGCCAGGGTATGGCAGTGGAGATAAATGACGGGGGGAAAATCTTATTCCTGAATAAAAAAGATTTGCGCACAGAACTGGAAAAAGAGGGTTTTAAAGATATTAAGGATAAAAAAGTTGCATCCTTTGACCTGCTGAAAATGGAAAACATTCTCCGGAGAAATGCCTGGATCAGGGATGTGCAGTTGTATTTCGACAATAACCAGACCCTGAAAATACGCATACAGGAAAGGCAGCCGGTTGCAAGGATGTTTGCAGTTTCAGGAAACAGTTTCCTGATAGACAGTGCAGGTGTACAAATGCCTGTTCCGGACCGGACCGTCTTCAGGCTTCCTGTATTTACTGGTTATCCTCAGGACAGGTTTGGACTCAAACGGGATAGCGCGCTGAATCGCCAGGTCCTTAACCTGGCGATATTCCTGAATCAGGATCCGTTCTGGTCGGGTCAGATACAGGAAGTGAATATACATGGCGCCAGAACATTTCATATGACCCCGCTGATTGGCAATCAGGTTATCGAATTCGGAGACGGCAATGACTATGAGAATAAGTTTCACCGGTTATATGTTTTTTATAAAACCGTGATGTCCCAAACCGGATTTGAAAAATATACTGCCATCAAACTGTCCTATTCGAACCAGGTGATTGCTACGCGCAAAGAAGGCATTATTTCCAGGGCGGATTCTATTCAGGCAAGGAAAAATGTGATGGAAATGATCCGTATGGCGCAAAAGATGCAAACAGATACCGGAATAATCCGGGAGGTAAAACCGCTGGAAAGGAACACCGTCACGGAACAGACGCTCCAGGGTCTGGATCTTCCCGAAGAAAACGAAAACCAAACCGAAACAAATAGTAAACATCAGAAACAACAACAAAAATAAACCAAACCATGAACCAGGAACAACCCATTATTGTAGGACTAGACATAGGCACAACAAAAATTGCCGCCATTGCAGGCCGTAAAAATGAATTCGGCAAATTGGAAATCCTTGGCTTTGGCCGGGCCAATTCAAATGGCGTAAAACACGGCCAGGTATTAAATATCGACGAAACCATCAAGGCCATCCGCATGGCACTTGATAATTGTTATGCTTCCAATCCAAACCTGGATATTTCGGAGGTATACGTTGGAATTGCAGGACATCATATTAAAAGTTTGCAAACGCGGGGAGATATTGTCCGGCAGAGTACGGAAGATGAGATTACCCAAAAGGAAATCGATCAGCTGGTGGCCGATCAGTACAAAACATATATTCCCGCCGGAGACCAGATCATTGATGTCATACCGCAGGAATTTGCCGTGGATAATTTTCAAAATATCATCAGTCCGATTGGATACGGCGGGGTGAAAGTGGGTGCCAATTTCCATATTATCACAGGCGATAAAAATGCGATCAAAAACATAAGCCGCGCAGTAGAGAAGAGCGGATTACAAACCAAAGATCTCGTTTTACAGCCGCTGGCCTCCGCTGCAGCGGTAATGGGACAGGAAGACCTCGAAGCCGGTGTCGCCATTGTGGACATCGGCGGAGGCACAACTGACCTGGCCGTTTTTTATGAAGGAATTCTGAAACATACCGCAGTAATCCCTTTTGGAGGAGAGAATATTACGAATGACATTAAAACCGGGCTGGGGGTTTTAAAAACCCAGGCAGAGCAAATGAAAGTGCAGTTTGGATCCGCACTGTCCAACGAGGCAAAGGGAAATGCTTTCATTACTATTCCGGGGCTGCGCGGAATGCCGGCAAAGGAGATAAGTGTTAAAAACCTGGCCAATATTATCCAGGCACGGATGAGCGAGATAATGGATTTCGTTTCCTACCATCTGAAACAGGTTGGGCTCGATAACAAAATGCTCAATGGGGGAATCGTGCTGACAGGTGGTGGTGCCCAGCTTAAACACCTTATTCAGTTAACGGAATATGTAACGGGACTCAATGCACGAATCGGATACCCGAACGAGCACCTGGCATCCGGGCAAATTGAAGAACTGGCCCGTCCAACCTACTCAACCTGCATCGGGCTAATCCTGAAAGGGTATAGTGATTACGAACATAACCGCAAACAGTTTGAAAAAACACATGTACAGGTAGAAATTCCCACTGCACTTAAAACACCGGAGATGGTGAAAGAAGAAGTAGTCGTTACGGAAGAAGAGAAGCAACGGACAAGAGTTATAAACAGAGGTGGAATAAAAGATTTCTGGGGTAAGTTCAAAGACGGTATCATTGACTTGTTTAAAGAAGAAGAAGATCACGCCCTTTAATACTATACAAACCTTTAATTCTATTTTATGATTCAGTTTGATTTACCCAAGGAAAGATCGTCCATCATTAAAGTGATCGGAGTGGGAGGAGGAGGAAGCAACGCAGTCAACCATATGTTCGGTCAGAATATTGAGGGCGTCAATTTTATTATCTGTAATACCGATGCGCAGGCGCTTGCTTTAAGCCGTGTTGCGAATAAAATACAGCTCGGTCCATTGTTAACCCAGGGCCTTGGAGCCGGGGCGAATCCGGATATCGGCCGACAGGCAACCGAGGAAAGCCTGGAGGAAATAAAATCCATTCTGGAAGTAAATACCAAAATGGCTTTTATCACGGCCGGCATGGGTGGGGGAACCGGAACGGGAGGCGCACCTATCCTTGCGAAAATTTGTAAGGATCTTGGCATTCTTACCGTTGGAATCGTTACAACACCATTTTCCTATGAAGGGAAAAAAAGACAATTGCAGGCCGAAGAAGGAATTCATTTTCTAAAAGATTATGTAGATACCTTACTGGTTATCAGTAATGATAAACTCCGCCATCAGTTTGGGAACCTGAAAATGAAAGAAGCATTTTCGAGGGCCGACAATGTGCTGGCCACAGCAGCCAAGTGCATCACGGATGTAATTAACAGTACGGGTCAGATCAACGTGGATTTTGCTGACGTTTGTACGGTAATGCGTAACGGGGGTGTTGCCATTCTGGGAAGTGCTGCCGCAGCCGGCAGCAACCGGGCACAGCAGGCCATTGAGGAAGCACTGAATTCACCCCTGCTCAATGACAATGATATCCGCGGAGCCAAATGGATCCTGATCAATATTAATAGTTCTGAAGGCGATCACGAGTTCACGATGGATGAAGTGGAAATCATTCAGCATCACCTGATCAGCCAGGCCGGAGAAGATACCGATGTCATTCTGGGACTGGGTTATGATGCGTCACTGGGCGATAAAATTGGTATTACCATCATCGCCACCGGTTTTGAATATAAGGATCCATTTAAACGGGCAGAAAAACCGGCTGTACCGAAAAAAGAAGAGAAGATTGTAATGCCTTTGCAAATGCCTGTTCAGGAAATGGTGAAAGCAAAAGAAATTCCGGTGGCTGAACCGGAGCCTAAACCGGAAAAAGCGGCCCTGGTGGCGGAGGCAGGAAATATTATGGAGATTATCATGCCGGTGTCGGCCCTTTCCAAAGAAATGGAACCCAGGCTGGTTGAAACGCCTGTACAGGAATCAAAAAAAACAGGTCCTGTAGTGATGATGCCACCCAGAACAGAAAACCGCCCTGCTCCGGAAATGCCTGTAGATAAAAAGATAATGGAAGAACCCATAGAATGGATATTTTCACAAGAGACTGCCAAAACACCTTCTTCGGGCGGATACCTTACAAGACCTTCCAATATTTATGATGAAGAATCCAAAGAATCGGAATCCCTGTCGCAGGATATTCCGTTAAAGGATCTGATCATCAATACGACTGCAAAAAATTCGACTTTGGATGAAAATCCCTCCGCCGATATGCAGCTCGTATTCAGGGATGAAATTCCAGCGGCGGATGTGCCTCGGGCCCATCAGACTCAACCGGTATCTATGGCGGATCAGCCTGCAGAGGAACCTGCAGTGCAGGACGAAGCAGAAGGCCTGAGACGCAGAGCAGCAGAAAGGATCAACAAATTGCGCAATTTGTCGTTCAATATGAATGCTGCGGATCCGAATAATGAGTTTGAAACTGTGCCGGCTTACATCCGCCGTAATCTGGAACTGTATAATACGGTCACTTCAGTAGAAAGTTTTTACAGCCAGTATGAAGTTAAATCGGATAAAAACAGCCCCGGTGAAATCAGTACCATCAATAGTTTTCTGGATGGAAAAAAACCTGTCTAGCAGGTTTAATTTCGTTTGTTTTTAGTTGTTTATCCTTCCCACCGTTTGTGGGAAGGATTTTTTTTGAAGATAATTACTTGCAGGATGGATACAGTCATCATTACCGGTGGTACAGGCCTTATTGGAAGTGCACTTTCCGTTTATCTGGTATCCAGGGGAATGCAGGTTATTATCCTCACCCGCGATCCCCGATCGCACCGGAGTGCGTCTCCGGGCATTTCATATGCCGGCTGGAATATTGATGAACAATCTGTTAACGAAGAGCCATTCCATAAGGCGAAATTTATTATTCACCTGGCCGGAGCGGGCGTAGCAGACAAAAGCTGGACAGAAAAAAGAAAGAAAGAAATTCTGGAAAGCCGTACAAAAAGCGCCTCGCTTCTTATCAAGGCTTTACAACAGGTTCCCAATGAGATTGAATCGGTGGTCAGTGCTTCTGCCATCGGCTGGTATAAAAAAAACAACCCGTTACCCGCCATTGAAACGGATCCGCCGGGCCAGGGATTTTTGAGTGAAACCTGTGTGGCATGGGAAAATTCCATCAAACCGGTTACAGAACTTGGAAAGCGGCTGGTGATCCTGAGAACCGGAATCGTATTGAGCAATGATGGTGGTGCCTTCCCTGAATTTGCCAGACCAATACGGTTTGGTATTGCCGGAATTTTAGGAAATGGGAAACAGATAATAAGCTGGATTCATATAGAAGACTTATGCCGGATATATATGGAAGCCCTGTTGAATCCGTCCCTGTCCGGAATATATAATGCGGTTGCCCCGCAGCCGGTAAGCAACCGGACTTTTACCCTGGATCTCGCGAAAAGAATAAAAGGAAGCTTCTATATTCCGATCCCGGTACCGGAATTTGTGCTTCGGCTGATGCTGGGAGGTAGGAGCGAAGAGGTATTGGAAAGCAGCAACGTGAGCTCAGACAAACTCAAACAACTGGGTTTTCAGTTTATTTATCCCACCGCCGATGCTGCATTCCAGGACCTCGTGTCGCGCTGATTAATTTTTATTTCCTGAAACCTTGGTTTCCGGCAATTTCTGGTTAACCGGCATGGCTGTATATAAAGAAGGATTTACTTTACTCGTATCTCCCTGGTAAACCCAGGTAAAATCCTTCACGTATTTATTGAATGACTTACTCACTTCATCCTTGCTCACTTTTTTCATATCCTCATTTATCCGGATAGATCTGTGCCAGTCATTAAATAAAATTTCATTTGCAGCCAGGGAAGCAGCCTGTGCGGAATTGGTTTCCATCGTTGAATAAAAGGAAGTCACAAAACCGGTCTTGGCATTTTTAACATCTTCGGCAGAAAATCCTTCTGTATGTGTCTTTTGCAGGAGCCTGTTGTTGACATCAATAAATTTGTCAGGAAATTTCGTTGTCACGGAAATTTGCGTGTAAGGGGAGAGCCCGCTTACAAACCGGGCACTGGGCGCATAGGATAAGCCGTTATTGGTTCGAACTTCAACGAAATTTTTCATCGCATAAATGCGCATGGCGATTGCGAAGGAATTGTAATCGTCGGATCCCGGCATCGGACCGGCGGTGATTCCCAGGATATAATTCGTAGCTACAGCTTTGTTCTGGTCGGCAAACGTATTTTTAGCCGGCACATAATCATATCTATTCAGCTTAACGCCTTTGCCCTCCGGGATATCGCTGGTGAGTCTTTTTACCATTTTTTCAATGGTTTCCTTGTCCAGTTCAGCTACCACCACAATCAACATCCGGGACCGGGTGAGAAACCAGGAATAATAAGCTTTGGTTTCTGCCAGGCTGATTTTCCGCAAAGTCTGTTCATCTCCCCATTGGGATTTTGAATAGTCTTTTCCTTTAAAGGCGGTTTCCATCGCCATTTTTTTAATCGACGCATCCGGAGTGGACGACTGGTCG
>Ga0157375_10003223_pt1 | contig 14160 bp, 12 predicted proteins | sample M35metaG_FD_115311 | JGI IMG/M metagenome (GOLD analysis project Ga0157375, IMG submission 115311) | Miscanthus rhizosphere microbial communities from Kellogg Biological Station, Michigan, USA - M3-5 metaG | ecosystem: Host-associated > Plants > Roots > Rhizosphere > Soil | place: USA: Michigan...
ATCTCGCGATGGAAATGCCGTCGTCAAAGCATCCAGGTCGATATGGATCTCGCCCTTGCTTCTCCCTCCCATGCCCCGCCTCCCACTCAGCAGTTTGCGCTTAAGTTAAGGCCATTGCGGGTTCACCCGTGGGCTACGGTTCTCGCGCGCGGCTTCGCCGCTGGTGCATCTTCGCGAGAGTCAACGTTCGCGACGACCTCCCATTCGGCGGCGAGAAGCCAGCGCTCCGTTCGCTGCGCGCGTTTCGCGCGCAATTCACAACAAACGGCGGCCGAAGATGCCCTGCTCGTCGCCTTCGTTGACGAAGAGCCAGCCGACGAAATCGCCCGGCTCGAATGACTCGCCGAAGTAATGCATCGCATCGAGCGCGGCGGATCCGTAGCGTTCGATGTCGCCCGGCGTCGCGTTCGTGAGCCGCCGTTGCCAGCGCTCGAAGTTCGAGAGGCGTAGGTCAACCCAACCGGACGCGGCGTACTGCTCGATGCGCTCGTCGTTCAGGTCGACGAGGCTGTGTCCCGCGACGACGGCCGGAATGCTGATGCGCGGACCGCGCGTGATCGTCAGCCGTCCGTCGCGCTCGCGAAGGATCGGCGTGCCGACGCGGACGATGGTGCTGGCCACTGCCGGGTTCGCGGCGAGGTAATCCTCGACGCGGCGCTGCATGTCCGCGGCATCGATCGCCGCGATCTCGACGATCTTAGCCGTCCCTGCCGCCTGGCGGATCAGATATCCCTCGGCCAGCAGCTTCGACAGCCGTGGCGGCCCGAGGTGGCCGACGGCGATCGACGGGACCTCGCCGCGCTTCTGCGCTTCGAGCGTCTGCATCTGGCGGATGGCGTGATCGCGCAGCACGCCGGCGCGGTAACTCGGCTCGGTGATGGCGCCGTCGATCGCGGCGAGAACGTCGCGGCCGGTCGATGCGCCGAGGATTTCGAGGACGACCGTGCGCGCCACTTCCTCGGGCGTCACGTACTCCATCTGCCGCGGAAAGGTGATGGCCTGAAACTCGCCGATGGAGAAGAAACCGTTCTCGCCGGTGTCTGCGCCGATCACTTCCAGCGGCACATCGCGGCCTTCGAATCGCTCGTATTGCGCGTCGTCGCGCAACTGCAACTGCGAACCGAGCGTTTCCTCATGAGGCTCGACGAGATAAGCCTTGCCGGTCTCGCCGCGCACGCCGATGTGGCGCTTCTCCACGCGGCGGAAGCCGATCATCGCGCCCGGCTTCAACTCCTTCACGATCACGCTCTGGTCGTTTTGTGAACCGCCCGGCGTGCGCGCCATCAGGAACAGCAGGCCGGTGTGCGCGAAGCCGATGGCCGATTTCGCCAGCAGCGTCAGCGACGGCTTGTCCTCGCTGTGCGTGTACGGGATGTTCAATCCCATGCCGCCCGTGCCGGTCGTGCCGACCTTCACGTAAATCTGGACGTCCGTGTTCTTCAACGTCTCGTGGAGCAGGAGAATGTGCCTTGCGATCTGCGGGATGCCTTGCGCGATGAGCAGCTTCCGGATCGTCGCGAACAGCGGCTCCAGCTCGTCGCGCGGAATGTCGCCGGTGCGGTCGCGAAAGCCATCGATCAACTCCTTCGTCTCGATGGCCAGCTCGAATTCGTTCTGATAGCTGATGGCCGTGGCCGTGTTGATCGCGTCGATCACGATCTCCGGCTTGTACTTCGCCACGAGCTGATAGAGCGCCGAGGTCTGGTAACTCACGTCGCGGCGAAAGACGGCGTCGAAGAGTTTGTCGTAGTACTCGCGGTTCTCCACGACCGAAACGCGATCGACGCCCTTCAACTCCTCGGGGACGAAGATGTTGCCCCATTCGCCGACGATGTCGATGGCATCGCCGAGCTGAACGCGCAGAAACTCGAGCGCCGACTTCACCTCGGCCTCGCTGACCGCCGCGATGACGATGCGTTTCGGGCTCAGCTCGCGCGCCACTTCGCGCGCAACCTGAACGCCGACCATCCCACCGCCGCCGAGGATGAGAACGGTGTCGGCGGTGCGCGTCAAACGCGCTCCTCCTCCCCTTTCGGAAGGTCCCAGCGCTCGGTGATGCGCTCGTGCGTCAGCCACTTCTCGCAGTCGAGCGCCGCCATGCAGCCGGTGCCTGCCGCGGTGACGGCCTGGCGATAGACGTGATCGACGGCGTCGCCGCACGCGAAGACACCCTGGATGTTCGTGGCCGTCGAATGCGGATGGCGCAGACAGATGTAGCCGCGCTCATCGAGCTCCAGCTGCCCCGCGTACACCTGCGTGTTGGGCGTGTGGCCGATGGCGACGAAAAGTCCCTGCGTGGCGAAGTCGGTCACCTCGTTCGATTTCAGATTGCGCAACTTGAGCGAAGTGATGCCGCCCTCTTTCGTGCCGATCACTTCGTCGACGGTGGAGTTGAGGAGGAACTGGATCTTTGGATTGCCGCGGGCGCGGTCCTGCATGATCTTCGATGCGCGCAACTCCTCGCGGCGATGCACGACCGTGACCTTGCTGGCGAACTTGGTGAGGAACGTGGCCTCTTCCATCGCCGAGTCGCCGCCGCCGACGACGACGATCTCCTTGTTCTTAAAAAAGAATCCGTCGCAGGTCGCGCAGTAGGAGACACCGAAACCCTGCAGCGCTTTCTCGCTTGGCAATCCGATCTGCATCGCGGACGCGCCGGCGGCGATGATCAGCGCCTCGCATTCGTAGATGTGCGAGTCGGTCGTGATCGTGAACGGATGGCCGGTGAGCTGCACGCTCTCGACCTGCTCCATCTTGAAGATCGCCCCGAAGCGCTCGGCCTGCTGCCGCATCAGATCCATCAGCTTCGGCCCGAGGATGCCGTCGGGAAAGCCGGGATAGTTTTCGACGTCGGTGGTGATGGTGAGCTGCCCGCCCGGCTGCAGGCCTTCGAGGACGAGCGGCGCGAGGTTGGCGCGGGAGAGATAGATCGCCGCCGTGCATCCAGCCGGGCCGGATCCGATGACGATCACTTTGTAGTCGGTAATTCGTTCCATGGCGGCGCGCATTCTATCGCGTGGGATGCGGCGCGCGATGGCGCAGAAATCTGGCTGAGGGCGTCCGCTTTCTGACAAAAGCGAATGTTGAATGTTCAATGTTGAATGTTCAATGTTGAATGAAGAAGCCGCCGTCTCCTAGTTCAACATTCAACACTGAACATTCAACATTCAACATTCAACATTGGCTTTTCGAATGGCCCACCAACGACTGCTGGTCGTCGCCGCGGCCAGGACGCTGCTCGACCATCAAAACAACTTCGCCTGCGGCGGCTTCGTGCCGCCGCGGAGCGCGTCGATCAGGGCCTGTCCGAGGAGGGCCTTCTGCCAGTTGCGCATGTAGGGGATTCGGTCGAGATCGGCGGGCTCCTGCGGCTGCGCCTGGGCGACGGTGACCAGGACGTGGCGCGGCGCGAGCACCGAGGCGTCGATCTTCAAGTCTTTGGCGATTTTGTCGCGCGCTTTCTTCATCCGGTCGACGCGCGCTTCAAGCTCGCGGTCGCGAAGCCACGTCTTCGCTTCGCCCTTCTCCGGCAGCTCATCCTCGGGGATGGCCAAGGCTTCCTGCACCAATCGGATGACGTCGCGGCTGTAACGGCCGCGGTGGTATCCGGAGACGCCTTTGATGACGCCGAACTCCTGCGGCGTGACCGGCTTGACCTTCGCCACCTCGAAGATCAGATCGTTGCTGAAAATCTTGAACGGCGGACGATCCGCCTCGCGCGCGAGGCCGTCGCGATAGTCGTAGAGCCCTCGGACGACCGCGAGCGAACGGCGGTCGAGCGCGCCGAGTCCCTTCAGGCGACGGAACGGTTCCTCGTCGGCGTCCTTTTCGTTGAAGCGGATCTGTTCCAGGCGCGCGAACTCCTCCACCGCCCATTCCCAACGTCCGAGGGCGGTCAACTCGTCGCGCAGGCGGCCGGCCAGCGCGATGAGGTGACGCGTATCGGTGGCGGCGTAGTCGAGCATGTCGGCCGGCAGGGGGCGCATGGCCCAATCGGCGCGCTGATGCTTCTTGTCGACCTTGAATCCGAAATGCCGTTCGAGAAGCGCCGCCAGTCCGAATGCTTCGTATCCCAACAGTTGCGAGCAGACCATCGTGTCGATGAGGTTGGCGATTGTGAAGCCGAAATCGCGGTTGAGAATGCGCAGGTCGTAGTCGGCGCCGTGAAGGATCTTCGTGATGTCGCGATTGGCGAGGATCTCGCCGAACTTCGCCAGATCGAATTTGCAGAGCGGATCGATGATCAGATCCTCGCCCGGAATCGACATCTGGATCAGACACACTTTGTCGAAGTACGAATGCAGCGAATCGGCCTCGGTGTCGAGCGCGACGACCGGCTGCGCGGCCACACGAGCCATGGCGGCGTCGAAGTCCTGCTGGTTGTCGATGAAGATCACAGCGCGAGCTCCCGCAATCCGATCGACACCAGTTTCTCGTTGAACGCGCGCCGGTCGAAGCCCTCGGACGCCGCGAGCGAACGAACATCATCGCGATCCTCGGACATGCTGAGCAGCAGCGCGACGTCCTCGGCGGATGGAACGCGAATCTCCCGCTCGTAGAATGCGACCGTGCGCGCATTCGCGAACATCCGCGCGTAAAGCGCATTGCTGGCGACAAGAATGTGGACGCGCACATCGCCATCTTCGTCAATCCAGTTGAGCGGAATCAGATCGAGCTCCTCGGCCTGATCAATTTCCTCTGAATCAACCCTAAACCCACGATTGTTGGCCATCATCGCAACCTGATTCTTCTGCTGCGGTTGCATGAGGCCGAGGACGTCGATGGAGCCGCTGTCGACCAGGCCGCCGAGCCACGCCGCGCGCGCGACGCTGCCGACGAACATCGACTCGATCCTGAGCTTTGATAGCAGCTCCGCGACGGCTTCGACTGCACGTGCGTGGCGCGGCGTTGCGCGGAGCGGATGCATGAGTGGCGGATTATATGTTTCGTAGCTTCATAGCTCTTAGCTGTTCGGCCGCATCCCGCGGGGCGAGGGACTCTCGAATCGAGAGTGATCCCTGAAGTCGAGAGCCTCGGTCTGCGAAAAAGCAGAACGGTCTGCAAAAAAGCAGGATCGTCTGCTCAACGAGCAGAACGGTCTGCAAAAACGCAGAATTGTCTGCTCGGCGAGCAGAGTCGTCTGTGAAAACGCAGGATGGTCTGCTCGACGAGCAGAATCGTCTGTAAAAATGCAGAATCGTCTGCAAAAACGCAGAATCGTCTGTGAAAAAGCAGAATCGTCTGCAAAAACGCGGGATGGTCTGCAAAAAACCGGTAGCGCAAGCCGCGAGCGAACTCCGAGGTACCATCCCCTCGGTGCTCGACCGGCTTCGCGAACTCATTTCTCACCATTGGGGATACGACTCCTTCCGACCGCTGCAGCAGGAAGCGATGATGGCGTCGATCGAAGGGCGCGATTCTCTGGTGGTGATGCCGACCGGCGGCGGCAAATCGCTCTGCTACCAGGCGCCGGCGCTGCTGAGCGAGCACGTGACCGTGGTCGTGTCGCCGCTGATTTCGTTGATGAAGGACCAGGTGGATGGACTGCGCGAGTGCGGCGTCGCGGCGGCGCAGCTCAACAGCTCGCAGAGCAGCGAGCGGCAGCGCGCGGTCGAACGCGCCGTGCTCGACGGAAAAATCAAGTTGCTCTTCGCCTCGCCGGAGCGGCTGGCGATGAGCAGTTTCCGCGATCTGCTGCAACGGGCGAACGTGCGCACGTTCGCGATCGACGAGGCGCACTGCATCAGTCACTGGGGCCACGATTTCCGTCCCGAATACCGGCAGCTCCGCGATCTGCGCAAGACTTTCCCCGAGGCCTCGGTACATGCGTACACAGCCACGGCCACGCCACAGGTGCGGCGCGACATCGCCGAGCAGCTGTCGCTTCGCGATCCGTTGATGCTGGTCGGCGACTTCGATCGCCCCAACCTCACCTATCGCGTTCTGCCGCGCACGGATGAGTGGAAACAGGTGCTGGAAGTCGTGGAGCGGCATCGCGGCGAGGCGGGAATCGTCTACTGCATTCGTCGCCGCGACGTCGATTCGCTGTCGGAAAAACTGCGGCGCAAAGGTGTCAACGCCGTGGCGTATCACGCGGGACTTTCCCCCGAGGAGCGGCGTGCGGCGCAGGAACAGTTCGCGACGGAGAAGTGCGACCTCGTCGTCGCCACGGTCGCATTCGGCATGGGCATCGATCGATCGAACGTCCGCTACGTGCTGCACACGGGGATGCCGAAGTCGATCGAGCATTACCAGCAGGAGAGCGGACGCGCGGGCCGCGACGGACTGGAAGCGGAGTGCGTGATGCTCTACTCCGCCGCGGACGCGATCGTCTGGCGAACGATGCTCGAACGCGGCGGCGACGGCATCGAGCCCGATCCGGCCTGGGTCGATTCGGCGATGCGTCACGTGCGCGATCTCGATCGCTACTGCTCCGCGGCCACGTGCCGGCACAGCGCTCTCGTTGAGTATTTCGGCCAGCAGTACACCGCCGACAACTGCCACGGCTGCGACATCTGCCTCGGCGAAACGGAAAGCGTTCCCGACGCGATCGTGATCGCGCAGAAGATTCTTTCGTGCGTCTACCGCGTGAACCAATCGTTCGGTGTCGGGCACGTGGTCAGCGTGCTGCGCGGCGAGGATACGGAGAAAGTTCGCGACCGAGGTCACGCGCGTTTGTCGACATTCGGATTGCTGAAATCGTCCACGAAACACGAGTTGCGCGAATGGATCTATCAACTGATCGCACAGGATTTCCTTCGCCAGACCGAGGACGAATACCCGATCCTCCGCCTCGGCGCGCGCGCTCGCGACGCGATGAAGGGAATCGCCGAGGTCAAGCTCCGGCAGCCGGCGGTGCGGAAGAAGGACAAGGCTGCGTCGCGGTCGTCGTCGGGCGCGGCGCCGCTCGATCCGCTACAGCCGCACGACCGCGAGCTGTTCGAGCGCCTGCGCGTGTGGCGGCGGGCCGAGGCCGAGCATCGCGGCGTGCCGCCGTACGTCATCTTCAGCGACAAGACGCTGCGCGAAATCGCGCGCGTGCGGCCGACCACGTTGTACGAGCTGCGCGGAATCTACGGCATCGGCGACGCGAAGCTGGAAGCGTTCGGCGAGACGCTGATCACACAAATCCGCGAGCATTGCGCGATCGCGCCATCGTAATCAGCAGCCAGACCGCGAACGCGCACGACCCCACGCCGGCGGCCAGTCCGAAGATTCTCAAGAGAAACGCCAAGAAGTGATCCGCCGGCAGCATGTGCATCGCGCCGAGGATGTACCCCCAATCGTGCTCCAGATCCTCGGATGACGCGAAGCCGACCAGCGGCAGATCCTTCGATCGCGCGTCGCCGACGTATGCAGAGAGTTCGTACAAGCTGTACGAAAGCCAGAATCCTCCGACCGACGCACCGAAGTAATCCGGCTGCCGCACGAAGTAGACGACGCAGATGATCGGGATGGCGATCTGAAACACGCTCCCCATGATCGAGGTGACGAAGTGCGGCGCCCACGCGAAGAGGAGATGCCCCATCTCATGAAATCCGAGCGTGATGCCGTAGAAGATCGTCCACCGCGTCGGATCGCGAAACTTGACGGTAAAGATGTAGACGAGAAAGAGGAGCAGCAGCGCGCGCGGAATCCACATGCGACCGCGACACCAGTCGCGCGCGTCGTCGATTACGGCATCGAGGAATGTTGGCGTCGTGGGTTTCGGCGCGGGTTCGATGTGACCCATTATGGGGAAGTGTAGTGCGCTGTCATCCTGAGCTGCCGGAGGCGTTGGAGCGCGAAGCGCGGAACGCCGCAGGACGGCGAAGGATCTCAAGATGCGCAAGCTGCGTTGAATCCCAAGTGGCTTCGGCAAGAGCTGGGAAGCTTGAGATCCTTCGGCGTCCTACGGCGTCTTCGCCTTCGGCTCCGCGCCTCCGGCAGCCTCAGGATGACAAACCGCGCAATAGACCTGACACGCTCAAGTCTTCATCTATCGCCGGCCAGTTGATGTATTCGCCGTCTCCGATGAGACGAAGATTCGCGCGCTCGTCGGCGGACGCGTGAAGAAGGCGCGGGAACCAGGCCAGCGGAACGCTCACGGCGCGGCCATCGGCGAGATGGACCACCAGCTCATCGTTGGTCATACCGACGTCGACTGCCCGCGGTTCGATCACAAATACTCCAGCACCCTTGCCACGTGCTCCCACTCCGTCGCCCCGTTACCAATCGCCACGCGGATGCCGTAGCGGCCGGCCAGGCGGGTGTGGGAGACGAAGAGGCGGCCGCTGGCGTTCATCCGTTCGAGGGCTTCGATGCTGGCGCGTTCGGAGGCGGCTTCGTCGATGACGCCATCGTTGCGGACGACTTTGCGGAAGACGACCACGCTCAGTTTTTGCGGCGCGATCAGTTCCGTGTCGTCGCGCTTTTGCAGTTCGGCGGCGAGGCGGGCGGCGTCGGCGACGTGCTGCCGGATCACCGACTGCATCTTCGCGACGCCGTAGTGCTCGAAGAGGAACCACAGCTTCAGCGCGCGGAAGCGGCGGCCGAGCTGGAGACCGTAGTCCATGTAATTCACTTCGGCGGTGTCGGTCGTTTTCAGGTACTCGGGGACTAGCGAGAACGTCTCGCGCAGAATTTCGGGATGGCGCGTGTAGAGCACGCTGCAATCGATCGGCGTGAAGAGCCACTTGTGCGGATTGACGACGATCGAGTCGGCGCTTTCGATCGCATCCCAGAGCCAGCGAAATTCGGGACAGATCGTGGCCGGACCAGCGTACGCGGCATCGACGTGCAGCCAGGCTTTCTCGCGTTTCGCGATCGCGGCGATGCGGCGCACCGGATCGATGGCGGCGGATGAGGTTGTGCCGACGGTGGCCGAGATGGCGCAGGGAACGAATCCCGCAGCACGGTCGCGGGCGATCGCGGCTTCGAGCGCGTCGACGTCCATCGCGAACGTGCGGTCGCCGGGGATCTGCACCACGCCTTCGATGCCGAGCCCGAGGGCAAGCGCTCCTTTCTCGATCGAGGAGTGCGCGTGTTCGGAACAGTAAACGCGCAGCGTCGGAGCGCCGGCGAAGCCGTGTGTGCGCATGTTCGGCGCGGCGGCCTGGCGCGCGGCAGCGAGCGCGAGGAAGGAGTTGATCGACGCGGTGTCGTTGATGATGCCGAAGAGATCGTCGGGAAGCCCGAGGGCCTCGCGAAGCCAGCGGAGGGTGACGGTTTCGAGCTCGGTGAGCGACGGCGACGTCCGCCAGATCATCCCGTTCACGTTGAGCGCCGCGGTGAGCAGCTCCGCGAGGATGCCGGCCTGCGAACCGGTGATCGAAAAGTAGGCGAAGAAGGCGGGATGGTTCCAGTGCGTCACCCCAGGCATGATCTTCTCGTCGACTTCGGCGAGGATCGCGTCGTACGGACGGCCGTCGACGCTCGGCTTCGCGGCGAACTGTTTTTCGATGTCGCCCGGCTTCACGCGCGAGAGGACGTCGTAGCGATCGACGCCATCGAGGTAGTCGGCGATCCAGTCGATCAGTTTGTGGCCGGCGGCACGGAATTCATCACTCGTCGGATCGAGCTTCGGCATGCGGCGCATCTTGTCCGCCGCGCAAGGAATTCGCAAGCATGAGAACGACGGCGAAGGCGATCGGGACGGCGATGTGCGTCGTCAGCCGCGACCACGAGCTCAGCACATGCCAGCGCAGGTCGTTCGGCGTGGCGAGGTACGCGGTGACGTAGAAGACGAACTGGATGGCGGTGACGAAAAAGACGAAGCGCTCGCGCCGCCGCGCCGCCGCCGGCGCGACGAGAATACCGATCAGGATCGCGACCCAGAACCACGGCTTGGACAACTGCTCCGCAAGGTAGGCGAGGATCTGATGTGCATGCGGCAGCCGCGCGAACAGTCTGGATAAAAACGAACCCTGGACGATATCCGTCGGGAGCGCATGCGCGGCGCGGAGGATGAGCCACGGCGCGGCGAGTGCGTACGCGAGCGCGAGTTTGCGAAGTCTGACCGGCGCCGAGGACCACGATGAGGCGATGACTGCAATCGTCACCGCCACCAGCAGTGCGAACCCTTCGTTCTTGCAGTTTGCGGCGAAGCCGAGCATCAGCGCGCCGTGGCGCCAGCACGCGTCGTCGTCATCGCGGAGCGCGGCGCGGATGAAGAGAACGCCGGCGCCTCCGAAGGCGATCAGCCATCCTTCCGCCAATCCCACATAACGGCTGAAGCCGAGCGCCGCCACCAGCATCGTCAGCAGCGCGGCGAAGAACGGCGTGGTTTCCCGCGCCGCGAGAGCGCGCGCAACGAGCACCAGCGCGACAGCCGAGGCCACGCCGAGCAGGGCCAGCCAGCGATCGTTCCATCCGCCGTTGAGCAGCGCCACGAAGTCGTAATTCAGCGGCACCAGAAGCGGATAGTCGGGATGCGCGAACGTGTTCCAGCGGCTCTCCAGAAAATGCCAGTCGATGCCGCCGATTTCGAGAAACGTTCGCGCCTTCAATCCCCAGATGGCCCAGAAATCCCACTCCCAGACCTTCGCCAGCGTGGCGTAGAGCGTGTAGCAGACGATCGTGAAGAGGGTGACGAGATCGAGCAGATGTGGTTTCGCGTTTGGCTGCGCGCTTGCGTCGCCGGCGGGCCGTCGCTCGATGAATGCGGCGGCGCAGAAGATGACCAGCGACGCGATCGTCACGTTGATCAATGTCCAGCGGATGTGCGCGATCGATAGTCCGAGGAGGACGAAGTACATAGTTCCGCTGCCGTACAGGAACGCCGTTCCAACGAGCAGCGGTCCTCGGGCGCGGCGATCGACCGTCAGCGCGATCGGTACGCCGAAAACCGTGAGACTGAGGATGGCGACGAGCGTTGGCGTCATCACTTCTCGTTTCGCGGTTTCAGGAGTGTCACTGCCGAATTCAAAAGCACAGACAAGAGTGTCTGTGCCACATTGGTCCGCGGCCTGTGTGGCACAGACACTCTTGTCTGTGCTTTCGACATCGCGCGGATGTAGCTCATCGACGCAGCCTCAACAGCGCACCGCGGCCGCTGTGCCACACCACGTCAGCAGGAGCTCGCAAGCCGACGCCGAACACCGCGATGTACTTCGCGGCACGGTAGTTCTGCTGCAGCCGTTCGTTGTTCGGCGTCATCAGCGGAAGGACCTCGCGGCCGGTCAGAAAGTAGCTGGCGCGGTAGTACGCGTACGAATAGCCGGTTTCCCATCGCATGATGGGAACGATGACGGCGATCGTGTCGCCCGGCTGGGTGTGCTCGCGAACGCCCTGGAGGAAAAGGGGATAGTCGGGCCAGGCGCGGTCAGAACCCCTCGCCATCGCCCGTTCCGACGGTCCTCGGTCGATGAACGGCAGCAGCAGCATCCGTGATTCGACACCGAGGACCACGATTGCGGCCAGACTGGCGATGGTGAGCGCGCGATGGAGTGTCACGGGCGCGTATTGTGGCTCATCCGTGTAACGCCGCCGAGCCGGCGGCGGTCCAGCCGGCGGGCCGCCGGCGCTACGACGACTACGACGCGCCGCGGCCGGAGAGAACGGCCGGAATCGTGCGCAGCAGGATCTTCAAATCGAGCGACGGCGACCAGTTGTCGATGTATTGCAGGTCGAGCTTCATCCAGCGGTCGAAGTCGACGTCGTTGCGACCGCTCACCTGCCAGAGACACGTCAGTCCCGGCTTCATCGACAGGCGTCGGCGATGCCACCGGTGATATGCCGCGACCTCCTCGGGGATGGGCGGGCGCGGACCGACCAGGCTCATGTCGCCTTTGAGCACGTTCCAGAGCTGCGGCAGCTCATCGAGCGAGAACTTGCGCAGCACGCGGCCGACGGCGGTGATGCGCGGATCGGATTTCGCTTTGAACACCGGTCCCGTCATCTGGTTCAGGTGCGTCACCTCGCCGCGGCGTTCGTGCGCATCCTCGAACATCGTCCGGAACTTGAAGAGCGTGAAGACGCGGCCGTTCAGCCCCATCCGCTGCTGCTTGAAAAGGACCGAGCCGGGCGACGACAGCTTGATGGCGATCGCGGCGAGGCCGATGGCTGGAAGCGCGAGCAGCAGGAGCAGCATCGACACGGCAACGTCAAGCAGCCGTTTGACCGCGAGCTGCGACTCGTTCGACGGCGTGGTGGTGAAGGTGAGGAACGGAATCCCTTCCAGCTCCTCCAGCTCCACGCGGGCCACGCGGTTGGGGAAGAAGTTCATGGCCACACGGGTGCGGATGCCGAGCTCCTCGCACATCAGGAAAATCTGTTTCATCTCGTCGAGCTTCTTGCGCGTGACGGCGAAGACGATCTCGTCGATCGGCTCGGCGAACTGGCCGCCTTCGAGAAGGCGGCGAAGATCGGGGACGGTGCCGTAGACGCGGAAGCGCGCCCATCCGTTCGACAGGCGATGGCCGTCCGAGACGAATCCGAGGATCTTGTAGCCCCAGTATTTGTGTCCTTCGATCGTGCGGGCCACTTCGATCGCGCGCCGGCCGGTGCCGACGATGAGGATCGTTCGATAGTTCAAACCCTTCGCGCGGACGTAGCGGGCGATGACACGCACGACGACTTTTTCGAGCACCAGCAGCAGCGCCGCCAGGACGCCGAAGAGGACGAACCAGGCGCGCGAGAGCTGACGCAGCGGCGCGAGATACGCGATCGTGGCCAGGATGGCGTTGCCGACGAAGACGACGCGGATCGCGGTCAGCGCCTCACGCAGCAGCGGCACGGTGCGGTGGCTGTGATAGCTGTGGTAGCTGAAGAGGAGGACGGACCAGAGGATCAGGACGACCGGGTAGATCTTGATGTACTCATGAAGCGGGAAAAGTCCGGTCGGGAACTGGCCGGGGGCAAGCTTCGGCAGGATCAGATCGCGGATGAAGAACGCCGCAAAGAAGGCAGCCGTCGTGAGCGCCAGGTCGGCAACGTAGACGACCCTCGCGATCATGCGCGCTTTTTCTTTAAGCATTCAACCTCTTGGCCACCGGGACGATCCTCGAACGATTCCGTCGAATGTACTGCACTGGCGCCCGTCCGGTATACGGAAATCGGTCCGACAGTGTCTAACGCGACGCGATTTCCTTGAAAAGCCGCTCGTACGCGTCCGTTACCGCACACCAGCTGTACCGCTCGGCCGCGCGCGCCCGAGCCGCCAACCTCAGCTGCTCGCGCAACGCCGGCGATGCCAAGAATTCTCGAAGTGTGCCTGAAAGCGTTTCGGACGGACGCAGGCGGAAGTAACCGACGGCATCCCCTCCCACTTCCCGGTTCTCGGGGGTGTCGTGCGCGAGGACACAGCCACCCGAGGCCATGGCCTCAATCATGGCCGGATGGGTGCCGCCGACTTCCGTGGCCTGGATGTAGATGAGCGCATTGCGCTGCAGGGTCCGGTAGTCGGGACCGTACAGCGCGCCGGGGAAGAGGATGCGATCCGAGGCGTGGCGTTGCAGCGCCGCGTCGAGGTCGCGCGCGTAGGAGGCGGCGCCGAGCATGATGAGTTTGGGGGGTGGGGTGTGGGCAGTGGGGTGTGGGAGAGACGAACCTGGTGCTGCGGGTGGTTTTGCTCCCACTTCCCACTTCCCACTCCCCACCCCCTCGTACGCAGTAACCACCTCCAGCGGATTGTTCTCCGGTTCGAAGCGGCTCACGTAGAGGATGTAGTTGCCCGCCTCGACATCGAGCCGTTCGAGCACATCGCTGTCCTCCTCGGGCGGGAACTCGGCGCCGTACGGAATCGTGACCGGCTCGATCCCGTAGCGGCTTCGGTAGTAATCGGCGATCACGTTCGCATCGGCGACGACTTTGTTCGCGAAGAGCGCCGAAAACGACTCGCCGATGGCGTAGACAATCTTCCCCGCCACGTTCCACTTGCGCCGATGCCGTTCGATGCCATCGACGTTGATCGCCACAGGAATCCGCGCCGCACCCAGCAGCGGGAGGACGAAGGCGTTCGCGGCGTTGCAGAGGAGGATTACGTCAAAGTCGCGCCGCAGCGCGTCGAGCGACGACAGCAGCGTGTGGCTGACAGTCTCGAAGTACTTGTGGCGCAGGGCGGGAAGGACGATGCGATGTGCTTGGGGGGTGGGGAGTTGGGTGTGGGGTGTGGGAGATTGAGCATTCGTACTCCCACTCCCCACTCCCCACGCCCCACTCCCCGAACGACAATACACCACC
>Ga0157375_10003226_pt1 | contig 14154 bp, 8 predicted proteins | sample M35metaG_FD_115311 | JGI IMG/M metagenome (GOLD analysis project Ga0157375, IMG submission 115311) | Miscanthus rhizosphere microbial communities from Kellogg Biological Station, Michigan, USA - M3-5 metaG | ecosystem: Host-associated > Plants > Roots > Rhizosphere > Soil | place: USA: Michigan...
CAGTAGGGCTCCGGAGGGAACACTTTCAACCAATGCCGCACTGTTGGCGGTCACAACACTAAACAGTTGGGGATATTTGAAAGCATAGTGCAGGGCCCCGTAGCCACCCATAGAAACGCCGCCGATCCCTCGCCGGTTACGCATGCCATACGCCCTGTAATGATTCTCGATATAGGGTATGAATTCCTTGATAAAAAAATCTTCATAGCGAACCCGGCCATCTCGCGAGTTCACATAAAAAGTAGAACCAGCAGCGGGCATCGCAACCAGGAAGTCGCCGATTTCTTTTTTTTCTTTGAGGCCGTCGATCAACATCCAGCCCATATCCAGCAATGATTGTTCACTCCCACCAAGGCCGTGGAGTTGGTAAAGTACCGCAAATTTCCCCGTCTTATTGGTGTCGAAGCTACTTGGTAGCAGCACGCAATAACTCACAGCATGACCCAGAATAGCGCTCTTGACAACGCTGCATTCCGCCCGGCTTGCAGCCACAGCAGTACATAAGCTGGAGAGTATAAAGAAAATGCAGGCAATCGTAGAACGGTGCCTTTTATTCATACTTCAGAGCCTGGATGGGATCTAGTTTTGAAGCGCGCGCTGCAGGATAAAGCCCGGCGATGAGGCTTACCACTATCGCGAAGGCAATCGCGCCCCCGATCAGCCATAGCGGCGAAGACCAAATCGTCTCATGCGGAAGATCGTGGCGCTGAAGCCAGATGTTGGTCCCGAAGTTAATGAGTTGTCCCATGGCCCAACCGAGCAGCACACCCGACAGTCCACCGATCACTCCCATAGCACCGGCTTCAGCAAAAAATAGTTTCTTGATGTCGCCATCACTGGCACCAATCGCTTTCATGATGCCGATCTCGCGACGGCGCTCCAAAACAGCCATTACCAGTGTATTGATGATGGCCAGCGAGGCTACCGCCAGCGCCAGGCTGCCGAAGATTGCCAGGAACAGATCTAAGACCGCGAAGAACCGCCGCAGTCCCTTGGTTGCATCAAGTATTGAGTAAGTACGGAAACCAAGGTTCTTGACTGCGTCCTGGACGGCCTGTACCTTGCCGGCGCTCGCTACCCGAACCACGAGCGCAGGATAGGTTTTCTCACCGCTAGTGTCGCCGGTAATACCGCGCAAATCGGAGGACTGCATCACATTCAGGCCGACTGCGACATGAATCGGAATGAATACGCGAGCCCGCGAGATACCCCGCATGCCCCCAAATGGCTCTTGATCGGTGATGCCGACAATTTTCAGTTTCTGAGCTTTGCGCACCACGCTGAATCCGGCATTGTCGTTTTTCGCTGAGCTAGAACTGGACTCCGTCCCAAGTGATTGCCGCTCCGCATAGCGCAATTCAATGTCCTGTCCGATTACGGCCCTTGGATTCTGCTCGTTAAGGCTCTTCGCAAAATCCAGTTGCACAATCGCCTCCGGCGACTGGGCAGAGGAAAAGAACTGTCCGGTCATCCCTTCGAAACTGTCGTTGTCTTTGTCCGAAGGTGAGAGACCAGCGACAATCGCAGGATGGGGAGCATCGGCATAACGCACCTCCCCCATGAAGCGAATTTCTGGCTCGACCTCAGTGACATCGGGGATGCTTGCAAGTTTTTCACGCGCCGCGTCATTCAGGGCTTGAGCTTGTCCGGGGTCTGACTTGCGTCCTTGCTCTTCCCTGCCATCTCGCAAATCCCGGAATGATGTTACATATACAGTATCGAAGAGCCCGGAACGCGAAAGCCGACGGTTTGCGAGGTCCTGCAAACCGGCGCCCAGAGACAGCATGGCGACTAGCGAGGCAACTCCAATGCTGATACCGGCGGTAGTGAGCCCGTTACGCAGAACAGATTCGCGAAGGTTTCGGCCGGCAAGTTCAAGCAGATCGTAAGTTTTCATTGGTTGACCTTCATAGACTCACCTCACCCTTTGGCTCCTGAAGGGTGATCTTGCCGTCTTGCATGAAAATCGTGTATTGGGCAACCCGATCAGCGATGGAGCGCTCGTGAGTCACCATTACAATTGTCATCTTCAATTCGTCGTTACAGCGGCGGATTACATTCATAATTTCGCTACCTGTACGACTGTCGAGATTACCCGTGGGTTCGTCGGCCAACAATATCGAGGGATTGTTAATAAGCGCCCGCGCGATCGAAACCCGCTGTTGTTCACCACCTGATAATTCACCTGGGCGATGCCGGGAACGATGACTCAGCTCCACTCTTTCGATGGCCGCGAATACGAGGCTCTCCCGTTTGTTGCGCTCGGTCTCAGCAAACCGTAAGGGTAATTCGATGTTTTCGAAAACCGTCATGGAAGGAATCAGATTGAAGGACTGAAAAATCATCCCCACTGTCAGCCGGCGAAAGCGGGAGAGTTCCTCAGAAGACGCTTGAGCAAGATTGTGGCCCAATACTTCAATGGACCCGGCTGTGGAGCGATCCAAACCAGCGAACAAATTCAGGAGTGTCGATTTTCCTGATCCGGACGCTCCCAGCAACGCAACAAACTCACCCTTCTTGATGTCGACACTGACCTCGTCGACTGCCCGGATTACAGTAGTTCCCAGTTTGTAGTGTCGGGAAATGTTCCTGGTTACAATCGCGTCAGAACTTGAGTTCGTCATCTCGCCTGATATTACGCGATTTGAGGTTTCCCGCGTGCACACACCCCCGCCGAGATCGCTTAGCTCGAGCGCACCATTGGATAACGACCTTGCGACGACGAACAAGGCTTCAGCGGCGAACAGAAAAGAAGAATTTCTTTTGCTTATGATGGTTTGGTCGAAGGTTAAAGGGGGCCGAAACCCGGATGCTACGGACCATCGACAAAAACCCCATAGAGGTCCCACTGTCCCCAATTGTTATAGCTACTGAGGTCATATTGCGCACCAAAAGCTACCAGAGTCGGTAAAGGAACTGTGTTTCCCGTTTCGTCACCGACAGCGCCAACGTTGTTCGCATAATCGGGGAACGCCGGCACATCGATGATCGTTTGAAATGCACTCCATGACATCCCGTCGGAAGAAAACGATCGGGCTAGATATGCGTTTGCGGTATGCGGGTTCACTAAGCTCATCATTACAAATTGATGCTTCGATGCGTCGTACTTTACGTCGATTGAAGCTGCCGCAATACCAATCTGCCGAGTTGGGCTGGGTGTCCAGGTTACCGGGTCTGTGGATTTGAGCATGTATATTCTGGTGGCATCAAGGTCGATGGAGTCGTCCGTGTACCACAAAAAGATTTCGCCATTGCGAACAACTACAGTCTGCGGTCCGGCTCCGTAACCCACTGGATCCTGATTCCGAGTCACGAGTGGCTTGATGATTATTTGCGGATCGTTAGGAGTGTCTTCCCATGTTCCGCGTTGCGTGTACGCCAGATAGGGGCCGTCAATGTTGACCGATCGCGCCACTTGAATCACCGTTTGGAACAAGCCGGGAGCAGTCGTATACGCCGACGAGTAATACATATAATAGAAACCCTGAAAATACACGACGCTCGGATCACACGCCGCCAAATCAAATCCATTTGCGGCCGTCGCACGTAATATGATGGTCGGAGCTGACCAATTCTTTCCGTCGTTCGAATAAACATAACGAATGAAATCCCATGCCGGCGAAGCTCCGGCTGAGCAGAAAAACACATGGTAAACGCCGTTCTTACGAATTATTGACGGTCCATATGCGTAGGAGGTCAAGTCGGCGTCGGAGTCTACCATTTTTGTAAAGTCCCATGAGACAGGCGTTGGTTTCGTTCCTGGATAGGTCGGACCATAACCACCACCGCACGCCGTCATGCCCAGCAGCGACATAAGAAGAGCTGGCAACACCAGTTGGTTTATCACTTTCATCTCGTCAACCTCCTGCTACCACCGTTACTGCACCGTGAGCGGGACAGTAGCAGAGTGCTGCGTGGCTCCCGACGTACCTGTAACCGTGACCCTGTAGTCAGTGGGCTTCGGTCCGCCTCCTCCTCCGCAAGCCAGTTGCATCATTAACCCGGTGAACAGAGCTGTGCCAACTAAGACGACCGATAGTCTTCTCCTCTGCGAGAGGCCCACACCCCTGCCGAGGAATGCGAAGGCGGCCAGCGGAAGCCATAACAATCCACGTGTACTGGACGGTCTAGCCAAGTTCAGCGAAACCGCACTCGAGGTCCCATTGATTGTGAGCGTCGCGTTTGCTTTGCCACTCTGGTCAAACGTGACGGAATGTGAACTCACTGAACAGCTCGGAGCACCAGCCTGCGCCGGTTGCACGGAGCACGCTAGCGAGACCGGATTGTCGAATAGGCTGAGCAAGCTAAGTGAAACGGTCGAGGTGGCGCTTTGGCCGCGATTCAATGTGCTCGGGTTGAGAGTCGATGCGGAGATCGAAAAGTCAGTGCCAACGTTTAGGAGGAGACCAATGCTGTTCCGGCCAATCAGAATCAAATCGGCAGCCGTGTCGCCGTTGACGTCTTCCGCGGCGGCTAGCAATTCGTTGGAATTGATGGCAAACATCACCGGCTGCTGGAAGGTGCCGTCCCCGTTGCCTTGCATGACGAGAAGTTGGGGAGACCCACCACCAACCAGGTCGAGTTTGCCATCTCCGTCAATATCTGCAGACACAGCGACAGGCTGTCCGACACTGATTGCTGATTGGAATGTGCCGTCGCCATTTCCAAGACGAATTTCAGGCCAAACGGGTTGGCAGGGATGGAACAGGCAAACTGAAAACTGCTGTGTCACTAAATCTTCCTTGTTGTCTGCGTTGAAGTCGCCTGCGGTGACTCCACCGCCTGAGAGGGCGGGCCCTTGCCGAAACCTACCATCCCCAATGCCTAACCAAATCCCGGCACCCAACACCCAGGACACCGCCAAATCCTTCCCACCGTTGCCGGCGAGATCCACCGAAAAAACTGAGGAAGGTGCAATGGTCACGGGGTAAGGAACGGGCGATTGAAAAGTTCCGTCCCCGTTGCCCAACAGTACGCTGAAGGTCTTGTCGCCCGAGTTCGCGACTGCCAGATCAAGCCGCTGGTCATCGTTCAGGTCAACAGCAATGATTGCTCCTTTGTGAGACGAAGGGTTCTTGCCGGGCATGAGGACTTGTCCCTGCCGAAACGTGCCATCGCCATTGCCGAGGAAGATGGTGACATCGCCATCATCACTGATGATGGCGTCACCTGGCCGTACCAGTGCGAGATCATCGTCGCCATCCATGTTGAAATCCCCGGCCACGAGGCTAGTGCAGTTTTTCCCAATGGCCACGTTCTTGGTTGATTGAAATGTGCCATCGCCATTGCCGAACAGTATGCTCACGCTGCCGTTATCACCGGTCGTGGGATCGCCGTAGTTAACGACAGCCAAGTCCCGTTTGCCGTCGTGATTGAAGTCTCCAACCACAACGGCGTTGGGATTCGTGCCGACGCTGTAACTGCGTTCGGGCTGGAATGAAACCGTAGCGGCGTCGGAAACACGACTCATACACAGCAGGACAAGCGCCCCTGAGACCACTCGTTTTCCAGTCATGAACCACCTCTTCCGATCGGTTGATAATCGAATCGTTACTACACACGACGGATAATCCTGCCAGCGTCATTAATCCTTGTTCACTAACCGGTTCGCATCAACGGTGAGTACGACAGGGACATTGGTTCCATCCGGCAGCTTCAGGGATTGGAAAATCATGCGCGCATGATTTCCGTCGCTGTCATAGACCAGCGCGAAATCGGCAGTGCGTTGCAATTGGCCGTTCACCAGAACGTCGATGGTCGCGGTGGCCGTGCAGTCTTTGTTCACGTTCACTGTCCCGGAAATGTCTTCCACGCCGGAGTTTCCGGCGACACTCCGGGCCTGACTGCCAGAGACATTTCCGGCTGCGTCCTGATTAAAGTGTCCTACAGAGGCTGTCGGCAGCGGGCCGTTCGGGGTGAAGATAGTTCCGCTGTAGGTGTACGCCCATTTCCCTGCTGCGGTCGCGTTGCTGCAGCCGGCGTGAAGGCTTGGTGTAAGCGAAAGCATGGCAATCGCCACTACAGCTAGAGTCGTCTTATGCATTTCTGTTCTCCCCACGAAGATTTCAGGGCCGGAGATCAGCCCGACTGCGTGTGGTTATCTCAAATGTGGCAACGCGAGTAAATCCCACGGCTCTCTCGTGTGCTGCTCTTGTGTCTCTCCACACCAACAAAATTGGGAGATTTGCCCGCTATGCGGTTCAAACTGCTGGTGCTAAACTTCTGTTCCAGTCGCGCTGGGAGCTTTTGTGGGGGACTTCAGCTCATCACAAACCATCGTACGGTTCGGGGAGTTTGAATTGGATCAGGACGCGGGAGAACTGCGCCGAAACGGAACCAAGGTCCGGCTTCAGGAACAGCCGCTTCAGGTCCTTCAGATTCTCCTGGAGCAGCCCGGAAAGGTAATCCAGCGCGACGAGTTGCAACGGCGAATTTGGCCGTCGGACACCTTCGTCGACTTCGATCATGGCATCAACAATGCCATCGATCGCCTGCGGAAAGCCTTGGGCGATACCGCCGAGACTCCGCTCTATATCGAGACTCTGCCACGTCGCGGCTACCGGTTCAAAGCCACCGTCGATGGGGCAGCTTCGAAGCCGCGAGCAGGCGGGGCGCCGCTCGACTCCATCGCGATTTTCCCCTTCGAGACCGCGAGCTCGGATCCAGACACGGACTATCTCGCCGTAGGGATCCCTGGCAGCGTCATTCACGGTCTCTCTCAAGTTTCAAATCTGCGGGTTATTTCATGGAGAAGTGCCGCGAGCGAACAGGGTCAGCACAAAGATCCATTAGCCATCGGCCGCAAACTTGGCGTGAAAGCGGTACTCACCGGCAGGATTTGGCAACGCGCAAACAAATTGCGGTTACATGTGGACCTGCTGGACACAGCCAACGGAGAGGAGATTTGGGGAGACCAGTATGACAGTGATCTCACCGAGCTCTTTGCAATGCAAGACAGCATTTCTCGCGAAGTGTCCCAGAAGCTCCGTCTGAAAATGACCGGGGAAACCGAGAGCCGCCTAGTTAGACGATATACAGAGAACATCGAAGCATATCAGCTGTACGTGAGGGCACGAAGATGGTGCGAAAAGCGAAGTGCAGAGGGATTCAAACGTGGAGTGGAGTACTTGACCCGAGCGATTCAGATTGATCCCAACTATGCTTTAGCACATGCACAGCTCGCGCAGTGCATATCGGTCCCCTGCTACTACGGCGTCGTGGATCCTAATGTGGCCTACCCGAAAGCTAGAGCAGTAGCGCAACGAGCTTTGGAAATCGATCCGGATCTAGCTGAAGCACGCGAGGTCTTGGCCACTGTCCTCCAGAACTACGACTGGGATTGGCCTGGTGCTGAAAAGGAATACAAGCGAACCATCAGGCTGAATCCGAACTATCCCATGGGTCACTATCACTACTCGTATCACCTCGCCCTCTTAGGGCACGCCGAGGAAGCCATTCGAGAAATTACGGCGGCCCTAAGTTACGACCCTATGTCTGGCGTGCTGAATGCTGCCCGGGCCTTCGTTCTGATGCTTAGCCGCAGGTATGATGCTTGCATCGAGCAAGTTCTTACGGCGATCGAAGTAGATCCGAACATGACTCTTTCCTACTGGACTATGGGCGTTGCCTATGAGCAAAAGGGGATGTATGAGGAAGCGGTTAGTGCCTATGAAAAGTGTCTTTCACTAGGGGGTGCCATCGGGTACTCAAAAGCATTCATCGCTCACGCTTATGGCAAGTCTGGAGATCGTTCTAAAGCGTTGCAAGCCCTGCGCGAATTACAGGAGGCTTCAAAAAGTACCTATATTCCCGTTCTCGCCCACGTCATCGCGTATGAAGGGCTCATGAAAAAGGAAGTGGCTTTAGAATCCCTGCATAGATCTTGCGAAAACCGCGAGACGAACCTCGTCTTCCTTAAAACATGGCCACATTTCGACGGTATCCGCGACGATCCAAGATTCGGGGAAATTGAGCGCCGGGTGGGGCTTGGTGGCCGAATGACCTAGAGCGTACGCGGCAATAGCTCTTACCGATGCAGACATGATCAACCCTTCAGAACTCGAATCTCACCCCAAGTTGTAGTTCGCGCTTCGGCAGAGCGGCAGTGTATCCCAGCGGTTGACTGGGGGAAACGGCAGATGTTCCGCGCACGGCAAACGGCGGGGCAAACGCCGCGCCCACAATGTTATTTACGGTGGCATAATTCGTGCGGTTCCCGATATTGAAAGCTTCTGCCGTGAATTGCAGCCTGGCGCGCTCCCCAAACTTGAACCTACGCGCCACCCGCATGTCGAACACCCCATAATTCGGCCCGAGTCCGCTGTTGCGAGGAGCGCCGGGTGGCCGGTCATTTGTGAAGTGATTATCGCCATTGATATCGGCGCCGGCCAGAAGATTGAAGGGATGTCCGCTGTTGTAGCTAATAATCGGAGACAGTTCAAATCCTGAGAGGACGCGATTCTTCCAGGGGCTTTCGACAATCGCAGCAAACACAAACTTATGTCGCTGATCAAAGTCCGACAGAGCTCGTTCGGCCCGCAAGTCCACCTCATTAAATGCTGAGTAATCGCTGTTGAAGTCGGTCGAATCATCAATTGCCTTGCTGTAGGTGTAGTTAGCCATCAATCGGAATCCCCGACTGAAGCGTTTCTGCAGTTCCAGAGTGCCGCCGTGGTAAACCGCGTTCGCCACGGAGCTGTATTGGTTGTTCTGGAGAATCGTGCGCGTTGGGTCGGCAAAGCACAGGGCAGGGTTGCCGGTGGGATTCTGCGCACTCGCCGGCTCGCAGAGGGGCGCTCCCCAATCCTGGAAAGAAAGCCCGTTCGTCGGCAGGCCGTTAGCACCGGGTACTCCGCTCATGATTGGTGCTCCAGGAAGCAGGTTCTTGTCTATCGCCCAGGGTAGATGCGTGGTGTGAACGTAAATGTAGTTCACGGAGAAGGAAGTGCCGTTTCCGAGCTGGCGCTCGATGCCCAAAGAAGCTTGTTGGGCTTGAGGATTGCGGTAATTCGGCTGGCCGGAGAAAAGCACAGTGCCCGCCGGGAGTGGACCCGTATTTCTAACCGTGACGAACGGAGCCAAATCAGATTGCGTGACACAAGCGTTTGCCCCAGACGGAGGTGTACCACATAAGATTTTTCCCTGAGCAAACATGGCCCCGAAAATTTCGGCTGAATTGGCCGGAGGCGCACCTTGAATGGTTACGAGGGTATTTGCGATCTGCCGAACGTCGTTGTGGTTGCCCAGTGACTTCACCACGCCAGGAATTTGGAAGTAGATTGGCGAGTAGAAAATTCCGTAGCCGCCACGGACCACGGTCTTGTGATTGTGGATCGGATCCCACGCAAACGAAAGGCGTGGAGCGAAGTTCTTCTTATTGGTGTTCAGAATCCCGTTTTGCGAATCCACTTCATAGCGGAGGCCATAGTTCAAGGTGAGGCCTGGCCTAACTTGCCACGAATCCTGCCAATAACCAGCAGTGAACGGCCTGGTTTCCACGTAACGAGGATCGCCGAAGCCTTGTTCGTAGAACGCAGGAGCGCCCAGGCTCCAGGACTGGAGAGTGCTGATCGACGCCGGAGCCACGGACGAGGGCAGTCCGCAACCGCCGTTGGCAATGGGCACCGAAGGAAGTTGCAAGCAATTGCTGAGCACGATTCCAGGCAAATCAAGGAACTCGAAGCGCCCGGCGAAGAAGGTGGCTGAATTTGTGTTGTTGCCGCGAAGCAGCTCGTAAAACCCCATTCTCATTGTGTGGTGCCCGCGATCTAGCGTCAGGTTGTCACTAAACTCATATCGCCGCCCGGTGGTGTGACTGGGCAGGAAAATACCGCGTCCGAAGAATCCATATCCCTGAACGTCCAATCCCGGACCTCCCCGATCATTTGTATCCACGTTCAACTGGTATAGATTCCATTGCAGTCGGGCCTCGTTCACTGCGCTCGCGCTGAATTGGTGGAACCATGCCCCCTGCAACGTGCTGTCCCAGCCGAGCACCGATGTACCGCGGGAGAAGGCGATCAAAGCTTGCACGTCGGGGTCGGACTCTTTGAGATGGGCAAAGCCATACCGCAGAAATCCTTGATTGCTGTTGTTGAACCGATGGTCCAAACGTGCTGAAACATTGTGTTGCCGAGTTGGAAAGGGGAATAGTCCCCCGTCTTTTTCGAATTGGCTAACAATGAACTCGTTCAGCGCCAGGTGACCTGGGCTTACAAAAGGATTGCCGCTGGCGGTGGGGTCAACAGTCAGAATGCTCTGCAATCCGAAAGCACAGGTAGCGGCCGGAAGGAACGTCGGGGAGCCGCCGGTTGTGAAATTGGAAAAGCACGGTACCATCGGATTCCCAGGTGTATTCGCCAAAGCAGCTAGGATCGGCAATTGGGCAGCGGTCGGTGCGAAGACATTGCTCTTCGTTAGCAGTGGAACGGAATCCTGCGCGTCAGATCGCAGGCCCTCATAACCAACAAAGAGAAATGTTCGGTCTTTAATTAGAGGAAGGCTGAGAGTGCCGCCGAATTGCTGGCGATCCAGTGAATTCTTTACTGGCGAGCCCACAGCATTGAGTCTGAAGTTGGCGAAGGTCGGGTCGAGCGACAGAGCCGGAGTAAGGGCAAACGGATTTCGAGCATCCATCACATCGTTGCGGAAGAATCCAAAAAAACTCCCGTGTAGGTCATTTGTGCCGGACCTCGTCACGATGTTGACCGAAGCACCGCTTGCGCTGCCTAGTTCGGCTGAGTAATTGCTGCGATTGATCACAAACTCCTGCACCGCCTCCTGGCTCAGGTTCAACCGAACACCTCCGGTGTCGTCGTTGGCCTCGCCTCCATCCACGGTGATGTTGTTGCCCCTTCCGTTATTCCCGTAGAAGGACAGTCCACTCTGCGGCGTTTGCTTCACTCGAAAATCGGCATTATCCGCAATGGTGTTGGAGTTGCTTACGCCCGGCATGAGCAAAGAGAAGGTGAGATAGTCTCTTTGATCAATTGGTAATTCCTGAATGTCGCTTTGTTCGACCACGCCGGCTTGCGAACCTCTTGCTGTGTCCACAACCGGTGGTTCTGACGTGATTTCCACGACCTGTTTGCCTGCGGACACCTTCATGCGAAAGTCCACCACCAGCGTCTCGCCCAAATTGAGCACTACATTCTTCTGGATTTGGGACTCAAATCCCGGCATTGCCACGCTTACGTCGTAGACCGCGGGCGGAAGGCTTGTGATTTTATATCGGCCGGCGGTATCGGTCGTGGCCGTGCGACGAACACCTCTCGCTGCGTCCACAAGCGCCACGGCGACATTCCGCATGATGGCACCGGAACTGTCTCTTATCGTGCCGCCGATATCGCCGGATGCACCCACGCCTTGAGCAAAGACTCCGACTGTGGACACCAAGAGGCTGAGACACCAGACGAAGGTGCGCAAGTTCATAACCCCTCCCCAGAACAGGGCGGGCCTCTCTACGTGAACATTTGGCCCTGTGCAATATACGCCTGACGAAGCTCCGTGAGACCCGTATTTCTGAAACAGCGTTGAAATTGAGGACCCCACGTATGTTTGTTGTGCCAGTGACTGCCCCGAAGGTCAATCCCGACGATCTCTCCTAATGCTCTCTCATCCATCTCTGAGTGAGGTAGCCCAGTAATACCAGTTTGGAGGAAGGTGAGTTCAGTTGCTTTTCTGGAGGTTAGCTCAAAACGTCCCGTTGGCATTTATGAAAGAATTCTTCGCAACGAGGATAAGAAACGGCAGTGGCAAGCATTCTGCAACAAGAATCGGGATTTGGTGGTCCCATCAACGCTGGAACAAGTTTGCAGCAGATTGGTTCTTTTCTGCTTCCCGTATTGCGCAGTGTGGTGGGCAAAACTGAACTGTCGAAAAAGTGGGAGAAAGGCCCTTGGATTCGCTAATTTATGTTCAATCCAGCAGTATTGCCGAGTAATGCAGGCAGCCCGGTCCCATTTGACGCACGACTCGCAAACCCTAGGGATTCAGGACGAGTATCTTCATGACTCTTCCCTGCTCTCTGACTGATGGGCCGACATCCGGACTCTTTCTAGTGGCTCAGGCATTGCAAAGTGTGTACGACGCGCTGCTGAGCAGCAATCGATTAAGGATCCGCTTTATGCTTTCCAAGATTTTGTGGAGATGATCGGACTTCAACAAGTCTGGGACTTCGAAGAAAAGTACTGGGCACCCACCCCTTTCCCCAAGGGGTGGGTGCCCGCGGATTGTGATTCTCTATAGTGGTTTGTTGCCGAAGAGCAATGTTGTTACAGTCGCAGAGTTGTTGGCCGGGTTCGGATCGAAGTTGGGCGAACTGACCGTTGCGGTGTTGGTGATCGACGACTTGTTCGGTAATTTCGAAATTTGCACCGTGATGGTCACTGTCGCCGAGGCTCCGCTGGCCACGTTTCCAAGGTTGCAGGTAACGGTTCCGACCTGGCCGGGCGCTGGGGCCGTACAGGACGCCCCGCCTGAGTTCACCGACAAAAACGTCGACAGCGCAGGAACTGGATCAACCAAAGTGACCGCTGACGCCTGGAATGGGCCCAGGTTCGTTACCGTCACTGTGTAGACCAGAGTCCCCCCAAACTTTACAGCGGTAAAGTTGGCCTTCGCGGTCACGAACAGGTCGGACTTGTTCTGCACCGTGATGCTCGCCGATCCCGCCGATCCGGAGTTATTGCTGGGATCCGGGTCAGACACGCTGGAAGTTACCGATGGAGTGTTTGCTAGAGTCGTGCCGTCGGTAATAGTAGCGCTCAACGTGGCCTGAATCGTGATCGTGACAGTTGCACCATCAGGCAAAGTTCCGAGGTTAAGGCTCGCTCCTCCACCGGACACCGTACAGGCACCCAACGTCGAGCTGCAGGAATTGAAGGTGACACCAGCCGGTGGGACATCGCTAAAGACGACGTCGGCGGCGTCGTCTGGTCCGGCATTACTCAATTGCACGGTGTAGGTAAACGAACCGCCAGCCACAATCTGCGCTGCCGAGGTTTGGCTGGTCAGAGTCAAATCCGCAGACTTAGCGAATTCGAAGGCTCCAATGTCACTGTGTGGGCCTTGCGGACGTGCGACTCCCCGCTGATCCGTCGAAAGGAATCGAGAATCATCGGCGGCATCCACCGCAGGACTGTCCAATGGCAGCGCCATGGTAGGCGTGCCTATCTTGCTCCGCGGATCCAGTGCCAAGGGAGCCAGATGGGGATCAACACTGACTGCGACGCCAGCGCATCCATTGTTATTCAGGATCAAATTTCCGCTGCCGTTCGCATCGACAGTGCCCTCCAGTAAGCAGTCGTTGGAGCCGTTTCGAGAAAGGATTGTGTTATGCAGTGTGAACAAAGCCTTCGCTGGGACATTCGTGACCAATGGGAACCCCACGACCACGACACCACCGCCGGCCTGATTGTCGGAACCGGTGGCAAAGTTGTCGCTGATGGTCGAGTTCTCAAGAGTAAGCGACCCATTCAGCGAGAAGATCGCCGCACCGGCATCCGCGCCATTGCTTGCCTTGTCGGTTGGGTCCGTCTCCGAGGTTCCACCCTCCCCCCTGTCCACATCGTTATGGGTGAAGGTGCTGTTGCGGATAATAACGGTACCGCTCTCATTGAAGATGGCGCCTCCGAGAGCTCCACCCCCACCGCCACAGCAACTGCCGTTGCCACCTCCTCCGAAAGGGCCTCGGTTTCCGGGAGCGCCGTGCAAATCAATGTCGGTGCCAATGCCGAAGCCTGCGCCGCCGCCAAATCCGCCATTTCCTCCGTGACTGCCAGTGAGGGTAGACCGCACCGTTCCGGAGCCAGCACCACCGCCGCCAAATCCGCCATTACCGCCACTTCCGCTCGCGTGCTGGTCACCGCCTTCGCTGGGTTCGCCAGCGCCGCCGCCACCGCCACCGCCGCCGTAGGCGCCATCGGCTCCATCGGATCCTTCGAGGCTCTCGATGATGCTCCCGCCGAACTCTCCACCGCCACCGCCACCGCCGCCGGGGCAGGTGGCATTATGGCCATGATTATCGCGGCCGCCGCCTGAGCCACCGCAGAGGTATGCGCCACTGCCGCCCGTATCTGAAAAGAGACTGTCTCCACCATCGAAGATGGTGCCACCGCCGCCGGCTCCACTTTCACCGGCATTCCCACCGTTACC
>Ga0157375_10003228_pt1 | contig 14153 bp, 11 predicted proteins | sample M35metaG_FD_115311 | JGI IMG/M metagenome (GOLD analysis project Ga0157375, IMG submission 115311) | Miscanthus rhizosphere microbial communities from Kellogg Biological Station, Michigan, USA - M3-5 metaG | ecosystem: Host-associated > Plants > Roots > Rhizosphere > Soil | place: USA: Michigan...
AAGAAGCCGAAGCACATCCAGACCGCGGGGATCGCGAGGAAGGCCAGGCTGTGGCTCGCTGCCACGGTCGGCCTGGCGTGCGGCTTCGGCGCCGGAGCGCTGACGACGTCGAGCGCCAGGTGCGAGCGGTTCAGCAACAGCACGACGAGAACCACCAGCGAGAGCACACCCGCCGAGACCAGGGCGACGCGCCACGAGGACGCCAATGCGATCGGCACCAGCATCGCCGGCGCGAGCGCCCAGCCGAGGCTGCCGGTGATTCCGTGGACGCTGAACGCGTGCCCGAGCCGCGCGGGCTGGATCTTGCGATTGAGCAAGGTGTAGTCAACCGGATGGAAGACGCCGTTGCCGATCCCGGCGACGACCGCGAAGGCGACGAGCATCGCGTAGCTCGTGCTGGCGGCGAAGCCGAAGGCAGCGACAGCGAGCAGCGAGAGGCCACCGAACAGGATCGGCCGCGGCCCGAAGCGGTCGACGACGAAGCCCGACAACGCCTGCACGGCGCACGAGACGATGAAGAAGACGGTGAGCACGAAGCCGAGCTCGGCATAGCCGACCTGGAAAGCGTCCTTCAAGAGGAAGAACAGCGGCGGCAGCAGCAGCTGGTTGAAGTGGCTGACGCAATGGGCGAGGCCGACCAGCCCCATCACGGCAGCGTCGTGGCGCGCAGGCGGCGGCGAGGGAAGAGAGGCGGTGGCGGCGGTCATGGCATGCGGCCGGGGCACCGGCAGGTCGCTATCGTAGACTTCGCGATCGCGTCGCAATGTCGACAGCGTGTCAAATACTAGCGAGATCGCGCCAATGACTCCGGGTTCCAGGAAAGCCCCTCCGATCGGTCCGCTGACGCCGCACCTCTACCTGCCGACTGCCGAGCGGCCGGTGCGTGCCAAGCAGCAGCGCTTGCGCGCCGACACGCGCGTCGTTCCGCACAGCCATCCATGGGGCCAGGTGGCGTTGTCGGCGACCGGCGTGGTCCGCGTCACCGCGCCGCTCGGCAGCTACATCGTTCCGCCGTCACGGGCGGTCTGGATCCCGCCGGGGGTCGAGCACGCCGTGACGGTGATCGAGGACGCCGAGCTGCTGACGCTCTATCTGCACCAGACGCGCGGTCGCTGCGGGCCCGCGCGCTCGTCGGCCGAGTCCGCCGGCTGGCGCCAGTGCCGCGTGCTCGAGGTGTCGAGCCTGCTGCTCGCGCTCGCGCTTGAGCTCGATACCCGGCCCGATGGCCGTGGATCGACGCTCGACCGGAAAGCCCGCACGCGCGAGCAGCGCCTCGCCGGACTGCTGCTCGACGAGCTGCGCCGCGCCGCGCCGGTCCGCCTCGGCGTCGACCTGCCGCAAGAGAAGCGTCTGCGTCGCCTGTGCGCTGCGGTCATCGACGAGCCGTCGCGGCACGCCACCCTCGCCGCCTGGGCCGCCGATACCGGCGCCAGCGCGCGCACGATGTCGCGCCTTTTCCGCAGCGAGCTCGGCACGTCGTTCGTGCAGTGGCGCCAGCAGGTCCTGCTCGCGCGCGCCGTGCCGCTCGCCGCGCGCAAGCTGCCGATGGCGGCGATCGCCGCCGAGCTAGGCTACGCCAGCCCGAGCGCTTTCGCGGCGATGGTGCGCCGCTCGGTCGGTGCGCCACCGAGCCGCTTCCTGCGCGTCGGCGGCGCCGCGCCGGCCTGACGGCTGGTCTGCCCGCGGCTCGCGCCGCCATTCGTCGACTCGGCGCGCCGAACGCGACCTTCGCGCTGCACTCCGTCGCCTGGCGCTGGCCGACGGCAAGGAGATCCTCGACGATGGCGCCTTCGCCTAACGACAGGAGCAACCGATGCGCTGTTCTCGCCGACCTCTACTGATCGCCGGCCTCGGCCTCGTCCTCGGTCCGCGTCCCGTGCTGGCGCGCTCCGACCTCCGTGGATCGGGCACTGCGACGACCGAGCGCCGCGACCTCGGCGCATTCGCCGGCCTGTCGCTGGCAGCACCGTTCGCGGTCGTGCTGCGGCCGGCGAGCCGCGAGTCGATCGAGATCGTCGCCGACGACAACATCCTGCCGCTGATCGACACCCGGTTGCGCGGCTCGGGCGCTTCGCGAACGCTCGACATCCGCTTCGCGACCGAAGTGCGCGTCGATCCGCGCACGCCGATCGTCGTCACCGTCGACTACGTGCGCTTGTCGGCGGTCTCGCTCGCCGGCGCGGGAAGCATCAGCGGTGCCGCTCTCAAGGCGGGCAAGATCGACGCTTCGATCGGCGGGTCGGGGTCGGTGCGACTGCCCGGGCTCGAGGCCGACGAGCTCGCGGTCTCGATTGGCGGCAGCGGCGTGTTCGAAGGCGACGGCCTGGTGCGCAAGCTCGCACTCTCGATCGGCGGGAGCGGTCGCTGCGACGCGGCGAGCCTGGTCGCGGGCGAGGTCTCGGTCAGCGTCGCGGGAAGCGGCAGCGCTCGGGTTCACGCCGAGACCGCGTTGCATGCCTCGATCGTCGGCAGCGGCGAGGTTTTCTACCGCGGCTCGCCAGCGCTGCACGCATCGACGATCGGCAACGGCCGGGTGCATCGTATGTGAGTTGGATCGCCGCCCGGTCATCGGCCGGTCGCTGCCGCGTGTCGCTGTAACCAAACGTACACCCATCCGGCGCCTAGACTCCGGCGCATTGGAACGCGGGCCGGAACCGTCCTCTCCCGCCACCAGGAGCCGCCATGCTGACATCGCTCTTCGGAGACCTGAGAGCCACTCGCGACGCAAAGGCGAAGGACTCGGAATTCGCCGACACCCAGGTCGGCAGCGGCGGCCAGGATTTCGCGGCAACAGCGATCATGGAGAGCATCGCCACCGAGGTCAACGAGCGCGGTCAGATCATCGACCGCCACGTCAGCGATCTGGTCGTCACCGGATCGCCGGCGCAGGCGATCCGCGAGCACTTCGCCGCGACCCGCGCCGACCTCGAAACCGCCACGTCGATGATCACGCTGCTCGACCCGGTCGGCGTGTGGGCGTCGTCGGTGGTCAAGGCCTTGTCCGATGCCGGCGGCCGACCGATCGAGAAGCTCCATCTGCGCGAGCAGTCGACCCTGCGAACGATCGCCATGATCGAGCGGACGACGCTGGTGCGGCGCCACGAGGACACCCTGCGCATCTTTCACGCCGACGTGCGCGCACCGGGGCCGGAGAACGCCGAGATCCCCGTGGCGCTGATGGAGCGCAGCCAGATGACCGCGGTCATCATCGGCCCGATGCAGCCGCATGCGATCGACGCGCTCCTGACGTCGCTCAAGCTCGCGACCAGCCTGGCGACGTGGCGCTGTCCGCACCTGCTGTTCCAGCTGCCGCCGAACGCAGCCTGGATCAACAACAAGGTCAAGGCGATCCGCTGGCCCGAGAGGCTGCACGTGCACATCGTCAGCGAGCCGATGACCGGCGCCTCGTCGGTCTGGAACGCGATGCTCAACGTCTGGAACAACGCCAAGACGCAGCCCGGCTGGGACCCGGCGGCGGTCTCGCCGATGCTCGGCACGAGCGACTTCCCGATCAAGGTCGGCGAGCTCGACCCGACCTACGACGCCACGCCCAAGCCGGCGATCGGTGCGTTCGGCGGCGAGGCCGTCGGCGGCCCGATCGCCGCGCGCAACGTCTTCGACGCGACGCGCGGCAAGCTCGCCCTCGCCAGCCTGCTCAAGCTCGACGGCCTGCTCGGCTGCGCGCTGGTCGACGCCGCCAGCGGCCTGGTGCTGGCGCATGAAACGCGCGATCTGCAAATGCTCGACATGGAGCAGGCGGCAGCCGCTTGTGCCCAGGTCCTGAGCAGCCACCGCGAAGCGGGGCGCAGCATGGGGCTCCCGGACCCGATCGACGAGATCATCACCACCGCGGGGGCGCGTCACATCCTGATCCGCGCCCTCCAGCGTCATCCCGACCTGGTGCTGGTCGCGCTGCTCGAGAAGCACCGCACCAACCTCGCACTCGCGCGCTTCCAGCTGCTCGAGGTCGAGCGCAGCCTGCCCTGACGACGCCGGCGCTAGGCGTCGCTGCGCGTCTTCAACGCCAGGGCCTTGTTGGCGAGGGCATCGGCCCTTTCGTTGCAGCGATCGCCGGTGTGGCCGCGCACCCAGCGCACGCTCACCTGGCGCGCGTCGGCGGCGGCGAAGAGCCGCTTCCAGAGCGCGAGGTTGGCGACCGGATCGCCTTTCGAGTTGCGAAAGCCCTTGCGCTCCCAGCCCGCGCGCCACTCGGTCAAGCCCTTGAGGACGTACTGGCTATCGGAGACCAGTTCGACCGCGGCGCCGGCCGGCACCAGGGTCAGGCCTTCGATCGCCGCCGTCAGCTCGGCGATCTGGTTGGTGCCGAGGCCGATGAAACCGAAGTGGTCCGTTTCTTCGCCACCGTCGGGTGCGATCAGGACCGCGCCCCACCCGGCGGGTCCGGGGTTGGTCGGGGCGCAGGCGCCGTCGGTGTAGGCGAGCCACTTCATCGACGCCCGCCTGCGCGAACGTCGTCGCGCCGCGTCGGTGCCGTCGGTGTCCGCTGCGTCACCGCGACCGGCGCCGGCGCCGTGACTGCCTTGACGCGCGCCTCTTTCTTGACCAGCCCGACCAGGCGCATGCCCCGCACGCGCTTGACGGCGACGATGTAGTACAGCGCGCCGAACACCGGCCACCAGTGATCGCCGGCGCGCTCCATCCAGTCGAAACGCGACACCCAGCGGGCCGACGTCACCGGCGGGATGTAGCAGCCGAAGCGGCCCGCCTCGACCTCGAAGCTGAGCAGGCGCAGCCAGTCGCGCAAGCGTCGATAGCCGATGAACTCGCCGGCGTGCGGCAGGAACAGCTCGTCGCCGCCGGGCAGCAGGTGGCGGCGCAATCGGCCGAGCTTCTGGCGCGCGCCCCACAGGCTGGCCGGATTGAAGCCGACGATGATCGCGCGGCCCTCGGGGACAAGCACGCGCTCGACTTCGCGCAGCGCCAGGTGCGGATCGCGGGCGAGCTCAAGCGCATGCGGCAAGACCACCAGGTCGAGGCTCGCCGCGTCGAAGGGCAAGGCGTCGAAGTGGCAGCGCAGGCTTGGCGGCGAGAGGACGACGGCGCGCTCGGCCGTTGCATCAGCGGCCAAGGCTGCGCCGGCGGCCTTGCCATCGGCAGCGCCGACGCCGGCGGCATCGTCACCGGGCGACTCGACCGCGAGCCAGCGATGCGGCATGCGGTTGGCGCGAAGCGCTTCGAGCTGAGGCAGGCCGAGCTGCAAGGCGTGGAAGCCGAACAGGTCGGCGACCGCATGGTCGAGATGACGCTGTTCCCAAGCGAGCAGGTACTGACCTGCGGGAGATCGCAGCCATTGGGGCAACTGTATGATCGCGCCTTCCGTCATGAACCTGACCGCCCTGCCCGCGTTCGTCGATGCCCGGCGCCTCGAACTGGCGGCGATTCTAGTGACCGCCGGACACATCGCTTTCCTCCGCCGTACCGCTGCCGACGTTCGCGCCGTTTTGCTCGGTGCTACGCTCGATTCGGCGCCAGATGCGTGGGACAACCATTTCCGATGACGACAAGAACCGAGACGCCGCCGGCATCGGCCGCCCGAACCTTCTCCTGGCTCGCGCTGCCGTTTCTCTTCCTCGTCGGTTGCGCCTCGGCGCCGTTCTCGGACCCTTCGCCCCAAGTCGCGCCACCACACCCGGCCCCTGTTGCCGTGGCTCCGACGGAGCCGGCGAAGCCGCTCGACGTCGCGCCAGCGTCGGTCAGTGCCACCGCCAAGCCGATGACGCCGGCCACGGATGTCGTCGCGGCGCCGGTGCCGGTCGACCCGCTCCGTCCTGACGTCCACCTCGACCTCGACGATCGCGCCGCCCGCGTCGATCTCTGGGAGCGCGTCCGGCGCGGCTTCGCGATGCCCGATCTCGACAGTCCGCTGGTGCGGGAACGCGAGCGCTGGTACGCGGCGCGGCCCGACTACGTCGCGCGCATGACGGCACGCGGCGGCCGCTACATGTTCTACATCGTCGAGGAGCTCGACAAGCGCGGCATGCCGACCGAGCTGGCGCTGCTGCCGTTCATCGAGAGCGCGTACAACCCGCAGGCGATGTCGGTCGCGCGCGCCTCGGGCATGTGGCAGTTCATCCCCTCGACCGGGCGCGACTTCGAGCTGAAGCAGAACGTCTTTCGCGACGACCGCCGCGATGTCCTAGCCTCGACCCGGGCCGCGCTCGACTACCTGCAGAAGCTCTACGGAATGTTCGGCGACTGGCAGCTGGCGCTGGCGGCGTACAACTGGGGCGAGGGGAGCGTCCAGCGCGCGATCGCGAAGAACCAGCGCGCCGGCCTGCCCACCAACTACCAGAGCCTGCGCATGCCGGCCGAAACGCAGGGCTACGTGCCGAAGCTCCAGGCGGTGAAGAACATCGTCGCGCGCCCTGCCGACTTCGGTCTGGCGCTGCCGGAGCTGCTGAACCACCCCTATTTCCTGAGCGTGCCGATCGAGCGGGACATCGACGTCGCCGTCGCCGTCCAGCTTGCCGGCCTGCCGCTGGACGAGTTCCAGAGCCTCAATCCGCAAATGAACCGGCCGGTCATCCTGGCTGCGGGAACGCCGCAGCTGCTGCTGCCCTACGACAACGCCAATCGCTTCGTCCGCGAGCTGGCGCTGTACCGCGGACCGCTGGCGACCTGGACCGCGTGGCAGGCTCCGAGGACGATGAAGCCGGCCGAAGCCGCGCACGTCGTCGGCATGAACGAGGAGCAGTTCCGCGAGGTCAACCACATCCCGGCGCGAGTGTCGATCAAGGCCGGATCGACGTTGCTCGTGCCCCGCGGCAACGCGCTCCTGGCCGACGTCTCCAGCACTGTCGCCGACAACGGCACGATGATGCTCGTCGCCGACGGCCCGGTGCTGAAGAAGAGCTCGCTCAAGGCCGGCCGCAACGACAGCGTCGCCTCGATCGCGGCGCGCTACCGGGTGAGCGCGGCGCAGGTCGCCGAGTGGAACTCGGTCAGCGCCGGCGCCAAGTTCGCTCCCGGGCAGACTGTTGTCGTCTATGTTTCTGCCAAGGGCCGCAAGTCGGTAGCGCCGGCCGCGTCGACCAAGACGGCAAGCAGCGGCGGCTCGACCCGCGGTGCCGGAAGCAAGGCCGGCTCGACCCATTCGGGCCGGATCGCGACGCCTTCGCACAAGCCTGTCCTGGCCAAGAACTGATCCGGCTGTCGCTGGCCGATGCCTGAGCGGCCCCCGCCTCAGCGCCGATCGACGAAGGCATGCGCAATGGTGCCGAGGTCGACGTACTCGAGCTCGCTGCCGATCGGCACACCTCGCGCGAGCCGTGTGACGCGTACGCCGCGCGAGCGAAGCGCCTCGGCGAGGACGTGCGCGGTGGCCTCGCCCTCGGCGGTGAAGTTGGTCGCGATGATGACTTCCTCGACCCGCCCGTCGCTCGCCCGGTCGAGCAGCTGCTGCGCGCCGATCTCCGTCGGGCCGATGCCGTCGAGCGGGCTCAGCCGCCCCATCAGCACGAAGTAGTAGCCGCGGTAGCTGCCGGTGCGCTCGAACGCGGCCTGGTCGGCGGGCGTCTCGACCACGGCGAGCTGGCGCGGATCGCGCGAAGGATCGCGGCAGATGCTGCAGACCTCGGCCTCGGTGAAGGTGTGGCAGCGCTCGCAATGACGGACCCGGGCGACCGCGTCCTGCAGCGCATCGGCGATACGGCGAGCGCCATCGCGGTCGTGCTGCAGCAGGTGCCACGCCATCCGCTGCGCCGACTTGACGCCGACGCCGGGCAGCCGTCGCAGCGCCTCGACGAGCCCTTCGAGCGACGGCTCGGCGGGCACTAGAACGGAAGCTTCATGCCTGGCGGCAAGGGCATTCCGGCGGTCAGCTTGCCCATCTTTTCCTGGCTCACTTCCTCGGCCCGGCGCACGCCATCGTTGAACGCCGCAGCGACCAGGTCCTCGAGCATGTCTTTGTCGTCGCCAAGCAGGCTCGGATCGATGGCGATCCGCTTGACGTCGTGCTTGCAGGTCATCGTCACCTTGACCAGACCCGCGCCCGACTGGCCCTCGACCTCGATCGTGGCGAGCTCGTCCTGCGCCTTCTTCAGGTTGTCCTGCATCGCCTGCGCCTGCTTCATCAAACCGGCGAGTTGGCCCTTCATCATGTCGTGTGCTCCTTCAATGTCGGGTCGCGCGTGCTAGTGCGGCTTCACCGAACCGGGGACGATGCGCGCCGTCTTGTACTGCGCCATCAGCGCGCGCACCAGCGGATCCTCGCTGATCAGCTTCTCGGCCTCGGCCTGGCGCCGCTCGCGCTCGGCGGCATCGCGCGCGGCCGGCGTATCGACCGCGGCGCCGGCCTCGATCTCGACCCGCAGCGAGCGACCTTCGCACTGCTGCGCCGCCGCCTGCAGCCGCTCGCGCAGCGCCGGCGTGCGCAGGTTCTCGCGCTCGACGCGCAATTGCCACGCTTGCTCGCGCTCGTTGTCGATGACGGCGACGCACTCGGATTGCAGCGCGAGCTCGCGCACCATCGCCGCGATCGCCCCGGCATCGACCAATCGCTGCACCAGCGCCGTCCAGCGATCGGCGGCGGCGCTGCCCTGGACGGCTGCCGCCGTCGTCGCGACGACTGGGGCCACCGTGGCCGCCGCCGGTGGTGCGGGCGGCAACGCCGCCTGCCTGGCCGGCGACAACGCCGTCGCAGGCGCTGCCTTCGTCTCGGCCGCGCGCGGGTTCGCCGAGCGCGCCGGCGGCGACACCGGCGGCGACACCGGTGTCGGCGGCGACGTCGCCGCGGCACGGTCGTCGGCCGGCGCGAAGGCGAGCATCCGCAGCAACACCATCACCAGGCCGCTGTATTCGTCGGGCGCGAGCGCCAGCTCGGCGCGGCCCGCCAGGACCATGCTGTAGAGCAGCTGGGTTTCGTCGGCAGGGACCAGCGCGGCGAGGCGAGCGACGACCTCGGCGTCGGGATCGTCGCTCACTGCCGCACCGGGAACCGCCTGGACCACTGCCATTTCCTGGAGCAGCGCCGCCATCTCCTCGAGCGCGCCGGGCGCCGACAACCCCAGGCTGCGCAGGCCGTCGACCGCCGCGATCAACGCCGCGCCGTCGCGTGCCGCGGCGGCCTCGATGCAGCGCACCGCATGGCTGCGATCGACCGCGCCGAGCATCTGGCGCACGCCGGCTTCCTCGACCCGGCCGCTGCCGTGCGCGATCGCCTGGTCGGTGAGCGACTGGGCGTCGCGCATCGAGCCGCGCGCCGCGCGTGCGATCAGCTTCAGCGCGCCCGGCTCGGCGGCGACGTTCTCGGTCGCGAGGATCGCGGCGAGATGCTCGGCGATCGTCGCCGCCGCCATCGGCCGCAGGTTGAACTGGAGGCAGCGCGAGAGCACCGTCGCCGGCACCTTCTGCGGATCGGTCGTGGCGAGGATGAACTTGAGGTAGTCGGGCGGCTCCTCGAGCGTCTTCAGCATCGCGTTGAAGGCGTGGTTCGAGAGCATGTGCACTTCGTCGATCAGGTAGACCTTGAAGCGGCCGACGACCGGCTTGTAGACCGACTGGTCGAGCAGGCGCGAAATCTCCTCGACGCCCCGGTTCGACGCCGCATCGAGCTCGACGAAGTCGATGAAGCGGCCGCCGTCGATGTCGGCGCACGCGGCGCACGCGCCGCACGGCTGTGCGGTGATGCCGCCGCTGCCGTCGGGCCCGGTGCAGTTGAGCGACTTGGCGAGGATCCGCGCGATCGTCGTCTTGCCGACGCCGCGCGTTCCAGTGAAGAGGTAAGCGTGGTGGAGGCGCCGCTGCGTGAGCGCGTTCGCCAGCGCCTGGACCACGTGGGCCTGTCCCACCAGCGACTCGAAATTGCGCGGCCGGTACTTGCGCGCGAGCACGGTGGAAGACATGCGATCGATTCTACGGGCCGACCCCGTCCGCCCTCGGTGCTGCGGGATAATGACGGCCACCGTGGCCACCTCGCATCCGCACCCGACTTCGGCCCCGGCTCCGCTCAGCTACGGCGGCTCGGGCGTCGACTACGGGCGCATCGATCCGCTCAAGATCGCCGCCCAGCGCGCCGCCGCGGCGACCGCCTCGCACCTCGACGCGCACGGCTTCAGCGAAGTCGAATCGTCGCGCGGCGAATCGGCCTACGTCGTCGACGTCGGCCCGTTCTACCTCGCCAGCATCGTCGAGTGCCTGGGATCGAAGGCGCTCGTTGCCGACACGATGGCGGCGCTCACCGGCAAGATCGCCTACGCGAGCATCGCCCAGGACACGATCGCGATGGCGGTCAACGACCTGATCACCGTCGGCGCGACGCCGCTCGTCGTCCAGGCGTACTGGGCCGCGGGAGGCTCGGACTGGTTCGCCGACGGTGAGCGCTCGGCCGAGCTCGTCGCGGGCTGGAAGCGCGCCTGCGATCACTGCAGCATCGCCTGGGGCGGCGGCGAGACCCCGGCGCTCGCGGGAATCGTCGAGCCGGGCCGGATCGACCTCGCCGCGTCGTGCACCGGCATCGTCAACCCGAAGGAGCGGCTGTCGCTCGGCGACCAGCTCGGCGGTGGCGACGCGATCGTCATGCTGGCATCGAGCGGCATTCACGCCAATGGCCTCAGCCTGGCGCGCCAGCTCGCCGATCGGCTGCCGCGCGGCTATCTGACGCCGATCGGCTCGGGCAGCGCCGCAGTCTCGTTCGGCGAAGCGCTGCTGGCCCCGACCGTCCTCTACTCGCCGATCACCGAAGCGCTGCACCGGGCCGGCGTTCGCGTCCACTACGCGGTCAACGTCACCGGGCATGGCTGGCGCAAGCTGATGCGCCACCGTGCCGACCTCACTTATCGCATCGATGTGCTGCCTGACGTCCCGCCGGTGCTGTCGTTCATCCAGGCCGAGGCCGGCCTCGACGCACGCGGCGCGTACGGCACGTTCAACATGGGTGCAGGCTTCGCCGTCTTCGTCGCCGCGGCCGATGCGGAACGAGCCGCGGCGGTGGCGCGCAAGGCCGGGGTCGACGCCTGGGTCGCGGGTCGGGTCGAATCCGGCCCCAAGCGGCTGGTCGTCGAGCCGCTCGGCCTCGAATACGCCGGCAGCGAGCTCGGCGTTCGTCTCTGACCGCGCGACGACACGAGCCACCGCCTAGAATCGACGCTGACGGGCCTCCCCGCATGGGAGCGCGGCCAAACGGGTCAGGTCGGGAACGAAGCAGCCCTAACCGTTGCGACCAGTGCCGGGGTCAGGCTCGTCACCCCTCCCACGCAGCGCCGGGTTGGCGCCGACCGGGAGGCCGCAGCTCAGCCGGATTGCTCGGGATGCGGCTCGGGTTCGGTCGGTGCAGGCTCGTCAGCGGCGTCGGCACTTTGCGCAGCGTCAGCCTCTCCGACCGGCCGGAACGCCGCTCTCATGCCGTCGCTGTGCAGCGCCTCCTTGGCATCCTCGATCGCATCGTGGACGATGCGCGTGGTGACTCGAAGCGTTCGCGCATAGCGCGAAATGGTCTGGTTCAGCGCCACCGGGACCTTGGCCGCGGGCTGGCCGAGCGCGTCGACGATCTCGTTGGCAGCGCTGGCGACGATTCGCAGCAGCTCGTTGTCGTCGTCGGGCTTGCGCACCGCGAGGTCGCCGGGCAGGCGCCGGATCATGTGCTGGACTTCTTCGCCCAGCCCCCAGTGGCGCGCCGCGGCGCTGCCGAGCGCCTCGATGTCGACGCCGAGGACCGCGTAGGCCGCGGCCTCCTCGCTGAGACCGGGCTGCTCCGGAACGACGACCTCGCCGTCGATCCGGCTCGCCGGCATCGGCTGGGTCAGCTGGTGGATCTGCTCGGCCTCGTCGGCGAAGTGGTAGCGGACCAGCAGGCGCCCGAGGCTTTGCAGCGCCGCGACCAGATAGACCGCCTCGCCGTCGTATCCCGCCGGGCGCAACGCCTGGGCCAGGTGGCCGGCAAGGCGGACGCGATCGATCGTCTGGCGCAGCGCGCGGGCGCACTCGTCGTCGAGTGGCCCGGGCCAGGTGCGCAGGCTGTTGGCGGCCGCGCGAACACCGTCGACGCCGATCAGGGCGACGACCCGGCGCAGCGTCAGCACCGGACCGTTGCCCGCGATCTGCGTTCCCTGGACCCGTGCCGAGCTGAGTGTGCGCAGGAGCTCGAACGAGAGCGCCATGTCGGGCAGGAGGTGACGCGCGATCTCGTCGGTGCGCTGGCTCTCGATCGCGGTGACTCGCTGCACGCGCCCTGCCAGGCCCGGCAGCGCCGGCAGGTGGCCGACGCTGCGCAGCCGGTCGAGCAGGAGCGCGACCGGGCCGGCATCTTCCTCGGCGGCGGCCTCGCGCCAGCCGGTGAGTGCGCCGAGGAAGGTGCGCGCGTTGCGATAGCGCAGTCGCACCTGGCTCGAAGTGCTCCGGTTGGCGATCGCGCGCAGCGGCTCGGGAATCGGCTGCGGCGTCGTCCAGGGCAAGCGGACGTGCTCGCGGCCGTACGGCGCGGTCCGCGTCAGGACCTGGGCGATGTCGGGGCTGTCGAGAACCGCCTCGCCGGTGAGAAGGACGTGCAGCAGGACGCCGCACGCGAGGACGTCGCGCTCGGCGGCGGCGCGATGCGCGCGCAGCCCCAGAGGCTCGGCCGGTGCCAGGCGAAGGTCGCTGCCGCGCTGGCCTGGCGCGGGAGTCGCCTCCTGTCCAGGGTCGGCGGCGACCGAGAGCGCCATCACGCACGCTTGGCCGCGCTCGTTGACGAGCACGTTGTGGCCCTGCAGGTCGAGGTGCGCGATGCCGGCGTCGTGGGCGAACGCGAGCCCGCGCAGGACGCTGGCGATCCAGAACGCGGCGTCCTCGACACCCGCAGCGGGATGCTGCGCCAGCCACTCGTCGAGGGTCACGCCGGCGCGCCGATCGACGGCGACGAACGGCCAATGGTCGTTCACGCCGCATTCCACGACCTTGGCGAGATCGGGATGGTCGAGTCGCGCTGCGCGCCGCGCCATGAGCAGCCAGTTGCCGATCCCCGAGGCGCCGGTGGGCGGCACGCGCGGCATCGACAGCATCGCCTCGGTCGCGCTGCGCGTATCGATCGCGAGCCAGGTCATCGTCGCCTCGCTCTTGCCGATCAGGCGTTGCAGCGCGAAGTGGCCGAAGGCGCGGGCGGGCGACGAGGAGCGGATCGGAGGAGCGACAGCGGACGGCATCGCAGGGAGACGGAGTTGCCTGATTGGAGCCTAGCGGAGGCAGCTCCGATGGCGCGATCAAGGCGACGAAAGTGCGGTTTCTTGCCGTGAAGCGCTGCACTCACGACACTTCGACGACCCTGCCCTCCCCGGTGACGAAGGCGCAGCGCACGATTTCACCTGGCTGGGCACGCGCGACTGCCGCGCGGTAGCGGAGCAACTGCGCGCGATACGTGTCGAGCGCTTCCGGGGCATGGCTGAGCTTGTAGTCGAGCACCCACCACACCGGCCCGCCAGCTTCGTCGACGAGGGCGAGGCGGTCGATGCGAAGAACCTCGCCGTCATCGCCGATCGACACCTCGTTGCCGCTCCAGCGGATCTGCGGGCCGCGAAAGAAGCGGGCAGCGTCGGGATGGTCGACGACCGCCGCGACACCGTGGCGCACCGCCGCGACCGACGCGCCGAACTCTCGCGCCGCAGCGTCGGCGGCTTCGTCGCGATCGATCCCTGGTTCGGCGACGATCCACTCGAGAGCGCGGTGGACGGCGCGGCCGATCCGCGCGCTCGCCACCGGCGTCTCGATGGCCTTGCCGCTCGTGAGGCTCGACGCGGCGCGCCAGGGCGGGAGCGTCGCGATGACGACATCACCGTCCGGTGCCTCGCGCGGGGCTACGGCGACCGGCGCCTCGAACAGCAGCTCGGCCTGCTGCGGCGCCGCGGCGGGGCACGCGGCAGCGACGCGACTCCACCACGTCGGACCGGTCGGCGCCAGGTAGGGCTCGGTGGCGGTGAAGACGAGGCGGCGCTTGGCTCGCGACATCGCGACGTAGAGGCCATTCAGCTCTTCGCGCTCGCGTGCCCGCATCTCGTCGTCGAGCGCGGCACGCAGCGACGGCGGGCAGCGGTTCTCGTTGTAGACGAAGGCGCATCGCCTCGGCCGCTCGGCCTCGACCGGCCACTCGACCAGCAGCGTCGTCGTCGGCGGGTTGGTACGCTCGGGCTCGGTGTCCATCACGAACACGGTGTCGGCCTCGAGTC
>Ga0157375_10003230_pt1 | contig 14146 bp, 10 predicted proteins | sample M35metaG_FD_115311 | JGI IMG/M metagenome (GOLD analysis project Ga0157375, IMG submission 115311) | Miscanthus rhizosphere microbial communities from Kellogg Biological Station, Michigan, USA - M3-5 metaG | ecosystem: Host-associated > Plants > Roots > Rhizosphere > Soil | place: USA: Michigan...
GATGTTGTCGTGGTCGATCTCGAACTTGTCGTCGACGAGGATCACACCTTGGTTCGTGATCAGCGCTGTCGTGTTGCCTGGCACGGCGTCGTTGTGGATCACTACGAGATCGTCTTTGATCTTGATGACGGACAGCTTCGCGGCTTCGGTGCCGAATTGTGCATAGGCGTGCTGCATGACCATACAGCCGAGCGCGAGAGCCCCGAGGCTCGGGAAAGAAAGTCGTTTCATGCGAGAGCGCCTCCCCGGCGAACATTGACGTCCGTGCGAATTGCGCGGCCCGCGCATCGTACTACGGCGCAGCGAACTTCACGAAGCCGTCTAGGAACTTGCGCAGCTGCTCACGAATGCCGTCGTCGAGCAGCTTTCCGTCCGCGTCGAACACGGTCGCGGCGCGCGACACCTGAAGCCGTCCACCGAACCACGCGCGCGTGCCGAGCGTTCGAAGCACCGGCAGCCACGCGCTCTGCGACAAGATCGTGCCGAACCCGCCCTGCGACGCGCCGATCACGGCAACGGGACGGTTGCCGAACACGCGCGGAATGTCGGCCGGCGGGCGCGACAACCAGTCGATCGCGTTCTTGAACACGCCGGGGATCGAGTTGTTGTATTCCGGCGTGACGAGCAAAAGGCCGTTCGCCTCGACGATCTGCTCCTTGAGCTTCGCGACGGCCGCGGGCAGCCCGCTCGAGGTCTCGACGTCTCCGTCGTAGAGCGGGATTCCCTTGATCGACGCGATCTCGAGCCGCGCGCCGGACGGCATGGAATCGGCGGCCACGCGCAACAGCGCGGCGTTGAACGAGCCGCTCCTGAGACTTCCCGACACGCCGACGATCGTCGTCACGCTCCGCTACCCCGACGAGCTGTGCTGTGGAGTCTACTGCTCGTGCCGTTCGACTAGAATACGCCGTCATGCCCACTCCGCTTGCCGCTTCGTCTTGAGCGACTTCGAGATCGACCCGAACGTGCATCGCGTCACGCGCAGCGTGCTCGCGGGCGTGCTCGAGCTGCGTTCGCGCGCGATGAAAATTGTGCTCGGGCTGTTCGTGGTGTTCGCGGCGCTCACGCCATTCTCGGACAAGATATTCCACTGGATCGCCGATCCGTTGATGAAGCGCCTGCCGCCCGAGTCGCAGATGATCGCGAAAGACGTCGCGTCGCCGTTCTTGACGCCGATGAAGGCGACGCTGTGGGCGTCGGTGATGATCGCGATGCCGCTGATGCTCTATCAGATTTGGCGGCTCATCGATGCGTGGCTGCCCGCGCGCACGAAGCGGATCGCGCCGTCTTTCATCATCGCGAGCGCGGTTCTGTTCTACGTCGGCGTGGCGTTCGCGTTCTTCCTCGTCCTGCCGATGGCGTTCAACTTCTTCACGAAGGTCGCACCGGTCGGCGTGGTCGTGATGACCGACATCAAGTCGTACCTCGACTTCACGATCGGCATGCTGTTCGCGTTCGGGCTCGCCTTTCAGGTGCCAATCGCGATCATCATCGTCGTTTGGGTGGGGCTCGTGTCGCGGAAGTCGCTCGCGAAGTCACGCCCATACGTGTTCCTCGCGGCGTTCGTGATCGGCATGATCCTCACGCCACCCGACGTGTTCTCGCAGACGCTGCTCGCTTTGCCGATGTATGCGCTGTTCGAGGCGGCGCTCTTCTTCTGCTGGCGGTTCTTGCCGGACAAGTAACCCGCACCCCAGTATCACTCACCGCGGTTACGCGCGTCGCGTGCAACCAACGTGTCCGCTCTGCCGCTCGCGCGGACCATCTCACCTGGATGCTCCTCGAGCGTGGCGGGCGCGCCGACGCCCGCTCAACTAAGCTTCAACGTCGTTCTCTTCTTCGGCTCCGCGAGGCCTGCATCGCCCTGCGGAGGCAGCCGGATCTCGTAGCACTGATGGATCTTCGCGTCGCGCGCGAAGTCCTTCGGGATCGTCGCGGCGCTCGTGTCGCGGACTTCGAGGCCGGCGAGCGCGGCCGAGTCGAGGCGGAACTTGCGGTAGTTCGTCGAGAAGATCAGCAGGCCGCCGGGCGAGAGCCGCGCGAGCCCGCCGTGGATCAGCTGCACGTGGTCGCGCTGCACGTCGAGCTCGCCGACCATCCGTTTCGAGCGCGACAGCGTCGGTGGATCCAGGAAGATCAGGTCGTAGCGCTCGCGCACGGGATTCGCGAGCCACTCGACGACGTCCTCTTGCAGCAGCTTGTGGCGGCTCGAGTCCCGGAAGCCGTTGAGCTCGAGGTTGCGCTTGGCCCAGTCGAGATACGTGCGCGACAGATCCACGCTCGTCGTCGCGACGGCGCCGCCCGCGGCCGCGAACACCGTCGCCGTGCACGTGTAAGCGAACAGATTCAGGAACCGTTTGCCTTTCGCGAGCTCGCGAATCCGCGCGCGCGTCGGGCGATGGTCGAGGAATAGGCCCGTGTCGAGATAGTCGGTGAAGTTCACGAGGACCTGAAGTCCGCCCTCGCCGACCGTGTGGAACTCTCCGCGCTCGGCGAGCTTCTCGTACTGCGATCCGCCCTTCTGCTTGCGCCGCACGCGCACGTGCACGCGCTCGCGTGGGATCCCGAGCACTTCCGGAATCACCGAGTACGCCTCCTCGCGGCGCGCGCGCGCCTTTGCGGGATCGACCGTCGCGGGCGGCGCGTACTCCTGGACGTAGACCCAGCGGTGGGCATCGTCGGCGGCGGGCTCGACGCGCGTCTGATACAGGTCGATCGAGAATGCGTACTCGGGCATGTCCGCGTCGTAGACGCGATAGCACGCGACCTCCTCGCGCTTCGCCCACGTGCCGAGCCCCTTGGCGTTCTTTCGCAAGCGATTCGCGAACATCTCCGCGCCGGGACGCGCGCGCGCCGCTTCCTCGTCGAACACGGGCAGCGCGCCGGGCGCTCGCTTCGTCGCGAAGTGCTGCACTCCGACGTCGAAGCGCAGCAGCCGGCACTCGATCGGCCCGTTGAAGAGCGTGTGTGTGCGTTTCGCCTTGAGCCCGAGCTCGAGGCCGAGCGGCGGATTGCCCGTGAGCACCGCGGCCTGCCAGCCGTTGAAATGGCTCTTGAACGCGTCGCCGAGCCGTGCGTACAGCGGTGCGAGCTCGCGCAGCTCGCCGAGCCGCTCGCCGTACGGCGGATTCACCGCGACGAGCCCGCGCGGCGCAGGCGCGTCGGGCAGCTCCCCGACCTCGCGGCGCTCGAACGTGATTCGCTCGCCGAAACCGGCGGCACGCGCATTCGCGCGCGCGGCGTCGACCGCCGTCGCGTCGCGATCGTAGCCCCGGATCACGACGTGCTCGACCTTCGCCGCCGCGCGTCGCTGCTCGGCCTCGTCGAGCAGCCGCCGCCAGAGCGCGTCGTCGTGACCGAGCCAGCGCGAGAATCCGAACCGCTCGCGCTCGAGCCCCGGCGCGACGTCGCCCGCGATCAAAGCGGCCTCGATACAGAGCGTGCCCGAGCCGCACATCGGGTCGACGAACCCGAGCGGCTCGCCGTCCGCGGTTGCCGCCGCGACGAGCGCCGGCCACCCGGAACGCATCAAAATCGCAGCCGCGAGATTCTCCTTCAGCGGCGCCGCACCCTGCGGGCCGCGGTAACCGCGCCGGTGCAGACTCTCGCCGGAAAGGTCGATCGCGAGCGTCGCGACGTCGCGGTCGATATGGACGTTCACCCGCACGTCGGGCGCCTCGACGTCCACCGACGGCCGCGCGCCGGTCGCTTCGCGGAACTGATCGACCATCGCGTCCTTGATTTTGAGCGCCGCGAACTGCGTGTGCGTGATCGCCGAGCGGGTGCTCGTGCAGTCGACCGCGAGCGTGCCGTCTACCCGAAGGTGCGCGCTCCAGTCGACGCCGCGCGCGCCGTCGTAGAGCGCCTCGGGCGTCGGCGCATCGAAGTTTGCAATCTGGAGCAGCACGCGGCTCGCAACGCGCGACCAGAGGCACGCGCGGTACGCCTGCTCTAGCGTCGCCTCACAAGCGACGCCGCCGCGCGTGACTTTCAGCTCGGTCGCGCCGCATGCTTCGAGCTCGGCGGCCGCGAGCTCCGCGGCGCCCGCCGGCACGGTGACGTAGACATGTTTGAGGTCGTTAGATGGCACGAAAATAGCGCGCGCGCAGATACTCGAGGTATGCGCGGTCAACACGCGCGTCGGCTTCGAGGGCCCGATAGAGATCCTGATAGGTTGACGCCGAGAAGCGGATCTCGGGGCCGACGCGCTCGGCGAAGCGCTCGAGCTCGGCTCGGTGCGCAACCGCGGGCCCGTGCGGCCACTCATAGTAAAGATAGCGAAGCTCATGCCTCGTGCACGCCCCGGCCTCGCCAACCGTGTTGCCCGCTTTGCTGGCGACCGATGCATCGACCCGTGTCGCGCGCGCGAGCCCGAGCGCGTGCTTCAGCAACTGAGCAGCGTGCAAGTGCTTGAACCGTTCATGGCCCGCGCGGAGGTCTTCGGCCAGCTGCTGACATCGTGGTAGGCCCGCCTTTCGCCAGATTGCGCCGCCGGCGAAGTACTTCGACTTCAGGTCCAAGCGATTCGACGCCCGGCGGACGAGCCATTCGCCGAACTTGCTCTCGATCGCGACGACTCGCCCGGACTCGCTGCGCAGCACGACGTCGCTCAAGGGCGGATCGCCCTCGACGCCCGTCGCGAGCGGCTCCTCGAACGCGAGCCGCGCTCGCTCGGCGCCGAGTCCGAGCGCTGCGACGAGCGGCACCGCGTCGCGCGCGCTCCAGTGATCGAACACGTTCGCGACGAGCACGGCCGAGGAATGGAGCGCCGAGAATCGCGCCGGCTGGTTCTTTCGAGGCGTGAGCTCCGTGCCGTAGAGGAACGCGGCGCGCGTCGACGCTGCCAGCGGCACTCGCAGATTCGCGTCCAGCTCGCGGACGAAGCCGCGTGCGTCATAGTCGACTCCAGCGCTATCGGCCCAGCGGCGCTGTTGTCGTTCGAGGTCCTTACGCGGCGACAGCGGCACTTATGGGTCGAGCTTGCGCGCGCGAAGCTCGTGCTGGACACGTGCGACGAGATCCTCGGCCGACGCGCCGAGGGCGATCTCGTACTTGCCGGCCGCGACCTGCCAACCGCGCGCCTGCGTCGAGTACTTCGCGAGCAGCCGCGAGTCGACTTGCACGGTGAAGCGCTTCGACTCGCCGGGCGCGAGCAGCGCCTTACCCCAGCCGAGCAACCGCCGATCCGGGCCACCCGGCCCCCCCGTGAGATAGATCTGCGGCACGGCGTAGCCCGGCCGCATGCCGGTGTTCGTTGCAGTGAACGAGACCGTCACGTCGGTCGTGCCGCCGACTTCGAGGCCGGCATACGAGAACGTGGTGTAGCTCTGCCCGTAGCCGAACGCGAACAGAGGCTTCTGACTCCGGCGAGCGAAATCGCGGTAGCCGACGTCGGAGCCTTCGCGATACTCGACCGTGACGGGCAGCCGCTCGGGCGGCCCGTAGCCCGGAATCTGCGGCCGCGGCAACTGCGACTCCGACGCGGGGAACGTTATCGGTAACCGACCGCCCGGATCCGCGACGCCGAACAGCACGTCCGCGATCGCGTCGCCGCCGCGCTGGCCCGGATACCACGCAGCGACCACGGCCGCGGCCTTGTCGAGCCACGGCATCAGCACGGGGCCACCCGTCTCGAGCACCACCACAGTGCGAGGGTTCGCTGCTGCAACCGCGCGGATCAGCTCGTCTTGACCGTGCGGCAGCGTGAGGTCAGGCGCGTCGAAGTTCTCGGTCATCCACTGGAGCCCGAAAACGATCGCGACGTCGGCGCTCGCGGCAAGCCGCGCGGCGTCGCTCGGATAGCGGCCGTCGTTGAACAGCACTTCGCTGCCCTCGCTCACGAGCGCGCGCATCGCTCGCAGCGGCGACGATGGAGTCACGTTGATCTCGCGCCAGAACGCGAACTGGCCCTCACCCCCGAGCGGCACGCGCAGCGCGGGTCCACCGACGGGATTCACGAGCGACGAGCCGCCGCCCGAGATCACGCCGAACTCGGCGTAGCCGCCGATCACCGCGACACGTTTCGTGCTGCGCGCGATCGGCAATGTCGAGTGCTCGTTGCGTAGCATGACGATCGCCTGGTCGGCCACCTTGCGCACCTCGCTCGCGTGCGCGTCGTAGTCGATCGGACCCTCATCGCTCGGCGTGTCGAACAGGCCCGCGGCGAACATCGACCGGAGCACGCGGCGGACCATGTCCGAGATCCGCGCCACCGGCACGACGCCCGCGGCCGCGGCGCGCTTGAGGGGCTCGCCGAAGAACACTTGGGTGTCGATTTGCTCACCGGACTGCTGGTCGAGACCTTTGGTTGCATAGTCGAGGTCGTGCACGGCGCCCCAGTCCGACATCACCCAGCCTGGATATTTCCAGTCGCCCTTGAGCACGCGGTTCAAGAGCCAATCGTTGCCGCACGCATAGGCTCCGTTCACGCGGTTGTACGCACACATCACGGCGCCGGGCTTGCCGCGCTCGATCGCGATTTGAAACGCGAGCAAGTCGGATTCACGAAACGCGTCCTCGGCAATCCGCGCGTCGAGCGAGAGCCGCCCCGTCTCCTGGTCGTTGAGCGCGAAGTGCTTGACGGTCGAGATCACGTTCTGGCTCTGGATGCCGCGCACGGCTTCGCCGGCGAGTGTCCCAGCCAGCAACGGGTCCTCGCCGAAGTATTCGAAGTTGCGGCCGTTGCGCGGATCGCGAGCGAGGTTCATCCCGCCGGCCAGCATCACGTTGAACCCCTTGCGCCGCGCCTCGTTACCGATCACGACACCGCTGCGATAGGCGAGATCGGGGCTCCAGGTGGCGGCTAGCCCGAGCGTCGCGGGCAGCGCGGTTGCGTCGTCGCCGGGCCGCACGTTGCCGGGATTCGCGACGCCGAGCCCCGCGTCGCTCTCTTGCAGCGCCGGGACACCGAGCCGGGGGATCGCAGGGATATAGCCGGCCGAGCCGATCGCGCCGTCCGGCATCGGTTCGCCGCGAAACGGCGTGCCGACCTTGCCGTGCAGGAGGCCGATCTTCTCCTCGGGTGTCATCGCACGCTCGAGCAGCTTCGCGCGCTCGTCGGGCGAAAGTGCGGTGTTCATCCATGGTCTGTCGGCGGCCGCGTCCTTGTCCGCGGCGACGGCCACGCGAGCGCCGCCGATCACACCGAGTGCGCCGAGCGCGCTCGACACGCCGATGACGCCTGACATGCCTAACGTGGCTGACGTGCATGACGCGCCGAACGCGACCATCGACCACGCGATCATGACCTCGCGGGCGGTTCTTCTTCGCATGCTTCCTTCTTTCGCGTGCCGCCGGCCGGTTCGCGCAGTTAGGTATTCGGCGCGATTGTCACCTCGAGGAACGAAATTTGATAGATCGTTCCGGAATGTGTCGATCTCCGGAGACCTACTACGCAAATGGCCTCGATGGCGGCTGACGCCGCTGGTGTCGACGAAATTGCGTGGCGGCTAACGCCGCGGTGTCGGAGTGTGCGAGCCGAGCAGCGTCGCGAACTGGTCCGGGGGTACGGGCGTGCTGAAGTAGTAACCCTGCATCTCGTCGCATGCGCGTTCGCTCAAGAACGCCTGCTGCTCGGGCGTCTCGACGCCTTCGGCGACGACCGTCAGGCTCAAGGTTTTACCCATCGCGATGATCGCCTCGGCGATCGCGCGATCTTCCGCGTCGCTCGGGATCTCGCGGATGAAGGAGCGGTCGACCTTCAGCGTGTCGATCGGGAAGCGCTTCAGATGCGCGAGCGACGAGTAGCCCGTGCCGAAATCGTCGATCGCGAGCCGGACACCGAGCGCCTTGATCGTGCTCAGAATCTTCACGGCGCGCTCGGCGTTGTGCATGATCATGCTTTCCGTGATCTCGAGCTCGAGCAACGACGGATCCATTCCGGTCTCGCGCAGAACGCTGTCGATCTCGCGCGCGAGCCCTTCGTCGTTCAGCTGGCGCATCGACAAGTTCACCGACATCTTTACGGGCGGCAGTCCAGCCTTCTGCCACGCGACGTTTTGAGCGCACGCCGTGCGCAAGACCCATCGGCCGATCGGCACGATCAACCCGGTCTCCTCTGCGAGGGGTATGAACTGCGCGGGCGAGACGGTGCCAAGCTGCGGGTTGTTCCAGCGCAGCAGCGCTTCGACGCCGGTGATGGCGCCCGTCTTGAAGTTCACCTTCGCCTGATAGGCGAGCGCGAGCTCCTCGAGCTCGAGCGCGCGGCGCAGATTTGTCTCGAGCGCGAGCCGCTCGATCGAATGCGCCTTCATCCGGTTGCTGTAGAACTGATAGTTGTTCTTGCCCTCTTCCTTCGCAAGGTACATCGCCATGTCGGCGTTCTTCATCACCGACTGCTCGTCCTGCCCCTCCTCGGGATGCATGCAAACGCCGATGCTCGCCGTGACGCGGCACTCCTGGCCGAGGATCACAACCGGTTTCATGACGGCGGAAAGTATGTTGCGCGCGACCGAGCTCACCTGGCCGACGTCGGAGACTTCCTGCACCAGCACGACGAACTCGTCGCCGCCGAGCCGCGCGACGACGTCGCTCGCGCGCAAGCACTCGCGCAGCCGCGCGGCCATCTCGCGCAGCAGCACATCGCCGGCCTCGTGGCCGAGCGTGTCGTTGATCACCTTGAAGCGATCGAGATCGATGAACAGCACCGCAAACTGGCGCTCGTAGCGACGGCTCGTCTCGACCGCGAGGTTCAGCAACTGGCCGAACATCGCACGATTCGGCAGGCCGGTTAGGCCGTCGTGAGTCGCGAGGTATTGGATCCTCTCCTCGGCGCGCTTGCGAGCGGAGATGTCCTCGACCACCGAGATATCGTATAGCGGCGCGCCGGCACGATTGCGCTTCATCGCGATCGTGAGGCCGCACCAAAGCGGCGTCCCGTCCTTGCGCAGGTAACGCTTCTCGAGCTTGAACGAAGAGATCGCGCCCGAGCGCAGCCGGGCATGCAAGTCGTCCGATGCCGCAACATCGCCGGGATGCGAAATCTGCTTGGCGGTGAGCCCGAGCAGCTCGCGCTCGCTGTAGCCGAGCATCTCGCAGAGCTGCGGATTCGCATAGAGGAAGCGGCCGTCGTCGTCGACGTGCGCGATACCGATCGCGGCGAGCTTCATCGTCGAGGAGAATCGCTCCTCGCTCTCGCGCAGTCGCTCCATTGCGATCGCGCGCTGATAGAAGTGTCCGATCTCGGCGGCAGCAAGGCGCAGGACTCTCAAGAACTGCGGCTCGGGCGCGGCGATCTTCTGCGCGTAGAAATCGAGGACGCCGATGATCTCGCTGCCCGACTTGATCGGAATCACGAGGCCGGTGTTCCAGCTCTCGGGGGCGCCTTGCGCGGCTGGCTCGCCGGGGCGCCCGACGTCGCCGATCCATACCGGTCCCGCGTTGAGCCAAGTGGGTAGTGCGGCGTCTTCCGCGAGAACGGACTGCGGACCCTTGTCCGCGGGTGTCCACGCGACGAGGTGACGCAGCGTGCCCGCCTCGTCGACCGTCCAGAAGTTGCCGGCCGTCCATTGCTCGGAAACGCACATCGCCTCGATCACCGACCCAATACCGACCTTGACGTCCTCCGCGTCGGCGAGGATACGAGAGACGGAGTGCTCGAGCTGTGTTAGCCGCTCGGCACGCATCTGCACCGTGACGTCGACCGCAATGCCGCGGTAGCCCTTGAAGCGCCGGCGCTGATCGAAAACCGGTTGGCCGCTGAAGCCGAAATAGCGCGCGCCGTTCGAAGCGCTGTCGATCCGATACGTGATGTTGCGGAAAACTTCGCGCGCTTCCACGGCCGCGCGCTGCTTCTCCGCGGCTGCGGAGTTGCTGGGACAGACGGCGCAGAGCTCGTCGCTCGTCCTGCCGATGATGTCGCGGAGGTCTTCGTCAGGCTCGGCGCGCGGCCTATAGAAGTTGAAGCGTAGCTCGGCGTCCTGCTCCCAATAGAAGTCCGCCGCGAGGTCGATCACGCATTGCAGCTGGTCCTCCGCCTGCTGCAAAGCCGGCGGCTTGACCGATGCCCGCGCCGCTTTTCCTGCGACGGCCTTCTTGCTTGCGCCCACTAGAGATCGCCCGATTGCACCCCACCCCAAAGTCGTCCGACCGCCCCGAGTCACGGTGAGCCCGCACCGGTCTCGGACCTAAGACGATCGCGCGACAGACGGGGAGCATAGACGTAGTGTTACGGCCGACGGTGTTGAGCATTTCTCACTCCAGAGGGCGGGAGCATGACGCGGTTCACGGGTTCGGAACGCTTACGGCGCTCCCCGACGGGCAGCTAGGCTCAACCCGGCGTGCCGAGCCGCAACACGCTGTCATGGCGTGCGCTAAGCCGGCCGAGCCATGCGCGCGATCTAGGCTGACGTCGACCGACGGCATATCATCCGTCGGACGGACTCGAGGGAGGGGAACCAGTGAACGTGCTTTGGGGTTCCGGCGCGCCGAGCGCTACAGCCGGGATCGCCGGCTCACGGCGGCTGCTCGTGCTCGGAGCGAGCGTGCTGATAGCGGCCTGCGCATCGAAACCCGTCACCGAAACGGCCCATGCCGGCGCCGGGAGCGCCCAGCAGCTGGCGAGCGCGGATCTCGACGTCGTCTGTCGAGACGTCACCATCACCGGCACGCATTTCCCGAAGCGCGTGTGTCGTTCCAAGAAGGAGTGGGGCCAAATCGAAGACGCCAGCAGAGGGTTCACTCAGGGGCTGCAGTCCGATAGCACGCGCAACTTGGCGCCGGTCGGGTCGGGTGGCGTCATCAATCCAACCCCGATTGGAGGGCCTCCCGTCTACTAGACCGACTGCTCGGCCAGATCGGTCGAGCGCACGTCGCCGGCGACGGATTACCACGCATATGCGTATCGCGCTTCCCATCTTGCTCTCGACGACGACGCTCATCGGCGTCGCCGGCGATGGGCCGGCCCAGGCGCAGACTCCCGCGGTCGCAGCCGTCGAGGGCCCTTTGACGGCCGTCGCCTACGTCGAGGTGAAAGCCGCGTCGGCCGAGGCGGGCCGCACTGCGCTGCGACAATACCGCGACGCGCTCGGCAAGGCGCCGAGCTCCGCGCGCGTCGAGCTCTTCGAGCAGTCCGCGAGGCCCGGACATTTCGTGATCGTCGAAACGTGGCGGGATCAGGCCGCGTTCGACGCGCGGGACTCCAACGCGCGCGGCCGATTGACCGACGCGCTGGCGCCGATTCGTGTGAGCGGTTATGACGAGCGCACGTACAAGAATCTCACAACGGCGCCAGCGGCTGCGGCGCCGAGCGGCGGCACGCTCTACGTGATCACGCACGTGGACGTCGTGCCGAATCCGCAGGCGCCCGAGATCCTCAAGCGCCTGGCCGATGCGAGCCGGAAGGAAGACGGCAACCTGCGCTTCGACGTCGTGCAGTTCACGGTGCGCCCGAATCACTCCACCGTGATCGAGCAATGGCGCGATCAGAAGGCGCTCGACGCTCACGCCGCCGCCGCCCACACGCGTCAATATCGTGACGAGATTCAGCCGCTGACCGGGAGCCCGCTCGACGAGCGCGTGTTCGCGGCCGTCGACTGACGGCGGGCTCCAACCGGGAGCAGCCCGTGTTTCGAGGTCGGAGCGCCTTTCGGGGGACTGTATGACCACGACCTGCGTCGCGATTCAAAGGCGCTTGTGGACCATAGCGAGCGCGATCGGGTTGCTCGCGTGCAGCGCCGTTTGTGCTCTCGCGCAGCAGACCGATCACGGCGCGTCCTTCTTGGAGCATGACGCCGTCACGCCTCCGCTGCTGTTCCGCGAAACCTGGCAGCAGCCGCCGCACACGGGCGAGCTCAACGACGAAAATCGCCGCATCACGAAGGACGCGTTGACCAATCCCGAGCTCACGCTCCAGCTGTATGGCACGGACGCGGCCAACATCCAAGTGACGTCCCACAACGGGATTCCGGATCTTTGGAACGGATTCACGACCTCGCCCGTCGCTCTCACGCTCAAGTACAAGGGCGGCTACCTCGACCTGACCGGGCTCACGCGCGTGCGCTGGCGCACGCGCACTGAGAACCTGCACCTGCTGCACCCCGTCGTGAAGCTCGCGGACGGCACGCTGCTCGTCGGCAGCCAGACGTTTCAGAGCCCGCAACGGCGGATGTTGGAAGCGAACGGCTACACCGGCGACTTCGTCGTGTCGGAGGTGACGTTCGACGATCAGCGCTGGTTTCAGCTCGATCCGCAGAAAGTCGTCGTGAAGCTCGAAGTGAACAACCCCGACCTGAGTCGCGTCGACGAGATCGGATACGTCGATCTCATGCCGGGCGGCGGGCACGGCACGGCTGGGTGCACGAACGTCTCGTGGATCGAGGTCTACGCCACCGCTCGCAAGCGCTGAGCGTCAAACCTGTCGGCGAGGCGCCCTACTTCGCCACGACGAGATCCGGAAGCGGACGATCGGTGACTTGCTTCGCGCGAGTGTCGGGCACGCCGAACGCCCGCAGCAAGTGATACGCGACGATTCGCGCCTGTGACGGACCGGCAGAACGCAGCGTGGTCCGCACCGTGGCCAGCACGGTGCCCGTCATCAGATCGCGGCCGATCGTCGCATTCGGCACGTCGAACTCGCCCGCCTCGATGCCTTTCTCGATCGAGCGGTAGCACGCGTCCCACGCTTCCGCCCCGAAGGTCGGTCCGAACGCGCTCAAGTGAACCATCGCCCACGCCCACGCAGGGTCGCGACGCGCGTACTCGAGGTAATGCTGAATCGCGGCGTTCGCACCCTCGGCATGGCTCAAGGTCTCATCCCAGGTCGACACGAGAGCGTGGTTCAAGCCGTGGCTGAGCTCGATTGCGAGGATCTCGAATAGCTGCTCGAGACTGGTGAAATAGTTGTAGAAGGTTCCGCGCGACACATGGGCCGCGGCGCAGATCTCTTCGATCCGCACGGTGAGACCCTTCTCGTTGCCGATCAGCCTGAACGCAGCTTCGAGAATCTTCCTGCGCGTGCGCTCACGCTTACCGCCGATCTTCGGCTCCGGTCGCACCTCCGCGCGCCGCTGCGGGCGGGCCGCCATTTTCGCTGCCACGGCCATGCGCTAGAGCTCCACCGTTCCGGTGCTGTTCTCGAGCTTGCCGAGATCGAGCCCCGCAACTTGCCCCAAGCCGGCAATGAGGTTCGCCAACGGTGTCGGATCGGGATTTGCGATATGCCGACCGCCTTTCAAGCGCCCCGCCGCGGAGCCCGCAAGCATGATCGGGATTCGGGCCTGATCGTGCTTGTCGCCGTTGCCCATCCCGGACCCGTACATGACCAACGAATGGTCGAGCAGAGATCCGTCGCCGTCCGGGGTGGCTCGCAACTTCTCCACGAAGTCGCCGAACAGAGAAAGATGATAGGCGTTGATCTTGCCGTACTTGGCGATCGTGTCGGGTACGTTTCCATGATGCGAGACGATGTGATGCGACTCGGGCACGCCGATCTGCGGGTAGCCGATGCTGCTCGCTTCGACCCCTTTCATGAACGTCGCCACGCGAGTGATGTCGGCCCTCCACGCGAGCGCGATCAGGTCGTACATCACGCGCACGTGCTCGTCGTATGAACCCGGTATGCCGGCGGGCGCGTCGGGCGTGTCGCCCGCCGCATCCGCCCGATGACCGGAAGACTGGATGCGGCTCTCCACCTCGCGAATGTTTTCCAAATACTCTTCGACCGTCGAGCGATCCTGCGGCGCGAGCTCGCTGTTCAACCGGCTCGCTGCCGCGATCACCGAATCGAGAATGCTGGCCTTGGCCTTGAAGCGCGCGGCGCGCTCTTCCGCCGAGCCGATGTCGCCGAACATTCGTTCGAACGCGCTCTGCGGATTCATCTCGTTCGGCAGGGGCATCGTCGCCGTCTGCCAGGACAAGGTATTGAGATACAAGCAGCTCCAACCGAACTGGCACGAGTTCGACGCGCTGTTGATATCCTCGATGCCGAGTTCGAGCGAGCGCAATGGCGTGTCGCGTCCGATCGCGTCGGCAATGTATTGATCGATGGTCTGTCCCGCGCGCACGTCCGCACTCTGGGTCTGTTTCGCGGATCCACCGCTCAGCCACAAGGATCCGATCACGTGGTGTCCGAACGGGTCGGGCGCGCGGAGCCCCGTCACCAAATTGATGTGCTGCTTGAGCGGTACGAACCGCTCGAACAGCGGCGGCA
>Ga0157375_10003232_pt1 | contig 14145 bp, 12 predicted proteins | sample M35metaG_FD_115311 | JGI IMG/M metagenome (GOLD analysis project Ga0157375, IMG submission 115311) | Miscanthus rhizosphere microbial communities from Kellogg Biological Station, Michigan, USA - M3-5 metaG | ecosystem: Host-associated > Plants > Roots > Rhizosphere > Soil | place: USA: Michigan...
GTGGCGAAGCCGCCGGGACGCGTGTAACCGGTGAACTGCGGCGTATCGCACAGGTTCTCCGCTCCGCTGGTGCAATAGCGGCACGTACCGCAGGCATGCCCGAGCCATGGAACACCGACACGATCGCCGATCGCAGGCTTTACAACCCCATCGCCCAGCATTTCGACGATGCCGACGATTTCATGGCCTGGGATGACGGGAAGCACGATGTCCGGCAGCTCTCCATCGACGAGGTGCAGGTCGGTCCGGCAGACCCCGCAAACCTCGATGCGCAGCCGGACCTCTCCCGTGCCCGGCAGTGGATCCGCGGACTCCTCGAGCCGCAGGGGCTGTCCGATCGCGGTGAGCACCATCGCGCGCACGAGCCGATGCTACAACCATCGGGTGAACCAGTCGGCGGCGAGCGTAGCCGCGTGCTCAAGCGTGCCGGGCTCCTCGAACAAGTGCGTGGCGCCGGATACGACGGCGATCTCGGCCCAATCGTTCATCTGGTCGGCGGCCGTACGGTTGAGTTCGAGTACTTCCCAATCGTCGCCGCCCACGATCAGCAACGTGTGCGTGCGCAACTGCACCAAGGCCATGCCACCGGCAAGGTCTGGCCTCCCCCCGCGCGATACCACGGCCTTCACTTCGTCCGGTCGCGCCGCGGCGGCGATGATCGCGGCGGCGGCACCGGTGCTGGCGCCGAACAATCCAATCGGGAGGCCGTGGCATGACGGCTCCTGCCGGGCCCAAGCGAGCGCCGCCTCCAATCGTTCGGCCAGCAAGGGAATGTCGAAGCGCGTCTCGGGGTCGCGGTCTTCCTGTTCCGTCAGCAAGTCGAACAGCAATGTCGCGAAGCCGCGTCGATTCAGTACCGTGGCAACGAAACGATTGCGCGAACTGTGCCTGCTGCTTCCACTGCCATGGGCGAAGATCACCAGGCCAGTCGGCGATGGAGGCAACAGCAGGTCGCCTTCGAGGACGACCTTGCCGGCCGGAATGCGGACCTGCGCGCTCGACGCCAGCCATTCCTCCTCGTGATGCGCACCAGGCGCAGCGAGCACATCGATGACCTGCGCATCGCTGACATTGTCGAAATTGAAGTAATACTGGCCGACGGCCCGGAATGACGCTGGTGTTGCCAGGCAAACCACTTCGTCGGCGAAACGGGCGACGTGCGCCAGGCTATCCTCGGCAGCGACGGGAACCGCGCAAACCAGCAGCTTGGGTGCCTGCGCGCGCACGGCCTTCAGCGCCGCGATCATCGTCAGGCCAGTTGCCAGGCCATCGTCGAGCACGATGACGGTCCGTCCAGCGAGTGCAATCGCCGCCTGCCCGGGCCGGTAGTACGCGCGGCGCGCGCGGATCAGCGACAACTCGCGCCGCGCGGCATGCTGGATGAAGGTGTCGTCGGCGCCGGCCAAGCCGGCCTGCTCGCTGACCGTGGCCGTGCCCTGCTCGTCCACCGCGCCAATCGCGAACTCCGGATTGCCCGGTGCGCCCAGCTTGCGCACGAGCACGATATCGAGCTCGCCACCGAGCGCATCGGCAATGATGCGTCCCATCGGCACGGCGCCGCGGGGGATCGCCAGCACCACGGGATTGGTGCCCTTGTACTTCGACAGCGCGGGCAGCAATTGCCTTGCGGCGTCGTCACGATCACGGAATGGCAACGAGGTCATGGCTCAACTCCAGGTTGTCTCGCGACAGCACATGCGGCGGGAAGTTTTCGTGCGTCGCACTGTGGCAGGCCTGAATTCGCACTCGTTGATCTGCGTCAAGGTGCCAGCAATGCGACGCGCCATCCTCGATATTGCACAATATCAGCACGCATGAGGCGCGCATGATCGTCCGCCATCCTCCGTTGCTCGATGCGATCCGTGGCACGGCTGTCGTGCTCGGCGAAAGCGACCGCGATTACGATCCATTACTGCAAATGGTCGGCGATCGCCCGTTCGTGCTGCTCGGCGAAGCCAGCCACGGTACCCATGAGTTCTACGCGATGCGCGCGCGGATCACGCGGCGGTTGATCGAGGAGACGGGTTTCGATGCGGTCGCGGTGGAGGCCGACTGGCCCGATGCGTGGCGGCTCAACCGCTACGTGCAAGGCACCGGCGATGCCGACATCGACGCGGCCTTCGGGGATTTCCAGCGCTTTCCGACATGGATGTGGCGCAACCAGGACGTGCGTGCGTTCATCGACTGGCTCCACGGGTACAACAGGGATGTTCCGGCCGCATCCCAGGTCGGGTTCCATGGCATCGACCTGTACAGCCTGTACCGGTCCGCGGAGGCGGTGATCCGCTATCTTGACGGCGTCGATCCCGACCAGGCCGAAGCCGCGCGGCGGCTGTATGTCGGCCTCGACCACGTGCGCGATCCGCAGGGTTACGGCTACGAAGCCGCATTCGGCGTGCGCCCCTCCTGCCGCGACGCGGCCGCCGCTTTGCTCAGCGACCTCGTGCGCAAGGCTCCGGATTACCTCGCGGCGGACGGGCGCGCGGCCCGCGACGAGCAGTTCTTCGCCGAACGCAATGCCTACGTGGTGCTCAACGCCGAGCACTACTACCGCGCGATGTTCGGCGGTCGCACCAACACCTGGAACCTGCGCGACGCGCACATGGTGAACACATTGTTCGCGCTGCGTCGGCACCTGCGCGCGGGCGGGCGCAAGGGACGCATCGTGGTGTGGGCGCACAACTCGCACCTCGGCGACGCCCGCGCCACGCAGATGGGCGAACGCGGCGAATGGAACGTCGGCCAGTTGCTGCGCGAACAGGCCGGCGTCGAACAGGCGCTGCTGGTCGGTTTCACGACCTATACCGGACATGTCACCGCCGCGCGCGACTGGGACGCGCCTGCCGAACGGCGCTGGGTGCGTCCTGCGCGCAAGGACAGTTGCGAACACCTGTTCTACACGACCCGACTCGACCGATTCTTCCTGCCGCTCGGCGATGGCCTTGCGGAAGCACTCGCCGAACCATTGCTCGAACGCGCGATCGGCGTCATCTACCGGCCCGAAACCGAACTCGAAAGCCACTATTTCCGCACCTCGCTGAGTGCGCAATTCGACGCGGTCTTCCATCTCGACGAAACCACGGCGGTCGAGCCATTCGACATCAACGAACACTGGTCGCGGCATGAGCCGCCGGACACCTATCCCTTCGGAATCTGATGTTCGCCTGTCTCCCCTTGCCTGATCGGCGCAGGTCTTGATCCACGTCAACGGTCGTGTACGCAACGGGCGCGATACTTCGCTTGTCCACCCCAACCGCATCGAGACTGCCATGCAACCGACCTGGATTCTTGTCGCCGATGGTGCCCGCGCGCGCCTGTTTGCAAGTGGCGTCGCCGATGGTGCGCTGAACGAACTCGAAGATATCGCCAATCCGGATGGGCGTCGAACCGACCCCGACGGCAGCCGCGATCGACCGCCGCGCGTCATGGAAAGCATGGGCCACATGAGCCATGTGATCGCACCGCACACGAGCCCGGAGGAGAAAGTCGCCGATCGCTTCGCGAGCGAGTTGAACGACCTGCTCGAACGCGGCCGCGTCGAGCATCGCTACGAGCGCCTGATCCTTGTCGCACCGCCGCGTTTCCTCGGCGCCCTGCAGAACGCCCTCGGCAAGCACGTGCGCGACTGCGTCGTCGCGCACATCGACAAGGACCTGACGACCCTGCCGGCACAGAAGATCCAGTCGCGACTGGCATCGGAGCTGTCGCATTAGCGCCGTCGACGAAGAACCGATCGGGATCGGCCGACTCCCGATGCGGTGCGCCACGGATCCGCAGGATGGCCCCGGCCTCCGCCCGCCGCCGGCATGAGACCATGCGCGCATGAGCGCGATGCCGCTGAAAGCCATCATCGACGGCACGGAACACGAGTTTCCGGAAGGCTCGACCGTGCTGCAGGCCCTGCGAAGCATCGGCATCGAGCTTCCGACTCTTTGTCACGACGACCGGCTTGTACCGATCGGGCAATGCTGGTCGTGCACGGTGGCAATCGCCGCTGGCGCCGGACTGCCATTCCATAACCGTCCGGCCTGCCACGAACCGCTGCAGGATGGCTGCGAGATCCGCTCGAGCGGAGCCGCGCTCGACGCATTCCGTCGCAACCTGTTGGACCAGCTCGCCAATCACGTCGCGCCGGACGAGCTCGAGCGATTCCCTGACAAGCCCCTGCACCGCGAGCTGCGGCGTCTCGGAATCGCCGCCCGCGCGCAGTCGACCGAACCCGCGGGGATCGACGCCTCGCACCCGCACATTCGCGTCGACATGGGCCGTTGCATCGCGTGTCGTCGTTGCGTGCGGATTTGCGAGGACTTGCAGGGCGAGTCGGTCTGGCACGTGCTCGGCCGCGGCGCGGACTTGCGGATCTCGACAGAAGGCGACGTGCCGCTCGCGGAAAGTCCCTGCGTCGGTTGTGGGGCCTGCGTGGACACCTGCCCAACCGCCGCACTCACGGATGCAAACGCGTGGCGCGAGTCGGCGGCGACGTCATGGACGCGCACGATTTGCCCATATTGCGGGGTCGGTTGCGAGCTCGACGTCGGCACCGCCGACGATCGCATCGTCGCCACGCGCCCGGTCATCAACGCACCGTCGAACAAGGGGCATCTGTGCGTCAAGGGCCGCTACGCGCACGCGTATGTCGATGCGCCGGATCGCGTGACGTCGCCGAAAATCCGTCGGAATGGTGCGTGGCAGCAGGTCGACTGGGATGAAGCAATGGCATTCGCCGCAGGCGGCCTGCGACGCATCATCGCCGAACATGGACCCGACGCCGTCGGAGTCCTCGGATCTTCGCGCGCGACCAACGAGGAAAACCACCTCACCCAGAAGTTCGCACGCATCGCGATCGGCACCAACAACGTGGATTGTTGCGCGCGCGTCTGCCATACGCCGAGCGCGGCGGCGCTCAAGCGCATGCTCGGAACCGGCGCGGCGACCAACAGCTTCGACGACATCGAACAGGCGGCGTGCTTCCTCGTCGTCGGCGCGAACCCGCTGGAAAACCATCCGGTCGTCGGCGCGCGCATCCGCCAGCAGGTGCGCCGGGGCGCCAGGCTGATCGTGATCGATCCGCGACGCATAGGACTCGCCGCAATCGCCGACGTGCACCTGGCGCCGCGCCCCGGCACCAACATCCCGTTGCTCAATGCGCTCGCGCACGCGCTGTTCGCCGAGGACCTGGTCGACCGCGACTTCACCGCTGGTCGCGTCGACGGTATGGCGGCATTCGAGGAATTCGTCGCGGCGTGGACGCCCGAACGCGCCGCCGCGATCTGTGGCGTGGATGCCGAAGCAATCCGCACCGCAGCCCGCATGTACGCGAACGCTGGACCTTCGATGTGTTTCCATGGCCTCGGCGTGACCGAGCACGTGCAGGGAACGCAGGGCGTGATGGCATTGATCGACCTCGCGTTGCTCACCGGCAATCTGGGTCGGCCGGGCTCGGGCATCAATCCCTTGCGTGGCCAGAACAACGTTCAGGGCGCCGCCGTGATGGGCTGCGATCCGGGCGCGTTGACAGGTTCGGCGCCGCTGGCCGACGCATGTGCGCGTTTCGAGGCGGCTTGGGGCGTCGCCTTGCCGCAGGCCCGCGGCTTGAACCTGATGGAGATGATCGACGCCGCGGGCGCCGGCAAACTCAAGGCGTTGTACGTGATCGGTTACGACATCCTTGCGAGCCTCGCGAACGCGACCGGGACTGCGCAGGCGCTGTCGAAGCTGGACTTGGTCATCGTCCAGGACCTGTTCCTCAACCGGACCGCGCAGGCGTTCGGCCATGTGTTCCTGCCGGCCGTATCGAGCTACGAGAAGGACGGTACGTTCATGAATTCCGAGCGCCGGATCCAGCGCGTCCGCCGCGCGATCGCACCGCGCGGCGAGGCGCGCAACGATGCCGACATCATTTGCGGACTCGCAGCTGCACTCGGCCACGCCGTGAGCTTCGCGACGGCGGACTCTGAAACGGTATGGGACGAGATCCGAGGCCTGTGGCCAGCGGCCGCGGGTATCAGCTATTCGCGCATCAATAGCCATGGATTGCAGTGGCCATGTCCGGACGAACGCCACCCGGGCGGCGGCGTCCTGCATGCAACGCGCTTCGCACACGGCGTTCGCGCGGCGCTGGAATGCATCGACTACCGCGCGACCGGCGAACGCACGGATGCCGACTATCCGTTCCTGCTCAACACCGGCCGCACGCTGCACCAGTTCAACGTCGGCACGATGACCATGCGCACGCCGCAAGTCGAACTGCGTCCCACCGACACGCTCGACATGCACCCGTACGACGCGCGCCAGCTGGGGCTGTGCGACGGCATGCAGGTGCGCGTCGAAAGCCGGCACGGCGAAGCGGTGCTGCCGCTGAGGATCACCGACGCGGTCCTGCCGGGCCAGTTGTACGCAACCTTCCACGACCCTGCGCGTGCGTTGAACAAGATGACGGGAACGGCACGCGACGCGCTGACGGGAGCGCCGGAATACAAGGTGACGGCGGTGCGCATTCTCGCCGGATGAGTCGAGGCAGGCGGTTCCTCGCCGTCAATCCGCAGTCTTGTCCGCGTCGCGCACGACCAGTCCGTGGATGCCTTGCTTGAATTGCTCCATCTCCTCGCGCGTGATGCGGCGCGCGGGCACGCCGCCCCAGGTCTCGCCCTCGCCGACCCTCGAGCCCGGCAGCAGCACGGAGTGCGGCAGGATCGTCGCGCGCGCACCGATCACGACGTCTCCCATGACCGTCGCCTTCTGCCCGATGGTGGCGCGCGCACCGATCACGACCGGCGCGACGCAAAGATGTCCGCCACCACCGAAATGCGCGAACAGGTGCACGCTGCCGCCGATGACCGCGTCGTCCCCGATCGTGATGAGCCGCGGATCCGAGATGAATTCGGTGTTGACGAATGCGCGCTTGCCGAGCTTCATCCCCATCGCGCGCAGGAACAACAAACCAAAAGGCGTGAGCGTGAAGAACGGCAGGAAGGTGTAGCGCACGAGGTAGAACAGGCCGTTGTGCAGGAACCATGGAATCGAGGCGATCCTGAAGTAGCCGCCCTTGAACGGCTTCACCCGCGTCGGCAGCACGTAGTTATAGACCGGCACCACCGCGAGCATCGCCATCCCCGTGATGAAGAACGCGATGCCATAACCGGCGCCCAGGGCGAGCCAATGCGCCCAGTCGTGCAATCCCGCGATCCAGCCGTTCCAGCGATCCAGGAACCACAGGGCCGGCGCGAGCGCAACGCCGATCGCCGAGGCGGCGACCCCGTAAAGAACGAGCAATGCCAGCAGGTGCGAGACGATCTTGAAGCGGCGCACGAAGCGATCGATCGCGCCGGTCGCCGGCGGATTGTGCAAGGCCCGCAGATCGATCTCCGCAGCCGGATCCCTGATGGGGATTCCCGATATCGCTTCGTTGGCGGCCGGTTGCGGAGGATCGGTAGCGGATTTCATTCGCTGCTGCCAAGTCGCGCGCTTCGCATGCTGCGCCAGGTCACGGTAGCACCTCCGGGTCGCATCCGCGTCGCATCAGTCGGAACGCTCGCGCCAAACTTCTGCCAGGGAAATGTGTCCCTCCCTTGCCATCGCGACGGCGGCCTGGGTAAGCGGCGTCATTCCTTCCTGGATTGCCAGCCGATGCAGCGTATCGGCCTCTGCGCCGCTGACGATCAGGCGCCGCAGCGCCGGCGTCACCACCAGCAGTTCGTATACCGCGCGGCGCTTGTGAACGCCCAATCCATCGCAGTGGGAACAGCCGCGGCCCGTATAGAACACTTCCTCGGGATCCACCCCCAGCGCTTCCCGTACGTGCGGGTCGACGGTCTCGGGCTCCCGGCAATGCTCGCAGGTCAGGCGTACAAGACGCTGTGCCATCACCGCCAGCAGCGATGCCCGGAGCAGGAACGACTCGACGCCGAGGTCGAGCAGCCGCGTCACCGTCGTGGCGGCGGTATTGGTGTGCAGCGTGCTCAGCAGCAGATGGCCCGTGAGCGCACTTTCCACGGCGATGTTCGCGGTCTCGCGATCGCGGATCTCGCCGACCATGATCACGTCCGGGTCGTGCCGCAGGAAGTTGCGCAGGGCGCTCGCGAAGGTGAAGTCGACGGCGCGGTTGACCTGCATCTGCTGCACGCTTTCGATGTGGCGCTCGACCGGATCCTCGATGGTGAGGATATTGATGCGTTGCTTGCGCAGCTCCTGCAACATCGCGTAGAGCGTGGTGGATTTGCCGCAGCCGGTTGGCCCGGTCGTGAGGAACATTCCATAGCTGCGTGCCATCACGTCATCGAAGCGCACGCGATCGGCCGGGGTCAGTCCGAGCTGGTCGACGCTCCAGAGTCCTTCGCCCGTGTCGAGCAGGCGCACGACCACGCTTTCGCCATACACCGCCGGCAGGACCGAGATGCGCATGTCCACCTTGCGTCCATTGTCGACCGCGAATGTCGTGCGCCCGTCCAGCGGGCGACGGTGTTCGGCGAGGTTCATTCCCGCGATGACCTTGATGCGTGCGACGACGGCGGGCAACAGTGCGCGCATGAGACGCCGCACCGGCACCATTTCGCCGTCAATGCGGTACAGCACATCGGCGCCCTTTTCACCGGGTCGCAGGTGGATATCGGATGCCCGCCGCTGCACGGCCCCCGCGATCATGTTGGCGACCAGCCTGACCACCGGCTGTTCCTCCGCCAGGCGCTTGGCTTCGTGCTCGCTGGTCTCGATGGAGTCGGCCTTCAGGTCCAGTCCCAGCTCGACAGCGATGGACGCATCCTCGATGTGGTCGTAGTGGTTGGCGATGCCCTCCCGAATGACCTGCGCCGAGGCGACCAACGGTACGACCCGGTGCGCCGTCAGGAAATTGAGTTCCTCGATGGCCTTGTCATCGCCCGCGTCTTCGAGGGCCACCGCGATGAGCCTGTTGCGGATGAGCAGCGGAATCGCCCGCAGCCGCCGCACCGCGTCCGAGTTGAGCTGCGACATGGCGTCCCGGTCGGGTTCAAAGTCCAGCGCAGGCAGGATCGGAAGGTCCCATTGCATCGCGGTCTTCCAGGCTGTCTCATCCGCATCCGGCGATTCCTTTGCCCATGCGTCGGCGTCAAGCAGCGCCAGCCCGGGCTGGATTCGGATCGAAGGGTAATTCGAGAGATAGCTTTCGAGCGCCTTTCGGCCATGCAACACGAGGACCTGCTTGCCTGCGTTCGTCTTCGAATCGGGGGACATCATGCTGCTCCTCCAACTGGCTCGCCTTGGATTATGGCGAGACAAACACGGACGAAGGCGACATGGATCAAACCGGAGCTGCTTTGGGGATCTCGTCCCAGTTTTTCCCGTGCAACGAAAAAAGGCCACCTTTCGGTGGCCTGGATCGTTGCACTTGCTGGCGTCCCCACGGGGATTCGAACCCCGGTCGCATCCGTGAAAGGGATGCGCACCCCGTCCGTAGTCAATTCCCCACGTCCCTATACGTTCACGCTGAAACCTTTGTCTATTGCGGTTTGTAGGCCGCTGGCGTACGGTTGCGTCCGTAGTCGTTCCGCCCGGTTTATTCCCCAAAAGTCACCATGGGGAATTAATGGGGAATTGAAATCGGACATGAGGAAGACGCCATGGCCCGCACACCACGCGAACACAAGATCGAAACCCGCGACGCGCGCGGCAAGCTGAAAGTGCGGAGCGAACCCTACTGGCGACAAGTCATCCCCGGCACATTCCTGGGCTACCGCAAGGGCAAGAACACGGGCGCGTGGATCGTTCGCCAGCGCAGCGAGGATGGAGCGTATGTCGAGCAACGGCTTGCGACCGCGAACGATCATCTCGACGCGGATGGTGAAGTCGTCCTGTCCTATGCCGATGCGGTCAAGCGGGCTACGGCTGCCCAGCTTGCAGAGCGCAACGCTTCCGCTCCGCGTCACCTGCGCGACGGAACGACGTTGAACGACGTGCTCGACTACTACCTTGCCGAACACTTGACCGGCAAGGGCTCTGAGGCGAACTCACGCGGGCAGATCGCCCGCCACGTGCGCGGTGGCATCGGCAAGAGGCTGGCAACGGCACTGACCGCCGACGACCTGCGGGCGTGGCACCGTGGCGTTGCAGCGAAGGCCCCAGCGCGTCGCACGCTTCAGGGCAAGCGCAAGTCGGAAGCAAACCCGGCGAAGGCGTACAAGGCCACACAGCCCGAAAGCATCCGCGCGCGGCAAGTCTCTGCAAACCGCGTATTGACCATTGTGAAGGCCGCGCTGAACTTCGCGTGGAAACAGGACAAGCTGCCCAAAGACCTACCCGCCTACTGGCTGAAGGTCGCGCCGTTTTCCATCACGGATGATGAACCGCCCCGCATGCTGGACACCGACGAGATAACGCGACTGCTCAATGCATCCCCCGCCGACTTGCGGACGCTCCTGTCTGGCGCGCTGCTGACCGGCGCACGCTTCGGCGAACTGTGCGCGATGAACGTCGGTGACTACAGCCCCGAACAGGGCACCGTGACCATTCGCCAGACAAAGACCGGCAAGACACTGCACCAGCCGCTTACACGCGAAGGCGTCGCGTTGTTCGATGCACAGACAGCAGGCCGCGCGAAGGCCGATCCGATGTTCACAAAGGCCGACGGCACGCGCTGGGCCAAAGACCATGCAAACCGCCCCATGCAGGCTGCTGCCGAGGCTGCGAAGTTGGATGACGTGTCGTTCAAGGTGACGCGCGCGACCTACGGCAAGCTGCTGTTACTCGCCACGCGCGATATCGAAATGGTCGCAAAGGCTCTGGGGCACAGTGATAGCCGAGTGACGCGCAAGCACTACGCGCAGTATCTTCCGAATGAGGTAGCCGCCGCAGTCGCAATGCTGCCAGCGCTGGGCATTACAACCGATGCAAAGGTCGCGCGGATTGGCGACAAGCGCAAGGCGGGATGAAGGAGTCGATGAACTAGTCGAATAGCCGCGCCTAGCCCGACGGGGCGAACACGTCGCACACCCCTGCGACGCTGGCGCGGTTTCTCTTCGCAGGGGCGTGGGGTGCGCGATATGGCGGATAGAATCGTTGTAGACGATGCGGTCATTCGTCGGGCAATAGCAGCAGGCGCTACCGGAATATGTGACGACGATGGAAACGTAATCGCGCTGACAAACCTGTCTAACATTCCTCGCTCGAAATTGTCTTTGGCGGATCGAACGCACATATTGCAACTGATCAAACAAGGCGATGACGATCATATTGCCTCTGGCGGACAAATCATCCGTGACCCGAACCCGGGAGGGTTGTTAGATGGGGGCAAGACGTACGTTATGCGCGAGCTAATCGAATCGGGAAATGTAGATCGCGCGATAAAAAGCTTCCAATTTGCAGGGGCAGTGGATCGAGTTGAGAAACTTAGAAAGCATCCCGAGCTCGCCTCGGTCGCAGATGAATTGATGACCCGCGCGCCAAGAGGCGATACGCGTCCCGCACTTAACGATGACGCTGGATGGGCCGCACTACTTTCTGATCCTTTCTGGCACGACTTGGCTAGAGCGGAAATTCTTGCGCTTGCCTATTCCGTTGCGCCAAGAGTGGAACGTGATCGCAAGAGACAATCCGCAGCTATTCGCGGTGCACGCAAGGGCGGACGCGCAACCGCGCTTGCGGTAGAGGAATGGCATCGCCGCGCGGTCAAGTTAGCGCGCGATCTGATCGAAAAGGGAACACCGCCCCGTAGTGTTGCGGGCATCATCTCGCGCCGACTTGGCAAGTCTGCCCGTGCAATTCGCGACGTGCTGAAAAAAGCGGAACTAGCCTAAGCCTGCTTCCGTTTCGATCCCCAATCTACCTACCGAACCGCACGGCGTCCGTGCGGACGGAAGGGAACGGATGAATACCAAAGTAGAGCCCGCCTACGGGCCGATGGTAGAGCGCTGCAACGAGCATGGGATTAGTCGCACAGTCGCATTCGAGCTTGCACGAAAGAAGCTAATCAAGACCTTCACCATCGGGAAGCGCAGATATGTCTATCTGGACAGCCTGCGCACTCTCCCCGACCGGCTCGCAGCGAATGGTTCACAGGCAGGTGCGCCATGACCCGTGCCCAAGCGATAGCGGCCAAATGCCGCCAGTGCATCCATGACCCTCTCGCGCCCGGAACGTGGCGCGAACAGGTCGCAACATGCCACTGCACCGATTGCCCTCTCTGGCTATTTCGTCCGCTGCCCGGCAACGCGCCGCAGTGGATCGCCTCACGAAAACCCCACAACCTGCCCGACGACTTTGTATCACTCGACCACGATGCGGCGATCCGTCGCATGCGTGAAAACGTCGCCGCCAAGGCCAACGGATGCGCTGTGCAGGCGATCCGTGGCATGCAACCCGATGGGGGCGCTACCCATGTAGCGGGTGCGTGCGTACAGCGCCAAAACGCGCGCGCGGGAGAACGGCCATGACTTCGCGCGACCGTGCGAGACACAAGGGGCGCAGGGAGTCGGGAACATTCGTGCTGATCCCGCATGACGTGATGGACTCGCTCAATTGGCGAGCATGCGGCGGAACGGCAATCAAGTTGCTGTGCGACCTGGCGCGGCAATTCAACGGAAAGAACAACGGGGACCTGGGCGCATCGCTGACGCTGTTGATACCGCGCGGATGGTCATCGTCTGAAACCGTCGGCAACGCATTGCGCGAGTTGCGCCATTACGGGCTGATCCTACTGACCCGGCAAGGCGGATTGCATGGCCCGAGCCTCTATGCGCTGACGTGGAAGCCGATTAACGACTGCAAGGGCAAGCTCGACGTTCCTGCAACGACGTTGCCACCGGGCGACTGGAAAGAGCCACGCGAGGAACCATTCGAGCGACCCAAGCGGAAGCGAAAACAAAACGCCACGCCGGAATCCGATGTAGCCCGCATCGGAATCCGAAGCGATGGAGTCAAAAAGGCCGCATGACGGCACCGGAATCCGGCGCGATCGAGCGATCTTTCCATCCTTTGCCTGCACCGGAATCCGAACACCTTTATAGATTCTCACCATGGGGATGGCAGGAACACGAGGCGCAGGGGCAACGCATCGGCTACCTCACGAGCGCTTCAAGGCTCCAAAGAGCTTCAAGGGCATCGGCGGCAATTTTCCACAACGCGAACAGGTGACGCATGAGCGACTGGCAACCCGGACAACCAATCCGCACCGCAGACGACGAACGCGCGTGGCAGGCATGGCGCAAGGCATCCAAGCTGGAAGGCCAACGCTGGCGACGCGAGCGGAACCGGCGCATCGACTACTACCCCGGCAAGGATGCTCAGGCCGTGATCGACGCGCGCACCAGTCGCCGTGCTGGGGGCGACTATTCGAGCGTCATCGACGCGCTGGTGATCGCGGGCGCTGGCGAGCTTCCGGAATAAAATAGAGGTAAATATCAATCCGACCGCGCGCGCGTGGATGCGTCCAAAAACTCGGCTGCGGTCGCATGAGTGGCCCGGGAACTACGCCGCATTTCTTCAATGCAATCAATGGGATTGCAGTTGAATCAATGGGTCTGGAGACCCTTTGAGAACAGGTGCGAACAATGACGAGCGTCGCCGCGCACCGCGACAGCGCGTTTGAAATCAATCAAGGAAATCAAACCGCGTGCGGGCGTGTCGCGTGGCGAAGCCACGTCGGCTTGATTGAATTGTTAGGCACCGAGTCTCGCATCACTACTGACCACCGGTAAGCACAAAAAGTAGAACGGCCGTACCGACAGGCAGAGCCAAAAGCCCGGCGAACAATATGCTGTTGCTCTTGGCGTCGCGGGTCTGCTTGCGGAAGAACAGCCCCACGATTGAAGACAGAATAGAAGCGAAAAGGACAGTGTCGCCAAGAACCAGAAGCCACTTTACAAGAGCAACCAAGCTTGAACTGACGTATGAGTGGGTGATTGGTAAAGACACGATGTGTGCAACGAGCAAGACAATTGCAATGGCGCACGTTGCGATCCCGGCCAGAACTGCCTTGGAACGACCATCTAGGGAAGCGATATCCAACTCTCAATCTCCGTCGAGGTCTCTCGGAACACGCCCATGCTCTTACGAGCCTAACACCAGAAATAAGCCGCGTGGCGAAGCCACGTCGGCTTGATTGAATTGTTAGGCCATGCTCTGCGCATACGTAGCTCTTAGCTGTTCAAGCTCGCTTGGTGATGCATGGTAAGCGAA